>Ga0101944_10007259_pt1 | contig 11207 bp, 4 predicted proteins | sample DewCreD2012metaG_FD_75245 | JGI IMG/M metagenome (GOLD analysis project Ga0101944, IMG submission 75245) | Hot spring sediment bacterial and archeal communities from British Columbia, Canada, to study Microbial Dark Matter (Phase II) - Dewar... ... | reverse complement strand
CCCACGGCATCCCCTACGGAGCCATTGACCGCCAGCCGGCCCGGCTTTTCTTTCTCCTGGCCGCGCCAACCGTCACGCAGCATCTGGCCATCCTGGCCCGCCTCAGCCGCCTGTTGCGCGACCCACGTCTCCGGCAGAACCTGCTCGCCGCCGACCAGCCCCAGCGCGTCCTGGAGCTGCTCCGCGAAGCCGAGCGCCGCGCTTGAAGCGTCCAATCGCCATGGATTCCGCTTGCAATGAATTTTCCGGCTGCGGTTGCCTCGACCGCCGCAGTTTCCTCAAGCTCACAGGCGCTGCGGTCCTGTCTCTGGGCGCGCCCGCCCCCTTCAAGGCCGTTGCCGGTCCGTTCGAGCCCAAGGACACCGCCGACCACTTCGTGCCGGCCGACAAGAGGTTGAGCCCGGAGTGGGTCGCCGCTCTTTTTGAGAAGGGCGAGCCGGTCTGGTATGCGGGCGAGGACCTCAGACACATCGGAATGCCCGTGGGCGGGATTGGCGCGGGCCAGCTTTACCTTCGGGGCGATGGCACCCTGAGTCATTGGGATATTTTCAACGACTCGCCCGCTGATGCGCGGTTTGGGACGCATTACCAGGCAATGCCCGAGCCGGTCCAGCCGGTCCGGCAGGGTTTCGCCTTGCGGGTTCGCTGGGGCCAACAGACCGCCACGCGCACCCTGGACCGCGCGGGCTTTCCCGCCGTCCGCTTCCGGGGCGAATACCCGATTGGCAGAGTCGAATATGAGTCCTCGGACTTTCCCATTGCCGCGCGCCTGGAGGCCTTTTCGCCGTTCATCCCCCTCAACGCGGCGGACTCCGCTCTGCCGGCGACCGTGCTCCACTTCCGGCTAAAGAACCACGGACCGGTCCCGGCCGAAGTCTGGCTGGGGGGCCGGCTCGAAAACGCAGTCTGCTGCCGCAGCGGCCAGTATGTCGAAGGCGTTCGCGAAAACCGGTTTGTGCAGCGGGATAACCTGGCGTTGATGCTCGGCTCGGCGCGAGCCGTGAAGGCGCCCGAGCAACCCGCGCGCCCGCCCATCGTCCTGGCGGATTTCGAGGGGGACGATTATGGCGGGTGGAAGGCTGCCGGCACGGCTTTTGGTTCCCGGCCCGCCGCCGGAACGCTGCGCGGGCAGCAGCCGGTGAGCGGTTTTCGGGGGCGCGGACTGGTCAATACTTTCATTGACGGCGACCCGCCCCGCGGGAAGCTGACCTCGCCGCCTTTCAAAGTCGAGCGGCCCTTCCTGAATTTCCTGATCGGCGGCGGTTCCCACGCGGGGCGAACCTGCCTCAACCTCCTGTCTGACGGGAAGGTGGTGCGCACCGCCACCGGACAGGACCGCGAGGAGCTTGCCTGGCAAAGCTGGAATGTGAAGGAGTTCCTCGGGCGCGAGGTCCGCCTCGAGATTGTGGACCAGGAATCCGGCGGGTGGGGCCACATCAATGTTGACCAGATCGAGTTAAGCGACACGCCACGCCGCGGCTTCGAGGGGCCGCTCGAGGCCCAGCCTGATTTCGGCACCATGGGGCTGGCCCTCCTTGGCCCGGGCGGCGGGGTCGTCCCGCTCGCGGATTTGCCCGAAGACAGCCTGGCGGCGTGGCTGAGCGGCGGGGTCCAGGGGGATGTCGCGACCCGGGCCGAGAAACCCTTTGGCTCGCCCCTGGTTGGCGGCCTCTGCAAAAGAGTCGAGTTGCAGCCGGGAGAGGCGCAGGACGTGACATTCCTGATCGTGTGGCATTTCGCGAATCTTCCCCAGCATGGGAATCGCTACGGGACCCGCTTTGCGGATGCGGCGGCCGTGGCGGGTTACGTTGCGGAGCATTTCGAGCGGTTGGCGGGGCAGACCCGGTTGTGGCGTGACACGTGGTATGACTCGACGCTGCCCTGCTGGTTGCTGGACCGGTTGTTTGCGCCCGTGTCCATCCTTGCCAGCGGCACCTGCCAGTGGCGGGCGAATGGCCGGTTCTGGGCCTGGGAGGGCGTCCGTTGCTGTGCCGGCACCTGCGCCCATGTCTGGAACTACGCCCATGCCCTGGCCCGGCTTTTCCCCGAGCTCGAACGCTCCGTCCGTGAAATGCAGGACTTCGGGCCGGGTTTTGTCGAAGCCACCGGCGCGGTCAATTTCCGGGGCGAAAGCAACGATTTTTGGGCGGGCGACAGCCAGGGCGGCACGGCTCTCAAGTGTCTCCGCGAACACCAGATGAGCGCGGACGGCCGGTTCCTCGAACGCAACTGGCGGAAGATTCGCAAGACCGTCGAGTTTCTCATGGAACAGGATGGTGATGGGGATGGCCTGATTGAGGGATCGCAGCACAACACCTACGACATCAACTTTTTTGGCGCCAACACCATGGTCGGTTCGCTCTACCTTGGCGCGTTGCGCGCCGCCGAGGAAATGGCCCGCGAGGTGGGCGATGGCGGGTTTGCGGCAAAATGCCGGAAGATTTTCGAGGCGGGCAGCCGTTTGACGGTCGAGCGCCTCTTCAACGGCGAATACTTTGTTCAGGACGTGGACCTCAGGCAGCACCCCAAACACCAATACGGGGATGGTTGCCTGTCCGATCAGCTTTTTGGCCAGGGCTGGGCCCACCAGGTCGGCCTTGGCTATTTGTATCCCCGCGAGAAAGTCCAGTCCGCCTTGCGCGCGGTCTATGCTTACAACTGGGCGCCGGACATCGGCCCGCAGAACGCGGCGCATCCGCCGCAACGATGGTTCGCCCGGCCGGGCGAGGCGGGCCTGTTTACCTGCACCTGGCCGAAGTCCAAACACCTTGGACCCGACTCGGTCCTTTATCGCGACGAAATCTGGACCGGGATCGAATACCAGGTCGCGGGCCACATGGTCTGGGAAGGGATGGTCACCGAGGCCCTCGCCATTTGCCGCGGCGTCCATGAACGCCATCATCCCGCCCGCCAGAATCCCTGGAACGAGGTGGAATGCGGCGACCATTACGCCCGCGCCATGGCCAGCTACGGCGTCTTCCTCGCCCTCTGCGGGTTCGATTGCCACGGCCCCCGCGGGCGCCTGGCGTTCGCGCCACGGCTCAAGCCGGAGCATTTCCGCGCCGCCTTCACCTCGGCGGCGGGTTGGGGCGCTTTCGAACAGAACCTTCAGGCGGATGCGCTGACCGCCACGCTGGCGGTGAAATGGGGTGGAGTGCGCTTGCGGACTTTTGGACTGGAGCTGCCGGCTGACGCCCGGCTCGAGACCGCCTCGGTAACGCTGGACGGCCGGCCGGTGCAGACGCCGGGACAGTTGCAGGCCGAAATGCTGACGCGCACGCCGGGTCAAACGGTGGTGGTGGATGTGCTGCGCACCAACACCAGCCTGCGTTTCCAGGTGCAAACCCGCGCCTGGCCGCAGTGAGGCAGGTCAAACTGGCAGCCGGCGCGGGATCGCCAACGGCCACGCCCGGCGGCGGATGACGCAAAAAAACCGGCGGTGCCCCGCCGGTGTGATTGGCAATTGAGCAGGGGTGCCGTCACCCCAAACCGTTTGCCAGACCTGCCAGGCGGCGTCCCCCAGGTCGTCTTTGCAAAGCACCCCGTGCTCGACGCCAGCGAAGGTGGGGAATCGCAGGTAAGCCAGGCACCCCACGCGGTGGATGGCCACGGGCAACGGCAGGCCGGTGGGCACGAGCATGAAGTAATTCGGGTCGTTGCCGCCGGCCGTGGTGGCGCGCAACGTGGTCACACCGGCAAGCGCCACCGTCACCCACGCGCCGTTGTTGTCGCAAAGCGGCACGAAGTCAAACGCCTGCCAACCCCGGCCCGTGAACCGGAAGCTACCCAGCCGGGCGGTGGTTTGGCTGGCCGTACCCCGTCCGGCCACCACGCGGTCCAGATACAGCTCCGTTTGGCCCGAGCCACCAGCCAAACGCGCGTACACGCGGAATTGGCCGGTGGGGAATGTGCGGGTGTAGTTGGCCCATTCGCCGTTGTAGAAGTAGCCCAACTTGTAGTCCTTGACGTTGGGATCGCCGGCCGCGATGGCTGCTTGAAACTTCGGACGCAGGAAATCATTGGCAACCAGCGTGGCCATGGCATCGCCAGGCCGGTAGAGCCGGTCGCCGTCATAACTGGTTTCCCGCCGGTCAATGTCGGCCAGGCCCACCCGCCCGTAGTAGCTGTTGGCGCTTGGCAGGCTGCTGGGCAGCGGATCGTCAAGAAACTGACCACCCCCGAAGTCAAAGTCCTCCGCTTCCCACATGAAATTGTCCGGGCTGAAGGTATCGAACTGCCACGTGGCCGTGGTGGCCAGGCCGTTGAGGTCAGTGGCGGTCGCCGACACGGCGTAAACGACGTTGCTGGTCAGGCCGCTAAAACTGACCGTGCGGTTGGTGGAACTGCCAGTGAGGGTCAGGCGAGGCGAAATGTCCACGCCGTTGAGCAGCACCCGCACGCCGCCGGGCGGCACGCCCGCCCCGGGGGAGCGGATGTTAAACCGGAGCTGGTTGGTCGGCGTCACAAACGGTGTCGCGCCGTCGGGTTGAATGTTCTCGATCACGGGCGCGGCCGGCACGTACACGCGCACGTAGTCCACCAGCATGCGTTGCGGAAAGACGGTGGAGGCGTCGGGGTTACCGGGCCAGTTGCCGCCCACCGCCACGTTCAGCAGCAGGAAGTGGGGGTGATCAAACACCCAGCGCGTGCCTGCCGGCAACGCCGCCGGCGTCACGCTGAAGTAGCCCACCCCGTCCACCAACCAGCGGATCAGATTGGTGCGCCACTCGATGGCAAACACATGAAAATCATCCGCCACCGCCCCGCCACCCGGCAGGGTGTAGGCGCCGCCGATGCCGTTGCCACCCGAGTAACCCGGCCCGTGCACCGTGCCATGCACGATGTTGGTCTCGCGGCCGATGTTTTCCATGATGTCAATCTCGCCGCAGGCAGGCCAACCCACCGTGCTGATGTCCTCACCCAACATCCAGAAGGCCGGCCAAATGCCCTGGCCGCGGGGCACTTGGATGCGGGCTTCGATGCGGCCGTAGGTCCAGGCAGCCCGGCCCTGGGTCTTGAGCCGGGCCGAGGTGTAATTGCGGGTGATGCCATCCGAACCGGTGAAGGTCTCTTTGCGGGCTTCGATGACCAGGCAGCCATTCTCGATCCGACAGTTGTTGGTGCGGCTGGTGTAGGTTTGGAGTTCGTTGTTGCCCCAACCGCCCCCGCCGGTGTCGTAGCGCCATTTGGTCGCATCCGGTGCCGTGCCGTTGGCCTGGTTGAACTCGTCCGCCCACACCAGGGTCCAGCCGGGCAGCTCCTGCGCGCCGGCGCAAAGGACCAGACCGACCCAGACTGCAAGCGCCGCGGTCAAGAGCCGGGCGCGCCTTTGGGCAGGCGGACCGCTCGGCAAACATCCGCTCCGCGCCCGTCCGGCCGTGGGACGCTGCCGGGAGCGGCGGTTGGCCCGGGGATCTCCATTAGGCCAAGCCACCTCCGGCTGCGGCGCACAGCGACCAAGTCGTTGCCACCGTGAGAGCCGCAGCGCACTGGTCGGCCCGGCGCTCACAGCGTCAACACAGCAAAGAATCGCCGCCCGCTCACCGGGTAGGAAACCGTGACCGGGTTGCCGTCGCCGGCAATCGGATCGCCCACCGGCGTCCACACCGGGTCGGCGAGATTCTCCTTTCCAACAACCTGGTAACTGGTTGCCCCCTGTGTGGGCCAGGTCAGCCGAACCGTGCTGCCATCCGGCGCAATGCCGACAGTGACGGGGATTTTCCGCATGAGTCGGAGCAGGTCGTAATAGACCGAGCCTGAGCCGGCGGCGACGTTGTGCAAGCTGACCTGGAAGCGGACGCGGTCGGTGCCCTCAGGCGCGACCAGGTAGAAGGCGTTCGAGGTGGTAATCTGAGTCCAGCCCGCAGGGACGCCGTTGGTGGCCTGGAGGAACAACCAGGTGTCGGTGGGCGAGGTGGGGGTGACCGACGAGGAAACCCACATGGCCAGCGGGGTTTCGCCGTTGCGGAACTGCACCTCGATGTGCGCCTCGCAGTCGCCGCCCAGCGGTTCGAGGCTGGACATGTAGAACCAACCGTCGCCGGTGAAGATGTCTCCCGGCACAGCCGGCACGTCCTGGTAAATGCCGTTCCACTCCCCGGCGTTGTAGGTCTGCACCGCGTTGGTGCCGTCGCGGGTTTGGACCGGGTTGCCGGGCAGCCAGGCGTAGTCGTTGTTGGTGTTGACCAACCCCGCGCCGGAGAAGGCGACCCACGGCCCGGGCACGACAATCGGGTCGGCCACGTCCAACTCGAAGCCCGGGTTGTCCAGCGCGTTGGCCAGTTGTGCCGGGGTGAGCACCCGCAACCGCGCCGCCTCCGAATCCAGGGAGCCCGCTGCCGAGCTGACCGTCACCCAGTAGAGCGTGTCGTCCGCGGCCTGGGCGTTGGAAATCGTCAGCGTAGCCGTGCGCGCGCCGGAGATGTTGCCGCCGTCGGTCAGGTTCGTGCCGTAGCGTTTCCACTGATAGCTCAGGGCCGAGCTGCTCACCGCGGTCACGGCGAATCGTGCCGTGCCGCCCACCAACGTGCGCTGATTGACCGGCTGGGCGGTGATCGAGGGATCGGCGTTATCCACCCACACGCTGACGGCCTGGGCGGCGGGCGGGCTGCCCGGCGCGGTGTTGGGCCCAAACAGCAGCAAGCCGTATTGCGTAATGTTCCCCGGCGCGATGTAGCGACTGACACTGAAGAACTCGCCGGCCACCAGGGGCGTGCGGGTGTCTCCCACGTAGGCATAGCCGCCGCGGAACTCTTTGATGACGGCTTCGCACGTCCAGCCCGCCGGCAAGGTGTTGGATTCCACCAAGCCCAGGAACGTCACCTCATTGCCGGCAAACTGCGTCCCCACGTCCACGTAAAAGTTCGCCTCCAGGTGCTTGTTGGGCGTGCCGTCGGCCAAATTCCAGAAACCGCCGGTGTTGTAGGAGTTGGTGTTGATGGCCAGCACGAGCCGCGTGGCATTGGTGGGACTGGGGACAAAGGCGGCCCGCAAGTCCGCCGTGCCCCAGGCCTGGCCGTACAGGTACACGTTATTGGTGTCAAACACGTTCATCCAACCGAGCCAGTTCCTGGTGGAATCCACTTTCACCGTGATCTGGCCCGCACAGGGCAGGCTGACGAACATCAGGCCCACGCCGACCAAACCGGCCCGGCACAGCAGTTGAAATGCGATTTTCATAGTCACACAGTCAGTTTGCTAAACCCCGCCGCTGCAGCCGGCCCAACCCTGAACTTGAACGAAGGGCGGGCGTGCGCCAGCGACGCACAGCAGGCGCCTCCGGCACGGCCAACATGGACGCGCCCCAAATACAACGGCCTGCTGCACACTCCAGCAGATAGTTAGCCCGCGCACAGGGGGCAGTCAACCGGGATCCCGGCGCGGGCGGTTGGAGGACGCATGCGGCCGGCTTGCTCATGTCGTCGCGCAAGCTGCCGGCGCGGGCCGGCACACTGAGTTGCTCCGCCTGTTGGCTGGGCGCTTCAGGCAATCCAGCGGTCGCAGTCCTCAAGCGCGTCACGGTCCCCGTCCCCCCAACGCGCAGGGCCACGGGCTGACCGTCCCGAGCGTGGCCCGAGTCTGAAGCTGTGGAATTCAGCCAGTTGTCCTGCTGAAAAAACTGGCCCTGCCGGTCTTCGAGCCGCGGTTGGTTTGCGCTTGAGCGTGCGCCGCATCCCGGTAGCCTGAGTCCGTCTGGCAGATGCTGCAGACGAAACGGCTATGGGCGGATTCTTTGGTGTGGTATCGAAGGGCGACTGCGTCGCCGACCTCTTTTACGGCACGGACTACCACTCGCACCTGGGCACGCGGCGGGGCGGCTTGGCGGTGTACGATGGCCAGGGCTACAGCCGGTTCATCCACGACATCACCAACGCCCAGTTCCGCTCCAAGTTCGAGCACGACGTGCTCAAGCTCAAAGGCCGACTGGGCATCGGGGTCATCAGCGATACCGAGGACCAGCCCCTGATCATCGGCTCGCACCTGGGCACCTACGCCCTCGTCACCGTGGGCCGCATCGCCAACGCCGCCGAGCTGATCCAGAAGGCTTACGGCCTGCGCTCGGCCCATTTCTCCGAGATGAGCGGCGGCGAGGTCAACCCGACTGAGCTGGTGGCGCTTTACATCAACCAAGGGACCAGCTTCCCCGAGGGGCTGGAGATTGCCCAGAACGCCATCGAGGGTTCCTGCTCCATCCTGCTCCTGACCGCCCAGGGGATCTATGCCGCTCGGGACAAGCTGGGACGCACGCCGGTCATCCTCGGCCAGAAAGACGGGGCCTGGGCGGCGACCATGGAAAGCTGCGCTTTCCCGAACCTGGGCTACGAAACGGTGCGCGACTTGGGCCCGGGCGAGGTGGTGCGGTTGACGCCGGATGGGGTGGAGCAGGTGGTCTGGCCGCGGGCGCGTTGCCGGACTTGCACGTTCCTCTGGGTCTATTACGGCTACCCGGCTTCGAGCTACGAGGGCATCAACGTTGAGCTGGCCCGCAACCGCTGCGGCGCCGCGCTCGCCCGGCGGGACACCACTCCGGTGGACGTGGTCTGCGGCATCCCCGATTCCGGCACCGGCCACGCCATCGGCTACGCCACCGAGCGGGGATTGCCCTACCGGCGGCCGTTCGTCAAATACACCCCCACCTGGCCGCGCAGCTTCATGCCCCAGGAACAGGCGATGCGCGACCTGGTCGCGCGGATGAAACTCATCCCCATCAAGGAACTGATCCAGGCCCAGCGCCTGCTGTTCTGCGAAGATTCCATCGTGCGCGGCACCCAGCTCAAGGACACCATCCGGCGCCTCTACGACTACGGCGCCCGGGAGGTCCACATGCGGCCGGCCTGCCCGCCGCTCATCTACGGCTGCAAGTTCCTCAATTTCTCCCGTTCCAGGTCCGAGCTGGAGCTGGCCGGCCGCCGCGCCATCAAAGAGTTGGAAGGCCAGGACGGCCCGCCGCCGGCCGACTACGCCGATCCGGACTCCGCGCGGTACCAGGCCATGGTCGAGCGCATCCGCCAACGGCTCGGCCTGACCACCCTCGCCTACCAGCGGCTGGAAGACCTGGTCGGGGCCATCGGCCTGCCCAAAGAACGGCTCTGCACTTACTGCTGGGACGGCCGCGAGTGACCGGTCGGCTGGCGCCGCCGCTCCCGCGACGCTTCAACTTGCGGCGCGCCGCATAGCGCGGAGGTGCTCCAAAAACGCCTTGGCGGCTCGGGCGTTCACCAGCGGAAAAACCGGTAGGGATCATCCCACTCTTCCGGTGGGTCGAGGTAGAAGCCTTCGAGCCAGCGCCCTTTTTCGCCGGGCGCAACCGGCGCGGCCCAGCGGCTCAACAGCGGCGTCTGGCCGCGCACGCCCAGGTTGGCCAACAGCCGGTTCACCAGAAACGCTGTGCGGCGGAAGGTGCGTTTCAGCCCGTAGTTGTTGGCGTAATCGAACCGCCAGGGCGGCAGTTGACAAAAGACGACGTGGGCGTTGCTGGCCACGGCCAGCACGCCGTTGCCCACTGGCTGCGCGCCGCCGCTGACCAGCGGAAGCACGCGCGGGTCGCGGCAATGCACGTCCGCCGGGCCAACGCCCGCCAGCGGCGACGCCAACGCCGGCGGATCGAACACGGCGCTGATGTGCTCGCCTTGCGTGAAGTTCACTTGGAACGGCAGCAACGCATCGGCGTCGGCCTGCGTCCAGCCCAGGGCCAGCAGACGCCCGCCGGCTCTCAAGAACGCCGCCACGGCGTCACGTTGCCCGGCCAGTTCAGTCGCACCACCCGGGCCGACCACCAGCACTTGGTCAGGTGTCAGCCCGGTCGAGGTGTCGCTAGCCAACCGCATCCCGGCCGCTTCCAGCGCGGCTCGGCCTGCCGCCTCACCCGCGTAGCGGGCCTGCCGTTTCTGGCCGGGTCTCCAACCGGCCAGATATTCGAGCAGGCTGATCTTCAGCCGCTCGGCCACCGGTTCGCGCTCGGTCCGCCCGGTCACGTCCAACTGACAAAACAGCACCACGCCCGCGCCTTCGCGGTATTCGAGCAGCGGGCTGTATTGGAGGCTGAACCCGCCCTCCACCAGCGGCAGGAAATCGCCCCGCGCCGGCTTCTCGATCAACACCGAGGCCACGTTGCCCTGATTGCCGCAACGCCAGGCGCGCGTGACCGGCAGCCCGCACCAGGTGACCGTAGGTGCGCCGTTGAACTTGGGGTTCAACTCATATTTGAGCCGCGGCGGCAGCAACGTCGCCGCGCCCCGCCAGTCGCGCAAATGCTCAGCGCGCAACCCGGCGACGGCCGGATGATCCGGCACGCGCACGAACGCCTGGCGCAAGCCGTATTCGGCCACCCGAAAGCCCAGGCGCTGTTCGAGCGCTTCGGCAGTCTGCTCGAACACCAGCACCCGCAGACCGTCCCGCACCGCGCGCAGGTCCGGTGCTGGCCCGTCCACGCTCAACGCGCCTTTGCCCACGACCAGCAGATCGCCCGGGCCAAGCTGCGCGGTGGCGTCCACGATGCGGAACTTGACGCCTGCCGCCTCGAGCCACGCCCGCGTTTCGCCTTTGGGATCGAACAACGCCACCTGCGGCAGCGCGCGCCGCGCCGGCTGCGGCGGCAAGACTTCAATCGCCAGTTCGTCGGTCTGCACTTCGCCGGTGTCGAAGCTCACGCGGGCCGTGAGCTTGTATTCGCCGGCGGCCAGCCCCGCCGGCAGGTTGAACCGCAGCGGCAGGCGCGCTTGCTGGCCGGTTTCGATGCTCAGGTTGGTGCGACCTGACTGCGGCGACGGGAGGCCCAGCGTCCATTCGCACTCGGCCCGCACCGGCAGGCGCGAGTTGTTGATGAGGATGAGCTGTTTCTCGAACGTCTCGCCCGGTTCGAACAAGTGGTCTTTGCTGGTGAACCGGGCGGGCTTGCCGGCCAGCCAGGCCAGCAGCGGCCGGTTGTTGCGCAGGATGGCCTGGCCCGCGCCGGTGGGCAGCCAGTCGCTGCGCTCGTAGGCCATGTCCATCCGCTCGAACCGTTCGCCCAGAAAATCCGGACTGTAGCCCGGCCGCTGCAGGTTGGCCCAATCCACCGGCAGGTCCTGGCGGCGGTTACGGTCCACGCCGGGCCGGAGCTTGAACAGGATGTGATGTTCCCAGGGCGAATTGGCCGACAGCCCCCAGGTGCGGAAGGCGCGCCAGTTGTCGGTGAAGTAAAGGGCAAAGACCGGCTCGCGCTCGGG
>Ga0101944_10007257_pt1 | contig 11211 bp, 11 predicted proteins | sample DewCreD2012metaG_FD_75245 | JGI IMG/M metagenome (GOLD analysis project Ga0101944, IMG submission 75245) | Hot spring sediment bacterial and archeal communities from British Columbia, Canada, to study Microbial Dark Matter (Phase II) - Dewar... ... | reverse complement strand
GACGGGGCAGAGCATCGGGCTTGACTTTGCCCACCGATTGACGGGTAAAAATTGCTTCATAAAGTTCCATGTCTGCCTCCATTTTATTTTTTCAAGAATACAAGAGAGCTATAAAAACGTCAACAAATAGACAGCAATATTTACAGCTTTCTTACACCCAAACGGGGGATGTAACAGAAAGCTTCCAGCCGTACAATGGGGATATGAACAGACGACCACTTTATCTCTTCCTGCTGCTCAATCTCATCATCACAGCCTGCAACCTGCCTTCCGCTATCGAAGCGACCCCTAGCCTGATTCTACCCGCCCCCACTGAAACAGTCTCCTCACCCTCGGCAACTCCGACGCCCAATCCACCCACCCCCACCGTTACCAATACCGTCACCTCCACGCCGACCGCCACCGAAACACCCATCCCGCCCTCCCCTACCATCACCGATACCCCCGCGCCGAGCGCCACCCCCACCTACGCCTTCCCGGCGGTGACGGTGAAAATGCAAGCGCACTGCCGCTATGGGCCATCCAAAGCCCACCTGCACGCCGCCGATTTATACCCTGGCGATACCGGCACGGTACGCGGGCGGTTTCGCTACAGCCAGTGGCTCTACATCAAATTTGATAAACTCGACTACTTCTGTTGGGTTGCGCCGAGCGTGGTGGATGTGGTGGGCGACATTTCCCTGATAAATTACACCGAAGTCAAATTGCCCGTGCCGGGCGTTTACCTGTACGGCCCGCCCGATGAAGTCTCTGCCATGCGGGACGGCGACAAAGTGACCATCCAATGGAGTCAGGTCACGATGACCAAAGACAAAGACCGGGGCTATCAACTCGACCTGTTTGTCTGCCAAAACGGCGCGTACCTGTGGTGGCCGGTTTCCTTCCCAGACCAATACACCCTCAGCTACACAGTCAAAGACGAAAAAGGGTGTCCGGCCCCTTCCGGCGGGGTGATTTATACAGTGGAAAAACACGGCTACAGCAAACCCAAAACCATCCCCTGGCCCGCGCCATAGACTAATCCCAAGACCTGCAACGGTGGGTTGCAGGTCTTTTTTTGTTTCCTTGCAATGTTCCTGCAATGAAAACCGCTATGCCAGGGGAACTTTTCAAAGCGAGTTGACATCTACACTGCGTAAAACATTGATTCAAAGTTCTGTTTCTTATCTGGAGGTTCAAATGTCTACCAAAAAGTTCGTTCAAGTCTTCCTCTTGCTGGCGCTGGTTGCGGCCTCGTTCCTGACCACCACCGCCGCGCAAGCAGCCTCATCCTGTGGAACCAGTTACACCATCGTCAAAGGCGACACACTTTACAAGATTGCCGCTAAGTGTGACACCACTGTCTCAGCCCTGCGCCGCGCCAATCCTGAAATCGGCTCTGGCAACACAATTTACCCCGGCCAGGTCTTACTGTTACCCGGTGCCATCATCACGGGCAACAACGGCTTCAACACCTACATCATCGCGCGCGGCGACACCCTCAAGGCACTGGCAACCCGTTTCTCCACCACTGTTGATTACCTGATGAGCCTGAACAAGGACATCAAAGACGAGAATGTCATCTACGAAGGCCAGCGGTTGGTGTATCCGGCCAACGGCGGCGGCAATCCCAACCCGCCCACCACCGTTCCCAGTGGACACACCTACACCGTACAGAAAGGTGACACGCTCCGCAAAATCGCGGCCTGGACATCCACCACTGTCGATGACATCCTGAAGGTCAACCCGCAGATTAAAGATGCCAACAAAATCTACGTTGGGCAAGTCATCAACCTGCCTCAAGCGGTCAACAGTTACACCGTCCAAAAAGGCGACACGCTGAAAAAGATTGCCAACAAATTCGGGACCACAGTGGACAGCCTGAAATCGCTCAACAACCTGTCAGACCCGAACAAAATCTACACCGGTCAGGTGTTGCGCTTATGGTAAAGAAAACGCCCCGAAGGTAATTGAAACCTTCGGGGCGTCTTCACTTTATTTTTCGGAAGGCATCGTGCCAAACACCCAATCCCAAAACGGGGAACTGACTCCAAAGCGCTGGTTGGGTGTCTTGTAATGATGCTGCATGTGATAACGCTTCAGGAACTTGGCGTAGCCGCTCCGCATCGGGAAGTGGTGGGTAGCATAATGCGTCAGGTCATAGACGAGGTAGCCAACCAGTAAACCGGAAGTTAACGGACCCACCCACTGCGGGAGTTCGAGCAAAATCGCCAGGAGCAGGTAAAGCAAGCTATACATAATTCCCGCCATCGGGATGCTGACCGCTGGCGGCATCACCAGGCGGGTTTTGCATTGCGGCTGGGCGTGATGTACGCCATGAAACAGGAAACTGATTCGCTCCTGCAGCGCACCCCGTGCCGGGAAGTGGAACAGGAAACGGTGCAGAAGATATTCCAGCAGAGTCCACAGGAACAGGCCGAGCAGGAACCCAGCCGGCACAAACCCCTCCAACCTCCCGGCGGCAGCGATGGGTCGCGCGAAAAAAAAGACCGCCACCGGCAGCCAAAGAACAACCACCGTCACCGGGCTGATATGGGTAAAAAATTCCAGGAAATCGGACTTGAACAGGCGGAGAGGGGTGTCGCTGTGGTCAATTGGTAAATGGTTCATGGCTGCTCCAGGAAAAAGGTTGTTTTTCGATTATCCGCTGATTTACTCCAAAATACAACTGACATTTGCCACAAAAATCCAGACAGGTTTCATAAAAATAGGGCATCTCTTTCGAGATGCCCTGCAAGTTTTTGTAACCGATTTACTTATCTTCAGCAATCGCCTTGCCGCTGTACTTGAGCGCGGAGTGCGCCGCTGCCAAGCGGGCAATCGGCACGCGGAAGGGCGAGCAGGAGACGTAGTTGTTGCCGATGATGTGGCACCATTCAATAGAATTGGGGTCGCCGCCGTGTTCACCGCAGATGCCCACTTCCAGTTCAGGACGAGTCTTGCGGCCTTCATTGATGGCCCACTGCATCAGGCGTCCGACGCCGTCGCGGTCGAGTTCCTGGAAGGGATTCTTTGGCAGAATGCCCTGTTCAACATAAGTAACCAGGAAGTTTCGCTCGGCGTCGTCGCGGGAGTAGCCAAAGGTCATTTGGGTCAAGTCGTTGGTACCGAAGGAGAAGAACTCGGCCAGTTTGGCAATCTCCCCGGCGGTGACAGCCGCGCGCGGGATTTCAATCATCGTGCCGAACTTGTAATCGAGTTTGGCGACTTTCTTCTCGGCCAGGACGGTCTTGGCGATGCGCTCGAGGCGCGGCTGAATCCATTCCAATTCCTTGACGGTCCCGGTCAGCGGAATCATGATTTCGGGCTTGACGGTGATGCCGCGCAAAGCGCAGTCGGCGGCCGCCTCGAAGATGGCGCGCACCTGCATCTCGACGATTTCTGGCATGGCAATGGAAAGGCGCACGCCACGCAGACCCATCATCGGGTTGGATTCGTGCAGGGACTTGATAGAAGCCAGCAGGGCTTCTTTTTCCGCCAGGCCATCGGTCTCGCCCTTGACGCGCATGGTGATGACTTCTTCGAGCAGTTTTTCTTCGTCGGGCATGAACTCATGCAGCGGCGGGTCAATCAGGCGGATGATGACCGGATAGCCATCCATCGCCTCGAACAGGCCGTCGAAATCGGAGCGCTGGCTCGGCAGTAGTTCATCGAGGGCCGCAGTGCGTTCAGCGCTGGTCTTGGAAAGAATCATGCGCTGGACAATCGGCAGGCGTTCCGGCTCGAAGAACATGTGCTCGGTGCGGCACAAGCCAATCCCAACCGCGCCATACGAGCGGGCGCGCCGGGCGTCTTTGGGATAGTCCGCATTCGTCCAAACCTGCAAACCGCGTCCCTTCTTGCCATCGGGCATGGTGCGGATATCGGGACGGGCGCAAACTTCATCCGCCCAGCTGAGCAGGGTGAGCAATTCGGTCTGTTCTTCGAGAGACGGGGAGGTCATCGGGATTTTCCCAACGAAGACCTGGCCAGTTGTCCCGTCCACCGAAATCCACTCGCCTTCCTTGACAGTTATCTCGCCAACGGTCATCGTGCGGGCTTCCATATCGATTTTGATGGAGGATGCACCCACCACGCACGGGATACCGAACTGGCGCGCCACCACTGCCGCGTGGGAGGTCGCGCCGCCCTCGCTGGTCAGCACGCCCTTCGAGGCAATCATGCCGTGAACGTCATCCGGCTTGGTGAAGGGGCGCACCATGATGGTGTCCTGCTTGTGTTCCTTGGACATCTTCTCGGCGGTGTCGGCGTCGAAATAAGCCTGACCAACGGCCGCGCCAGGCGAGGCGTTCACGCCCTTGGCGAGGAACTTACCAGCCGCTTCCGCTTCCTTCTTGGCCTTGTCATCGAACTGCGGGTGCAGCAGGGTATCTACGTTTTCGGTCGTGACGCGCAGGATGGCTTCTTCTTTGGAAATCAGGCCTTCATTGGCCATATCAACCGCAATCTTGATGGCGCTTTTTGCAGTGCGTTTGCCGTTGCGGGTTTGGAGCATCCACAGTTTGCCGCGCTCAATAGTGAACTCGACATCTTGCATGTCTTTGTAATGCTTTTCGAGCTTAGCGGTGATGTCCATGAACTCGTTGTAGGCTTCAGGCATTTGGGTGGCGAGATGCTCAATCGGATCAGCATTGCGGATACCGGCCACCACATCTTCGCCCTGGGCGTTGAGCAGGTACTCGCCCATCATCTTTTTCTCGCCCGTCGAGGGGTTGCGGGTGAAAGCGACACCGGTGCCGGAATCTTCGCCCATGTTGCCAAAGACCATTGTCACAATATTGACGGCAGTACCGAGGTCATCGGGGATATTGGTGGCGCGGCGGTAGTCGATGGCTTTCTTGCCCATCCACGATTCGAACACGGCCTTGGTCGCCAGTTCGAGCTGTTTGTAGACATCCTGCGGGAAGTCGGAACCGATGTGCTTCTTGTATTCTTCTTTGAAGATGGCGACCAGGGCTTTCCAGTCCTCGGCGGTCATCTCGGTATCGAGCTTATAGCCCTTTTTGGCTTTATACTCCGCCATTGGATGCTCGAAGACTTCATCATCCACATTGAAAACGGTTGTGCCGAACATTTCGACCAGGCGGCGATAGGAATCCCACGCAAAACGCGGATTGCCGGTCAGATTGGACAGCCCTTCCACCACTTCATCATTCAAACCGATGTTGAGGATGGTGTTCATCATGCCCGGCATGGAGAACTTCGCGCCAGAGCGGCACGACACCAGCAGCGGGTTCGACGGGTCGCCAAATTTTTTGCCTGTCGCTTTTTCGACGGCTTTCATTGCCTCCAACTGCTGCTCCCACTGCCCTTCGGGGAAACCGCCGGTCTTGCGGAATTCGTTGCACGCTTCAGTGGTTACAGTAAAGCCGGGAGGAACTGGAACGCCAGCGCGCGTCATGTCTGCCAGGCCAGCACCCTTGCCGCCGAGGAGTGAGCGCACGCCTTCCCAATCGCCAGCCTGTTTTTCGGCTTCGGCGACTTCTTCAAAAAGATATACCCATTTTTTTGCCATGTATGGCCTCCTGAAATAGAAAGTATGATAGCGTGATAGGCCGTCTCTGGCATATCAGGCGAAGTTTACCACAAATGGATTTGCGGGGGACATTTTTCGACAATCAAAATTGTGACTAATCTCACAATGCTCGCCGCATGAATATTGTTAGTCACATGCAAAGTCGCGGTTGGTAAAATCTGGCATAATTTTAGCAAAGGACAAGCCCCGCATGAGCATAAAAATCTTAATGATTGACGACGACCCTGCAATGACGGAGTTGATTGGGCTATTGTTGCGCAGTCACGGGCTGGAAGTCGTCGGCTGCAACGATAGTAATCGCAGTGTTGAACTGGTAAAAAGCGAAAATCCCGATATTATCTTGCTTGATTTAATGATGCCCGGCCACGACGGTTGGGAAATTTGCAAAGCCATTCGGACGTTTACGAATACCCCCATTGCAATTCTGTCAGCCATCGACGACCCGGCGGTCATCTCCAGCGCGCTCGACGCTGGCGCGGATGATTACCTGGTCAAGCCCACCCCAGGCGGGGTATTGGTGGCGCATATCAACAACCTGGCGCGCAGACACATGGTGGAAAAAAATAAGAATGCCCTGATGCGTCATACCAGCCCGCTGGCAGAATCACCTATGCTCCAGCAAAAACCTTTGCAGGCTTAATTGCCCAGAGTACAATAGGTGACTGTCACCTATTTTCGATTTACGAGGAGCCAGCCTTGCAAACCTGTTCGCGCTGTAACGCTTCATCCCCCGACACTGCCAAATCTTGCGTCAACTGCCACGCCGACCTGGGGGAATTTTCGGTGAATGCGGTTGCGCTCAAGAAATTCCGCGAAAACCCGCGCGTGACATCGATTCGAATCAGCGTGGCGCACGATGCCTGCCCGCTGTGTTATGAATCGCGCGGCACTTTTGAAAAGGATGCTGTGCCGATTCTGCCCCATGAAGGCTGTTCGCACCCGCAGGGCTGCCGCTGCAATTATGCGCCAGTGTTGAACGAGATTTATCCTTAACCGCTTGTTTTTCCGTAATTGAACTGTGGACAAAACGAGAACCCGCCTGCCATTTCAAACATGGCAGGCGGTTGTAATTCAGAGCAGCATTTTCAGCGCGGCGGCAGTTTGCTCGGGGGCTTCGAAGGGCGGGCAATGTCCCACGCCCGGCAATTCCGTCAGCCGCGCGGCGGGCAGGGCGGACTTCATCTCGCGGGCGCGTTCGATTGGGACGAGGGTATCCTGGAGGCCGTGGACGATGACGACGGGAACGGTCAGGGCTGAGAGAGTGGACAATGAATCAGGGCGTTCGGCCATCGCCTGGAGCGCGCCCATCACCCCGGCGGGCTGCTGGCGATGGATGATTTGCCGCAGGACGGAAGCGTGACGCGGGTCGGCGGTCAATTTGTCGGCCATGCCGAGGACAGCGCTAAGGCCTTCGCGCCTGACCTGCTCGAGGGTGTCGTAGCGCCCCGCTTTTTTCTCCGGGGGGTCGGCGGCGGTTTGGGTGCCGAGCAGGCCCAGGCCAAGCAGTTGAGCGCCAAAGCGGCGAGCAAAGGCCAGGGCGATGTATCCGCCCATCGAATGCCCGGCGAGGAAGGCTCCGGGGAGTCCGAGTTCTCCGAGTAAAACGCCCAGGTCGGCGGCCATGTCGTCGAGACTGTACCCGGTCTCAGTTGCCGGAGACTCCCCAAATCCCCTTAAATCAGGCACGATACAGTCGAAATGGGCTTCGAGGTGCGGCAGGAGTGGGTTCCAAAAGGCGCGGTCGAGCGGGAAGCCATGCACCAGGACGAGCGGCGCACCCTGACCAGAGCGGTGATAGGCGAGTTTTGTCATTTTTCATGTCCTTTCCCTCGTTTCTCGGGACAAGTGGCCAGCCAACCGCGCGCAAAGGCCAGGGCTTCCTGGCGGGTGGCGAGTTTGCCAGCGGCCTGGGTTTCGCGGATGGCTTCGAGCAGTTTGCCGATTTCGGGGCCGGGTTTCATTTTTAGGTCGTTGATGAGGTCATCACCGTTGATGAGTTGCGGCGGGCGGATGATTTCCTCGGCTTTTTCGTAGTACGCTTCGAGCAGGGCGCGGGCCACATCCAGGTTGGCAGCCCAGTACTCTTGCGTCAGGGTGTGGTCGTAGGTAGCGCGGACATCGGCCAGGGCGAGGAGAATGAGCGAGACGCCCGCTTCGCCAGTCTCGCGGAAGAAACGGTAGATGGCTTTGCGGGTGGGGTCGGCGGCGCTTTCCGCCTTGCGGCTGGTGTGGAAATGGACGCGCATGTGGTGACGGACGAGCAGTTTAAGCCGGTCTAGTTCGTCGTTGCTTAAGTGGAGGGCCATGCCGCGCTTGAGGGCGGTGAGGGCGCCCTGTTCATCGTGGCCGAGGAAGCGGATGCGGCCATTCGGCTCGCTGGACTGGGTTTGGGGTTTGTTCACATCGTGATAGAGCGCGGCAAAAAAGAGCAGGGCGCGCGCCGAACGGTCGCTGTTGAGCGTGGGGCCGAGATGCGCGCCGATTTGCTCCCGATAACGCCCCAGGCGCAGCACCAGCAGGCCGTTGAACAGGTCGGCGTTGGCTTTGCTTTCGTCATATTCGGGGGCCAGGGCCGCGAGGATGCTTTCGAGGTGGCGCAGGACGGCCAGGGTATGCGTCCAGACATCGTGAACATGCGGGGCAGATTGTTCGACGCCTTTCAGGGCGGGCAGTTCGGGCAGGAGAACGGGAAACACGCCGAGCAGCTCGAGGGCGCGGATGGAGGCGTCGGGTTTGGGGCCTTCCAGCATTTTGAAGAGTTCATCGCGCTGGCGCTCCGGGCTGATGTTGGCGAGCAGTGGAACGGCGGCTTTCATCCATTTGCGAGTCTCGGGGTCGATGCTGAAGCCAAACGCAGCGGCCTGACGCACAGCGCGCAGAATGCGGGCTGGGTCGTCGCTGAAGGCGGTCTCGGCGCAGGCGCGGATGCGTTTGGCGCGGATATCGCTGATGCCGCGCAACGGGTCGAGGATTTGGCCGGTGTGGATGTCCATCGCCACGGCGTTGATGGTGAAGTCGCGCCCGCGCAGGTCGACTTCGAGCGAAGCGCCGCGAAAACCGGCAAAGTCGAGGATGTCGCGCGAACCGTCGGGGTTTTGGAGGACAATGCGGGCGGTGTCGTTTTGTTCGTCGAGCGGGAAAAATGCGCCGGGCAGTTTATCGGCCAGTTTGCGGGCTAGTTTAAGCGCGCCAGGCGGGGTGGCAAAGTCGAGGTCGTGGGTTTCGCGTCCCAGCACCGCGTCGCGCACGGCGCCGCCCACCAGGTAAACGGGCAGGCCGGCGGGCAGCAGAGCGCGCACGCGGTCGATTAACGGCGATTTAACAGGCATTTCGGGCATATATTTGATTTCCAGACGGTCTTTGCGGCGGGCCTGGCGCGCGGCGAGCAAGGCTTCTTGTTGGGTTGCGCCCTGGGCAACCACTTTCCCGCGCACCAGCGCCACCCAGCGCCCGGCGTAGAGCAGGCTTTCGGGGGGTTCTTGTGCAGTTTCAGCTGGGCTGGACAAGAGTCGCCTCGTTTTTGTCCAAGTGCTTGTGGTACACGGATTGCGCGGATTTGATGGATTTACACGGATATTTCCCATCAACAGCGCAGGCGGAATGAATTCCGTGGTAAGGGTTACACAGGTTGAATATATTTCGACAAATCAGCAGAACCGATGAAGGGCAGGTGACGGAAACGCTCGTCGATGTCAATTCCGTAGCCGAAAACGTATTTATCCGGCACATCGAAACCGACATAATCAACCTGCACCGGCACTTCGCGGCGCATTTTCTTATCGAGCAGGACGCACACGCGGACACTGAGCGGGTCGCGGGTGCGGAGCATGGAGAGGACATGCGCCAGGGTGCGTCCACTGTCGACAATATCTTCCACGAGCAGCACATGGCGGCCTTCGATGTTGGTCAGCAGGTCGAGATTGACGCGCACATTGCCGCTGGAGGCGTAATGCCCTGTTCCATAAGAGGAAATTGACATACAGTCGAGTTCGTGGCTAATGGTCAGGTGCCGGGTCAAATCGGCGGTGAACGTGATTGCGCCGCGCAGCAGACAGACGACGAGCAAATCCTGGCCAGCGTAATCACGGCTGATTTGTTCGCCCAGCTCAACAATGCGTTTTTCAATGGCTTCGGCGCTAACGAGGACTTCGTCGATGAATTCAGTGTACTCTTGCATAGCTACTCCGGTTTATATTTGTTCAAATCGACCACCGCCACAAAGGGCAGGTTGCGGTAGTACTCATCGATATCGAGGCCGTAACCAAAGACAAATTTATTTTCGATGGCAAATCCACGATAGTGAATAGGAACCACCACCTCGCGGCGGGATTCTTTATCAAGCAGGGCGCAGACCTTGAGGGATTTTGGCTTGCGGGTCTGGAGCATTTCCAACACATGGGCAATGGTGTGGCCACTATCGACAATGTCTTCCACCAGCAATACGTGCTTGTCCTCGATATTCGTTTGCAAATCGTAGGTGACGCGCACATTGCCGGTGGTGGAACGCGCGCCGGCACCATAGGATGAAATCGCCATACAGTCGATGGCGTTCAGGACCGTTACATGGCGCATCAAATCGACCAGGAAAGGCAGCGCACCGCGCAGGATGCAGATTAATAGCAGTTCTTCACCGGCATAATCGCGGTTGATTTCATCAGCCAGTTCCTTGATGCGTTTTTGCAGGGTTGCCTGGTCAATCAGGATTTCGCCCAGAAATTCTTTATAATCTTGCATTTTTTCTCCGTCAGAAGCGAAATAAATTTCGCGTTACCTTAACGCGGGACTTCGCCCCACTAGCGTGGGACTTCGTGATGCTGGCGGCAGCGGGCTTCATACAATTCAGATGCGCCAACGATGACAACCGGGTCATCATAGCGGGCGGGCTTGCCATTCACCAGGCGCTGGGTGCGCGAGGCAGGTTCGCCGCAGACGATGCAAATGGCGCGCAGCTTGTCAACCTGTTCGGCCTTCGACATCAACGCGGGCATGGGGCCAAAGGGTTCGCCGCGAAAATCCTGGTCAAGCCCGGCCACAATCACCCGAATGCCACGGTCTGCCAGCTGGCGGGTGACTTCGACAATGCCGTCATCAAAAAACTGGGCCTCATCCACGCCGACTACGGTGGTATCTGGCTCCATTTTGGCGAGAATATCGTCCGATTTCTCGACCGGAATGGCCGAAAAATCGGCCCCGGCGTGCGAGGTGACCTTTTCAACGGCGTAACGCACATCGATGGCTGGTTTGAACACCTGTACCTTTTGGCGGGCAATCACCGCCCGGCGCAGGCGGCGAATCAACTCATCGGTTTTGCCGCTGAACATCGAACCACACACTACTTCCACAGAACCGTGAATATGCTTCATGTCCTCTCCCAAAAATTAAAATAATAACAGGCAGAGGTTGAACATCTGCCTGTTAAGTTTACCTGATTTTATGACGCTTGAATCGTCGGCTGCGATTTTTTAAGCAGCTTCGCCAGCGGTTTCGGGCAGGTCATAGCCCAGGGCGCGAATTTTCTTCTTACTGTCGATGAGCGCCTTGCGGCCAAATCCGTCAATCGCCAGGGCAGCTTCATCGCCTTCGCCCAGCTTGGCCATCAGCTGGGCAATGGTGGTAATGCCAGCCTTCGCCAGCGCTTCGGTGGCGCGGGCGCCAAGCTCCAGGTCCGAAACGGG
>Ga0101944_10007256_pt1 | contig 11211 bp, 9 predicted proteins | sample DewCreD2012metaG_FD_75245 | JGI IMG/M metagenome (GOLD analysis project Ga0101944, IMG submission 75245) | Hot spring sediment bacterial and archeal communities from British Columbia, Canada, to study Microbial Dark Matter (Phase II) - Dewar... ... | reverse complement strand
TTTTGGTCGAGGGGGGAAGTCCCCGGCGACCCTGCAGCGGCGCTGCCCGGCATCCACCGGGTGGTGGTCCCGGGGGCTAGTCGATCGGGCATCGCTGCGGCGGTGGCCCTGAAGAGGCTAGGATGCGATGTCATACTGAGTGACCGCAGGGAGCCGCGATCGCTGCCGGGAGTGGAGCAAGCTTTGGCGGCCGGAGCGCGTCTGGTGCGCGAGGAAGACCTGTCCTTGGATTGGCCGGGAGCGGACCTGGTGGTCAAGAGCCCGGGGGTGCCGGCCGAGGCGGCACCGGTCAGGACCGCCAGAGAGCGCGGTGTACCCGTGTGGAGCGAGCTGGAACTGGCTTATGCTCTGCTGCCCAACCCCTTCCTCGCCGTGACTGGCACTAACGGCAAGACCACCACGACCGCCCTGCTCGGTCACCTGCTCAAGGTAGCGGGAAGACCGGTCCGGGTTCTGGGCAACATCGGGGTGGCTGTCACTTCGGTCGTCGGGTGGGCTGATCCGGAAGAGGAACTGGTAGTCGAGGTCTCAAGCTTCCAACTGGAGGATGTCTGCCGATTCCGCCCAGTGGTCGGCGTGTTCTTGAACCTCACACCCGACCATCTCGACCGTCATGGGACCATGGAGAACTACCTCGCGAGCAAGGCCAGATTGTTCATGAACCAGGGTCCCGAGGATGTGGCGGTCCTCAATCTGGCCGACCCCGCCGTCGCTGGTTTGGGCAGGCGCCTCGCTGCTCGTCTGCATGGTCCTCGTCTGGCCTACTTCTCGGTGGACCCTAGCGCCCTTGCGCCGGGGCTAGGGCGAGGGGGCCGAGGCTCGGAAGACCAGGCGCTGCACTCTTGGGTCGGAGACGGACAGCTGGTGGTCGACGGGCGCCCGCTTCTACCGATCAGCGACATCCGGCTGCCGGGCAGGCACAATCTCGAGAATTGCCTGGCGGCGGCCACGGCGGCTGCGGCGAGAGAGGTCGACCGTGAAGCCATTGCTGAAGGCCTGCGAAGTTTTTCGGGCGTAGCTCATCGTCTGGAGTGTGTCGGCGTGGTTCACGGTGTGGCATACATCAATGACAGTAAAGCCACCAACGTCGACGCTGCATTGACGGCTCTGAGCGCCCATCCGGAACGTGTCCACCTGATACTAGGCGGCCGTGACAAGGCGTCCGACTACCGGCCGTTAGCTCTGCGCTGTGCAACGGCCTGCAAGGGTGTTTATCTGATAGGAGAAGCCGCACCGTTGATCTCCCAAGCCTTTGCCGAAGTGGGCGAGACGCAGGGGAAGGCGGGACCCCCGCTCTATCCCTGTGGCGACTTGGAGCAAGCGGTGCAGTCGGCAAGCCGCCGAGCAAGTCCCGGAGACGTGGTGCTGCTGGCCCCCGCGTGCGCTAGCTTCGACCAATACAACAACTACGAGGAGCGGGGCGACCACTTCCGTTCCTTGGTGAGGGCGTTGGCAGAGGCGGCCTCGGAGGAGGCGAAGCGGTGACCGGGGTCTCTCCTGTCCGGCCGAGAACCTCCACTGGTCGGGCCACATCCTCCTCTTCTCGAGAGAGCGCGCGAGAGCCGCGACAGAGGCCGCGTGAGCGAAGACCGCGCCCCTCTGGCCGGCTTCTGCAACCGCTCGTATGGTTACCAGCCGTCTCCCTCATACTTTTCGGTCTCTGCATGATGCTGTCCCTGTCTCCCTCAATAGAGGCCGCCGAGGGACGCTACGGTCTACTGAAAGACCAAGCGGTGGCTCTAGGCGTAGGCCTGATCCTGTTGGTGATTGCCTGGCGCCTCGACTACCGAAGGCTACGAAAGCTGTCTCTGGTGGCCTTCGGCGTCATTCTTCTGTCACTCCTCCTGGTCCATATTCCAGGGGTCGCTATGAGCAAAGGTGGTTCCCGCAGTTGGATCGGAGTGGGGAGTCTTTCCTACCAGCCGTCGGAGTTCGCCAAAATCGCTGTGATTCTGTTCGGCGCCCACATACTCAGCAGCCCTCGGGTGGCCGACCGGCGTTTCTGGTCTTACATGTGGCCTTTCGGAGTACTGGGCCTTCTGGCCTGCGCATCGGTGCTTCTAGAGGGTGACCTAGGCACGGCGGTCATCATCGCAGGACTCCTTCTCGGCCTTCTTTGGATGGGTGGCATGCGGTTCCTGCACTGGCTCCTGGTGGCTGGGGGCGGGCTTGCCGTGGTGGCGGTCGCCACCCTGGTCAGCGAAGAGAGGACTAGCCGGGTGCTCTCCTTTCTCAATCCCTTCGCTGACCCCTATGATTCCGGTTTCCAACTTGTCCAGTCGTTAGTCGCGCTAGGCCGGGGTGGGCTGTTCGGTGTCGGGGCCGGTCAGAGTGTGCAGAAATTCCAATATCTCCCTCAAGCGCACACTGATATGGTCTATGCCATCATCGGGGAAGAGTTCGGCCTGCTGGGTGCTGGCCTGGTCATAGTCTTCTTCGCGCTCTTCTGTGTCGGCTGCTGGCATCTCGCCTGTCGCGCCGCCGACCCCATGGGGCGCCTCCTGATAAGCGGCTGTGGATTGCTCGTGGCCTTTCAGGCGGTCATCAACATCGGAGGGGTCATCGGAGCTCTGCCGTTGACGGGCGTGCCCCTGCCTTTCGTGAGCTACGGAGGCAACAGTCTGGTCGTGATGTTGGCCTGCGTCGGATTGGTGCTCGGGGTGGCGCGGCAAATGTCCCGGACGCCGGCACCCGGGCAGTTAGTGGGGTATCAGAATGTCACTCGTCTTGATAGCTGGCGGCGGTACGGCGGGGCACGTAGTGCCCGCGCTGGCAGTCGCTGACGTCCTCACCGCAAGGGGGTTCGAAGTCGTCTTCGGTGGGACCGAGCGAGGCATGGAGTCTCGGCTGGTCCCTCGGGCCGGATATGCCTTCTACTCTGTGCGTATCCGCGGGTTCGAGCGACGTCTGGGCCTGACCACCTTGCGCACTCTGGGCTCGTTGCCAGTGGCGGCACTGGACGCCGGCCGAGTGTTACGGCGTCTCAAGCCTTGCTGCGTAGTCGGGTTTGGTGGCTATGTGGCCGGTCCGTTGGTAGCGCTGGGGGCGCTGGCCGGTGTGCCTGCAGTGGCGGTGGAGATGGATGCGCAGATGGGCTGGACCAACCGCCTTCTCAGCCGAGTGGTCGACAAAGTCTGCCTGTCTTTCCCCGACCCCCGAAGGGAGGGGGGCAAGTACGTTTTCACTGGGCGGCCACTACGTCCCAGCCTACTGTCGGTCACCCGCGAAGAGGGAAAGGCCCGGTTCGCCTTGGATCCTTCGCGTCCCACCCTGCTCATCTTCGGAGGTAGCCTCGGGGCCCGTTCTATCAACCGGGCTGCCGTCGCCGCCTTCGCTAAGACCATCACCCCGTTTCAGATAGTGCACGTGACTGGCCAGCGCGACTACGAGGAGGTACGCCGCGCCTTAGCGGAACCGGGGGCCAATCCTGGCTACCAAGTCCATGCCTTCCTGGACGACTTCCCGTTGGCCTTGGCAGCGGCCGACGCGGTGGTCTCACGCGCCGGGGGCTCGGTCGCCGAGATTCTCGCCCGGGGGCTTCCTGCCCTGCTCGTGCCTTACCCATTCGCCGCGGGCGACCACCAAACTCGGAATGCACGGCGCCTCGTGGAGCAAGGGGCTGCACTCAGTATCGCCGACGCGGACTTGGACCCAGTGCGTCTGGCGGAGGCGGTCCAGGTCTTGCTGGACCCAGCGACGAACGAACGGATGCGGGCCGCTGCCCTCAAGTTGGCGAGACCGGACGCCACGGACCGCATCGCGGAGGTGATAGTAGAATTGGTGGCCGCTTCTGGGAGAACGGGTGCCGGGTGCGCCGGACCAGGCAAGCCAGAGCCCACGACCGAGAGAGAACGATGAGTAGAGTGAGTGAGAACGGAGCCGGACCTACGAACGCGAAAGACAAGCCGGGAGCTCTGCCGACCGGGCTACGCAGCCTGCATTTCGTCGGTATCGGTGGCGCGGGGATGAGCGGCATCGCCCAGGTGCTGCATCGGCGCGGATTCCGGGTCACTGGATCGGATCTGAAACCGTCACGGTACGTGACTCTGCTTGAGCAGGAAGGCGTCCCCGTCAACATCGGGCACAAAGCCTCCAATGTGGACTCTCCTGACGTGGTGGTCATCTCCTCTGCCATCCCTCCCCATAACGTGGAGCTGCAAGAGGCGCGTCGCCAGGGACTACCGATAGTGAGAAGAGCGGAAGCGCTGGCCTGGCTGGTGAGTGCGGGTAAGGGCATCGCCGTGTGTGGGACCCACGGGAAGACCACCACGACCTCCATGATCAGCCGAGTGCTGGTCGAAGGCGGATACGATCCCACTTTCCTAGTGGGCGGGGAGCTGAACGACATGGGGTCGAACGCTCGCCACGGCGAAGGCGAGTTCGTGGTGTGCGAGGCCGACGAATCTGACGGGTCTCTGCTGTGTCTTCGGCCACAGGTGGCTGTCGTGACCAACCTCGAATTGGACCACCACAGCCACTACCTGCATGTCGAGGATATGGAAGAGGTGTTCAAGGCCTTCGTCCGCAATCTTCCGGTCGAGGGCCTGCTGGTGGCTTGCGCCGAGGACGACCGGGTGAAGGCATTGCTCGGAGAGGCCCCTTGCCGTACGCGGACCTACGGGCTCGCGCCGGACGCCGACTACGTGGCACGCGTGTCGACCACCGGGGCTGGCAATACCTTCGAGGTCGAGCACGGGGGCGCGTTGTCGCCCAGAATCACACTGCAAGTCCCGGGGCGGCACAACGTGCTGAACGCGACAGCTTGTTTCGCCGTCCTGACCGAGCTGGGGGTGCCCACTGAGGTCATCATCTCGGGGTTGGAGTCGTTCACAGGGGCGGTCCGCCGCTTCCAGCTCAAGGGTCGACGGGCTGGGGTGACCGTGGTCGACGACTACGCACATCACCCTACTGAGATCAAAGCCACTTTGGCTGCCGCGCGAGACCAGGGTTGGTCCCGCATCTTGGCTGTCTTTCAGCCCCATCTCTACTCGAGGACCGAATTCCTGCAGCACGAATTCGCCGAGGCGTTGCTGGGGGCCGACGTAGCTATCGTCACTGATGTCTACGGTGCCCGGGAAGAGCCCAAACCGGGCGTGAGCGGCAAACTGATCGTGGATGGCATCCTGAGATTGGAGAAGAGCAAACCCGTAGTCTATCTCCCGCGACTGGGGGCGATAGTCGACTACCTAAGGAGCGTGGCTGGGCCTGGCGATCTGGTCCTGACCATGGGTGCCGGGGATGTGCATCGGGTCGGTGAACGCTTTCTAGCGCTAGCCTAGAGGTCTCTTGGACGTGGACGAGTTCAACGGACTGGTTTCGGCTTTACGCGGAGTGGCGGGGATACGACTGTGGGCTGACGCCCCGCTTGCCCCTTTCACGACCATCGCCACCGGGGGTAAGGCCCGCTTGTTAGTCTCGGTGGGAGAGACCGTGGCTCTGGCCAAAGTCTTGGCTGAGTTGGAGGCGCGGGAAGTGGAGTGGTTCTGCTTGGGGGCTGGTTCCAACCTTCTAGTAGCGGATCAGGGTTACAGCGGGGTGGTCATCAAGCTGGACCAGAGCTTCCAGTATGTAGAAGGCCTGCCCATCGAGAGGTGCACGCACTCGAGGTCCGCCGGCGGTGACATGGGGGCCGGTCCCGGCGAATCATCGACCGCGCCGCAGGTGATACTCACTGTCGGAGCCGGGGCGTACCTGGCCCGCTTGGCCACGGTGGTCGCTGAGGCGGGTCTCACTGGAATGGAGCACGCATGCGGGATCCCCGGTTCGGTGGGAGGCGCAGTAGCCATGAACGCGGGCGCTTATGGGTGGTGCATGCGGGATGTGGTCCGTGAGGTGGAGATCGTCACCGCCAGTGAGTGTCGTTGGTTGGCCGCGGAGGATCTAGAGTGGGGTTATCGTTTCTGCCGTCTCCCTGAGCGGTCGGTGGTCACCGCTGTCCGCATCATGCTTAGGCAAGGCGACAGAGAGACCTGCCTCGCCTCTCAACGAGCCTACCTCAGGCAAAGACGCGAGAAGCAGCCCCGCTCGGTCCGCACCTTCGGGAGCGCCTTCAAGAACCCGCCGGGACAGCATGCGGGCCGGCTTGTCGAAGCCGCGGGGCTTAAAGGGATGCGCCGGGGCGGCGCCGAAATATCGACCGTCCACGGTAACTTCTTGGTCAACGTGGGCGACGCCACCACGGCCGACATCCTGGCTCTGATGAGCATGATGCGACAAGCGGTGGAGCGTACAAGCGGGGTGGTGTTGGAGCCCGAAGTGAGACTGGTCGGCTGCCGCTTCCCCTGGGAGACTGAGCAAGGCGATGAATGAAAGGCTGCGAGCACGCCGCCGGCAGGTAGGGCGTGAGCGCGGAGGTCGTCGGGTTTGTGTCATCTTCCTGGCGGTGTTCGTGGTGGTGGGGGCCGGGCTCTTTCTGTGGCTGCGTTCCTCGGACGTGTTCGCGGTGCGTACGGTCACGGCCAATGTCACAGTTCACGTCACACCCGAAGAGATCGCCCGGACAGTCGCTCCGGCTCGAGGTGCCAATCTCCTTGCCCTGTCCACGCGGGTGATCCAGGAGGCTCTTGAAAGTCTGCCCTACGTTGAGGAAGCGCGTGTCTATCGGGCCTTCCCGGATCGCCTGGAAGTCCGCATCGTGGAGCGCTCCCCTGTGGCCCGGCTCGATCTGGGGCGCGACGGCGTGTGGTTGCTGGCGAAGGACGGCGTCCTTTTGGAGCGCATCTCGGGCGGAGAGTCTGTCGGTTCTCCGACGACGCCCCCTCTCGAGACCCCTCTTGACCGGGCTCTTCCTCTGTTCAAAGCTGGCCACGCGGCGTTGCCTGTCGCCGGGGAGAAGGCCCCAGGGACGGTGGTCGCCGCGCTGCCGGTGGCAGCGTGGTTCCAGAACCAGGCCGTAGGTAGTGGACTGCCGCAAGTGACCTTAATCTCCGTCGATACGGGTGGCGAGATCGTGGTGCATCTGGAAGGTGATACCGATATTCTGCTCGGTATGCCGAGAGACCTCGAGCAGAAATTGAAGGTGTCCACGGCCATAGTCAAGGACTACTTGAGAGAAGGACGGCAGATAGAGTACGTCGACGCGCGCGTTCCGGGACGGGTGGCGGTCAAGGTGCACTGAACGTGGTATCGTGCCCCTATGCAGGAAAACGCACGAGGGGCGCGTACTACCGAAAGATGATGCTTCACAGGAGTCTCCGCTCGTGGTGATGCTTCCGTTGCAGGAGTGAAGTGGCGGTAGAGGGCTTGCTAGGAAGGCTCAGGTTGGAGTCCTGTGATCGGTGAGCTTGGAGGTTCAGAGACTATGAACGACACGGGATCCAGCTACCTTGCGGTGATCAAGGTCGTGGGCGTTGGCGGCGGCGGCACCAATGCCGTGAACCGCATGGTGGACGCCGGGCTCAAGGGCGTCGAGTTCATCGCGATCAACACCGACGCGCAGGCCCTTCTTATGTGTGACGCCGACGTGAAACTGCACATCGGGGGGAAGATCACGCGGGGGTTGGGCGCGGGAGCCAATCCCGAGGTGGGTAGGGCGGCAGCCGAGGAGAGCCGTGACGAGATCCGGGAGGTCCTGAAAGGGGCTGACATGGTCTTCGTGACAGCCGGCAAAGGTGGCGGTACAGGCACCGGGGGTGCACCCGTCATCGCTGAGATAGCCCGGGAGTTGGGCGCTCTTACCGTCGGCGTGGTGACCAAGCCGTTCAGTTTCGAGGGCCGCAAGCGGGCGAGTCAGGCGGAGGCTGGTATCGAGGCCCTGTCAAAGAAGGTCGACACGCTCATCATCATCCCGAATGACCGTCTGCTTCAAGTCGTCGAGAAACGGACGTCTATCATCGAGGCGTTCAAAGTCGCGGACGATGTTCTGCGTCAAGGCGTACAAGGTATCACCGACCTCATCACGGTCCCCGGTCTCATCAATCTGGACTTCGCTGACGTGCGCACCATCATGCGTAACGCGGGGTCGGCCCTGATGGGCATCGGGGTCGCGAGCGGCGAGAACCGTGGGGTGGAAGCAGCCAAGATGGCTATCTCGTCGCCCCTTCTGGAGTCTTCTATCGAGGGAGCGACGGGCATCCTGCTCAACATCAGTGGAGGGCCCGACATGGGCCTGTTCGAAGTCAACGAGGCGGCCGAGATCATCAGCAAGGCGGCGGATGCGGAGGCCAATGTCATCTTCGGGGCGGTCATCGACGAGTCGTTGCGCGACCAGATGCGTGTCACCGTGATCGCCACCGGATTCGACCGGATGCGCAGGGCGGAGGCTGAGGCGGACCGCTCCATCGAGCGGCCAGTAGCCCCGGCTGCCGAGATTCTTGGCAAGAAGGTCGAGGCGTTCGAGATGGACGAAGACGTACTCGACATACCGCGCTTTCTCCGAGGCAAGGACTGAGCTCACCTGCAGTAGTTCGACCATGGGAAACCGGCGAGGTGAGGTCGGCGCTCGAAGAGCGGGTCGATCCCCGGGCTCGATCTTGGTTTGTAGCTGGCGAGAGGGCGGGGCTGGCCTTGCTGGAGGCCCGTCTGCCTCGGCCTTTCCGACTGGTCTTCACGACGCGCCATGGGGGCCACAGCAAGGGCACGTTCGCCTACCTCAACCTGGATACTCGTTCCGGCCAGGATCCTGCCGCGCCCGGGAATCGTGCTCTTCTTGCCCGAGCCGTCGCACGGCGTCTGGTAAGCCCAGCGCAGGTGCACGGGCTGCGAGTCACGGGGACGGCTGAGTACAGCGCGGGCGATCCACAAGCGCCTTGTGATGGACTGACGCTGCACCCATTGCTGGACCGTGGCTTCGCGGCCGCGCTGTTATTCGCCGACTGTCTGCCTCTGGTACTTTATGGGGAAGTGGACCTGGCGGTCGTGCACGCCGGGTGGCGCGGTCTGCTGGGCGGTGTCTTGCAGAGGGCCGGATCGGCGATGGTCGGTCCGCCTGCCGGGCTGGTGGTCGGCCCCAGTATCGGGCCGTGCTGTTTTGCCGTCGGGCCCGAGGTCGCCGACGCGTTCAGGGCGCGATTCGGGGAAGAGGTCGTGGTGCGTGCGGGTCGCGGCTCGACAGGGGAAGCCGGGGTATTGAGAGTGGACCTGTGGAAGGCCGCCGAACGGGTGGCGCTCGACATAGGCGTACCTCCCCGACTGGTGCATAACCCTCGATTGTGTACGGTGTGTAATTCCGACCTGTTCTTCTCCTACCGGGCAGAAGGGCCGGTCACGGGGCGGCACGCCTGCGTGGCCTGGACGGATGACGAGGCGTGACCACGGTGCCGGTGGATGTCATCCGGGCGAACCTTGCTCGAGTGCAGGCTCGGATCGCTCAGGCCTGCGCCCGTGCCGGCCGGACCGACTCCCCGCGACTCCTGGTGGCTTCGAAATACTGGGATGTCGAGGGCATGAGTGTACTCGCAGCAGCAGGAATCCGGCTCGTGGGGGAGAACAGGGCAGAAGAACTCGTCGAGAAATGGGCCCGGTGGCGTGATTCCTTCGAATTCCACTTCATCGGGCATCTGCAGAGTCGTAAGGCGCGCAAGGTGCTGCCCTGCGTGACGCTGATCCACTCGGTCGAGTCGATGTCCTTGGTGGAGGAGCTACACAAGCGGTCGGGGGAGGAAGTGAAGGTGCTGCTGGAGGTCAACGTGGGCGGCGAGGAGAGCAAGTATGGTATCCTCCCCGCGGCCGCTGAGGCTTTCCTGGAGCGTGCGGCGGCCTTCGAGCGAGTGCGGTTCGTGGGTCTTATGACCATGGCCCCCCTCGTGACCGATCCTGAGTCGGTGCGGCCGCTTTTCCGGGAGCTGCGGCAGCTCCGGGATAGGTTGGCCGTGACGTTCAGCGGCCGCTATGAGCTCTCCGAACTATCGATGGGGATGAGCAACGATTACGAGGTGGCCGTGGAGGAGGGCGCGACGATCATCAGGCTAGGCAGCGCGCTCCTTTCCGGAGCGTAAGGAGGACGGGATGGCTGGTGGCTTCTGGCACAAGACCCTTGTCTATTTCGGATTGGCGGATGAAGACGACGACTACTACGACGAGGACGATTACACTCCTGCGCAAGCCGACGTTGAATCCGCGTATCGGCCGCGCTCCGTGGTGCGCCGTCTCGACCGCAGTAGCAGCCGTCGCCGGCAGTCCGCTGACTTCGATGATATCTTCCCCGAAGACGAGTATCGTCCTCAGTCGGGGCGCAGCGGTTCGACCAGTGTGAGGACGTCGCCGGTCCGGCCGGTCCCCAATCCTTCCGAACAGCAGCCGGTGCGTGTCCATTTGGTGATGCCCAAGAACTTCAACGACGCTCAGATAGTCGCCGACAAGTTCAAGAGTGACATTCCAGTGATCCTCAACCTGCAGACCAGCGAGACCGAGTTAGCCAAGCGACTTATCGATTTCGCGAGCGGCCTGACTTACGCTCTCGATGGGGGGATGCAGAGGGTGGCCGACAAGGTGTTCCTTCTGACTCCAAAGAACGTCGAGGTCTCGGCTGAGGAGAGGCAGCGCCTCCTGGAGAAGGGCTTCTTCAACCAGTACTGAGCCACCGGCCTTACCGCCGTGGTGCTGGCACGCATGGCAGCCTAGGGAAGGATGCCGGGATGAGCGTCTTGGACCCGGAACGGGAGCGCCCGCTGTCGGTGGTGGTCGTGGCCACCGATGAAGCCAGCCTTAGTTCAGCCGTTACTCTGCAGCAACTCCTCATGGAGCGGTGTGGGGGCGCTGGTGGCTGGACGGTGGTAGCCGACCAGAACCGTGGTTCCGATGTCCTGATATTGGTGGGGCAGGCAGCCGGGGCGGCACAGGTTATCCGTCAGTGGGCTGCGGCCTTTGGGGGTGAGGCTCGGCCTTCGACGGGAGCTGGTGCCGGGAAGAAGATGCTGGTCTCAGCGATAGGCGGTCTGCGACTCACCGACCTCCGTGCCTCGGCCGGTCCCGGCCCCATCTGCTGCCGGGCGACGCTCGGCAGCAGAGCGCTTGCAAAGGCTGGCTTCATGCTGGCGACCATCGAGCCGGAGGTCCCCGAACAGCAGCGCGACCTATGTTTGGACCTCTTGAGGTGCCTGGGTGAGGTGGAGGTAGTGAGCGAGGAGACCTTCGAGCTGGCGGAAGCCCTGATCTCTGCCATCCCCGGTCTCCTTTGCGAAGTGTTGCTGGGGATGGAGGAGGGCGCCGTGGAGACCGGTCTACCTTCGCATGTAGCCCGGCCCCTCCTTCGGCAGACACTGCTTGCCACCT
>Ga0101944_10007255_pt1 | contig 11212 bp, 8 predicted proteins | sample DewCreD2012metaG_FD_75245 | JGI IMG/M metagenome (GOLD analysis project Ga0101944, IMG submission 75245) | Hot spring sediment bacterial and archeal communities from British Columbia, Canada, to study Microbial Dark Matter (Phase II) - Dewar... ... | reverse complement strand
CCAGACCCCTCTTCATCGAATCGCATCGGTTGAGCATTTTTAAACCGCGCTGCACAGACGTCAGCGTCATTCTCGATCTCATGATCCATGACATCGATCTCATCCTGAGCTTCGTCCGATCGGGAATCCGGGAGATCCGTGCCTCCGGGGTGGCGGTCATCTCCGAACATGTCGACATTGCCAACGCACGGTTGGAATTTGAAAGCGGCTGCGTGGCCAATGTGACGGCAAGCCGTATTTCGATGAAGAACGAGCGAAAACTTCGAATTTTTCAGCAAGATGCCTATGTATCCGTCGATTTCGCCAATCGCAGGATGTTGTGTATCCGGAAAAACGGCGGAAAGCCCGACAGCCTCATTCCGGATGCAGACATCCAAACCATCGACTTTGCAGCAGCCGATCCCCTGAACGAAGAACTCATCGCCTTCGTGGAAGCCGTCCGAACCCGACAGGCTCCTCCCGTCACCGGTGAAATGGGAAGAGATGCCCTGAAGGCGGCTCTCGACATTCTCGAGACCATTCAGTCCTTCAACCGCCGACATGCCGAGGTGCTCCTCGCATGAGCGGAAATCGCAAGACCGTTTTTCTGGTAGCGGGAGAAGCCTCGGGAGACCTGCACGGAGCGAACCTCGTCCGGGCCATGAACCGTCTGGCCCCCAATCTCCACGTTGTCGGCATCGGCGGCCCCTATCTGCGCGAAACCGGGATGGAAATCCTCATCGATGCCTCCTCCCTGTCGGTGGTCGGCATCACGGAAGTGATCGCCCACCTGCCGGTCGTTCTGGAAAGCCTCTCCTCCGTGAAACGCTTCCTGCGGGAGGTTCGTCCCGATCTCGTCATCCTGATCGACTATCCCGATTTCAACCTGCGGATCGCCAAGGAGGCCAAACAGCTCGGTCTCCCCGTCTTTTACTACATCAGTCCACAGATCTGGGCCTGGCGGGAAAACCGGGTGCATATCATCCGGCGGCGGGTGAACCACATGGCCGTCATCCTCCCCTTCGAAGCCCCGTTTTATGAACGACATGGCGTCCCCGTCACCTTCGTAGGCCATCCCCTGATGGATACGGAGCTGGGGAGCCTGTCTTTGAATGCCGTCCTGCATCAGGCCGGCGATGATCCGATTATTGGATTGCTGCCGGGATCCCGTATCGGCGAAGTCCATAAACTGCTTCCGGTCATGCTCGATGCGGCAAGGCTTTTCAGACGTCGGAAGCCATCGGCCCGGTTTCTGCTGTCGCAGGCCCAGGGAATACCAGACGATTTAATGCAATCGGTGATCCAACAAGATGGAACCCTTCCCATCGAGATTTCCCGGAACCTATTGGATATCTTCCGCCGTTCGACCCTCGTCATCGCCGCATCCGGAACCGTGACCCTGCAGGCGGCCATCGCAGGCGTTCCCATGATCATCGTCTACAAGGTTTCCCCGCTCAGCTATGTTCTCGGCAAGATGCTCATCCGGGTACCCTTCATCGGGCTCATCAACCTCATCGCCGGAAAACGGATCGTTCCGGAATTGATTCAGAAAGATGCCAATGCCAGGACCATTGCGGATACGGTTTTCGAGCTGACATCCGATCCGGAAAGGCTTTGGGCCATTCGAAACGATCTCGTCGAAGCCCGCCGGCTTCTCGGAGGGCCGGGCGCATCCGAGAGGGCGGCCCGAATCGCCCTTTCCCTCATGGAACGACCCAGATGAGCGCTTTCCCCCTCCCCCCCATCCGATCCCGCTACAGGCAGCTTCTTTCGCTCATCCGGGATGCTTGGCCCAGGCTTCTGATGGCCATGGGGTGCATGCTGGTTATGGCGGGCGCTACATCGGCAACAGCCTTTCTGGTCAAGCCGGTTCTGGACGACATCTTCTTCAAGCAGGATCTGGTCATGCTGAAGTTCATCCCCATTGTCGTCGTCTGCATCTATCTGCTGCGGGGACTCAGCATGGTGGGCCAGGAATACCTGATGAACCATGTCGGACAGAACATCGTCCGGAAACTGCGCAACCAGCTCTACGACCGGATTCAGGACCTGCCGCTTTCCTTCTTTCAGGAAGAGCGAACCGGGGTGCTGATGAGCCGGATCACGAACGATGTCACCATCATCAAGAACATGGTGTCAACGGCAGTGACTGCGTCGCTTCGGGACTGTTTTTCCATTGTTGGGCTCATCGGTGTCATCCTGTATCGGGACTGGAAGCTCGCCCTGTATGCGCTTCTCATTCTGCCGGTGGCCTTCTATCCGGTCGTACAGTTCGGCAGACGGGTGCGTCGCGTCAGCACGGGATGTCAGGAAGCCATGGCCGAAATGAACGCCTTTTTGCACGAAACGTTTGCGGGAAACAAGATCGTCAAAGCCTTCGGAATGGAGACCTACGAAAAGGAGCGGTTTCATCGGAAAACCTTCGATCTGTACCGCCTCGAAATGAAAGCCGTTCTGGTGCGTGCCCTGTCCTCTCCTGTCATGGAGTTCCTGGCAGGGCTCGGCATCGCCTTCATCATCTGGTACGGCGGCTATCGGGTCATTTCCGGAACGTCGACTGCAGGAACTTTTTTTTCCTTTATGGCAGCCGTGCTCATGCTCTATGATCCGGTGAAGAAACTGAGCGGACTCAACAACACGCTTCAGGAAGGGCTGGCTGCTGCGGATCGCGTTTTTGAAATCATCGAAAAGCCATCGGAAATTCAGGAAGCCGAACATCCGGTCATTCTTCCGAAGACGCCCCATGCCGTGCGCTTTCGGGACGTCTGGTTCGGATACGGATCGACCATGGTACTCAGAGGCATCCATTTGCGGGTCAAGGCCGGGGAAGTGCTTGCCCTCGTGGGAATGAGCGGCGGAGGAAAGACCTCTCTCGTCAACCTGATTCCCCGGTTCTATGACGTCAGCCGAGGAGCGATCCTGATCGACGGTATCGATATCCGCCAGATATCCATTCGATCCCTGCGGGAGCAGATCGCCATCGTCACCCAGGAACCGATCCTCTTCAACGACACGATCCGAAACAACATTGCATACGGGAACCCGAACGCAAGCCTCGAGCAGATCGAAGACGCCGCTCGCGCCGCCTATGCGTGGGAGTTTATCGACAAGCTTCCGGATCGTTTCGATGCGAACATCGGGGAGCTCGGAAGCCGCCTGTCCGGTGGTGAAAAACAGCGCATCTGCATCGCCAGAGCGCTCCTGAAGGATGCACCCATCCTAATTCTGGACGAGGCCACCTCATCCCTCGATTCCGAAGCGGAGCGACTGGTGCAGCAGGCCCTCGAAAACCTGATGCGGGGCCGGACGACCTTTGTCATCGCCCACCGCCTGTCCACCATCACCTATGCCAGCCGGATCGTGGTGCTCGTCAACGGGGAAATCGTCGAGGAAGGAACGCATGCGGAGCTGATCGAAAAACGGGGAGAATATTGGAAGCTGCTGCAGATGCAGACCGGCATGTGAGCCATGAGCGCTCATGACGGAGAGCGCCGCCCCCGAAGATGAAAATAGGCAAAAAACACTGCCTACTGCCAACAATTTTCACGATGCTCGACAAACATCATCAAAACAAAACCGTCATCCCCTTGAACAGGGATGACGGTTTTGTAAAATCACCTATTGGATGGCGATCCGTCTATCCATTAGCCGCCTTTTTCCGCTCTTCATCCCGCAACACCCGCCGAAGCACCTTCCCTACGGGAGAGGTAGGCAGCACATCCCGGAATTCGATGGAACGGGGCCGCTTGTAGCCGGTCAGCCGTTCTTTGCAGAATTCCAAAATTTCCTCTTCTGTGGCCGTCTGACCCGGAACCAGTTGGACAAAGGCCTTCACAGACTCGCCGCTTCGCGGATCGGGAACTCCGACCACAGCGACATTGGCGATCTTGGGATGGGTGAAAAGGACTTCCTCGACTTCCCGCGGGTAACAGTTGAAGCCTCCGACCAAAATGAGATCCTTCTTGCGGTCCGTAATGACGATGTACCCTTCTTCGTCGATGTGCCCGACATCCCCGGTCAGAAAATACCGTCTGCCGTCGATTTCCCGGAAAACGGCCTCGTTTTCCTTGGGCTTGTTCCAATATCCCTGCATGACCTGAGGCCCGCTGATGGCAATCTCGCCGTCTTCCCCCCGGGGCATTTCGGTCAAGCCGGTTTCCGTATCCACGATCTTGACATCCGTATTCGAAAACGGGAAGCCGACGGAACCGAATTTCCGTTTGGTCGGATCCGTCGGATTGACGGTGGCCACAGGTGCCGTCTCACTCAACCCATACCCCTCGAAAATGACACACCCCGTCTTCTCCTCGAATTTTTTGGCCACTTCCACAGGCAGCGGAGCGCCCCCCGAAGCACAGCACAGAACGGAGCTCAAATTGAATTGGGCCAGCTGGGGATGGTTCATGAAGGCGATGTAGATGGTCGGGACCCCGACGATCATGGTAGTCTTGTATTTCTGAACAGCCTTGAGCACTTCCGTGAACGGCGGATTTCCGGCGCGTGGATCGGGGATGCATACCAGTTTGCTGGCACTGGCGCAGGCTCCCAGAAGGCATAGGGTCAATCCGAAACTGTGATACCATGGCAGCACGCCCAAATAGCAATGGAAGCCTCCCTTGCGGATCTTTTCCGGAGCCTTTCCCGGTTCATGGGGAAAACTGACCCATTCATGGGTGGCCATGATGTCGAAAACGAAATTCGAGTGGGTGAGCGCAGCCCCCTTCGGGACCCCCGTGGTTCCGCCCGTATAGATGATCAAGGCGAGGTCCTTCAATGGATCGATGGGAACATTCGGGACTTTCGGCGGATATGTTTTGATGATGTCATCGAAAAAGAGATGCGATGGATCATGGGAGGCCGCCTTGGGAATCTTTCCGAGCAGACCACCGAGGAATCCCTTGAGCGCCGGAAGGAAGGATTTCACGTTGCAGACGACCACCGTCTGGACATCGGTGCCTTCGATGGCCTTCACCGCAGTCTGGTAGAACTGGGGATGATCCATGACGAAAACGGCCCGAGCGCCCGAGTCTCTCAGCTGGTAATTGAGTTCCCCTGCGGTATAGACGGGATTGCAGGTGACGCAGACGGCTCCGGCCTTCAGAATGCCGAAATAGATGGCCGGGTAGTGGGGGAGGTTCGGCAGAAAGATGGCGACCCGCTCTCCTTTCCGGATCCGCCGGGACGAAAGAAAATTGGCGATGCGATCCGCCATGTCCTTCACCTGGGCATAGGTGCGTGTGCCATCGTTGAAAATGGTGTACACGTTGTTGGGATAATCCCGTGCGGCTTCGTCGAGAAAGCTGAATACGGGTTTATCCCATCCGGTGATTTCCCGGGCGACGCCGGTGGGCCATTTCGGGGTCTGCCATGTGTTGGTCGGCATTCGGTTACCTCCTGTCCATTGTTAAGGGGTGATCGGTTGTCCATCAACCAGCAGTATCGCTGTCCTGCAAACCCATGTAAAATTGGCGTTCGAGAAGCCTGTGCCAGGCAGTCCACCGCTCCTTCGGATCGGTGTTGTGCATCAGTTCCCGCACGGCGGTCACTTTGGCGTCGATTTCATCGATATAGTTCAAAATCAGGGCCTCGATCGTCTTGGGTTCCTCGGGAGAACCGAATTCCCGATGACCATGGTGGCTGACCACCAAATGCCGCAACAGCATAAGCCGTTCCGGATCGACACCCGGGATATCGCTCACCTTTTGATCCAGCAGACGCAACCCCAACACGATGTGGCTGAGCAGTCTTCCCTCGCTTGTGTAATCGATCGTATGCTGAAAATCAAGCTCAAAGACCTTTCCGACATCGTGCAGCAAGGCCCCTGCGAGGAGCAGATCCCGGTCGATTCCTGCATAGTGGGATGCCACCCGATCGGCAAGCAGGGCGACGGAAAGGGTATGTTCCAGAAGGCCCCCCAGGTAGGCATGATGCATGTGCTTGGCTGCAGGCGCCCGCCGGAAATCCCGGACAAACGTCTCGTCTTCGAAAAAGGCTTTCAGCAGTGTCCGAATCCATTCCGACTGAACCGAATCGATCAACACGGACAAGCGTTCGAACATCTTGTCGACATCTTTTCGGGTTTGCGGCAGAAAACCGCTCGGATCAATCCCCGCCGGATCGCAACGCCGTATTCGTTGAACCGTCAACTGAACCTGCCCCTGATAGGCGGTTGCCTTCCCAGCAATTTCCACCAAAATTCCGGTTTCGATATCCTGCACCTCCTCGCCGATTCCGTCCCACATGACGGCCGGAATCGTCCCGGTCCGGTCGGAAAGGACAAGACGCAGGTAAGGATTTCCGTCACGCTTGGTCAGCATCTGTTTGGTCGTCAGCAAAAAGACGTCCGAAACCGCATCCCCTGCCCGAATGTCGCATACGAATCGTTCTTTCATGCTTCGAATGTCTCCAGCGGATATCGGCAGCAGCATTGAGCGATCCGTTCCAACCCGGAATAATCGGTCATGTCGCAGATCATCGGGGTGATGGAGATGTACCCATGTTCGATCGCGACCACATCCTGATCGATATCCGCAGTCCCGTTCAGCCGAGCCGCTTTCGGCCAGTAGTAAGTCCGGTTCCTCGGATCGATCCGCCTTTCGAAGCCGTCGATCAGTTGCACATTGGCCTGACGGGTGATACGGACACCACGGATGCGGTCGGATGAAACGAGCGGGAAATTGATGTTCAGGAACTTCCCGTTTTCGAAATCGAAATCCCTGGAAGTTTCGAGAAGCTGCAGGACAAAGCGGACCACATCCCGATAGTCGTTCTTCCCGTGTCCGTCCACGGATACGGCCATGGCCCGGATACCGTTCAGGGCGGCCTCCCGAGCGGCAGCCACCGTCCCGGAATAATGGGCATTGATCCCGACGTTTGCGCCGGGATTGATCCCGGAAATGACAAAATCGGGAGGATCATCGAGAAGTTCCCGAAGACTCAGCTTGACGCAGTCCGCAGGTGTACCGTTGACCGCATACCCCTTCAGACCGCCGGAAAGCTCGACCGACATGGCCCGAAGAGGTTCATGCAGGGTAATTCCGTGCCCCACAGCACTTCTTTCCCGATCCGGCGCCACCACATCGATTCGATGGATGGCCGCCAAGGCTTCATAGAGGGCAGCCAGTCCTTCGGAAAAAATTCCGTCATCGTTCGTCAGCAGAATTTTCATGACAACATCCCGTTTCTGTTTCACTGGGAATCAGGGCAACTCCCGAATCATACCTCTTGCAGGGAATACCCTGCTCGCCCTGTAGGTGCATTATCGACTCCTTGGGGCTGGTCGTCAATACTTCAGATATTGACGTATGGATTGTGAAAACTGGGGATAGGATTTAGGAGCCAGGGAAAAAGCGGTTGACATCTGTTTTCATGAATGGGGAGCGGTGAAAACCCAACGCCATGAGCATTTATTGGAATGACGTGCTTGCCCCTTTTCCTTATCTCTTGTATGATACGTTCAACTTGTGCTCAATCGTGACAACGAGTGGCTTGATTCAGCTTATCATACCTGTTAATGCGAAGAAATCACCTCCATCACACATTATCACGATGATCAATCTCTACCGAACCGTGTTTGAACTACAAACGAGAATCATGGGATAGATCGAAAGGAACAGGAAACCACGAGATCATGGCTCTGATCGAGATGCAGAACATCCACAAGACGTACCGGATGGGCGAAACTCTGGTGCAGGCATTGAGAGGCATCACACTTTCGATTGATGCGGGGGAGTTCGTAGCTGTATGGGGGCCTTCCGGAAGCGGAAAATCGACATTGCTGAATCTGATCGGAGCCATCGACGATCCGGACCCTTCCTCAGAATCGTATCGGTTACAAGGGCAAGATATCTTTTCTCTGAGCGATAACCAACGATCGGAAATGCGGAACAGAAATATCGGGTTCATTTTTCAACAGTTCAACCTGATTCCCGTGCTTTCGGCCCTAGAAAACGTCATGCTTCCCCTGCAGATCCAAGGTGTTCCCACCCCAAAGGCCCGAGAAGCCGCTTTGCGAAGACTTGAGCAAGTGGAACTCAAGGATTTCATTGACCATCGACCCGACAAACTTTCCGGGGGACAGCAGCAGCGAGTCGCCATCGCCCGTGCCCTCGTCACCCATCCATCCCTCGTCATTGCTGACGAACCTACCGCCAATCTCGACACCAAAACGGCCATGGTCATCGTTTCGATTATGAAGGAACTCAATCGACAGGAAAAGACCACCTTCATTTTTTCGACCCATGACCAGCGCTTGATCGATCATGTTGATCGGTTGATCCATCTCGAAGATGGCTGCATCGTGGAGGAATGAGATCCCTTGAGATCCTGGTTCAACATCGCCATCCGAAATCTAATGAAAAACCGCAGACGATCCCTTTTCACCGTTTTGGCCATCGCATTGGGATTCTCCGCGGTCACCCTCTTCGGCGCCTTTACTTCTTATATGTACGCAGGCAATCGAGAAGGCTCCATCTATTCTTCCTACATGGGCCACATCTTGATCGCCAGAAAAGGACTGGAAGACAGCTGGAGGGAAGATCCCAAGAAATTCCTCCTAACCCCGGAGGAAATGGACTACATTACCCGAACATGTCAACAAATTCCCGAGATCCTTCTCATTGCACCTCAAATGCGAATCAACGGTTTGATTTCAGACGGGAAGACATCCACGATCTTTGTCGCCCAAGGCATCGTTCCCGCTGTTCAGGACGTGTTTGCAAGAGAAACGCGGCTTCGTCTGATGGAACCCTACGAAGGAAAACCCCTTTCGGATACGGATATCTATGGAGTCGGCATCAGCAAGGGGCTTGCGAATATTCTCAAACTCGATCTCGGATCCGAAGCCGTCATTATGGGAACGACCGTGGATGGGCAGATGAACGCGTTCGATGTGACCGTCTCCTATCTCTTCAACGCACCGGCTGCAGCGATCAACGAACGTTTTCTGCGCGTTCCGTTTCAATTGGCCCAAAAACTCTACGACACCGATGGGGCGCATTATATCTCGCTGCTCCTCAAGGATACGAAGCAGACCGAAGCCGTTCGAACGAAGCTAAGCAAAATCTTTGCCGATGATCATCGAGACCTGGGGATGAAGACGTGGAACGAGATCAGTGAGTGGTACAACAAGGTCAAGGAAATGTTCGACATGATCTTTTTTTTCCTGTTCGCCATCGTGTTCATCATTGTGGTCATGAGCGTGATCAATACAATGAGCATGTCGGTCATGGAAAGAACCCGGGAAATCGGAACCCTTCGCGCTCTGGGGTTGAAGCGATTCGGTATCATCCGGCTTTTTGCCATTGAAAGCGGCCTGCTGGCCTTCGGAGGAATACTGGGAGGGGGATTTCTCAGCCTTGTCGGCTGGTTTTTGGTGTATGCTCTCGAGCCGAAATGGACGCCACCGGGAATCACGGCTCGAATTCCCCTGCAATTGTATTTTTCGGCCTCCCAAATCATGATGAGTATGTTCTTTCTTCTTATCCTGTGTATGATCGCATCCATTCTCCCCGCTCGAAAGGCGGCCTATCGCAACATCGTGGATGCTCTCGGCCACGTATAACGTCATCCAAGGAGTTTTTTCATGAACACCCGATCGGTTCTGACCATCACTTGCTTACTGGGCTTTTGTTTGTTTGTTCTAACAACCTACAGCAATGCCGACCAAGCGTCCCCGAAACAGATTCTTCAGCTTGCAGACAAGGCCAGAGGGAATTATGAAGGCGTCAAGTGGAACATTTTCATCGATTCCACCGAAAACAATGAAAAGCAGGAGCGGTATCTGACCGTATCTGCCAGAGGGTACGATTTTCTGGCCGTGTTGACGAATCCCAGCAAAGTCAAAGGGCAGAAACTCCTGATGGTCGATCACAACATGTGGTTTATAAAGCCCGGCGTCAAGAAACCGGTTCCCATCTCTTCCAGGCAGAAACTGGTTGGTGGAGCCGCCTACGGTGATATCGCAGCGACCAATTATGCGGACGACTATGAAGCGGAGGTTCTTCCCGAAGAAACGATCGAGGGAGAGGATTGCCATGTGTTCCGCCTGAAGGCGATCACCAAGAAAGCCACTTACGATGAGATCAAATATTGGATTTCAAAGAAACGAACGGTTGGAATTAAGGCTGAATACTACACCGTTTCCGGGAAACTCTTCAAGACAGCGACATTTGAATACAATCATCAGATTGCCAAGGACAATCCTGCGCCGTTCATTTCCAAAATGACCATCATCGACGCCATCGCTCCGGACAATGTCACCCATCTCCACTACAAGGACAACGAGTTGACCAAAATCCCGGACTCTATGTTCGATGTCAATCTATTGATGAACCGTTGATTTTCATGGGTTTTCTCAGAAGGCTTACCGGAAGAAGGAAATCCAGGAAGAAGACGTGTTCCAGCCTTCGGGCGATGATCATCCTGTGCGGCATCCTTTTGCTATGGATGCCGCCATTCGCCCTGGGGGGAGAAGCCGACACCGGAGAAAAGACCACGGCCTATGATTCCTTCACCGATCTGCGAGACCATTTCACATCTTACATCAAATGGATTTCGTACGACATCTTTCCGCAACCTAGCCCCTCTAGCCTAAATCCCGACAACAAGTTGTTCAACATTCCGGCCAATTATCTTACAAGCGAAATCAGGGCCGATTTCTCCTTGGATATGGACAAGATGTTTCTGGTATTTAAACCGAGGGTCAATGTGATCTGGGAAAGATGGGAGGAGGGCCCAAAGGCGGATCAGGAGCAAACGGAGACCGATTCCTTTGTCTACGAATGGCTGGTTCGCTACTATCTCACCTCCGATCTGATCGCATCTTACGGAAGACAGAACCTTCAATGGGGTCCGGCATACTTGTTGTCTCCATCCAATCCGTTCATTCAAAACAACGGGCAATCGAATCCCAAGAGAGAAGTACCGGGGATGGATTTCGCCACTTTTCTTTGGGTCATCGATCCTTCCTGGAGCATTTCTACGATTATCAATACCGCCCAGGGAGGCAACAAATCCGCCTTTACCCTTGATGTGTCCAATCTTCACCTGATCGGCAAACGGTCGTTTCCCGATACCGGTAGATTGCCCATCGGAGAAGGAGATGTACGGAACCAGCTCATCGATATTTTGGGTCTCGACACATCGTTTGAACCAGGATACGCCATTAAGGTGGATTTCACCGGATTCAAGAAATATTTCAGCGTAATCGGTTCTTTCAAAGAATATGACAGGG
>Ga0101944_10007249_pt1 | contig 11217 bp, 9 predicted proteins | sample DewCreD2012metaG_FD_75245 | JGI IMG/M metagenome (GOLD analysis project Ga0101944, IMG submission 75245) | Hot spring sediment bacterial and archeal communities from British Columbia, Canada, to study Microbial Dark Matter (Phase II) - Dewar... ... | reverse complement strand
TGACCCTCCTCTTCAGGATCGATGATCATCATGATGGCGGTACTTTCGGTAAATATCGAGCGATACCGTTCTTCGCTTTGGCGCAGTTTTAGTTCCTGCAGTTTAGCCTGTTTTTCCAATCTTTTTCGTTCAATGGCTTCTTGTATAGCCAGGGAGAGCCGGTTCATATTATCCTTTAGGACATAGTCGTTAGCACCGGCCTTCATGCAGGCTACGGCCGTTTCTTCGTTAATAGACCCGGTTAAAATGTTAAAGGGCATAAAGGGATTGCTCTCATGGCATATCTCATAGGCCCTGAGTCCGTCAAAAACGGGCATGGTGTAATCGGCAATAACTATATCAGGATGGTACTCTATAAGGGCTTGCCGGAATTCGGCCTCCGTATCTACCCGCATGGCGGTGCATACCAGACCGTCCTTTCTGATTTTTCGCAGGGCCAGTTCCATGTCTTCGTCCACATCTTCTACAAAAAGGATACGGATTCCCTTATTTTCGGTATCGCTCATGAAAGGCTCCTTTCTGGGGTTTTGGGCAGTGTAATGTAAAAACGGGCCCCTTCCCCTGGTTTGCTATCTGCACGGATAGTACCCCCATGTTTTGCAAGAATTTCTTTACAAAGGGCAAGTCCTATTCCCTGTCCTTCGAAGCTATTTCCCGAATGCAGTTTGCTGAACATGGTAAATAATTTGTTTGCATATCGCATATCAAAGCCCACGCCGTTGTCCTGAATGCAATATTCCACATATTCCGGGGTTTCTGTGCCGGTAATACTGATTCTAGGGTTGTTTTGGTGGGCAGAAAATTTAATTGCGTTGCTTATGAGATTTTGCCATACCTGACGGATAAGAATGGGGTCCCCGGCACAGGGCGGCAGAGATTCTGCTGTAAAAGTTATCCGATTTTTTTGCTCACTGGTGGTAAGGCTTTCATACACACTTTGTATTATATCCGACACGGAAAGGGCCTCCTTGGTAACTGTTAGCCCCTCTGTATGGGCCAGCCGGTGAAGCCCATCGATAATATCCAACATGATACGGGTATTCGTTTCTATGCCTTGCAGGCTTTCCTGGATATGCTGGTCCGCCTTACTACGAACCTCTGGATCCAAAAGGCTGAGGTATTCGTTGATGCGCCGGATGGGTGCCTTAAGATCATGGGAAACGGTATGACTAAAGGCTTCCAGCTGTCGGTTTGCTTCCTGCAATTGGATCGTTCGTTCCGCAACCCGATATTCCAATTCCTGGTGAAGGGTTTTACGTTCGGTAATATCGCTCATAACGTGGGCAAATCCTAGGAGTTCCCCTTCGGATGTAAAAATAGGATCTACCCGGATTTCAAACCAGAGGGGGCCAACCTGCAGGTCCAGGGATTCCCGTTTAAGGGATTTCTTTGCCTTAAAGAGAGGGCAATCCTGAATAAAGGTTGGACTGTTACTATGAACCAACTGGCAGCAATAGGTACCGATTATCTCTGCGTCCGGTTTAGCTACCAGGTTTTGGAATGCCTGGTTATAGCGTACAATTCTACCTTCCTGGTCAAGCAGCAGGACCGCATCGTTGAGGGCATTAAAGAGGGTAATCCACTGTTGTGCCTCCGCTTCGTGTATCCGTTCATGTTCCTGAAAGCGCAGAAGTGCCTGTATGGTGCTGATGAGCTCCAGGGGATCCACAGGATGGGTCAGATATGCATCGGCACCGCTTTCGAGCCCCTGGACTTTATGTTCAATGGTTTTGTACAGGGATGTTAAATAGACCACAATTGTATGCTGGGTCTTTGGATTGGTCTTAATGGTTTTACATACGTCATACCCGCTAATGTCGGGTAACTGCAGGTCCAGTACAACCAGGTTAGGAGTCCTGGCGTTAGTTATATCTATGGCTTCCCTTCCCGAGGAGGCTTCCAGAACGGTGTACCCCGCATGCTGTATTGTTTTTGCTGTGGCATAACGGGAGATTGCATTGTCGTCCACTACCAGGATTGTATAGTCCGATGTATTCATTGGCGGTCCTCCAGTATGGTTCTGAGTCTTTGCAGGGAATTTTCGGTGGATGTGGTGTTTTTAGCGAGAATCAGGGCCGCCCGTTTATTTAAAAGTTCCCGTTCTTCTGGTTCCAATACTTTGGATGTGGATATGATAACCGGTATATGCCTTGTTTTCTCTGAACTTTTAAGGGCTTCCAACACGGTAAAACCATCCATTTCCGGCATGATCAGGTCCAGGAAAATAAGGTTTGGCTGTTCCTGTTCCGCCAGTTCAATGCCTTTTTTCCCGTTCTCTGCTTCCAGACCTTTAAATTTTGTTTCCTGTAATAGCTGTAACAGAATATAGCGGGCACTTTCGTCATCGTCGATGATTAAGGCTTTTAGTTTTGGTGTGTTGGTTTCTAAGCGGTGCAGGATACTGTACAGGCTTTTCTTTTCTACGGGTTTTACTAAAAAGTCAGTTACCCCCAGAGCCAGCCCCTTTTCGGTATCATGGGTTACCGATGTAATAATAACCGGAATATCCTGCAATTTTTCATTAGCTTTAAGATAGCTGACAAAGTCCCAGCCATTTTCGTTTTCCAGCAGAATATCCAGAACGATAGCCTTGGGGGTAAGCTGTTCCAAAATTGCCTTTGCCTGAGCTATGGTTTTTGCTGACAATCCCTGATAGCCCGTATGGCTTAAAAATTTCTGGTACAGCAAGATGGTACTTTCGTCGTCTTCGACGATAAGTACCGGTTCTTTTATTGGGTCAATGTATTTTTGGGGGCAATTCCGGGGCTTCATCCGTTTTGTAGGTTAGGGGCAGGGTTAGGGTAAATAGGGAGCCCTGGCCCTCTTTGCTGGAACAGGAAAGGGTACCGCCCAAGGCTTCCGCTAATTCTTTGGAAATGGATAAGCCCAGTCCGGTTCCCTTATGCTTTTGCTGAAGAGGGTTTTCTACCTGGATATAGGGCTGAAAAATGGCATCCAGCTTATCCTGGGGAATGCCGATTCCGGTGTCGGATACGGTAAATTGTACCATTTCTTCCTGCACCAGGGCTCGAATGCGGATTTCCCCCTGCTCGGTAAATTTAATTGCATTGGATATTAAATTCCGCAATATTTGGGAAACTTTGCCCTCATCACTGTAAAGGATGGGAGCGGATTGAGGGGTTTCGAATATAAGCTCTACTTCTGGATTAGCTAATAGGGGCTTAAGCATGCCCCGCAGGGTACTGAAGAGGGTTTCCAATTGTATTGGACCGGGTTTTATGGCTATTTTTTTAGCCTCAAGTTTTCCAAGATCCAAAATATCATTAATAAGGCCATTCAGGTCCTCTGCGGCTTTTTTTATATAAACGACCTGTTTCTCCTGTTCTGGGGTAAGGTCTCCATCTATCCGGTCCTGCAAAATTCTTGTAAGTGAAATAATAGTATTCAGGGGTGAACGAAATTCATGGCTCATGTTGGACATGAATCGTTTTTGAATTTCGTTGGCATGTTTCAGGGCTTCATTTTTCTCGTTTATTTCGGCATATAAGGATAAAAGCCCCCGGTTGGTATCGGTAAGTTCCTTGTTCAGTCTTTTTAGTTCTTCCTGCTGGGCCTTGAGCTCATTCATGGACCGGAGCAGTTCCTGATTCTGCTGTTGTATTTCTTCATAAAGGTCCTCCGGTTTTTGCCGCAGGAGCTCTTCCGTAATTTTTGTTATGGAATCCAGAGTTAAGATGCCAAGTCTTGGGGGAATATCCTGGGCTATGTCAACAATGGTTCCCTGGCCTGGCTGGCTTGCAATAGTAAAATGGTCTACGAGCCGCTTTGCTCCAATAATGCCCATTCCCATACCAGTATGGGATACATAGCGGCCTTCGAGAATGTCATCCAGATTGGCAATCCCTTTGCCATGATCCTGTATCTGAATCAGTAACTGCTGAGGACTTTGTTCCAGGTCCAGGAAAAAGGCAACGGTACCACCCTGAGCATATTCATAGGCATTGCGGGCGATTTCCGAAACAGCGGTACTGATCCGGGTTTGGGTTATTTTATCAAATCCAATTTTTTCGCAAATAAGCCGTGCCCGCTGGCGGGCTTGTACGATGTGATGTTCATGGATTATTTCCAGCTGAATAATCGCTCTTTTCATGATGCTCGTACTCCGGGGCATTTAATGACCACACAGGATGCATCATCGGTTGTACGGGCATAGGTATGGTATAGGAGCCCTGCTACAACAGAAGGATGATGTTCCCATAGGGTGTCAAAAGCAAAGCTATCCCAATGGCTGCCGATCCCATCGGAATGAAGAATAACAAAGCTTTTTTCTGCAAGAACTACTTCGTTGATATAGAGCTTATTTATTTGGAACCCAACAGTTCCATTTGCAGATAAAAGGCTTTGCTGTTTTGTGGCGGTAATAATTTTACTGCTGATATTGCCTACTCCGATATGAATTAGAGTATGGCGGTGCAGGTCCACTTCCATAATAGCAAGTACTGCACCACGGGAACTTTGCAGGCCCTGATGCACTATACGGACCAGGTCTTCCAGGGGCTTTGTTTTATATTTCTTAAAAAGGACCGCCGCTTGGGTTGCCGCCTCTGATGCTCCAATTCCGTGACCAAGCCCATCCGCAAAGAATATGCGGTATCGATCTCCTACCATCTCGATAGTCCAACAGTCACCGGAAACGGTTTCTCCCGGTTTTGGAACATTCACTCCCCCAATGGGGAGGTCCCAGGCATCTACCATTATCTGCATTGCGGCCGGCCAATATTGGCATACAAGAATAACCCCTTTCCCCTGTAAGGAAATAAAATCGAAAACCTTGGCAATTCTCCGAATTCCCCCTAGACCATATCCCAGGGTCCCCGCACTGCTTTTGCCTTCTTCGAGTTTGTTATAGCCTTCTTTAAATCCCGGTCCATGGTCAATGGCCAGGATCTGCAGTCCAACCGCTTCATGAAGCCGGAGGGGATGAACTACCAATTCCCCCGAACCTGCGTGTTTAACCAGGTTGGTTCCCAGTTCGGTGCTTAAAAGGGCAATATTCCCCAGGTCTTCTTCGCTAAAGGGAAGCAAAAGGTCGCGGCAAAATTCGTTTATTTGTCTGCGGGCGTGGCCAACGGCGGAGCTATCCTCTACGTGAATCCTGAGGGTTTCTATCATTTCCACCTCGTAATAATAACGGTTGTTCCTTCCCCTGGGGCGGATTGTATAGAAAAGTCATTTACCAGCCGTTTTGAACCGCTTAAACCAAGGCCAAGCCCCTTACCGGTGGTATAGCCATCCTTCATTGCCAGTTCAATATCGGGAATTCCCGGCCCATGGTCAATGAATGATATTTTCAGCCCCTGTTTCCCCAGGTCTTCTAGTATTTCAAAAAGTGCTTCTCCTCCACCTCCATAAATAAGCGCATTTCGTGCTAATTCACTGGAAGCGGTAATAATTTTTGTCTGATCGACCACGCTCATACCGATGGAAGCCGCCAATGTTCGGGTCCGCTGCCTGACCAGCACAATGTCCTCCTCAGTTTTTATGGGTAAGGTCTCAGACTTCAGAGTCTGGGGGGGCATCTTCTATCCTGTCTTGTTCCAGGGAATTTAAATAGGCCATCCCCTGTTCCACATTCAGTGCGGTTTGTACCCCCGGCAGCGAGAGACCCAATTCTACCAATGTTATGGCTACGGCAGGCCGCATCCCGACTACCACCGTTTTTGCATCGAGCATGCGGGACATGGCGGCGATATTGCTCAGCATCCGGCCTATGAAAGAGTCCACAATCTCCAGGGCAGAGATATCGATAAGGACTCCTTTAGCGCCATCCTTGACTATTCGATCAGTCAGATCATCCTGCAAGGCCAGTGCCAGCCGGTCATGCATATCGACCTGGATTGAAACAAGAAGCAGGTTGCCCATTTTCAGGATCGGAATTTTTTCCATGTCCCAGCCCCTTATTTTTTGTCGTCCCGGACCATTCGAATACCAATAAGGCTAAAGGCGTACCGGATGGCATCGGCCAGGGTTGCCTTGGTGATGATGTCATTAAAAGATACTCCCAGATGTACCATGGATTGGGCAATCTGCGGTCTGATACCGCTGATGATGCAGTCGGCGCCCATGAGCCGGGCGGCGGCTACGGTTTTCATAAGGTGCTGGGCTACGAGGGTATCTACCGTAGGAACGCCGGTAATATCGATGATGGCTACGGTGGATTGGGTTTCCACGATAGCTTGCAAGAGGCTTTCCATGACCACCTGGGTGCGGGCACTGTCCAGGGTACCGATTAAGGGCAGGGTAAGGACCTTATCCCAAAGTTTTACCACCGGCGTAGACAGTTCCATCATTTCTTCCTGCTGGCGCTTAATGATTTCTTCCCGGTTTTTAATATAAATTTCAACAATGGAGAGGGCTAAATTATCTAAAATGATATTGATTTCCTGGATGAGAGCAAGCAGGGGTTCGGTGGTCATCCCCGGTTCTTTTGCCGCAAGTTGTGCCAGAGGGTTTTTAAGGGACAGGATAAAAAGGCTCGTTTCTACATGGCTCAGGCCAAATCGAGTGCGTGCTTTAACAGTTTTTTCCAGATTGTTCCGCAATGTGTCCCAGGAACTCAGCTTTATATCTGTAGAAAACTGAGCGGATGCAAGGGCTTTAATAAGCTCAGACAAGAATTCCGCTGACTGTTGTCGAATATCCGCTTCGGGCATCAGCTCTGTTTTAAGCATGGAATTGTTTTTCTGTTCGGTAATCCAAAGGCTTAATAGCTCTTCTTCATGGTTTTTAAGCAGGTTGATGAGTGCTTTGTTGTTTGGCATAGAATCCTCCTATATACCTATGCATAAAGTATATAGGAGAGCCATTTTTTTGCAAGAATTAGGTTACAAGGTTATTGTATATGCTTTTTAGTTATTTGTATCAGTATTGCACTGGAGGCGACTACTGCAAGAGAAAAGAGGCCGTAGGAAGCAAAACCTACCTGGATGCCAAAGGCTGAGGCCAAGGCGGCCATAAGGAAGGGGAATGCAAAGGCCCCGACGCCGCCTCCCATGGCGGCAAAGGCGACGGCTTCGCTCTGGGTGTCGGGAAAGGCCGCCCCGATCCGGGTGACCACCATGGGATAAATGATCGAACAGCCGAGGCCGGCAAAGAAGGCTAGAATCCGGGCCAGGTTTAAAATGACCCCATTGGGGGCGACAAAACCCAGGGCCGAAAGCAGTATCACCGAAAGGCTCATCAATATGGACATAAAGAGGAGTATAAAACCCTGTCGGTTTCCCCGGTACAGGAGGGGAACGCCGAAGCGGCCTGCCAAAAGTCCGACCCAGAACAGGGATACCATAAAGGATCCGCTGGCGGCGCTTGCCTTGTAGGTGGATACAAAGTATTCCGCAATCCAGTTGGAGATGCCGAGCTCGACCCCTACATAGAGGAGCAGGGTGATGAACCCAAGCCAGTATGCGGGATGGCGAAGGAGGTCCTTGCGGCCGTTCGGGGTGCTGTGGCCCCGGTCTTTGCCAAGAGATGCAAAGGAAAGGGCGGCGATGAGGACGAAAATGCCTGCGAAGAGGATGGCCATGCCGCGGTACACCAGGGTCCAGGATAGGTTTTGCTGTATCAGTATGCCGACGATGAAGGGGCCGATAAAGGCGCCGGCCGCAAAGGCTCCGTGCATCAGGTTCATGGCCCGTCCATGGCCGGATTTTTCCATCCGCAGGGTAGACCAGTTCACCGTTAGTTCCAGAAAGCCCTGACCGATTCCGATACCAGCGTTTAGGAGCAGGTTGATGAGGGCTGAGGGGCTTTTAGCAAAAAAGAGGAGTCCCAGGATTTCCAGAACCAGGCCCATAAGCATGGTCGGTTTCGCTCCGATGGCGGCAATAAGAAAACCCGCTGTATAGGTTGCCCCAAAATAGCTTACCGCTCCGGCCGCCATGACCGCCCCGGCGGTGGTGTAGCTCCAGCCAAAGTCTGCAAGTATTTTGGGTAGTGTGGCGCCGATAATGGTCATGGAAATGCCAAAAAGTACGAATATGGAAAAAAGAACCGCATAGAGCCTGCGGAATTGGGCTTCTACTAATGCCATAATAATTGATATTTTTCACATAATGCGGTGTCCGGTCAATGGGTGAGCGTTATGGGCAGAATGACTACAAACTCGGTTCCTGCCCCTGGCTCGGTGTTTACTATAATCTGGCCCTTATGGGTTTCTACTATTATGTTGTAGGAGATGGAGAGCCCTAAACCGGTACCTTTGCCTGGCTTTTTGGTGGTAAAAAAGGGGTCAAAGATTTTTTTGCGAATCGATTCCGGAATACCGGGGCCATTATCTTTTATGGAAACCATAATATGTCCCTGTTCTTCCCAGGTTTTAATGATTATGCGGCCCCGTTCTTCCTTTTTTGCACCCTCAATGGCTTGGGCGGCGTTTACCAGCATATTCAGCCACACCTGATTCAATTCATTTCCCCTGGCCATAATTTTGGGTATGGGGCCGAGCTGTTTTTCCACGTCGGCCACATATTTAATTTCATTCCAAGCTACGACCAGGGTGCTTTCTATCCCGGCGTTTACATCATACTCAGCAAAGCCTTCCCCCTGATCGATACGGGAGAAGGTTTTAAGGTCCGCCACAATTCTAATAATACGCTCAAAACCTTCGGCAGACTCGGTGAGTATTTCCTGGATTTTTTCTATTTGTTTGTCCAGTTGGTTTGCAATAGCACTGCTCTGTTCTGAAAGGCCCGACTCAATGAGTTCTTTTATAAGTTCCTGCGCTTTGGTTACATATTTGCTTGTTACACTATGGTTGCTTTTAAGGAATCCCAGAGGGTTATTTATTTCATGGGCTACTCCGGCCGCAAGCTGACCGATAGAAGCGAGCTTTTCCTGCTGAACCATCAGTTCTTGGGTTTTCTGGAGTTTACTGTTCAATTCAGAAAGTTCCAGGTTAGTCCGCCATAATTCCCGCTCTTTTTCGATTCGTTCGGTTATATCATTAATGATACCCTGTAATTCACGGATCTTTCCGTTCTCATCCCGGAGTACGGCGATGGACTCCATGCAATACATAAGCCGTTCATCCTTGCCCTTTAGAATCGTTTCATAGGTTGTACTGCCAGTTTCGAACAGCCGTTTTAAGCCGATATTGCGGTCCTCCGGGTTGTACAAAAGGTCTTTAAAGGGTTTGCCCACCACTTCATCCTGACTGGTGTAGCCGAGGGCTTTAAGTCCCGCAGGATTCATACTGGTAATGTAGTCATCCCCGTCGCAGGTGTAGATCATATTGGGAGATGCATCGAAGAGGTTCCTTAATCGTTTATCATTAAAAGAAAGCCGTTCTATTAGTTTCTTCTTTTCATATTCGGAGATGCTCAGTTTCATCCGAATTGCAAGAATTGTAGCGATTGTTTTAGCTATTTCCTGTAAAAGAGCGATGGTTTTTTCGTCCCAGGGAGTATCGGATCTGCCAAGCACTATGTAGCCTTGCAATGCAGATTTGGCAGAGAAAAGGGCGCATCCGGTCCAATAGGTTTCGGTTTCTCCAAAAGCGGGGATTTGCCAGGGACCAAAGGTGCAGGGGTCTTCGCAACTGGCAGAGGTAAGGGTCTGTTCTACTTCTTTCCAATGGGCGCTGGTTAATTTAATGGAATACATGGACCCGGAAAACCGCAGATGGTAGATGCCGGAAAGGTCCTTAAAAGATGGCCGCTGTTTTTGCTTTTAATAATCTGCACAGTTCATTGGCAACCAGTATATCCGCATGTTCTGTGTTATCCTTTGCATAGAGTAGTACAATCTGTAAAAGCAGTTTTTCTGGGTTCATGGCTATTTTTCTATGGTGAAATAGGAAAGGATACCTAAGAGGCTGAATACCTGTTCCACCTTCGGCTGGAGTTTTTGTAAGATAACCTGTATCCTTCGTTTGTTTGCGGCTACAACCAGATTCGCAAATAAACCAACTCCGGTAGAGGAAATGTAGACCAATTTTCCCAAATTAAAGATCAGGGTACTTCTGCCGGGCATTTCTTCCAGAAGCGCCTCTAAAAGAGACTGGGCATCGGCTGAACTATGCAGGTCCAGTTCGCCATCAATATGAACTATCCATTTTTCTGCTTCGGGATTTTCTATGAAGAGTTTTGCTAATTGGTTCTTCTGATTAAACTCTGCGACTCTGGCTGAAATATCCATAGAGGTCTCCTTCTTTTCAACGTACCTATATAAGCCGTGCTGAAAGAATGGTCACATCATCGGTAAAATCCTTGGATTTAGAAAGTTCCAGTGCACGGGTAAGCAGGGCCCGATGATAGTCTGAGCTGTAGGGTAATCCTGCAAATATATTCCGAGGATTTAATGAAAGGGGGTTTCAATTCTCGGTAAATTCAAGGAGGCCATCCGTATAAAGGGTAAGCACATCGCCGCTCTGCAGTGGAATCCCCTGTTCTGCATACATTACATTGGAGGCAAATCCGATAGCTGATCCAGACACGGGGAGTTCCGCGATGGAAGCTCCACGCAGAATGCATGGGTGACATTGGCCTGCATTAGCATAGAGTAAATATTGAGATTTTACATCTAGAATGCCCGCAAAAAAGGTTATTAAAAGCCCTGTGGTCCTTCGGAGTTCAAAGTTCATACGATCATTAAGCCAGCTAAGAAATGCTGCTGGAGTGATATTTTTAGATAAATTTGCCCGTACAAATTCCGGATAGATAATAGCCTTTAGAATGCCGGTAACAAAGGCTGCGCGAACGCCGTGTCCAGCAACGTCGCCCAGAAGCAAAAGATACTTATCAGGGGAGAGGGTAATGACATCATAGTAGTCACCTCCGCAATAGAGCTGCGGTACCGGCCGGTAGCTGACTCTATATTCCACCAGGCTGGACTGGGGTAATACAGGCCTCAGGAGAGCTTTTTGCATTTCTCTAGCCCACTTTAGTTCTTCCTGAATTCTTTTTACCAGCGCATCATGTTCCTGTTTTAATATAGCAGTTTCGTATGCCTTGTTAATTTCCGCTAAGAGATATTCTGAATCCCAGGGTTTTAATATATAGCTGAATATTCCTGCTCTAACCGCTTTGATAACTTCTTCGGTTTCAGAAAAACCGGTGAGGAGGATAGCCAGAATATGGGGATAGGTATCCCTGACAATCTGCAGAAAATCGGAGCCCTTCATTTCCGGCATCCGCAAATCTGAAACAACAAGTAAGGTTTCAGTACCCTTCTCTTTTAAAATTTCTAACGCCTTAATCG
>Ga0101944_10007253_pt1 | contig 11218 bp, 7 predicted proteins | sample DewCreD2012metaG_FD_75245 | JGI IMG/M metagenome (GOLD analysis project Ga0101944, IMG submission 75245) | Hot spring sediment bacterial and archeal communities from British Columbia, Canada, to study Microbial Dark Matter (Phase II) - Dewar... ... | reverse complement strand
TTTCTCAGGGCCACGCGAGTTTAATCAGTGTGGACGCTAGAAGCGCCGGAAAGCTGTTGACTCGCCCGTAAACGCTCCGTATAATCGCCCTGTCGATTCGGCCAAGTGCTGCTCGGCCAGTGACATCCAGACACGTATCCGCCGGATGTCCAGCGGGATCGCCGCACAGGCACTGAGACCTGTGCGCAGAGACGGGTCGGTGAATGGTACTACCGGCCAGCCTATGTCGGGACGGATGTCCCGCCGGCAACGTCAAGCGATCCGCCACGACTCGTATCGGTCTCCGGTTTCTGCCCCGCCCACCTGGAGACGCGTGAGAGTCGCGAACCCAACCGACTGCAGGAGGTACCTGTGGGCCCAGGCAAGCGGAAGCCCGAGGCCGCGCAACAGGCGTGGCAGCTTTCCGACCCTCGCTCCCTACGCTCCGCTCCCCGACTCACCTACGCTATCAAGGCTGCCTCTTCACACGACCTTCTCGGCGCGGCAGGCGTCGGGTTGGCGCTATTCGTCGTGGTTGTCGCGCTTGTGGCGGGTGGCCAGTACCTGCGACCGGACTCCGGCTCGGCTCAAGCTGCCGCGTGGCCGACGGCAGCCGGCGAGTCGGCAGCCCCAACGCTGGTCGTCGCGGCTGTTGACCCCTCTCACGTCGGCTACGTGGCACTCGAGGTGCAGGCCACGCCGACTCCGGCCGAAGTCGCGCCGGTCCTCAACGAGCTCGTGCCGGTGCCTCGCGTCCTCACCAATGAGTTCGGCGACGGGATGCCAAGCGACATTCCATACCTGGTGGCAATGGCGAGCCAGACCGCAACGGACCCGGCCGAGTTCGTGTCCCGGGCCGCCCTGAGCGCCCGCAGCAGCCGTCCGGCCCCCGCGACCTCGCCGACGCCTCCCGCAGCCCCGCCATCACCAACGCCACGGCCAACACCCTCACGCGAGATCCGCAAATACACTGTCAAGCCTGGCGACACGCTGAACAGCATCGCCGATGCACACGGCATCACCGTTGCAACGATCATAAAAGCCAACGGTATCGAAGACTCCGAGATCATCAGGGAAGGAGACGTGCTCGTCATCCTGCCGATCTCGGGCTTCCTCTACGAGGTTCAAGAGGAGGACACAGTCCTCAGCCTCGCCGAGCGCTTCGGCGTGACGCCCGAAGATATCGTCGCCGCAAATGGCCTTACGAACCCCGACCTCATTCCGAACGGCCTGAAGCTGATCATCCCCGAGTACGTACACAGAGGCCAGGCGCAGAGCAACCTCCCGGATTCCAAGCCGAGCGAGCCGCTGAAGGTGCACACCTACACTGTCGAGAACGGCGACTCGGTTCAGGGGATCGCCGAGCAGTTCAACATCCGTGTCGAGACACTGCTCTGGGCCAACGCCGGACTTAAGCTTACATCCACGATTCACCCAGGCGACCAGCTGATCGTTCCGCCAGTCGATGGCGTGCTGCACGAGGTGCAGGCCGACGAGACCGTCTTCGCTATCGCGGCACGGTATGGCGCGAGCGCGGTAGACATCGTCGAGGCGAACGGGCTGCGAGAGCCATACGTGATCGTGCTCGGCCAGGTGCTGATCGTGCCGGGCGGATCGCCATCGGGAGCGCCGATTCAGGCGGCGGCACCGACAGCGACACCGAAGCCAGCTACATCCGGTCCCCGACCGACGGCGACGAGGCCGGTGCCGGTTGCCACGCAGCGACCACAGCCGACGGCGACACCGAAGCCTCCGGCCCCGAAGCCGGCGACTCCGGCGCCGGCTGCTCCCAAGCCGGCACCCGCGCCAGCGCCGGCAGCCAAGCCCGCCGGACCAGCCAACGCGAGCGCCGCGAACATCGCGCTCCAATACCGGGGCTGGAACTATGTTTGGGGAGGGACCTCGCCGTCGCAGGGCGGGTTCGATTGCAGCGGGCTGACGTGGTTCGCCTACCGTCAGGCCGGGAGGCCAATCCCGCGTGATCTCTGGGGCCAGATGAACTCCGGCGCCCGCATCCAGCGCGGCAGTCTTCAGTATGGTGACCTGGTCTTCTTCCAGAACACCTACACCGCTGGGCTCTCGCACGTCGGCATCTACATAGGCGGGAACAGCTTCGTCCACGCCTCGAGCGAGCGAACCGGCGTCATTGTGAGCTCGCTAGGGGACGCTTACTGGGGCGCACGCTACCTCGGAGCCACGCGACCGTAGCCCGATTCGCAGCCTCAGGCGTATCTTGGCCCCGCCGCAGCGGGCGGCGGGGCCTCCGTCGTCTGATCAGGCAAGTGCCAGGGCTCGATAGATCGTTACCCTGGCATGGGCCGCCGGCGCCCGCTCGGTGCTATGACCGAGACGAAAGGACGCCAGCTATGAGCACGAGCAGAAGCCCCGCGCCGAGACGCCAGTCGGCGGGCTGACCAGCGAAGACAACGAGCATGAGCGTCGATAACAACGGCGTCACGTAGGCGGCCGAGGCGACGAGCCCGACTGGGCCGCGCGCCATCGCGCTTTGCCAGCACACCGCAGCGAGCGCGACCGACCCGATCCCAAGAAAGGCGACTCCGGCCACGTCGTGGAGCCCGAGCGAGCCAAAGCCTTCCAGCGCGGCCACCGGAAGAAACGCGAGCGCGCCAATCACGAGTATGCATCGCTGGTGGTCGACGGCGCTGCCAGGCAGTCTGGCGATTAGGTTGGAGTAGGCGCCCCAAGCGACTGCCCCGCCGAATGCCAGCGTGTAGCCGAGGTACCGTTGGGGGTACTCGCCCGCCGCCAGACCGCCGACAAGCACGGCGCTGCCCGCGAGTCCGGCAAGCAGGGCAACCGAAACCCGCTTCGACAGATGTTCCCCCCGAAGTGGCACGGCCAGAGCGGCCGTAAAGGTGGGCCAGAGGTAGTTCAGCAGGTTGGCTTCGCCGGCTGGAGCGAGGCGCAGGCCGTTCACGTAACACGTCTGGTAGACTAGAGTCCCAAGGAGTGCGACGCCGACGAACCGAGGCGTGATTCGAATGCTTGGCGTGCGGGTCGGGCTGTGCCGGGCGACCGCAAGGACCGACAGAGCCGCGGCCCCGATGGCGTGCGTAGCCAGGAGCAGTGCACCGGCCGGCACATCACCCAAGAAGACGATGACGAGAGAGGACGTGCCCCAGAACGCGACGGCGACTAGGGCCCACGGCAGTCCGGACGAGCGCGTTAGGAGGCCGGGGACCGGCTGGATCGAACTGGAGCGCGGTCCGGAGCTTTGCATACGCCCCAGAGTCTAGGCCGGCCTACCGAGCCACGCAAGCGATTCGCGTCGCCGCCGCGGTCGGGGCAAGCGGCCTCACCTGGTGCGTGTTCCCCAAAGCCCATCTGGAAGCCACGCTGCGGATCTGCCTGCTAGACAGCCCACTGCCATCGAGAGGGATAGCGATTTGGACGAGCGACTGACTAGCCCTGACGGTCCGCCGGAGGCAGGCACCGTCTCACCGCCCTCTACGACGGCGATCGCTTGCTTCGACGTCGACCGCACACTGGTGCTGCGATCGTCTATGGAGCGGCAGTTCGTCTGGTGGCTTGTCCGGCACGGAGTGCTCGGACCGAGGGACCTTCTCTGGGCGATCTTCACGATGGTTAGCCGGCTACGCGAATCGCGCCGCCAGGGCTACGTCGAGTACCACGGTTATCTGGGTGGGCGACGTGTTGAGGATGTCGCTCGGTGGGCCGAGCGGTGTGTCGATGAGCTCATAATGCGACGCGTGCCGAGGTCAGCCCTGGAGGAGATCAGCCGGCACCGAGCCGAGGGGCGAGCAGTAGTCCTGCTCTCTGGTTCGATCCTACCGCTGGTCACGGCGCTCGCCAGCCGGATCGGCGCCGATGTCGTTGTGGCGAGCGAGCCGAAGGCGGTCGGCGGGGTGTATTCGGGGCGGCTCTGTGGCAGCCACCTTGGGGGACCTCGGAAGGCGGAGCGGCTCCGCGAGCTGGCGGCGACCATGAAGTGGGATCTCGCGGCTTCGTACGGATATGCGGATCACTTCACCGACGAGCACTTCCTCGAGTGCTTTGGATTCCCGAGGCCAACAAACCCGGACACGAGGCTCCTGGCGATCGCATCGGCCCGGCACTGGCCTGTCGTGAGGTTTTGATGAGGCGTCTCAGCGCGCAGTCGCTTAGATCCAGCGCTTGATCCGGAAGAACGTCAGCATCCCGACAAGAACACACAGCATCGTGCCTACTGTCACCAGAAACGAGTATTCCGTATCGGCCATCGGTAGCACGGCGATGTTCATTCCGTATATGCCGGAGATCACTGCCATCGGCAGCATGATCGTGGAGATGAGCGTGAGGACCTTCATGACCTCATTCGTTCGGAGCGCATTCATCGATTCGCTCGTCGCGACAAGGCCCTCTACGACGTCACGCTGGTCATCGAGGATGTCCCAAATCCGGTTTACCTGGTCGGAGATGTTGCTCCAGTAGACGTCGAGGTCCTCGCGCAGGAAGGGCCGGTCCTTGTGCTCCAAGCTGGCGATGATCGCCATCTGCGGGCGGATAATGCGCCGGAAGGCGATGACATCGCGCCGGATCCCGGCCAGCAGTCTGATTCCGTCGCGGATCTCCTGCTCGAAAACGCTCTCCTCCGCGGCGTCTATGTTGCTTGCAATGCGGTTCAGGATCGGGAAGCAATACTCGACCAGCCGCTCGATGAGCTTGTAGAGCAGGAACCCGGAGGATCTGCCCATCATCTCGGCCCGGCGGGCCTCGCTCTCACGGACCTCGGAGATGGCACGCTCCAGCGGCTGCAGCTCGTTCTTCTGCACCGTAATGACGTAGTTGGCGCCGATGAACACATTGATCTCACTCGGCGAAGTGACACGGTGCTGCCGGCTAAAGACGGGGAAGTGCAGCACGATGAACATATAGTCGTCGTACTCGTCGATCTTTGGGCGCTGGACCTTGCTCATGCAGTCCTCGAGGTCCAGAGGGTGGAAGAATGGATAGTTGGAGCGCAGCCAGTCGATCTCGCGAGGGCCGGGTCTATCTAGGTGTACCCACGTGAGCTTTCCGTAGGCAATCGAGGACACCCGCAGTACTGATGCTGGTCCTGGCCGGGTCTGCGCTGGTGGGGTCGCCAAAGTGCCAAATGTCGCGCCTGAATCGATAGAAGCGCTAGAAGCGCTCGCGGCGACGCCGTGGCCGAGCAACACTCGCTCTGGCCTGACATCCAGGCTCGACTCAGCACTGCGGACCCGGCCGAACATCGACATGGGCTCACCTCGAGGCTACCTTGTTCGGCGCCGAGCAAGCCGGCGCACCGCCGCGACAACTGAGAGGGAAGCGCGGACGGAAGGCAGCGTTACCGCGAGACGGTACTGACCGAGGTGGCGCTGTTGGTACTTTGGCCCTGTGCTAGACCCAAGCCATCAGGAGGGAGGAGGCGCGGCTCGGACCGCAGTCGAGTCCGACTGCATCCGTCAGTGGCGATGACGCTGCGACTGATCTGTCTATGGTCGTCGGCGTCCACGCTCTCACCCCCTCGTCACCCGCGCGCGAGAACTGGCCCGAAGTCGGCCGGGCGCACGAGGCAACCACGAGCTTCGCGACCTGCGCAGGCCGGGCTACCACCGTGGCGTACGTGCCGGCCTCGGAAGACCAGGAGGTCGCGCCTCGTCGTTGCGGCCGCACTCTAGCACCAGACGGGAGACGAGTCAAGCTGGCCATCGACGCATCTGCGGCCGGCCGACCTTTCGCTTGCTACGCCTGGACTGCCATCCGCTCCCGCTGTAGACTGAGTTGGCGAGTCGCGGTACCGCGTGCATCGAGACTCGGCCAGCACCGCACTCGGGGGAGGGCCTCTCGATGCCTGGTCGTGTCGCTCAGGTCACCGCAATCGCCATTCTGTGGCTGGCTTTCCTCGTGCCCGTCCCCAACGCGCTGGCGGCGGAGGCACCGGGCACGTTTACCGTCGTCCAGTGCCCGCTGAAGCTCCCGGCTGGTCTGGTCGAGGGTCGAGACCTCACGTGCGGGTGGCTGACAGTCCCAGAAGACCACAGCCAGCCAGACGGCCCCACTTTGCGGCTCTTGGTCGTTCGCGTCAGCTCTCTTGGCGGTGCACCGCGACCAGATCCGATCGTCCTAGCTCAGGGCGGACCCGGCGGCTCCACGATCGACGGCTTTCTGCCTCGGCTGCGGGACAAGCCCTTCCTCCGACGTGACCGGGAAGTGATCCTCTATGACCAGCGAGGAACGCTCTACACAAGCCGTCCGCTCGTGTGCGGGGAGATACTTGAGTTGACTGACCGAACCATCGAGCAAGACATCCCGCCTTCCGAGGCGGACCGGATGAGCGTGGAAGCCTTGATCGCGTGCCGAAACCGGCTCGCCGCGGAGGGTAGCGATCTGAAGGATTTCAACACGGCGCAAAACGCCGCAGATCTGGAGCTCTTGCGCCGCGCCCTCGGTTTCGAGCGCATCAACCTGTACGGTGTGTCGTACGGCACGCTCCTCGCTCTAAACGTGATGCGGAGCCACCCATCGGCCTTGCGAAGCGTCATCCTCGACGGCGTAGTACCTGCCCAAAGCAACTTCATCGCGGAGGCGCCTCAGCACAACGCCCGGGCCCTCCGTGTTCTGTTTGACGCCTGCGCGGCCGACAGCGATTGCAGACAAGCGTATCCTGACCTAGAGAGCGTCTTCTACGCAACCGTGGATCGAATGAACGCGACACCGGCGCGCGCACCGATGCGCGACCGCGACACCGGACGGGAGTACAACGCGGTCGTCCGCGGTGACTTCCTGATCTCTGGCATCGTCGGCTCTCTCTACATAACCGATGTAATCCCAGGCATTCCCCGGATGATCTACGACGCGCGCGACGGCAGGTTTGATGCATTGGGGAGGATTCAGTCGCTGCTGACCTTCGACCGCACGATGAGCTACGGGATGTACTTCTCGGTCGTCTGCGCTGAGAGCAGCGACTTGTCGGTGGAAGACTTGAGTCTGGATTCACTCCCACCGCAGCTTGCAAGAGAGGGGCGACGGTCAGTGCGGAGTCTGGGCGAGACGTGCAGCCGCTGGGGAGTGCCCGATCTGGCGCCGGAGCTTGAGCAGCCTGTACGGTCGGACGTACCCACGCTTCTGCTTTCGGGGGCGTTTGACCCAATCACACCAGAGAGCGCGGCGCAGGAGGCAGCGAGGACACTATCACGTAGCTACATGTTTACGTTCCCCAATACTGGCCACGGCGCGCTCTTCGAAAGCGAGTGCGCGGACTCTATCGTTACTTCGTTCCTGCGCGAACCGTCTTCGGCCCCCGATTCCTCGTGCCTGGCAACGCAGCGGCCGCCAACATTCCTGACACCTGCGAACACGTTGTTCGCTCCCGGGCTTAGCCGCGCTGCGCTCGGAGAGCCGGTCGGTCTGATCGAGCTCGGGGTGGCCGGTGGGGGGCTCTCTGTCATGATGTCGGGCTTCGCGCTCTGGCCGGCGGCGTGGCTCTACAGAAAGCTATCTCACCGACCCGTCAAGCGTCCTCTACCTTGGGCTCGGCGGATCGGGCTGGTGAACAGCCTCGCGGCAACCGCGCTCGTTGGCGGCCTCATCGCGGCGGCGATAGGCATGTCGTCAGGAAATAGCGCGCTGTTGTTGTTCGGACTTCCCGCCGAGTGGCGTCCGCTGCTGGTGCTCGGTCCGGTGGTGCTTGTGCTCGCCGGTGCCGGCTGTGTGGTCGCGGTGAGAGCGTGGCGTCTCGGCGCTTGGTCGGTTCTCGGCCGGCTGTACTTCACGTTGCATTGCCTGGCGGCCGTGGCTATTGGCGCCGTCCTCATACGGTGGGACCTGCTCTCGGCGCTCTTCTCTTAGGATGGTCGCGATGATCCTGCGGAACCTTACGAGCCGCCGGACGCGGACGCTGCTCACTGTCCTGGGCGTTGCCGTCGGCGTGGCCGCGATTGTCGCGATGTCCGCATTCGGCGAGGGCTTGGCAACCGGCTTCGACCGCACGTTTTCGACCTCGCGCGCTGATCTCACCGTTTCGCAGAAGGATCAACCGCTGGCACTGCTGAGCTCAATCGACGTCGAGATCGTGGACCGCATCGCGGCGATGCCGGGCGTTGAGACTGTTGCTGGTACGGTAGCCGAACTGGTGCAGATGCCCGACATGCCGTATTTCATCGTGAAGGGCGAGGACCCGCGTGGGTTCGCGATGGACGGCTACAAGCTGATCGAGGGCGAGCGAATCACCGGCCGGCGTCAGGCCATCATCGGCAAGACTACGGCGAAGAATCTGAAGAAGGGGATCGGCGACACGATCACGATCAACGAGCTGGGGTTTCGGATCGTCGGGATCTACGAGACTGGCGTAGCACTTGAAGACGGTGGGGCGGTGATATCGCTTGACGACGCACAGCGCGCGTTCGATAAGCGCACCAGAGTCAGCTACGTCGGCGTCAAGGTCCGCGACGCGACTCAAGTCGACAACGTCAAACGCGAGATCGAGTCCACGTTTCCCGACCTCGTTGCCGCAAGGTCGGGCGAGGCCACACGTCAGGCCGAGTACACGAAGATGTTCAGGTCTTTCGGGCTTTTCCTGGGCATATTCGCGGTGCTTGTTGGTGGTCTTGGGATGATGAACACGACGCTGATGGGCGTTCTCGAACGGACGCGCGAGATCGGCGTGCTCAGGGCGCTTGGGTGGCGTCGGCGGCGGGTCGTTGGACTGATCATCGGAGAGAACCTTGTTGTCGCCAGTCTGGGTGGAGCGGTCGGAATCGCGCTTGGCTTGGGCCTCACCGCACTCGCGAGCCTCTCGCCGCCCGTGGAATCGCTTCTGAAGGGCGTGTACACGCCTGGGTTGTTCATCCAGGCGATGGTGCTCGCCCTGATGCTGGGGACAGTTGGCGGGATCTACCCGGCCTGGCGGGCGTCGAAGCTGGAGCCGGTCGAGGCGATGCGCCACGAGGGCGGCGCGAGCGTGACGATCAGTCCGGCGGTTGCCCGTGTGGCGCGCCTCCTGCCCTTCGCGACGTTGCGAAATCTCCTTCGCCGGCCGACGAGGACGGCAGTAACGGTCGTCGGGATCGGCATCGGGGTAGGTTTCATTGTCGCGCTAATGGGCATCACCGAGGGGACAAAGGCGTCGTATAACGCGCTCGCGACGGCCGGGCAGACAGACTTACTGGCCGAGCAGAGGACCGCGTCCGACCTCTCTGTATCGCGGATCGATGAGCGGATCGCTGAGCTGCTGCGCCGCGACCCGGACATTGCGGCCGTCTCTGGCATTCTGATCGGCGTCTCATCTCAGGCAGACAATCCCTACGCTTTCGTGTTCGGAATCGACCCGGCCGAGGACTACGCCAAGCACTTTGTGGTGCGTGAAGGCAGGACCTTGCAGCGCCCGCGCGAGGTAATCTTGGGCCGGTCCGCGGCGACCAGCTTGAAGAAGCAGGTAGGCGACCGGATCCAGATGTCAGGATCGAGCTTCCGGGTCGTCGGGATCTATGAGACTGGTGTAGTCTATGAAGACATCGCGATCACGATGTCTCTGCGAGACGCGCAGGAGATGTTCGGCAAAGGGCGAAACGTGTCGCTGCTCGCGATCAAGCTACGCGATCCGGCGCGCGCAGCCGAGGTGGCGCGACGGTTGGAATCGGAGTACCCGGAGTTGATGGTCAACGTCGCGAGTCAGTCAACCGAGAGGATGCAGGACTTCGCGACCACGTATGCCGTTCTGAACGCTCTGGTCGCCCTGACGATGGTGGTCGGTGGCATTGTGATGACGAATGCTGTGCTGATGAGCGTCTTCGAACGAACGCAGGAGATTGGCGTGCTACGGGCGATTGGGTGGCGACGGCGCAGGATCGTGAGGTCAGTGATGCTGGAGTCGCTGGCAACCAGCGCGGTCGCGGGGCTGCTCGGCGTCGCGTTTGGGGTGGGCGTGGGCTGGCTGTTCACACTCGAGCCGAGCATGGGCGCATACCTAATCCCTGTCTACTCGCTGGGTCTCTTCGTCCAGGTGGCCGCGCTGTCCGCAGCGCTGAGTCTGGTCGGCGGGCTCTACCCGGCCTGGCGCGCAGCAGGACTGCAGCCTATCGAGGCGTTGCGCTATGAGTAGGCACGACAGGATCGCGATAGAGCCCCTTGCCGATGCGGCAGCGCCGGCAACATCAAGGGAGGCGGCGACTCCAGCGATAGAGACTCGCTCGCTCACCAAGATCTATGATGGCGGTGACCCCATTCGGGCGCTCGACGGAGTCGACTTGTCGATCCGTCCGGGCGAGTTCGTGGCGATCGCCGGGCCGTCGGGCTCGGGCAAATCGACTCTCCTACACATGCTTGGGGCGCTGGATCGCCCGACCGGAGGCGAAGTGCTGGTAGAGGGTACTCCGCTCTCGTCTGTCCACGACTTGGACCGGTTCCGAAGCCGCACGGTAGGCTTTGTGTTCCAGACGCACAACCTTATTCCCACTTTGACCATCCGCGAGAACGTCGAGGTGCCGATGCAGGAGGTCGAGCGGTCGGCTCGAACGCGCCACGAGCGGGCATCGAGTCTACTTGCGCTGGTCGGGCTCGCAGGACGGGCGGATGCGTTGCCGAGCCAGCTCTCCGGAGGTCAGCGGCAGCGAGTGGCAATTGCCCGCGCGCTTGCGAATGAGCCGAGCGTCGTGCTGGCGGACGAGCCGACCGGCAACCTCGACTCTCGAACAACGGACGAAGTACTCACGCTTCTGACCGAGCTGAATCGGTCGCGCGGCGTCACGCTCATCGTCGTGACGCATAATGCTCAGGTGGCACGCACCGCCGGCCGCGTCATCACACTTCGGGACGGCAGGATACAGTCAGACGTCATCGTCGACGACCCGCTGAAGAGTGATCTGTACGCCTGGCGGGCGTCGCAGCTCGGACAGGCAGTGCTCGCTGGTGCTCCCGTGCCCGATGTGCTCGCACCGGTGGTCGACGCGTTGCGCGAGGCCTTCCGGCGGATCTAGCCACGAATTCCATTCGGTCACAGCTGGTCGTATCATTGGCGCCAGCCGCTCGGTCGAACTGTGCGAGCGGACGGAGGCGCCGGGGTGCGCGTGAGCCATCTGGTCGTCGCGGTCATCACGGCAATCGGCATTGCGGCGTGCCAGTCGAGCGACAGCGGTGGGATGGGACGCGAGGCACAGCCCGTGTCGGCGTTGGCTACCGCTGAGCCGACACGCGCGAGGTCTGCTACTCAGCAATCGCCACCGCGCTCGCCCACTGATACGCCTGGCGCCCCCGCGAC
>Ga0101944_10007251_pt1 | contig 11218 bp, 8 predicted proteins | sample DewCreD2012metaG_FD_75245 | JGI IMG/M metagenome (GOLD analysis project Ga0101944, IMG submission 75245) | Hot spring sediment bacterial and archeal communities from British Columbia, Canada, to study Microbial Dark Matter (Phase II) - Dewar... ... | reverse complement strand
GCGGCGGTTCCCCGTACCGCCATTGCGCCACCCATGGCTGGACGCTGGACGCCGAGGGGCGCGCGATGTCGAAGTCGCTCGGCAACATCATCGAACCGCAGGAAATCGTGAAGAAGTACGGGGCGGAAGTGCTCCGCCTGTGGGTGGCAAGCTCGGAATTCAGCGAAGACGTCCGCATTTCAGAGGTCATCCTGGCGCGGCTTTCGGAAGCCTATCGAAAGATCCGGAACACGTTCCGTTATGCGCTGGGGAACCTGAACGGATTTGATCCGGCGAAGCACGCCGTCCCGGCGGCGCATTGGCTGGAAATCGATCAGTGGATTCTACAGCGCGCCGAACAAGTGGTGCGCGATTGCCGCGGCTGGTACGAGGAATTCGCTTTCCACCGCGTGTATCAAGCGCTCTACAACTTCTGCATCACGGACTTGAGCGCGGTGTATTTTGACATTCTTAAAGACCGCCTCTACACCGCCGCGCCGGATTCCGAAGCGCGGCGCAGCGCCCAGACCGCCATTTGGCGGCTGACTTACGCCTTGGTCCGCCTGCTCGCCCCGATTCTCACTTTCACCACCGAGGAAGTGTGGGAGCACTTCGCCAAACCCCAAGGCGCTCCGCCGAGCGTCCACATGGCTGAGTTCCCCACGCCCGAGGAGTTGACCGAAGGGTTGCCTCCCGCGCGGCGCGATAAGTTCGCCGCCTGGGAGCGGCTGATGCAGGTGCGCGAGCAGGTGCTGAAGGATCTGGAGGTCGCCCGGCAGGAGAAATTCATTGGCGCGTCCCTGGAAGCGCTGATCCAACTGAAGGCGGGTCCTGAGCTGTACCGGTTGCTCGACCAATACGAGCGCGAGCTGCCTACGCTGTTCATCGTCTCCCAGGTGACTCTTGAGGAAGAGCCCGGGGTGGAGTTGTCCGTGCACGTCCACCGCGCCAAGGGAGAAAAGTGCGCCCGGTGCTGGAAATATGCCGAGGACGTAGGGTCCCATCCTCTATTGCCTGCCGTGTGCGGCGCCTGCGCCGGCGTAGTGGCGGAGATGGCAGGGGCCTAAGATGAGGTCCCGAGAGGGCCATTTTTTGCTCGCCGGCGGCGTCGCCGCAGCCGACCGGCTGACGAAATGGCTCGTGGAGACGCGGGTGGCGCCTTGGGAGTCGATCGCCGTGGCGCCCGGGCTGCTCAACATCGTGCATTCGAAGAACCGCGGCGCGGCGTTTGGGCTTTTTTCGGAACACTCCGACGCGTGGAGGACGGCTGTGCTCGTGGGCGTCTCGGGCGCCGTCGGGCTGGCTGTGGCGGTCATGCTGTGGCAGGCGACCGCGGCGGATTCCAAGGAGAGCCGGTGGATGCGCGCCGCGCTGGCGTTGGTGTTGGGGGGCGCCGCCGGGAACCTCTATGACCGGCTGCGCTTCGGCATGGTGACCGATTTTCTGGACCTGCACTGGCGCAGCTATCACTGGCACACTTTCAATCTGGCCGACAGCGCCATTACCGCCGGCGCGGCTTTGATCGCCCTGGACTTGTGGCTATCGCGCCGCCGTGAGGCCAAAACCTGAATGCATCCCAAACTGATCGAGATCGGAGATTTCTTCCTGCCGACGTATGGCGTGTTCATCGCTCTCGCCTTTCTGGCGGCGGTGTGGGTGACGCAGAAGCTTGGCAGGCGGTCGGGTTTGGACAGCGAAGTGGTGGTCAATCTGGCCATTTATTGCGCCCTGGCGGGTCTGGCGGGGGCAAAGCTGTTCATGTTCGCCTTCGACGCCGGCTACTATTGGAGAAATCCAGGCGAGATTTTTTCGATGGCCACTCTGCAAGCCGGCGGAGTCTTTCAAGGCGGGCTGATCGTGGCGCTGCTGGTGGCTATTTTGTACATGCGGAAGCACAAGCTGCCGGGGTGGAAAACAGCCGATTGTTTTGCGCCGGGCATCGCTCTGGGGCATGTTTTCGGGCGGATCGGATGCTTCGCAGCGGGTTGCTGTTGGGGGTCGCGCTGCGACCTGCCGTGGAAGGTCGTGTTCACCAACCCGGAAGCCAACCGCCTTTTCGGCACGCCGCTGAACGTGGGGCTGCATCCGGCGCAGCTTTACGAAGCAGCCGCCGAAGCCGCCATCTTCGGCATTCTGTGGCGCTTCTTCCACCGCGCCCACAAGCCCGGTCAGGTTATCGCCCTCTATTTGGCGCTCTATTCCGGCGCCCGGTTTGTCATTGAGTTTTTCCGCTACCATGAGCAGGCGCCGCCGTTCGGCGGTCCGCTTTCGGTCACGCAGTGGATTTCCGCGGCGCTGTTCGCCGCCGGCGCGTGGCTGTTCTTCCGGCGGCGTCTGGTATCCTGAAGTCTCCCCTTATCTTATGGCAAGAATCCGTCCTTTTCGAGCGTACCGATATTCCCCGGCAGCGGGTCCCGCAGGGGACCTGGTGACCCAACCCTATGACAAAATCTCGCCTGCCATGCAGGCTCGCTACTTGTCGTTGAGCCCTTACAATCTGGTGCGGATCATTCTAGGACCAAAACTGGAGACCGATTCGGGGAGCGACAACGTCTACACCCGAGCCGCGAGTTATTTCCGGCAGTGGATGGAGCAAGGCATCCTGGTGCAGGAGCCCGCACCCGCTTTGTTCGCCTACTTCCAGGAGTTCACCGTGCCGGATACCGGCGCAGCCGCCGTCCGCAAGGGATTCATCGGGCTGGGCGCGGTGGAGGATTACTCCGCGGGTGTGGTGCACCGGCATGAACAGACGCTTTCCGGTCCGAAGAAGGACCGGATGGAGGTGCTCGAGCACACGCGGGCGCATTTTGGGCAGATCTTCATGTTGTACCCGGACCGCGAAGGCGAGGTGGACCGGTTGCTCGACGAGTGTTCCGCCGCCGAACCGCTCACCGAGGTCACCGACGAATATGGGACGGTTCACCGCCTCTGGCGGATCAGCGAGCCGGCGCGGATCGAGCGGATTCAGTGCTTGATGGCGGACAAGAAGCTGGTGATCGCCGACGGTCATCACCGTTATGAAACGGCGCTCGCTTTCCGGCAGGAGCACCCGGAACTGGAAGGCGCGGCGTGGGTGATGATGACGTTCGTCAACATGTACTCGCCGGGGCTCAAGATTCTGGCCACGCACCGCGTGCTGAGCGGGTTGGCGGGCTTTTCGGTTGACCGCTTTACAGCGGCGGCGCGGGAGCATTTCGAAGTCCGCGAACTCGCCTCAGTGGATGAACTCCGCGCCGCCTTCGCCGAGCCTCACGCCGGGAGAATCCGCATCGGGGCGGCAGCCGAGGGCGGACGGCGCGTGCTTCTGCTGGAGCGCAGCCGCAAGCCGGGCGACCTGGACGTCGCCCTCCTGCACAGCATCCTGATACAGCAGGTCTTAGGCATCGGCGAAGAGGCGGTGCGGGAAGAGAAGCACATCCGCTACATCCGCGGACTGGAAGCCGCGGTGGAGGAAGTCGCTGGCGGCGCCACGCTCGCTTTCCTGCTTGAGCCCACGCCCATCGAGGACGTCGCCGAGACCTCCTTCGCCGGGCGGGTGATGCCGCAGAAGTCGACTGATTTCTACCCCAAGTTGCTATCCGGGCTGACGATCTACCGCGTAGAATAGACCGGCGGCGGGATACCGAACGGCTCTCACTGCAAGCTGGAGCGCCAGCGGCGGTAAAAGTCTTTTTGGTAATCTTCGAGATCTTGCTTCACGAGGTTGAGGCCGTATACGCAGGTCTCGAACTGCTCGGAGAGCCGCCGGAACAGCGGCGCCTCGTTCTTGTATTCAAACTGATCGAAGCAGGAGACGATGCGGTAGGACTCCTTTCCGGCTTTCACATAATCGATGAAGGCGTCCAACCGCAATCCGCGCCGCGGCAACGACGCCACATACTCCGGAAACAACCCGGCGAAGAAAAGCGTGAAGTCCCCGATGTGCTTGCGTACCTCACGTTCCCGGATGAAGGAATGCGCCGCCAGAAGGGGGTTGGATTCGATCAGCATTTCGCCGACGTCTTCCAGCCTCTTGCCGCGAGCGTTGCGGATCCGGTAGAGATTGTTCACGTCCGCGAAGTTCGTCAACAGCGAAGCTATATACTCAGCCATCGACGGGTCCCACAAGCCGGCGTCACCGCAGACCCGCCGCCAGACCAAATCGGTGAAAAGCCTGCTCAATGGATGGTTGCGATCCACCAGCATCCCACTCTAACCTCTTCTATCCCCAATTTAAATTTCGGGGACAGGCTACGCAACCCCCAAACTCGCCGGGCAGACTAAATTCGCGTCAACACCACATAACGCACGTCGGCCACCTGCTTGCCGGGAATCTCCACGGCGCGCAACTCGAGTTTGCCGCGCGCCTTCTTCAGTTCGATCGTTCCCAGCGGCAAGGGTTTGAAGTCTTTGGTGTAGGATTCGCCCCGCTCCACACGGTCTTCCGCCGCGCCAATCAGCGGGGGGTCGTGCGCCACGCTGATCTTGGCCCGCGTCTGCGCGCCTTGGAAAGACAACTCGACCTCGGCGCCCACATCCTCGCGCCGGCAGGTGTAGTAAAGCTCCGCCCGGTAGCGGCCGGCTTGCCCCACTTCGATGTCCCAGCTTATGCGGTCGTCCTTGCTGGTCCAGTTGGTGAAGAAGGAACTGTTGGGAGGTTTCGCGCTGCGCTGAATGCCACCCGACGCCACACCGTCGCGCGCCGGCAGAAGCGTGGTGCGCGCGTAGCCCACCGGGAACGGGCGGTCATCCGGACCCACGTTCGGCAGCACCTCTTTGGCCCATTCGGCCACCGCTTTCTTCAGCCGCGCCGCCACTTCCGGCTGCTCAGCGGCGATGTTCCGCTCCTGCCCCGGATCGCGCGTAATGTCGAACAGTTGGCCTTCGGGATCCAGGCGGTACTGCTGGGTGCGAACGCTGATGCGCTTGCCCTGGAGGGAAAACAACATGCGGTCCGGCCAGTTCTTGGCTTCGCCGGTGAGGAGCGGCTTCAGGCTCTTGCCGTCGAGCGGCTTCTTGGACCGCAGCGGCACGCCGGCCAAGTCGGTGAGCGTGGGCAGCAGGTCGATGGCGCCGGCGATCTGCGTCACGCGCGATTCGCGGCGGATGACGCCCGGCCAGCGCATCACCAGCGGCGAACGCAGCCCGCCTTCGTCCACCGACCCTTTCCGCCCTTTCATCCCTCCGTTCCAGCGCCAACTGTTCGGACCGTTGTCGCTGAAGTACAGCACGATGGTGTTGTCCGCAAGACCAAGCTGGTCGAGCCGTTTCAGGATGCGGCCCACGTTCCAGTCGATGTTTTCACACATCGCCAGAGCGGCGCGGGTCATGGCCAAGTCCTCCTTCTGGTCCGCGCGGGCGCGCATCTTGGGATCCAGATTGGCGAACCGTTTGTAAAAGCTATCCGGCACCTGCATGGGCGAATGCGGCGTATTGTAGGGCACGTAACAGAAAAACGGGCGGTCTTTGTTCTTGGCCATGAAGTCCATGGCATGGTTGGTCAGATCGTCGATGATGTAGCCCTTGCCGCGCACCAGCGATCCATTCTGGTCCATCTCCGTGTCGAAGTAATGCGCCCAGTGGCCGGACGTGAAGCCGTAGAACTCGTCAAAACCGCGCGCATTGGGGTGGTAGGGATGCTGGCTGCCGTTATGCCATTTGCCGAACGCGCCGGTGGCGTAGCCGGCGGCTTTAAACGTGTCGGCGATGGTGACTTCGTCGAGGTTCATGCGCTCGGCGCCGGTGGTCACCCCGCGCACGCCGGAACGCGCGTGATACCGCCCGGTGAGGAATTCGGCGCGCGTCGGCGCGCACACGGCGCAGACATAGAAATGGCTGAAAATCACGCCGTCCCGCCCCAGCGAATCGATGTTAGGCGTGGACAGATTCGTGTTGCCGTTCAAGCTCAGGTCGCCCCAACCCTGGTCGTCCGCCAGGATGGCAACAATGTTCGGCCGCCGCCCGCCCGCCGCCGCCCCCGCGCCCATCGCATTCCAAACCGCCGCCGCGGCGGCGCTCAGAAATTCCCTTCGCTGCATGTTTATCTCCCGGTGAAAGGAGGATTATATCGGAACTTGGCAGCGTATCGAAGTACGGGACGGCCGCCGGGGGAAACAGTTCGCCGGACAACGGCGCTCAATACCGGAACAAATAGCTGAGCTTGATGAAGAGCTGGCCCCCGGTGAGGTCCAGCGGACTAACGCCGTAGAGCACGACAGGCCGAGCCGTGGGGTCGATGCGCACGTTTTCGTACCGCCGGTTGTATCCGATATGCAGCGCCGTGCCGGGATGCAGCATGTAGGTGAGCAGTACGTCTCCAGTCAGCAGCTTCGATTTCGTCTCGTTGATCATTGACGCATCCGGCAGAAGCGTGTAATAGTCCACAATCGCCCGCACCGAAAGCGCCCGCGTGAACTGGTAGTTCACCTTGGTGCGGAACAGGTGATTGGTGTACACGGAAGCGCCGTAACTGGCCGGGTTCCGGTTGCCGAGCCACGAGTAGTAGTAGTATTCTTCGATGCGCGCCCGCGGCGTGGGCCTCAGCGTGAAGCCGAAAGAAGCGTTGCGGGTGAGCGCCAAGTAGGGATCCAGACCGTAAGCCGGGTTGTAGTTGACGCCCTTGCCCTGACCGTAGCTTCCATAGAAATACAGCCAGCGCAGGAAGCCACTGTAAAACGAAGCGTCGCTGCGGGCGTAGCGGAAGTTCTGATTCCAGTAAAACTCCAGGGCGTCGTAACGGTTGAGAGTGAAGCCGGAGGGTCCGGAGAAATCCATACTGAACGAGCCGTTCCAGTAGCGGTCCTGCAACCGCCCGTCGCGCAGCCAGTTCCACGCGGCGCTGAACGACGGACCGTAACTCAGCACCTTGCCGCCTTCCGGACGCCAAAAGTAGCCGGCGTAGTGCTGGGTCTGGCGTATGTCGGTGCGGCGCACGAACCCGAGCGGGGCGCGGAAATCCGGACTGATGTCCGTGTAGGTTGCTGTGTAAGTGAAGTGCGTGCTGCTGTGGGTCAAGTCGGCCCAATAGGCTGGTCCTTCGCGCTTCCCTCCGTTGAGCTGCTTGTCATAGCTGCGCGCCATCTGTCCGGTGAAATACCAAGTGGGAGAAAGGCGCAGGCGCGTGTCCACGGAAGCCATGCGGTTCCAGGAATTGCCGAAGTCGCGGGAACTGACGAATGCGCCGAAACGCGAATCTTTGGCGAACTCCCGCTGCACGCGCGCCACGCCGACCACAGCATGGTCTTGGTAATAGGGGTTCGAGGCGGCCAGGCGCTTGCCCGGCGCGCGGTCGTCCATGCCGAGCGCGCCGATCGCCCACCGCCCGGCTTTGCCGGTGATTCGCGCGCCGAACTGCGGGTCGGCGATGCGCCGCGAAAAGAACAGGTTGATGGGCGTTTCGAAGTAGCCGGCGTTTTCGATGAAGAATGGCCGCTTGTCGGGAAAGAAGACCTCGAAGCGCTGGTTGACGGTGACCTGCGGGTCGTCGGATTCCACTTGGCTGAAGTCCGGATTGGCGGTGACGTCGACGGTGAGCGCGTTTCTGACCACCACCTTGGCGTCCACACCGCCGCGGTACTCCTGCTGCGCCGGGTACTTCCCGGAGCCCCAATCGAGCAGCCGCGCGTCGGTGGCGGTGAAGTAAGGAATGAGCTGAACGTTTCGTCCGGGGCTGACGTTTTGGATGCCTTCAAGCACCGCCATCTGCTGAACGAATCCCTGCTGTTTCATACTAATGTGCGGCCAGAAGGCGGTCTCGTTGTTGTGGGGGATATAACGCGCGAGCGCGATGCGCCAGGTTTGCCTCTCGCCGGGCGGAAAACGGAGGCTCTTGAAAGGAATGGCCATCCAAACCACATATCCATCCGGCGTCAGACGCCCTTCCGAACGCCACACGGTGTCGAAACGCGCGTCCGGCTTCTGTCCTTCGGTGATGACGCTGTCGCGCTGAATGCCGAGCGGGTTGACGGTGAACTGATAGGCCCTTTGGCTGTCGGCGAAGGTATCCAGGTAAACGCTGACCGAATCGTCATCGCCGATATCCTCCCGTTTCGCCATGCGGGCGCGAACCAGCGCCGGGTCGTCCCTGCAAACAAAGACGACATAGAAATTCTTGTCGTCGTACGACAGAAACGCACTTGTCGGCAGCGACACCGGCGCCCCATCGCGAGGCTGCCTCTGGCGGAAGTCGGAAATGGCGGATGCCGTGCGCGGTGAGAGATCGCCGACAAATTCCTCCACCTTGGGGGCCGTGAGCGCACGCGCGACGTGCGCTTGTCCAAGCGATTGCGCCCCGTTACTCTCCCCGAACCCCACCGAGGCAACCAGGAGAGGAACCACAGCGGTTCGGAGCATGTACATTCCCAGGGGAGCGACTTGGAATTTATCACCCCGCACGGGTCTTCGCCGATTCCTCAACTGGCGCGCCTGACATTGCCTCATCAAGCATCGCCGACAACACCTTCCGAGCGTCAAAATACTCTTGGGCAATCGCTCGTGCAGCCTCGCAATGCCGCCGGTAATTTCCTTGAATCGCTTCAACCCCTGCCACAGCTTCGTCAGCGGAGCGGAAGGGCATCACACCAATCCCGGAAGGAAGCCAATCCGTGAAACCAGTGTCTTGAACCAACACGGGCCGGCCCATGCTCAAGTATGCGGCGCTACGTTCGCTGAACCATCCGCTGCGGGAAACCACATAGCCATGCTTGGCCACGCTGAATTCCGCGCTCGACTGCTGAAGGTACTTCTGATACTGCCAAGGATCCAGCGTCACGGTTTCCGCATCGACAATTTGCCACCCCCGGCGTTTCAGCATTTCCTCATCGGCGCCCAACCCTTTCGCCGCAAGCTCAAAAACCGCCGTTGCCCGGTTCGGTAGGTCCAGAAAGGCTTGGAAAGAGTCTGACTTCATACCGTAAAGCGTCCCTTCGTACTCGATTGCGGGATAGCTTCTCCATTGCATGACTGTGGTGAACTTACCTTTGGGATCACCGGCGGTCACGGGCCACAAGTCCAGCGCCACCGGTTGCCTCGTCGGTCTCCATGGCAACCCGTCGTCTGGAATTTTGCAGCCAGGCTTTCCGATATTCGCACCGAAGGTGAAGAATCTGTTGTGCCGAAGAGCATCCCGAAGTGAGTCCCTCTTCTTCAGATGCCGCACCTGAGTGAAGACCGGGTCGGTGTCCACCAAAACACGTACCGGCACTCCCTGAAACCATTCTCGAAGAGGATTGACCCCCGAAAGGTTGAGCAGGAGATCCGCGGACTTAATAATCGGCTTGATTCTTTCCGACACCGGGCCGTGCCACGAATTTGTGTGCGCGTCGTAATAAGCCCACCTCTGTTCCAGGCCGAACTTCGTAAACACAGATTGCAGGAAGGACACTCCGTAAGAAAAGTCTGTAGACGCTTGGGCGCTCCAAGGGGTGTAACAGCTCGGATAATCGTCGCTGTCTTCGAGGAAATATAACTCATGGCCCATTGCATGAAGACCTTGCAGATATTGAAAGTGGTGCCACACCATCCCGCCCCATGGTCCCCTAATGATGTACCCGAGAAGCAAGACCGTCATTTGCGTGAGGCTCCGGGCGTACCCTGCTTAAAACTCTTGTCGACACGGAAAGCCCGGTCAATTAATGCTGGCAGCACAACGCGGTAGTCGAAGTGTTCCCGCGCGATGGCCGCAGCAGCACCTGAGTGCCGCACCGGATCTGCTGACACTTGCTCCAAGCCCTGAGCTGCTTCCATCAACGTTGTAAATGGGATCACCCCCTCGCCTGCCGGAAGGAACCGGCTGAAACCAGTATCCTGGACCACCGCTGGTACGGAGAGCGCCAAATAGCAGGCTGTGCGGCAAGAAAACCAGCCGCTGCGGCTGGCTACATAGGCGTTCTTGGCTACGCTCCACTCGCCTAACGAATGGGAGAGATAATCCAGATAGACCCAAGGATCCTTAGACACAGAGTAGGCAGGCGCCAAACGCCAGCCCTCGGCCGCCAAACTCGACGCCGGCGTGGGCCCGGACATTGCTAGTTCGAGCTCAGCCTCACAGCAGCGCGGCAGATTGGCGAACCGCGCCAGCTCCCGGGATTTTCCAAAGTATTGGATCCCCCTTACCACAAGGCTCTTCTGGCTTGGCTCTGTGGAACCGATGGTGGTAAAGACTCTGCGGCGGGAGGCAACAGGGACGCGCTTGGCGTATAAGTAATCGAATAACACCGGTTGCCGTGTGGGAATCCAATCGAAAAGGTCTTTTGGCACACAACAATCGCTGGAATTGATATTCTCACCGAACGTGAAGAAGACGTCGTGCCGGAGCATGGCCTCAATACGTTGCTTGCCGACTGCATCGATGGTGCCATCCACAAATTCGGGCACTTGCGCCTGAGTATACATCGGATCAGAATCGATGAAGCCGGCGACCTTTGCTCTGAAATACTCATCTCGCATCCGGCAAGATCCCGAGATATTCAGAAACAGGTCAGCGTCGCGGCAAAAATCGTAAACTCGCTCTCTCGACAAGCCGAATTCGTTTCCCCCCGCGTCGCGGTAATACCATTGTCGCGTCAAATCCCACGGCAGCGAACTCAGGCTTGCATTCAGATACTCGGCGTTTGCAAGCCCGTTTTCGACGAATGTTTCTCGCTCTGGATCGTAGGCCCATTGCCCCGTGTCTTCGACGTAGAGAACATCATGTCCCAGCAAGTGGAACCCGATAACGTACTGAAAATAGTCCCAAAAGACGCCACCAAACGGGTAACTTGCAGTCAATCCCGAAACAACGATTTTCAGCTTGCTCGCACGTGAAGTCATGTTAACCGACGGCTAGCTCCGCAGTATCTGGGAACGCGGTAACGATTCGGCCCCCCTCTAACACCACAATCCTGTCCGCGCGCCGCGCCGTCGAGAGCCGGTGGGCGATGAGCAGCGTCGTGCGTCCCGCCACCAGGCGCTCCAACGCCTCCATCAATGAGTCTTCCGTCGCCGCGTCCAGGGCGGATGTCGGTTCGTCCAAAATCAGCACCGGCGCGTCGCGCAACAGCGCGCGGGCGATGGCGATGCGCAGGCGCTCCCCTCCGGAAAGCGTCATGCCCCGCTCGCCGATCACTGTGTCGTAGCCCCGGGGGAGATTGCGGATGAAAGCGTCGGCGCTGGCGGCGACAGCCGCGGCGACAATCTGGGCTCTGTCCGCGCCGGGACGGCCAAACGCGATGTTTTCGGCGATCGTGCCCGCTTGCAAGTAAGGTTCCTGCAACAGCATTCC
>Ga0101944_10007247_pt1 | contig 11223 bp, 9 predicted proteins | sample DewCreD2012metaG_FD_75245 | JGI IMG/M metagenome (GOLD analysis project Ga0101944, IMG submission 75245) | Hot spring sediment bacterial and archeal communities from British Columbia, Canada, to study Microbial Dark Matter (Phase II) - Dewar... ... | reverse complement strand
TCATTTTTTTCATAAAAGGTTCGACAGCGTCCTTATACATCTATCTTAGCCTTTTGCAACAAGCTGTTTTATTAAAGAAGGCACTTCCTCTGCTGTAATGAAGCTTAGGTATTGCCGTGCAAGGGTGGGTGTTTTGCCCATACCGCCGCCGGTTACAACAGAAAACCCTTCTTTGCGTTGTCCGGATTGATCGGTTTTGATTCTGCCAATCAGCCCAATGTCGGCCACTGCAGACTGCGCACACATATTGGGGCATCCAGAAATACGGATTGCGTGTTGGGTGCATTCAGAAACCTGTTCGCGGATGGCCTTCTCCACCGCATGGGTATTGACCAGGGCGCGAGAGCAGTAAGCGGTTCCCGGACATGATGCGACATCAGGGCCATTGGCAAGTTCCGCTAATGAAGGACAATCCAGGACAGTCCTTCGGGCACTGTCTTTATTTCGGGCAAAGAGGGATATCCGGTGGTGGGTCTGTGGGCGAATAATGATATTTTCTTCACGCATAATATATGCGATTGCTTCGGCGTGGTCAGAACTCAAACCTCCGTACCAGAGATTGAGATCAATAACATGAAGCAGGTTAGGCGAAGGGACTGATATTTCAGGTAAAGCAGGAATAGATATTGCGCTGGTATTGCGCAATTCGTCCTGAAATAGTACCCTAAATTTTGAATCGCCGACACGCTCGCGCACATGGCGCAGTCGTGCTTTATTGCGGTTCGTCCGGTCACCAAACTTGTCAAATAAACGGATGGCGGCAAGGGCGAGGGGCAGGATGTCTTCAACACGACCGTGTTCTTTTATATTAATGCCGGTTTGCGGTCGGGGGCCTAAGGAACCTGCGCAGATGATCTGGATGGCAGCTTCCCCATGATTTCTAGAGAAGACAAAACCCAGGTCATTTATCCAGGGCTGGGCGCATGCCTTCGGGCAGGCTGAGAAACTGATTTTAAATTTACGCGGCAATGAGTATATCCCATGATAATTCTCCAGCATTTTCCTGAGCGCCCAAGCTATTGGAATGAGGTCAGGGGTTTCCGCACACAGACCACTGCCGGGGCATACGGTAATATTGCGCAGGGTATCCCCACACGCACCCATACCTGATAAACCATGACGGGCAATATCGGCTTGCAGCAACGGTATTTCGTCAGCAGAGACATTGTGAAATTCAATATCCTGTCGTGTGGTAAGATGCAGCGGGGCAGAGGGCGTATAACGACGGTTTAATTCAGCGAGAGCTTGCCACTGGTCGCCAGTAAGGATTCCTCCTAATACTTTTATACGCTGCATCCACAACCCGGCCTGCCGTTGCGGGTATAAGCCAAGCAGACGGCATTGCCTGCCATCCGACGGTAGAGATTTACAGGGAAAAATCGGCGGTTGTTCACTCATGATCTTTTACGTCTGGCTGTCCAGTTCGTGACGCCATGGGACGAGTTCTGTTTTCCACAGTATAGGTTGCGATTATTGTTCCCGAGCGTTCAATTAATTTCCAGACTATATGATATTTTTTCAGGCGGGCAACAAGGCGATGCCGTGCCTCGGATATCTGAAAGGGCAGGGCGATGGAGAGCGCAGCACGCGGACACGCCTTTATACAGGCACAACAGTCCCAACAGTCGGCAGGTTCGCGCAGAGCCGCTTTACCGTTTTCCCGCCGAAATAGATCCCCCGGACAAATTTCCTCACAGCATGCTTCATACCGTCCAGGGCATCCATTACAAAGCCGGTAATCAATTAAAACACTCATACCAGTGCATCCTCTAACAGCGTTGCCTGGTAAGGAGGAAAAAGCGACCGTTTAAACATCTTGATAGCATTGTTGGCAAAGACTGAATTAATAAACAGTTTATATTCAAGGTCATTGCGCAGCGGATAGTCAAGACGCGTTTGATAACAGGGCCAGCGCGTTTCTTTTCTGGCAAGCATATGCTCAACCAGAACCTGAGCCAAAAGAACACGATCTGCAGCATCTTGCACTCTCATCAATTCATGCATGTCTTGTGCAGTCATCGCCCGCGCATGCTCGGCAAGCGCCGTCAGATAGCTTCGCGCCAGCAGCAATTTATCTCGATTGGTCTCATAATTTTGCGTGGATCCCCCTGCATATTCCTCCATAATTTTCTGTAAACGCTCTTCCACATCGTGAAATGTTATGCCGCTCTTTTTGGTGAAATGCGCCTGAAGCTCGGCAATGGCCTGTTGTGCTTCCCCCTGATCAACACCATCGCTTATAAAGGCGTTCACCTTCTGCAGTATATGCTCAACCGCTATCGCCGCTTCAGCAAAACAACCGCTTATATATTTTTTAGGCGCACCGCCTGCCACGTCGCCGGCAGCAAAGAGACCGGGAAGCGTTGTTCGTCGGTGTTCATCAACCCAGAAGCCTGCCATACCATGCCCGCCATTAATGTAGGGCTCGGAGCCACAAACCTCGATGTGCGTCTTCGGGTGGCGCGGGTCTCTCAGGAGATCAAGAATTATTGACGGAGCCATGTTCAGATAACTTTCAATGAGATCATTGTATAATTTTGGACTTAGGGAGCTCACATCCACATAACAGGGGCCGCGGCCTTTTTTATGCTCCTCAATTGTATAAAGCAGACGCTCGCAGGTAGTGAGTCTTCTTCCCAGCATATCCTCTTTTGTCCGCAGGTATTTTTCACCGCGCGCATTACACTGGGGCATGCGAGTTCCGAGCACCAAGGTGCCAGTAGGGGCAATAACATCTTTGGTGCGCAGTGCAACAAAACGCATCTCAAAAGACGTCATTTCCGCACCCGCCCGGATCCCCATGGCAAGTCCTGAACCGGCATTATACGGGCAATACCAGGTTTTGGTGCGCGCCAGTCCGGGATTAGAAGGGCGATAAATGCCGCTTGCCCCGCCGGTTGCAATTATAATCGCCCCGGCTCGGGCAATGATAAATTCGTGCGTGCGCAGATTGAATCCGACAACGCCGGCGATTCTATCACCGCTTTTGTTGCGCACAAGCCGGTATACCGGCATGCGGTTATACACGCTGACACCGTGCTTTTGCACAGTCTCGGCAAGGATTGGTTTTATGTGCTCGCCGTGCATGGCAATAGAGCGAGCTGACCGCGGGATATAGCCGCCGTCTTTGCCCCGGGGAAACGGGACACCAAAGCTTTCAAGCATATGCGTCATGTGGTTTAGACGACTGCCGATCGATAGCACCAGATCTGACCGAAGGACGTCATAATTATCTTCGGTTACATAGTGCAGATACTCTTCGGGCGTTGAGTCAGCGAGATACGCATTCACTGCATTCAGCCCCATTGCAAGGCAACCGGAGCGGTTAATATGCGCCTTCTCAAGAATTGTTACCTGCAGCGACGGGACCTTCTGTTTGGCTATAATTGCCGCCATGCAACCTGCCGTGCCGCCGCCTACAATAAGAATGTCAGTTATAAGATGTCTGATGTTGTGCACAATTTGTTTCGTTTTAAAAAGACTGATTACATTAAATTGTTATCTTTTATGGATCAAATGTTGCCGTACTCAAGTAACGCTCAGCCGTGTCAGGCAGTATCACCACAATAAGTTTGTCCCGATGTTCTTTGCGGCGCGAGACTTCCAGGGCAGCGTAAAGCGCCGCTCCTGAAGAAATTCCGGCGATAATTCCTTCTTTGCGCAACAGCACCTTAGTCATGTTAAATGCCTGTGCATCTGTGACCGTAATGATTTCATCAATAACGCTGCGGTCAAGAACTTTCGGGATAAATCCTGCCCCAATGCCTTGAATCATGTGGTGTCCGGGTGACTTTCCGGAAAGAACGGCCGAAGCAGCAGGCTCAACAGCAATCATTGTGACAGATGGTTTCTTGTGCTTAAGCGCGTGAGCTACTCCGGTAACGGTTCCGCCGGTTCCCACGCCGGCCACGACGATATCGACAGCGCCCTCGGTATCATCCCAAATCTCCTGTGCGGTGGTGCGAGCGTGAACTGCCGGATTTGCGGGATTTTCGAATTGCATGGGAATAAAGGCGTTACCGATTTGTTCGGCAAGTTCCCGGGCTTTGGCAATTGCGCCATTCATGCCAGTAGCATCTTCGGTTAAAATTACTGTTGCTCCCAGTGCATTAAGCAACATTCTGCGTTCCGGAGTCATTGCCTCTGGCATGGTGAGAATTAGACGATATCCTTTGATAGCAGCTACCCAGGCAAGCGCAATACCCGTATTGCCACTGGTTGGTTCAATGATAGTCATGCCGGGTTTCAGGATGCCCCGTTGCTCAGCATACTCAATCATACTCAAGCCGATGCGATCTTTGACGCTGTGCGCCGGGTTGTAGAACTCCAGTTTGGCGACAACATCGGCGACACAGTCGGCAGTCAGTCGGCGGATGCGTACCAGGGGGGTATTGCCGATCAGTTCAGTCACGTCGTTGGCGATTCTCATAATCCTCTCCTGCGAACACAGAAGCCCGCCGAAGTGGACAACTCCCCAATAAGCCGCAGTGCAAGCTACGCAGCGTCGCCGGACGTCGTCGCCTGGTTGACCAACGCGTGCGCACGCTGACACAAGTCGCGGAGCGTGATCGAGTCGAGATAGCTCGCGATCGAGTCAGTCAGCTCCATCCACAACTGATGGGTTACACACTTGTCGAGTCGGTCACACCCCGGACGGGTGTTGGGCAGCGCGCAATAGGTCGCCGCGATGGGGCCCTCCACAGCACGGATCACGTCGCCGACGCGAATCTCTGATGCGTCGCGCGCCAGGACATAGCCGCCGCCCGGGCCTTTGACGCCGCGCACCAGCCCGGCCGCTGCCAGCGACCGGAATAGCTGGGCAATATACTCGGCCGAGATGTCCTGGCGCGCCGAGATGTCGGCGCGGGACACCGGCCCAGTTTCCCCATGCAGGGCCACATCGAGCAGGGCGCGCATCGCATAGCGACCACGGGTCGAGATGTGCATGCCGGGCCTCCTTTAAATCCTCTATGGATTAAGTATACCTTAGTGGACTTGTATTGTCAAGTATGCTCGTCCAATCGAGGACTGCGGAGGAAGAGGACAAACAACGTGGAGGCCCACTGGGCCTCCACGCGCAGATGCCATCCGATTGCGCAGGGTATACCGGCCGTCAACTCTTCAGCAAGGTCGGCTGACCCTCGGCCTCGGCGTCGAACAGATGCACTTTGTCGGCATTGAAGGCCATTGAAACCTTCTCCCCCACCTTGACACGCGCGCGCGGATCAACGCGGGCGAGGTAGGGATTGTTGCCGGCCATCAAGTACATGATGATCTCATTGCCCATCAGCTCGGTCACGTCCACAGTCGATTCGACATCCACGGTGGTCACGCCGGGCGCGACGAAGCCAGGGAAGTAGATGTCTTCGGGGCGGATGCCGAAGATGACCTTCTTGCCGGCGCCGTCCTTCATTCGGGCCCGGATGCTGGGGGTGATCTTGACGCGGAATGCACCGGCGTCCACAAACAGCTCGTCGCCGCTACCGGTGATGGTGGCGTTGAAGAAGTTCATGCTGGGCGAGCCGATGAAGCCGGCGACGAAGATATTGCCAGGATGATCGTACAGGTTCTGGGGCGTGTCAATCTGCTGCAGGATGCCGTCCTTGAGCACGGCGATGCGGTCGGCCATGGTCATGGCCTCCATCTGGTCGTGGGTGACGTAGACGGAGGTGGTTTTCAGGCGCTGGTGGAGGGAGAGGAGTTCGGCCCGCATGGCCGTGCGCAGCTTGGCGTCGAGATTCGAGAGGGGCTCGTCGAAGAGGAACACCTTGGGGCTCCGCACGACGGCCCGCCCGAGGGCCACCCGCTGGCGCTGGCCGCCCGAGAGCTGCGACGGCCGGCGGCCTGCCAGGCCGGGCAGCCGCACCAGGTCCAGCATCTCGGCGACGCGCCGCGCCCGTTCGGCGCGCGGGACTTTCTTGATCATCAGGCCGTAGCCGATGTTCTCGCCCACGCTCATGTGCGGGAAGAGCGCGTAATCTTGAAAGACGGTGTTGACGTCGCGGTCGTAGGGCGGCCGCCGGGTGACGTCCTGGCCGTACAGGGTGATGGTGCCGGCGGTCGGATGGTCGAAGCCCGCGATCATGCGCAGGCAGGTCGTCTTGCCGGAGCCGGACGGACCGAGCAGCGAGAAGAACTCGCCGTCGCGGACCTCCAGGTCGACGCCGTCCACGGCGCGGACCTCGCCGAAGTGGCGGCTGACGCCCGAGAAGCGGATGGCGGGCAGGTTGGTGCTCATGCCGGTTGCGGGTCAGCGGGCGGACGAAAGACGAAGGACGAAAGCGCCCGTCTTTCGTCCTTCCTCCTTGCCCGTGCGCCGCTTAGCGTCCGCCGATGACGGCGATGTAGTTGGTCACCCACTCGTGGTACGGCACGCACTCGTTGCGGCCGTCGCCGCAGTCGGACGTCGGCGTGCGCCACCACAGGATCTTGTCAAAGTCGTTCAGGCCGTTGTTGACGCAGCCGTCGGGGCCGAGCAGTTCGTTGCCCTGGCAGGCGTCGAGCCGCACCGGGATGGTCTGGAACCAGGCCGCCAGGTCGCCCTGGAGCTTGAGGTTGAGCGAGTGCTCCAGCCAGCGGTAGGCGCAGTTCGGGTGCGGGGCGTCAATGTGCAGCATGGTGGAGTCCGCCCAGCCGGTGGCGCCTTCCACCGGCACCACCTTGTCAATCGGCGCGCCGCCCGATTTGAGCAGGTTGGCCTGGAACGGCCAGGACGACGAGGCCGCCACGCCCTCGTTGGTGAAGTCGTCCATCTGGATAAAGGCATCGTGCCAGTAGCGGCCGATCAGCGCGCGCTGCTGACGCAGCAGGTCCAGCGCGGCGTTGAACTGATCGCGGGTCAGGGCGTACGGGTCCTGGATGCCGAGCTCGGGCCGGTGCGCCTTCAGGTACAGCGCGGCGTCGGCGACATAGATCGGGCCGTCGTAGGCCTGGATGCGGCCTTTGTTGGACTGGCCGTCCGGCAGCGTCATCTCCTCAAAGACCACGTTCCAGCTGGTCGGCGGCTGGTCGCCGAACACCTCGGTGTTGTACATCAGCACGTTCGAGCCGGACTGATACGGCACGCCATAGTGCTTGCCGTCCACCGTGTGCCAGGGCGCGTTCTGCAGGCGCGGATCGATCTTGCTGTAGCTGGGGATCAGGTCGATGTTGATCTCCTGCACCCGCCCGCCGGCGATCAGGCGGTTGCTGGCGTCGCCCGAGGCGGTCACCAGGTCGAACCCGCCCTCGTTCATCAGGGCGACCATCTCGTCCGACGTGGCCGCCACCTTGACCGTGACCTTGCAGCCGGTGTCCTTCTCAAATTGCGTCACCCAGTCGAATTTCGGGTCCGTCTCGCCGCGCTCGATGTAGCCGGCCCAGGCGACGATGGACACCTCGCCTTCGCCCGCGCCGATGCTTTGCAGCGGTCCGCCCGCTTCCGGTTCGGCGGTCGGCGTCGCCGTCGGCGCACAGGCAGCCGCCAACAACGCCACGACAAGCAACAGTGACCAGACTGTCCTGCGATTCATGTTCTCCTCCAGAGTGGAACGACGGGGATGGGTTATGTCTTATAACACAGATAAAAAAGACCTGTCAACTCGGTTTTTGACTATCGGTTATGGCGGTCCAGCCAGCAAGGGCCGGCATGGTAGGATTCGTCCGTGACTTTCTCCAGCCGTGAACTCAAGGCCCGGGCGGTGGCGGAGGGCTTCAACCTGGTCGGGATCACGCCCGCCCGCCCGGCGCCGCACCTGGACGCCTACCTGAGCTGGATTGACGCCCGGATGCACGGCGAGATGGGGTACCTGGCCCGCGCGGACCGGGTCGCCCGGCGGCGTGATCTGAACGCTATCCTGCCGGGCGTCCGTTCCCTGGTCATCGTCGGGCTGGATTACGCCCTGGCCGCCGGTGTGGTCCCGGCGGAGGTGCTGAACGACCCGGCCCGCGGCCGGATTGCGGCCTACGCCTGGGGACGCGACTACCATGACGTCCTCCTGCCCCGGCTGGAGGCGCTGGCGACCTGGCTGGGGGCGCGCGCCGGTCACGCCTGGCGGGCCTATGTGGACACGGGCGCGCTCCTGGAGCGTGAGCACGCTCAACAGGCCGGCCTGGGCTTCATCGGCAAGAACACGCTGCTCATCCACCCGCGTCGGGGCAGCGGCTTTCTGCTGGGGGAGTTCCTGACCACGGCGGAGTTCGACCACTACGATCCGCCCGGCCGTGAGACGCTGTGCGGACGCTGCACGCGCTGCCTGGCCGCCTGCCCCACCCAGGCGTTCCCGCAGCCGTACGTGCTGGACGCGCGGCGCTGCCTCAGCTATCTGACCATCGAGCTGAAGGGCTGGATCCCGCGCGGCCTCCGGCCGCAGATGGGAAACTGGGTGTTCGGCTGCGACGTGTGCCAGGAGGTCTGTCCCTGGCAGCGCTTCGGCGTGCGCGTGGTGGAGGCCGCCTTGCTGCCGGTGGACGCCGACCGGGCCGCGCCGCGCCTGGCCGATCTGCTGGCCCTGGACGAGGCGGCCTTTCGCCGGCGGTTCGGCGGCTCGCCGGTCGAGCGCTTGGGACGCGCCCGGCTGGTGCGCAACGCCTGCGTCGCCGCCGGCAACAGCCGGCAGCCGGCCCTGCTCCCGCTGTTGCAGACGCTGCTGGCCGACCCCGATCCGCTGGTGCGCGGCCACGCCGGCTGGGCCCTGGCGCGGCTGGGCGGCGCGTGGGCGCTGGACCTCTGGCGCGATAGACTTAGAGATGAGCCGGAGGCGCAAGTCCGGCGCGAGTTCGAGCTCAGCCGGGCGGAGTACCCCCGGCCCGATTGACCTCTGGATAATCTCTGTTAGACTCAACCTGCCAGCGCGCGGTCGCTGCGGTTTACATGAACGTAGGCACGCTCCTCCTCCTGGCGGTCATCGTCGTCGTCGTCGCCTACGCGCTCGGCGTGTACTGGCGCCGGCGTGCGGGCGCGCCTGGGTCCGCGCCGCGCCCGGCCCCCCGGCTCTTCGCCTCCGCCAACGACCGTGAGGAGCAGGCCGTGGTGGCCTGGCTGCTCTCGCAGGCCTTCGAGCAGACCGGCGTCAAGGTCGCCGACGATAAGGTCGCCTACCAGCGCATCGTCGAGGCCGCGCAGAAGGCGCTGCGCGAATTGAAGACGCAGAACGCCGTCACGATCTCGCTGCCCTTCCTCACCGCCGACGCCCAGGGCCCCAAGCACTTCGAAATCCGCCTGACGCGGGACGTGATCCGCGAGCTGGTGCGGTATTAGAAACTGGCGCTTGACACCCCTTTTCCTTTTGTGCTATAAGCATCGCAACTGCATACGCCAACGACGACGACGAGGACGAGTAAGCTTCGAAGCGGTGGCCAGAGAGTCGGGCCGTACGGACGCGCAGCGTCCGCCGTGGTGCAAGCCCGATCCAGGCGCCGAAGCCGAATGGACCTCCGAGTTGCCCGGGTGAACGACCGGCGGTTTGCGAGAGCAGGCCGCGGTAAGCGGCGCGGCGCGCCGCGACAGTAACCTGAGCCGGAAACGCGACCGTTATCAACGCGCAGGCGCTAAATCGGTGACCAGCCCGAGAGGCGCCGCAAGAGTGAGACTGGCTTTTCGGAAACCCGTTGTCATCATCAACGGGTTTTCTTGTCCCCGGCCCGCGGGCCGGCCCGGCCGGGCTCGGAAACTGGGTGGCACCACGAGGCGCCTCTTCTCGTCCCAGACGGAGAGGCGCTTTTGTTTGGAGGTCGCCCATGCTGGCCGATGTCGCGCCGCTGCCCACCCAGACCGCGCCGCTGCGCCCGGTCGTCCGCGAATTGCCCGCCGACCTGGACACGCCGGCCACGGCGTACCTCAAACTGCGCGGCCGCGGCCCGTCTTTCCTGCTCGAATCCGTCGAAGGCGGCGAGCGCGTGGCGCGTTACTCTTTCATCGGCGTCCAGCCGCGCGCCCGCTACGTCGCCCGGGCCGGCGCGCTGGCCTGTGACGAGGCCGGCCGGACCCGCGCCGTGCCCGTCCCGCCGGGCGGCGACTTCCTGCAGGCCCTGCAGGCCGAGCTGGCCGGCTATCCGCCGGTCGAGCGCACGGGCCTGCCGCGCTTTTTGGGCGGCCTGGTCGGCTACCTGGGCTACGAGACCGTGCGCTTCTTCGAGCCGACGCTCCAGGCGCGTCTGGCCGCGGCGCCCCTGCCGGACGCCATCTTCCTGCTGGCCGACACGCTGGTCGCCTTCGACCACGCCCGCAGCAGCCTGTTGCTGATCACGCACGCCTTCGACGGCGACGCGGCCGCGGTCATCCGTCGCGACGGCTGGGCCGTGGTCCTCTCCGCCTACTATCATTCCAACCGCCCGGGCAATCCGTTCATCCTCGACCGCACCGAGAACATCAGCGTGTTCCACGACCGCCTCGGCCTGGTCATCGGCGGCGGAAACGACAAGAACCGCGTCGAGGCGGCCACGTTCGACCTGGCGGAATCGGGATATGTTCATTACTTCCCGCCGATCGGCGGGTCGGTTCGAGCGGCCGGTCGGCAGGGGCTGCTGAATCTGGACTACGGAGCGGCCCGCGCCCGGCTGCGGGCGGCGATCCGCTCGCAGCGGCTGGTTGAGTTGACGGCCGGGGCCATCACTAATTTCGCTGGGCAGACCGACCGGCTGAACTTGCAGATTCCGGTCGGGCCGGGGACGACGGTCCGCATCGACGGCCGGGATGTCCGGCTCCGCGAAAGCATGACCGGGCAGAGAGTCTGGCCGGTCAGGAAATCGCTGGAGACCGCGGCTGGACTGCGGATCGAGCCGGTGGGCGGCGGGGAGTTTATCTGGCCGCACCGCCCGTGGAATTCCTACAACATCCCCGAACACACCAGCCCGATATCCGCCGCCGTCGGCTTCCTTCGCGTCGCCCTCACTGGGAAGGACCTGGCTGAGCGGGTTGTGCGAATTCGGGCGTAGCATGGGCGTCTCGCCCATGTCGGTCGGGATGCTTGTGCTGCCGGAATCGCCGCATCCAGATTTTGCTCTTGGCGGCGTATGGGAAATATATAAACTGCAACAGGTCCGGAACCGCACATCTCTTTCCCGAAAGGATTCGCCATGGCCTATCAGCCGACCGCGGAAGAGAAGAAGACGGGCATGATCTGCCACATTCAGGCCATCACCACGTGCCTGGGCCCGCTGATCATGTATCTCGTCAAGAAGGACGAGAAGAGCCCGTTCGTCAAGCTCCAGATCAAGCAGACCCTTGCCTGGGGCGTGGCGGTG
>Ga0101944_10007244_pt1 | contig 11229 bp, 11 predicted proteins | sample DewCreD2012metaG_FD_75245 | JGI IMG/M metagenome (GOLD analysis project Ga0101944, IMG submission 75245) | Hot spring sediment bacterial and archeal communities from British Columbia, Canada, to study Microbial Dark Matter (Phase II) - Dewar... ... | reverse complement strand
TCCGCCAAGGCCTCCGGGAGTCCCCACGCACGAGAATGCGGCAACATCAGGCGTTGAATGTCTCTATTGAGGGGTTTTCTAAATTCCGTTAAGTTAACGCTTATGGGACACCATACTAATTAGAAAGCCGTAAATGTCAAAAACGAGCCAAAATGAGGAAATTTATTACTCGATGAAACAGCAACACACGACACATTCACTGCAACGCAACCACGGCGTTGGCCGCCTGCTGCGCGCGGAGTCCGCGGACGGCGATGTCATGCAGCAGGAATACAACGCCATGTGCTGGATCGCGGCCGCGCAACAGCAGTGCGCTCCTGCTCTTGTTTATCTGAACCTGGACCAAGTCATCCGATACCGTGCATTTCTCGCCAATGCGTGGTAATCCCAATCCCGTTCAAATAGGAAAACCCCTATCCTGGCCCAACTGCTCCCCCCGGCATCCGCTCCACTGGACGGATCGGCATGAGTAAGCGGTCCCATGAGTAAGCGGCCCTGGGTTAAACACAAAAACCAAGTTGTTTGAAAGCGGTTTTTTTTGTGATCAGGGCCTTGATTTGGTCTGGGGTTCACGAAATTCGAGGGTTTGGGTTGCGAAAAAAATTTTAAAAAAAGGAACCGCAAACGCCGCAAGTTCGTTATATTTGTCACAAGCAACAAAGATTTCCTCTATACCCCATAACCCCTCATAATCCACTATTCTGCCGCTTCCAAGCGGCTTTTTTTTGTGCGCGGCAAGCGCCACCGGGTGTGTACTGCACCCGCAAAATGCATACAAAACAGCACAACATGTACTGGTTTGCATACAAATTTGGCGGCAAGACACATTGTGCAATAAACCGGTTGTGATCCCGATCACAAAAAGTTCAGAATTTTTCGGGCCTTTCGAGCGCCTCAATATCTTTATTCTGTCAACTCTTTTGGTATGGTTTTTGAATAAATAGGATTCAAATGTCTGTTCTGGCATAGGGGAAACAATGGCCTTCAACAGCACGCCGAAAATATTGGTCGCGGATGACGATGCGCTGTACCGCATGATATTCGAGGAGGCGCTCGACAAACTGGGCTGTGCGTACAAAATCGTGAACGGCGGCAGCCAGGCGATCATGGAGCTTATCGCCGCGCCCAATGCGTTTTCGTGCGTGGTGCTCGATGTTTTCATGGACCGGCTGGATGGTATCGAGACAGGCCACATCATCCGCCGGTTGAACCTGGATGTTCCCATCATCATGATCACCGGAGATCACAGGCAGGAAACCGAGGACAAGGCGCGCTGCGTGGGCATCATTGATTTTCTGCGCAAGCCAATCACGCACGAGCAGATCATGGAATCGGTTTCGCGCGCCCTGCGCGCCATGCCCGCGCTGGGCCTGGCTGCGGGCGCGTAACACAACACACGGACGGGTCCGGTGGAGCCTCGAAAGATGCTCCGCCTAAAGAAGGCGGCAGTGCAGACGCACTGCCGCCTTTGTTTTGTGCGCGGGCGGCTTTGCCGCGCCTTACGGAGAGAAGGCAAAAAAAGGGGGCTTGCAAAAACAAGCCCATGATTCGAATTTGGTTGTGTGCCGGCTTTTCAGCCAAGGAGGAAAGCCGTATTCAAAATTTCTATCGGAAGCGGTTCAGAACCATTCTTCGGCGAGCACGCCTCCGCGCACGCTTACGGTCACGGCCTTGAGCGGGGCTTTGCGCTTGCTGGCGTCGAGCGCGGCGCGCGCCATGTTCAGAAGACCCATGCAGCAGGGGACTTCCATGATGGCCACGGTCAGAGTGTTGATCTCCGCGTCCTCGAACAGCCCCTTGATTTTTTCCACATAAATGTCTTGGCCCTGGTCCAGCTTGGGGCATGCGATGGCCAGGCTTTTGCCCTGGAGGAAATCCTTGTGGAAGTCGCCCGCGGCGTAGGCCACGCAGTCCGCGCTCAAAAGCACATCCGCGCCTTTGAAATACGGGGCCGCCGGGGACACCAGATGAAGCTGAACGGGCCATTGGCGCAGTTGCGACGCGCGCGCCCCCGGCGCTTCGTCCGCGGCGCCGGCCGCGGGTTCGAACTGCTGCGCCCGGCTGCCCGGGCATCCGCATGGAAGATTGCTCATAATGTTTCCCCTTTCCCGCAGCCGAACTCGTGTTCGAGCCGCTCGATGAACTGTTCGTATTTTTGCGCGTGACCCGCGGGGAACTCCCCGGCGTCCACACGCTGGAATCTGCTGTGAAGCTCGCCGATGCGCCGGTCCCCGAGCTGGCGGTCCATCCACGGGTAGAGCACATCGTCCTCTTTGGCGATGTGCCCGGAGAGGAGTTCGCGGTAGGCTTCGAGGCGCTGGGCCACGGCCGCATAGTCGCGCTCGTGAACGCCCTGTTCCACGGCTTTGACATGCGCGCGCGCGGCCGTGTGATCCTCGCACATGACCTGGATGATGTCCTGGGTCTCGTCGAAATATTTGAAGAGGATGTCTTCTTCTTTAGCGTGGTGGAATTTATCGGCGTAGTTGCGGATGAAATCCACGGCGCCGAGCACGCGCGCGCGGCCGGGTTCGGTATCCAGATCCAGGTCCGCCAGAATGTGTGGGATGAGGGCCAGAAGGCGTTTGATGAGCGTGTGCTCGGCCACGAGTTTTTTGACGGGGGGCGAAGCGCCGCGCGGCGCGCGGCTGGGCGGGGCCGCGCCCTCGGGAGGCGCCAGCGGACCCTGTCCCGCGGCCTCGCCGATGCGCGCCCACATCTCGGCCTTGCGCTCCTCGGGCACATCGTGGTACAACAGGATGTCCTTGAGCGCGCAGGAGCCGACGCTGCAGCCCGCGCAGGCGATGCCGTATTCCCGGAGCACGCGGCCGACTTCGGGGCGCTGCTTGACCACGGCGCTCATGGCTTGGTTCATGATATCCGGCATGGCTGGCCACCTCCTCGGGACGGCTTTATAAGCATACTGGTACCAGAATACTAAATAAAACGGGATTCGTCAAGAGGATGGCGAAAATATTCCGCGCCCAGGCCCGATGCGCGCGGCTTGTTCCGGTGAAGTCGCCACGCCGCGCGAAGGCGGTTGTTTATGGAATTAAGCGGATCGGGGAAATTCTTACATTTATTGCCGGCGTGATGATTGAGAGCCGCGGGGCGGGGCGTTTACATGGTCCACGCGTCCGCGTAGCCGAGCAGTTCCCGGGTGCGGGTATTTGTCCTGTCCGTGAGGCAGGCGGTGTAGAGGATGCCGTACATGGAGCCGCCCTCGAACAGGGCCGCGTCAAAGGCGCAGTCTTTGTCGCGGAACTCGATCCATGCGCGCTGCGCTGCCACAAGCTTGTCCTTGACTTCGGGCGTGGCGCTGGACTTGACCGCGGCCATGGCCTTTTTGTAGGCCGCGTTCAGTTCCTTGTCCGCGAGATCGTATTCCGCGTGAACGCACTCGCGCATGTCGGCGGTGGTCAGGGCATCGGAATCGCAGTCCACGGCCAGGGCGGCACGGGGCGCGGCCAGCAGCCACAGAACCGCCAGAGAGCAAATCATTTTCTTCATGACAGGCCTCCGTATTTGAAGTTTCGCCGGAGCGGGGCGGGTCACGCCTCGAAAGCCAGGTGGGGCGCGAGCGCCTGCTCGTTCACCTCGACGCCCGAGCCGTGCGCGTCCGAAACCGCGGCGTCGCCGTTGTTCACGAAAATGCCGCCGTGCGCGAAGTCCTGAATCATGTCCAGATGGCCGTCGAGATCGGCGTAGCGCACGGCCGGCTGGGAGAGCGCGACGCACGCGGCCGCGGCCATGGAGACCGGCAATTCCTCCATGCACCCGATCATCACGCCGCGGCCCAGAGACGCGGCCAGCTCGCACAGGCGCACGGCCGGGGCCACGCCGCCGCTTTTCACCAGTTTCACGCACACGAGCGGCGCGCCGCGCCGGAACACGGCCAGGGCGTGGTCCGGGGTGAGCACGGGTTCGTCCGCCATGATGGGAACCGGGGACTCCGCGCACAGGGCCTGGAGCAAATCCAGATCCTCCTTGGGGCCGGGCTGTTCGAGGAAAACGATATCGTGTTCGAGCGCGCGCGCCACGAGCAGGGCCTGTTCGCGGGTGTAGCCCTGGTTGGCGTCCAGATGCAGGGTTGCGCCGGGCAGGGCGGCGCGCACGGCTTTGACGCGCGCGATGTCCAGTTCCGGGTCCAGGCCGCACTTGATTTTCAGAAAGCGGAACCCGCGCGCCGCGAACCGCCGCGCGTCGTCCAGTGTCTTGTCCACCTCGGAAATGCTGATAGTCATGCAGGTGGGAATGGAATCGCGGGCAGGGCCGCCGAGGAGCGCGATGAGAGGAACGCGCGCGGCGCGCGCGGCCATGTCGTGCAGGGCCACATCCGCGGCCGCGCATGCGGCGGGCGCGCCCGGCGCGGACTGCTCCGCCACATCCAGCAGCAGGGGCAGGGGCAGTTCCGGCGCGGACAGGAGAGCGGGTATAATATCCCGGATCAACGACTGCGCTGTCATGTCCGGCGTTTCGCCCGTGACCTTGCTCTCCGGCGACGCGCAGCCCCAGCCAACGATCCCGTCCGCGCTTTGCAGGCGCAGAACGATGTTCTCCACTTCGGACACATTCTTGTACGCGAGCACGAACGGCTGTTCCAGGGGAATGGTCACGCGGTATACGCGCGCCGAAACGGCATTCAGCCTCGGGGTCATGCGAAAGCCTCCGGGAATTTCTGCCGCAGAGCGGCGATGAACTTGTCCGGGCCGTGGAGCAGGGGGTCGGCGGCGGGCAGGCCGTGCTCCCGTTCCAGGTCCCGCGCGGCTTGGTCCGTTTCCTGCGGGGACATGCCTTCGTGGTTCACGCCGATGGCCACGACCGGCACGCCGCACGAGAGGTCAATGATGCGGCGCTCGGTCTCGATGCCCTTGAGGGGCGAGCCGGGGAAGCCCTCGTATTCCGTGCGTTTCGGCGGGTGAACAAGAATCACCGCATGGGGCCGCGCCGCGCCCAGGATCTCGAATCCGCCGGGGAAGCCCGGACTGGTGAGGCAGCCCTGTCCTTCGATGAAGATCACGCGCGGCCGCTCCTGTTCCCACGCCTCGATGATTGCGTGCTCCAGTTCCCCGGCCACGAAATCGTTGATGGTGGCGTCGAGCACGAACCCGAAGCGCGCGCCCTGGAGCCACGCGGTCTGGCCCGTGCCGATCATCTCGGACTTGACGCCCTGCGCGTTGAGTTCCTTCATGAGAATGCGCGCCAGGGTACGCTTGCCCACGGCCGCGTCCGTGCCCAGCACGGCCACGCGCAGGGCGCGCACTTCATCAATTCGTCCCTGGTAAAAATGCAGATCTCGCGGCTTCTTCGCCAGGCGGATGTCTCGGATGCGCGCGCCGCCCGCCGCGGCCGCGGCAACAAGCTCCGGGTAATCGCAGAGGTAATCGTGCAGCCCGCTGTCCACGCTCATGCCGCGCTTGAGCGCGGACTCGATCACCGGCAGCAGGGCCGGGGGGACCATGCCGCCGTCGGGCGCGATGCCGATCACCAGGAAATCCGGCGCGCGGCCAAGTTGCCGAACAGCGTCATCCAAATCCCGGAACATGGGGATGCCGCAGGGTGTTCCGTTCAGAACCTCGCCCGCGTCCCGGCCCGCGAATTTGCCATCCAGCACGCCCAGCACCTCGTAGCGATCCGTGCCGCGCACCAGGCCGTGCGCGGTCTTGCCCGACGGCGTGTCAAAGTATCCTTCGCAAAGAACCAGCGCGGTTCCGTCCATTTCTCCATCGTCTCCTTATATTGTTATCTCCAGATTTCCATGAATAATCCGCGGGAATCCCGTTCCGGTTCGTCCGGAATTCTGATTGCTATGGATTTGTGAATGCGGATCGCCGTCCAAAGCCCGGCACAGGCGTCATAATAATCATCCATTGCAGCATCACGGCGATTGAGCATTGGATCGAGATTACAGCACGGGAGTCGTTTTTTTAGAATTTCCTCCCGTTCTTCCCGCCCCGGTCGTTTCTTTTTGGGATGTATCGCGGGTGCGCCGTTGTTCATTTCCATGAAACACAATTCGGGATGAACTTCTTTGACAACTTTTTGAAGATCGGGAGTCATGAGATCGTCCACGGCTTTGATTTTCGGCAATATGGCGAAACTTTGCATGGATAATCCTATGTTGTCGGGCGAACTGTTTCTGTTTAATTGATTGGCCTGCGCAAAGGACCCCGCGGAGAGCGCGGGCCTGGCCGGAGCATTGAATACGCTGGAAGCGCGCTTTGGCGCCAGGAGTTTTCTTGCGTGCCGATCGCATGCGCGGCCGCCTTTGCGGGCGCAATCCAGCAGACCGATAGGTATGTCCAGCGCAACAACGGCGAAGCCCCGGGTTATCTCGAGCACCTGTGCGAAATCTTCCGCAAGCGTGTGTTCAAAGGAATAGTTTCTTGTATCATGGATGGCGATAATCCATCCTTTTTTGCATCCGTCAATTCCCGCCAATAGTGCCATTGGATTGCCCTCGGCCAGCGCCATTTTATTCTCTACATTTTATCAGCAGATGAATGCAATCCGGCATTTGCGGTATAATTCCCGTGTTCACGAAACTGTCACCGCGGAAGAGCAGGCCGTTCACATGTTACGGTGGTTCAAGAACACGATTCTGGATCTGCGCCGGCTGGCTGGCGAACCGCTTCTGCTGGCGGGCGTGATTCTGATGTTCGCGGTTCTGGGGCTGTTCATCCTGTATCCGCTGTACTGCGTGCTGCGCGAGTGTTTCATGGTTGACGGCCGGTTCAGCCCCGGGGTGTTCGGGGCCGTGGTTCTGAAGCCGTACAACTGGCAGCCGTTCGCGCACAGCGTGGTTCTGGGGTTCTGGGTGGCGGTGATCGGCACGGCCGTCGGCTATCTGTTCGCGTATTCGATCACGCGCATCCGCATGCCGGGCGCCGGGTTCTTCCGCGTGGTGGCCACCTTTCCCATCATCAGCCCGCCGTTCGTGGTGGCCATGGCCGCGATTCTGATCCTGGGCAAGAACGGGCTTGTCACCAACTGGCTTCTGGCTCTGGGCGTGGACATCTACGGCATGGGCTTCGAGCTGTACGGCCTGTTCGGGCTTGTGCTCGTGGAGGCGCTGTCGTATTTCCCGACCGCGTTTCTTCTACTCGCGGGAGCGCTGAACGCCATTGACAACTCGCTCGAGGAGGCGGCCATGGATCTGGGCGCGTCGCGCTGGCGCGTGTTCCGCACCGTGACCCTGCCGCTGTCCCTGCCCGGCGTCGCCGCGTCCATGCTCCTGCTGTTCATCGAGAGCCTGGCGGATTTCGGCAGCCCCATGATCTTGAGCGGCCGCTACAATGTGCTGCCTACGCAGGCGTATCTGCTCATCACCGGCGCGCTCAACGACCTGCGCGGCGGCGCGCTCCTGGCGCTCCTGCTCCTGCTGCCGTCCCTGTCCGCGTTCCTGTTCCAGAAATACTGGCTGGAAAAGAAATCGTTCGTGACCGTGACGGGCAAGCCCGTGGGCGGAACCATCAAAGAGGTGGGCGCGCCCGTGCGCCTGGCGTTCATGGGCGCGTGCCTGTGCGTGACCGCGGTGATCTTCGCGCTCTACGGCATGATTCTGGCCGGGTCCTTCACCCAGAAGTGGGGCGTAAACTGGACCTTCACCCTGGACAATTACATGCAGCTCTTCACCTCCGGATCCGACTATTTCCGCTACATCGTCACGAGCGTGATCCTCTCCGCATGCGCCACGCCGATCACGGGCGTCATGGGCATGGCCATCGCGTATCTCGTGGTGCGCAAGAAATTCATCGGCAGGGGTTTCATGGAGTTCACATCCATGCTGACCTTCGCGGTGCCGGGCACTGTGGTGGGCATCGGATATGTGCTGGCGTTCAATGCCGGAGCGCTGCCGGACGCGCTGGCGTGGCTCGACGCGCGGGTCATGGCGCCGCTCGATGCGGGCCTGCGCGCCGTGCTCGGGCCGGGAGGCCCGCGCCTGGGCGTGGACGCCACGGCATTGCTTATCGTCATCCTTTTCGTGTTCCGCAACGCGCCCGTGGGCATCCGCGCGGGCATCGCCTCCATGCAGCAGATAGACAAAGCCATCGAGGAAGCAAGCTTCGACCTGGGCGCGTCCTCGTTCACAACTTTCCGCAAAATCACGCTGCCCATCATCTCGAGCGCGTTTTTCACGGGCCTGGCCTACAGCTTCGTCAAGTGCATGACCGCCATCAGCGCCGTGATTTTTCTGGTCAAGGGCGACTGGAACCTGATCACCATCGCCATCCTGGACGCGGTGGAGAGCAGCGAATACTCGCAAGCCGCGGCCTTGAGCGTTGCGCTGATCGGCATTGTTCTGGCCGCGCTGGGGCTGATCCAGTTGATGGTGGGCGCCATGGGAAAAACCGCTGCCGCGCCGCGCAAAGGCAAGGCGTGACCGCAAAAGCTCCCTGAACAATGCGCTACAATATCCGTGACGGGCGGGCCTGCAAGCGCCGCGCGCAGCTCTCCAATCGGCGGTTCACGAACATGGATGCGGATTTCGACATTGTTTTCATCGGCCACATATCAAAGGACATCATCATCGCGCCCGGACAGCACGAGACGGGCACGGGAGGCGCCGTGTGGTACGGCGCATTTGCGGCGTTGCGCGCGGGCGCGCGTGTGGCTGCCGTGATCCGGTGCGCTGCGACGGACTTCCCCCTGCTCGAGCCGCTGCGTGCGGCGGGCGCGGCCGTGTTTCCCATCGCCGCCACCGAAACCACCAGCATTGAAAACCGCTACCACGACCAGACCCGCGAGCGCCGCACTTGCTCCTCGCGCGGCTTCGCCGGGCAATACGCCGTTTCCGAACTCCCGGACATTTCCGCGCGCATCTGGCACCTGTCAGGGCTTGTGCGCGGAGAGTATGATCTGGACCTGATGCGCCATCTGCGACAGCGCGGGGAGTTGAGCGGAGACGCCCAGGGCTTCGTGCGCGTGGTGCGGCCGGACAAGGCCATGGAATTCGAGGACTGGCCCGAAAAGCGGGAAGCGCTGTCCCTGTTCTCGTACTTCAAGACCGACGCGGCCGAGGCCGAGATACTTACCGGCGAGACGGATGTGCGCGCGGCCGCGGCGCAGCTCGCGGCCTGGGGCGCGCGCGAAGTCTTGCTCACCCACCCCGGCGGCGCGCTGGTGCACGCGCACGGCGAATTCCACAACACGCCGTTCACAGCGCGCAACCTGTCCGGCCGCACGGGCCGCGGCGACACCACCATGGCCGCGTATCTGACCCGGCGGCTCACGCACACGCCCGTGCAAGCGGGCCGCTTCGCTGCGGCTCTGGTGTCCATCAAAATGGAAACCCCCGGCCCGTTCGCGGGCGCGCTGGACGATGTGTTGAGCAGAATGGATTAGCTCCGGTTTATTTCGGGGAAATGCAGGTTAGCGCGCGGCGCCAGGCGCGCCTATAATGAGGGAAGCGTTTCTCGAACCAATCGTTTTCAGACGGGGGCGGCGCGCGCCGCGGTCACATGAGCGAATCCCGGCACATCGTGCGCAACATCACCTATTCGATCCTGGGCGAGACCGGCGGGCAGGCCATCGCCGTGGCGCAGTACATAATCGCCGCGCGCTATCTGGGCAGCCAGGGCGTGGGCATGTTCTGGTTCGCGCTGTCCACGGTCATGCTCGCGGTTTCGTTCATGGACTTGGGAACCAGCACCCTCGCCACGCGCGACATCGCGCGGGATCATTCGTGCGCCAGCGCCATCATGCCGCGCGTGGCGGGCCTGCGCCTGGCCATGGCCGCGCTGCTGGTGGCCGCGTTGCTTGCGTTCAGCTACACGGCCATGCCCGCGCGCGAACTCGGCCCCGCGCTGCGCCTCATGTGCCTCATGGCTCTGGCGGCCGCGCCCGCGGCGTACTACGGCTTGTTCCGGTCTGTGGAGCGCATGGACCTGGCCGCGGTTGTGAACCTGGGCGCGCGCATCGGCGGGCTGGCCGCGGTCATTGCGGCCGTGCTTCTTGATGCGGGCCTCAACGGCATCGTCCTGGCTTATGTGGGCTACCAGGTTCTCGCCCTGGCGCTGATCGCGGCGTTTCTGCCCAAAAGCTTCCGTCCGATGCGCATGAGCTTCGACCCCGCAGCCTGGATGCGCATGGCGCGCCTGGGTTTTCCGTTTCTGGCCATGGGAATTCTCTGGGAAGTCTTCAACCAGATTGACATGCTGCTGATTCCGTATCTTGACAGCCTGCCGGGCAACGGGCAATACGGCGCGGCCATGCGCTTGGCCATCCAGTTCAAGGTCATCCCCGCGGCCGTCGGCTCGTTCGTGTTCCCGTACTTCACGCGCCGCGCCGTGGATTCCCGTGAGCCGCTCAAAACCGGCGCGCGTATGTTGTACCGCCTTCTGGCCGCCTACAGCCTGGCCGTAATCCTGTTCGTGGGCATTCCCGGCCGCCGCTGGCTGCTGTTGCTGTTCGGCCCCGACTTCGTTCCCGCCGCCAATTCGCTCCTGATTCTTTCCGCGTGCCTGCCCATGATTTCCCTCAACGCCGTGAACATGTCCATGCTCTACGCCCTGGACCGCCAGGGCTTCGTGCTCAAGGCCCTGGCCGCGGGCGTGGTCCTGGACATTGTTCTGGACCTGGTTCTGATCCCGATCATGGGGTTCGACGGCGCAGCCGTGGCCACCCTGGCCACGCATGCGGTCTTCTTCGCGGCCGTGGCCGTGGAGTCGCACCGCGCCGTACCCGGCCTGGGCGCGTGGAAAACCCTGGCCGGGCCGTGCGCCGCGGCCCTGGGTGCGGGCGCGCTCATGGTCGCGGTGCGCGCCTGGCCCCTGCCCGCGCAGCTCGCCGCGGGCCTGCCAGCGTTCGTCCTGCTTCTGGCCGCCACGCGCTCCCTTCGCCGCGACGACATGCGCATGCTGCGCGACGCCGCAAAGCCCGCGGGCGTGGAGTAAAATAATGAGTATGGAAAAGCAGCCGTGCAGCATTCTGGTGCCAACGCACAATGGCCGCGACATTCTTGAAGAATGCCTGAACCGACATCTGCCCACGCGCCTTGCGCAATGTAAACAAACGCTCGAGAATGAATGCCACCAGCATCACCGACAGCGCGATCAAAACCGCCACCTATTCGCTTACGCCGGTGGCAACCCCTGTTTTCAGCGTGGCCGGTGGATCTTATTCCAGTACGCAATCAGTGACGATTACCTGCTCAACGTCGGGAGCTGATATCCATTACACCACCAACGGAGCCGATCCCACGCGCTCGGACGACCTGATTATCTCGGG
>Ga0101944_10007243_pt1 | contig 11232 bp, 7 predicted proteins | sample DewCreD2012metaG_FD_75245 | JGI IMG/M metagenome (GOLD analysis project Ga0101944, IMG submission 75245) | Hot spring sediment bacterial and archeal communities from British Columbia, Canada, to study Microbial Dark Matter (Phase II) - Dewar... ... | reverse complement strand
GGCCGAAAGGGGAATAGCCGCCTGGGCAGAAAAAACCCACGGCCGCTTGCCGAAGGGCTGAATAAGGTTGAGGGTTAAAGATGAGGGGAGGGAAGAGGGCAGGCTGCCGGGTTTTGGTATACCCTGTTCCTCTTCCCTTTCCTGGTTCACTGCCGGAAGGCATCTGACTTAGAGGCCCACCTCAGCTAGATCCGGCCCCAGATAAATCCGCTCATTTTCTGCCAAAATCCCCAGGGAGAGGCAGATCAGAGTCCAGAGGTGGACGGTGCGATAGCCGGCGCCGTAGTGTTCGCCCAGCTCATGGATCTGGGCATGGCAGTTGTGGCAGGGGGTGATGCAATAGGACGCCCCAGTGGCCACGATCTGATCATTCTTAAAGCGGCCATAGGCCAGTCGTTCTTCCCGATAGGGGGCCTGCAGGGCGCCGCCGCCACCGCCGCAGCAGTAATTGTTCAGGCGGTTGGGAACCATATCAATGAAGTTCTCATCGCCCACCAGAGTGCGGCAGACAAAGCGCAGGTCTTCGGCCCAAACGTTGCCGTAGGATTTGCGCACAATGTTACAGGGGTCCTGACAGGTAAATTTGACCTTCAGGTTTTTGTTCCAGTCAGAGTTGACCTTGAGCTTGCCTTCCCGGATCCACTTGGCATAGAGACTGACGATGGGGACCAGCTCGAATTTGTGGGGGATGTTAAAGCGCTGCAGGCCCTCCCAGAGGGAGTAGGTGACGTGGCCGCACTCGGTGCTGATGTAGTAACGGCAGCCCAGGTCATCGGCCTGCTTGGCGGTCTGGCTGGTGACTTTCTTCCAGGACTCGTCATCGGCCAGGAACATGCAATAATTTTCGCCACCCCAACCGATGCTGCCGTAGGTCCAGTCGGCGCCGACGATGTGGAGGATCTTCCACAGGGGGACCATTTCCTCCGGTTCAGTGACCGGTTCCCGGGAGTTCTGGTTGAGAAAAAACATGGCGCCTTGCTTATCAATGGGCGCCTCCATATCGGCGAAACGGGGATCGGCTTCCCGCACTTCCGCCAGGACGTCCTCCACGACGAATTTAAATTCCTCTTCCGGCGTGCCCATGGCGCTGCCGCTGGCATTGCGCAGGGCTTCGTCGCAGGACCGGAGGATGCCCCGGGGCCGCTGTTCCCGGGGCCAGCTGGCCCGGGCCTCATAGACCAGGGCCGGGATGTTGATATTCATGGGGCAGGCATGCACACAACGGCCGCACATGCTGCACATCCAGGCCCAGGGGGTTTTTTTCAATTCCTCATCCATGCCCAGGGCCGCCATGCGCACCACTTTCCGGGGGTCCATACCCTCCAGGCCGGTGGCCGGGCAGCCCGCGGCACACGTCCCACAGGTCAGACAGGCATTGAGATTACCGCCATCCGGCAGCTTCTCCATGACAATGTCTTTAAAGGACTTGCCCTCTCGTCTGGTTAACACTAAAGGTTCTTCTGCCATAATGTCATCCTTATTGTAAAGATACGAAGAAGATATTCCTTTGCCGAAATTTTGTCTATAACTATTATAGCGCGTTTTTGCGGCAAAGTCAATAATGGGGGGCGCTTCCACTACGTCCGAAAAGGCCGCAGCATCAGCGCCCACCCATTGGGTTACAAGGTCAGGTTAGACCTGGGGCCGGGGATAGAGGCCGGCGCCCTTGACCAGTTCGGGGACCTTCTCTTCCCATTCGATGGCCATGATATGAAAGCCGTGGATTCCCGGAACGGTTTTCAATCGTTCGATCGTCTCCACACAGATGGCAATCCCCTCCTCGGGCTGTTTTTCCTTCGGAACTCCGGCGATTCGTTTGACCACCTCATCCGGGACATCCATTCCGGGAACGCGGTTTTTCATGTATCGCGCCATGCCTGCCGATTTGAGGGGGGTGACGCCTGCCAGGATGTGCACGTTTTCGGTCAGCCCTCTGTCTCTTGCCATTTGTACCCAACGCTCGAATTTGTCAAGATTATAGATGCACTGGGTTTGGATGAATTCGGCTCCTGCGGCCACTTTCTTTGCAAGACGCATGACCCGGATTTCGAAGGGATCGGCGAAGGGATTGGCCGCAGCGCCGACGAACATCCGGGGGGGCCTGTCGATATCGGCGCCACCGAGGAATTTGCCTTCATCGCGCATGTGCCGAACGGTCTGGATGAGCTGCATGGAATCGATGTCGTGCACGTTCTGGCCCTGGGCGCAGTCGCCGAAACTCTGGTGATCTCCGGAAAGACACAGAATGTTGTAGATATCGAAAGAGGCGGCGCCCAGAATGTCGCTTTGTAGCGCAATGCGGTTTCGATCCCGGGTGACCATCTGCAGCACGGGCTCGAGCCCCATCAGTTTGAGGCGGATGCAGGCCGCTAAGCTGCACAGCCGGGTGACCGATGTCTGGTTGTCCGTAATGTTGATGGCATCGACGTGGTTTCGGATCAGATTCGCCTTCTCTTCGATATGCTTCGGATCGCTGCCTCTGGGAGGGCCGACTTCCGAGGTGACGGCCAGTTGCCCGGATGCGAGAATCTTCTCCAGTTTGCTCGGTGTCTTGGTTGTCATATCTGCACGTCCTCCCTCACGACTTTGCGGGGTCCGCCGGCCCGATCGGTTGACCAGTCCTTGATCGAGAACAGTTTTTCATAATCGTCCAACCGATTGAGCGCCTTCAAGCGATCGATGATGAGCTGCCAGGCACAGTCGATATCCTTGCTGATCTCGCACTTGCCCTTCGTGGATCCGCCGCAGGGACCGTTCAAGAGACGCTTGGCGCATCGGGATATGGGACAGATTCCAGCAGTGAAGGCCAGAACACACTGGCCGCAGGCCTGGCAACGCTCCGTCCAGAGGCCCCGTTTTTCGGTTACCCCAAGAAAACAGGTGTTTACACCGGGAAGGACCGGCTTCGAAAGATATTTTTCTGCGGTGAATTGGACACCGACGCCGCAGGCCAGCGACAGGACCGCATCGTAGTTGTCGATTCGGTCCCGGATTTCCTCCAGGTACTCGTGATCGCACTGACGTTCGAGGGTCACTTCATCGATACGCTTTTCCTGTCCGTTGTTCAGAAAATACATCCGCAGGGCGGAAGCCAGCACACCGACTTCCTTTTTCCCGCCCGCCTCACAGACGGTGACGCATTCGTTGCATCCCAGGACCAGAAGGCGGTTGTAAGGGCGTACCGCTTCGATGATTTCTTCGATGGGTTTCTTGTCGGCGACAATCATGGGTGCTGCGCTCTCCTCTCTGATGGTTATGCGGCCTTTTTCAATGCGTTTCGCAGTGGGTTCGGGCCGAGCGCACGGATCCGCTCGTCCATCTGCCGGACATATTCGGCGAACCGCGGGCCTTCGGCCGAAGACAGGTTGAACATCTCGACCCGTTCGGGCTCCATCCCGATGGTTTTCAGGACGGCCTTCGCCTGCTCGACCCGCTTTCTGGCCCGGAAATTGCCGTTGGTGAAATGGCAGTCTCCTTCCATGCATCCGACCGTCATGACCCCATCGGCCCCTTTTTCGAACGAATGCAGCAGGTGCAGCACATCCACTTTCCCGGTACAGGGTACCCGGATGATGCGCACACTCTTGGGATAATTCAATCGCATCGAACCTGCCAGGTCCGCTGCCGTGTATCCTCAATAATTGCAGCAAAATGCGATGATGATCGGCTCGAAATCCGGATTCATATCACCCCCTCCAGCAAGGCGTCGATTTCAGTGAGCAGCTGCTCGTCTTCGTACCAATTGAGTTCGATGGCTTTGGCCGGGCATTCCGATGCACAGATGCCGCAGCCATGGCACAGGGCCGGATCGATTTCACTCACCCCTTCCTCATTGATTCGGGGAACCCCGTATGGGCAGGACCGAACACAGATGAGGCAGGATGCGCACAGGTCCTGCTTGACGCTGGCCGTTACAGCGGACAGGGTCAGGCTGTCTTGAGACAGGAAGGTCGTCGCCCGGGAGGCTGCCGCCATGGCCTGAGAAATGCTTTCAGACAGCAGTTTGGGGCTGTGGGCCGTGCCGCAGATAAAAATCCCGTCCGTGGCCATATCGACGGGACGAAGCTTGACGTGGGCCTCGAGATAATAGCCTTCGGCGTTTCGGGCAAGCTTCATGATGGAGGACAATTCTTCCGTATCCGAGGCCACCATGCCGGCGGAGAGCACCAAGGCGTCTGTTGTGACCCGGATGCGGCGGTTCAGGATCGGGTCCGTAAACGTCACATCGATTCCCTCGGCATGCGCCGCCACTTCGGGCATGGCATCCGGGGTGTAGCGGAAGAACATCACCCCGGCCTTTCGGGCTTCGGTGAAGTATTCTTCCAGCAATCCGTAGGTGCGGATGTCCCGATACAGGACATAGACCGCCGTATCCGGATGGAGGTGCTTGATGTGAAGCGCGTTCTTGATGGCGCTCTGGCAGCAGATCCGGGAGCAGTTCGGGTTCTCGTCGTTTCGGGAGCCCACGCACTGGATCATCACGACACTGTCGTAATCGGCCTTTCCTTCCGTTTCCAGCTTCTGCGCCAGCTCCACCTGGGTCATGACCCGAGGATCCTGTCCGTACAGGAATTCCTTCGGCCGGTACTCCACGGCTCCTGTGGCCAGAATGATCGCGCCGTGATCGACCTTCCTTTCGTACATGCCGGGTCCGACCAAAAGCTCGGTGGTGAAATTGCCCTTGAAGCCGGTGAACCCGACGACAAGCGACTGGGTGAGCACCTGGATAAGCGGATGGCTCTTCGTTTTCCGGACAAGATCGGCGAGCCAGCCCTGGATGTCCTCTCCTTCGATGGTTTTGGTGAGCCTGCGGGCCATGCCACCCAGCTCGGCCTCCTTCTCGACCAGAACCACTTCGAAGCCCTGATCCGCCATCCCGAGGGCAGCCGTCATGCCGGCAGGTCCGCCGCCGACAACCAAAGCCCGTTTGTTCACGGGAATACACTTTTCCTGCAAGGGATTCAGGGACGCTGCCCGGGCGACGGCCATCCGGACGAGGTCCTTGGCCTTTTCGGTGGCCCCCTCTGGATCGCCGGAATGGATCCAGGAATCCTGGTTGCGGATGTTGGCCATTTCGAAGAGGTATTTGTTCAGCCCGCAGGCCTGCAGCGTATCCATGAAGATGGGTTCGTGGGTCTTGGGGCTGCAGGAGGCGACGACAATCCGGTTGAGCCGCTTCTCCCGGATGATTTCCTTCATCTGATCCTGTGCATCCTGGGAGCAGGTGAAGAGGTTCTGTCCGGAATACACGACCCCGGGCAGGGTGGCGGCATAGGCCTGTACCTCGGGCACGTTCACGACGCCGGCAATGTTGATGCCGCAATTGCAGACGAAGACACCGATGCGGGGGATTTCGCCTGCAACCGGAATTTCATCCGGGATGGTGACGGTTTTCGAGCAGGTGTTGCGTGCCGGAGCAAGCCTCGCTCCTGCGGCGCAGGCTGCCGCGCTCGCTTCGGTGACCGATGAGGGAATGTCCTTCGGTCCCTGGAAGACCCCACCGATGTAAACCCCGGGCCTCGAGGACGCCACGGGCTCGAAGGGGCGGGTGAGGGCGAATCGGGAAGGCAGCACCTCGATGCCCAACCGCTTGGCCAGATCGAGGGTGGATTGGGGAATCTGCAACCCGACCGACAAAACGACCAGATCGAACACTTCCTCCTGGATGGCCCCGCTTTCATCGACATAACGGACGATCAGGTTACCGGTCCCGGGCTCCTCCTCCATCGTGTGGATGCGGGCCTTGACGAAGCGGACCCCCGCCTTTTCCTTCGCCCGGTTGAAATATTTTTCGTAATCCTTCCCGAACGAGCGGATATCCATGTTGAAGACCACACAGTCGAGATCGCCTCCTGCGTGTTCCTTGGCGATCATGGCCTCCTTGATGGCATACATGCAGCAGACCGAAGAGCAGTAGCCGTTGCCGCACCGGTTCACATCCCGCGAGCCCACGCACTGCAGCCAGGCGATGCGTTTGGGTTCTTGGTGATCCGAAAGGCGGACCAGATGTCCCATGGTGGGGCCGGATGCGCTCAGGATCCGCTCGAACTCGATGCTCGTCATGACGTTGGGGTTTTTTCCGTAGTGGTAGAACTGCCGGAGCGGTGTCGGGTCGTAGGCCTCGGAACCCGGGCACAGGATGACGGAGCCGACGGACAGTTCCACCTCTTCCACCTGCTGCTCGTGATCGACGGCTCCTGCCAGACAAGCCTTCACGCACTGGTAGCATTCGGAACACACCCCGCAGGCCAGGCAGCGCTCGGCTTCGGAGCGGCTCTGTGTCTCGTCGTATCCGAGCTGCACCTCGTTGAAGGTGCCCAGGCGCTGATCGACGGGAAGATGAGGCATGGCCGTCCGGGGTCGATGGGGAACGTTCTCCGTGGGAACGTTTTCGACGGCACTCCAGTCCTTGGTTCGACCTTCCTTCAAATCCACCCCGCGGATGAACCGATCGATGGAGACAGCGGCCTCCCTTCCGGCTGCAATGGCTTCCACGACGGTCCGCGGACCGCTGACGGCATCGCCGCCCGAGAAAATGTCGGGATCGTCCGACTGAAGGGTCACGGGATCGACCTGCATCGTTTTCCAGCCCGTGAGCGAGCAAGAACATTCCTCTGTGAGGCAGGCCCAGTCGGATTCCTGGCCGATGGCCGGAATGACGGCATCGACGTCAATGACGAATTCGCTTCCCTTGACGGGTAAGGGTCTTCTTCTGCCGCTGGCGTCGGGCTCTCCCAATTCCATCCGGATGCATTCGACGGCCCGGACCGTCCCGGAGTCATCCCCGATGATCCTCACCGGATGGGTGAGGCAGAGGATGTCGATGCCTTCTTCCCGGCACTCGGCGATTTCCTCCCGGCTGGCAGGCATCTCCTCCATGCTTCTGCGATATAGGATGAAGGGGTTCTTGGAACCGGTGCGAAGAGCGGTACGCACCGAATCCATGGCCACGTTGCCGCCTCCGATGACAGCCACCCGGTCCCCAAGGGAGATACGGTTTCCGAGATTGACTTCCCGAAGGAATTCCACGCCCGGATAAACGCCCTTGAGGTCTTCACCCGGAATTCCCAACCGCTTGCACTCGTGTGCACCGATGGCCACGAAAAATGCCTTGTACCCTTGGGCTCTCAATTGGGCGATGGTGATGTCCTTGCCGATTTCGACCCCTGTCCGGAATTCCACCCCCAATTTCCGGATCACATCGATCTCGCTTTCGATGATGTCACGGGGCAGGCGGTAGGAAGGGATACCGACGGTCAGCATGCCGCCCAAGACCGGCAGTTTTTCGAAAACCGTGACCGTGTATCCTTCGATCGCCAGGAAATAGGCGGCCGTCAATCCCGCAGGGCCTGCGCCGATGATGGCGACTTTCTCGTCTTTTTTGGCCTTGATGGTCGGAATGTATCGGTTTGGGCTCTTGCTGTCGACATCCGCCAGAAACCGATGCAGGTTCATGATGCCGAGCGGCTCATCCACAGCATTTCGGGTGCAGGCGCTCTCGCAAGGGTGATGACAGACCCGGCCGCATACACCGGGGAAGGGATGGACTTCCTTGAAGAGTTCGAGGGCTTCCCGGTATTTTCCGGCGGTGATCAGGGCGATGAACCCCTGTACACCGACGTGGGCCGGGCAGGTGGCCTTGCAGGGGGCCGTCCCCCGCTTGGTGATGGCGTAAGCGCCTGGAATGGCTTGGGCATATTGCTTGTAGGCAGCCTGACGGGTGGACAGGTTGCGGTTGTAGGCATCCGGAAGACTGATCGGACAGACCTTGGCGCACTCACCGCAGCTCGTGCATTTCGACAAATCGATGTACCGAGGTTTCTTCCGGAGTTTGGCCGTAAAAGCGCCCGGTTCGCCCTGGAGTTCCAGCAATTCGGTTTGCGTCAACAACTCGATGTTCAGATGCCGGCCGACCTCGACCAGTTTGGGCGAGATCACTCACATCGCGCAGTCGTTGGTCGGAAACGTCTTGTCGATCTGGGACATCATGCCGCCGACGGCAGCCGTCTCCTCCACCAGATAGACATAATAGCCGGAATTGGCCAGATCGAGCGCCGATTGCATGCCTGCGATACCAGCCCCCACGACCATGACGGCGCCGACGAGGGGGGTGTCGACGGCCTCTTCGGGGCGAGCGTGTTGTCTTTGTTCTTGTCGTTCCATGTTCGCTTTCCTCTTGCGGTTACAGGGGTTCCTTGTCCGTGGGCAAAGCCTTGAAGAACGATTTCAGAGAAACAAAATGGGGTTATCGAACCTGTTCCAAAATGTCGGGCAGCCTGTCTTCCCATCCGATCGTGGAAATCAGCACACCGGCAAACCCCTTCGCCTTGACGGCGGAGATGGTTTCTGCAGCGATCCGGACGCATTCCTGCACCCGGTCGGGCGCGGATTGGATTCGAAAGACGAGAGAGTCGGGAATGGAGATGTTTTCAAGGTTACGGGCCATATATCGGGCCATGCCGGCGGATTTGAGCAGAAGAACGGTGGGAAGGATGGGGGTTTTGGATCGATCGATCCGGTTCAGGAATGGGCCGAAAGCATCGAGGTCAAAGATAGGCGGTGTTACCCAGAAGGATACTCCTTTCTTTTGTTTTTCGGCCATGGCTTCAAGCTCGCGTTCGAGAGGTTCGCCCTTGGCCGCGGCATTCACCGATGCCCCGACAAGGAAGCGGGGGGCCGTCGCGAGATCGACGCCCGCAAGGTCTTTGCCCTGCTGCATCTTCTGGATCGCATCGAGAAGCGTCAGTTCATCGAGGTCGTAAACGGCTTTGGCATCGGGATGATCGCCGAAGCGGACGTCTTCCCCCCGGACGGCCATCACGGCCTGAACCCCGCAGGCCGAAGCGGCCAGAAGATCCGCCTGCAGGGCGAGGCGATTGCGGTCCCTGCAGCATACCTGCATGAGGGCCTGCATACCGTTCTGCTGCAACACGACGGCCCCTCCCAGAGAGCTCATCCGCATCACGGCCTTGTTCATTTCGGGGACGAGGAAACCGTCAACCAGTTCCTTGACCCGTCGGGACTGTCGAACCATGATGCTTGGATCCGCTCCTTTGGGAGGCTCCATTTCCGCCAGGATCACGAATTTCCCTTCCGCAAGTTTCTGATTGAGCTGCATCCGGTGGCCTCCGCCTGAAAAAGGTTTATTATGAAAACTGAATCAAGATTACTCCCTGAATAAAATTTTGTTCTTCATAAACCTTCTTGTGTATAGAATCAAGCCAAAAAAATGGATGGCATTTGCAGTTGATAACGCATTTGCAATACATGATGAATCAGAAAAGGTTCTAAATGGGATTGGAATCGTTCCATGGTGTTGATCAGAGAAAAAAAGCTCCGGGTTCAGAGAGAAAAGGACAGGAACCTGCTCTGAAGCACCGGCCCAGTGGTCTTGAATATCCAATCCGATCATCTTCGATGGGTGTATCGAAATGGAATTTCAGCAGTCTACGATATGTCGGCCTCGATCTACTGTTTAGGTCTGAAAATACGAGAAGGTTTTCGCGAATAGCTTCGAAGAACGGTTCAAACGGCGCGCTGATGAAATCGATGCGATGGTTTCGGCACGATGCACTCGTGCCCCAGGAGGGGATTTACGCTTTCAGGTCTGCCAGCATTGCCTTGAGGGTGGACAGGCGGTTGCTTGCGCGATTGTTCTCTACGGCTGCCCGGATGGCCTGCTGGGTGCCGATGAGGATGACGAGGCGTTTTCCACGGGTGAGGGCGGTGTAGAGCAGGTTTCGCTGAAGCATGGGATAGTGGATGCCCATCAGCGGCAGAATCACGGCGGGATATTCGGAGCCTTGGGATTTGTGAACCGTGATGGCGTAGGCCGGAGTGAGTTCCTGGATTTCCTCTTTTTCATAGGGGACTGGGCGATCGTCATATCGCACCAGGATCTTCTGATGACGCTTGTCAAAGTCTTCGACGATACCGATGTCGCCGTTGTAGACTTCCTTCTGGTGGTTGTTGCGCAGGTGCATCACCTTGTCCCGGATCCGAAACGTGGTGCCGAAAACCTCAATTCCCGGACTTTGCGGGTTGAGCGCCTGCTGAAGCGCCTGATTGAGCGCAATCGTTCCCACAATGCCCTTGTGCATGGGAGTAAGCACCTGAATATCCCGGATCGGGTCGTATCCAAAGGTATCCGGAATGCGGCTGGCGACCATTTCGACGATCTGCCGGGCTGCGCTTTCGGCGCTGGCTTGCTCGATGATGTAGAACTCCTGCAGCTCATCCGGGTCCGTTTTGGGTTCCATGACAGGCATTTGTCCGGCCCGAACCCGGTGGGCGTTCAAGACGATCGGGCTTTCGGCGGCCTGCCGGAAAATTTCAGTCAGTTCAAACACGGGAATCGCGCCCGCATCGATGAGATCGGAGAGGACGTTTCCTGGGCCGACAGAAGGAAGCTGAAACCGGTCCCCGACCAGAACAACCCGGCTTTTGGTGGAAACCGCATCCAGAAGATGCCGCATGAGCACCACATCGACCATGCTGGCCTCATCGACGATGACGACATCGGCATCGAGCGGGTCCTTTTCGCTTTTCTGAAAGCCTTCCTGGTCCGGATCGTAGAGAAGCATTCGATGGATGGTCCGGGCTTCTCTCCCCGTCACTTCCGCCAGTCTCCTGGCCGCCCGCCCCGTGGGTGCAGCCAGGAAAACCGACTTTCCAAGGCGCTTGTAGAGGGTGCAGACGGCCCGAACCAGGGTCGTCTTTCCGGTTCCCGGTCCACCCGTGATGATGGCCATCCGATGCTGCAGGATAGCCTCGAGAATGCCTGCCTGCTGGGCAGACGGTTCGATCGCAAGGTTTTCGATCACTTCCTGGATGAGGGCCTGGCGGTCGAAACGGGATACCGGAAGCGGAGCCTTCAGCAGCCGATCGACATGGGCCGCGATGCGGCGCTCAGCTTCAAAGAGATGCCCGAGATAGACCAGATCGTTTTCGAAACCATCGACTGTCCGACAAACGAGGTCCCCTTCCGTTACCATCTTCTGAAAAGCGGCATCGAAGGCTTCTGTTTCGATCTGGAAGAGCTCGGACATCTTGTTTTCGAGCTGCGGCTTTTCCACAGCCGTATGACCTTCGTTTGCGGCCATCTCGAGTACGTAGAGCATGCATGCCCTGGATCGGGAAGGCGCATCCGCCGGAAAGCCGAGATGCTGCGCGATCCGATCGGCAACGTAAAATCCCCAGCCCGGAAGATCGAAGGCGGCCTGATAGGGGTTT
>Ga0101944_10007242_pt1 | contig 11233 bp, 9 predicted proteins | sample DewCreD2012metaG_FD_75245 | JGI IMG/M metagenome (GOLD analysis project Ga0101944, IMG submission 75245) | Hot spring sediment bacterial and archeal communities from British Columbia, Canada, to study Microbial Dark Matter (Phase II) - Dewar... ... | reverse complement strand
CTTAAAATGGGTGGTACCGATATTTGGAACGCTTTTTGTCAAAGCCCGGTTGAATTAATCATTAGACTTGTCTTGGGCATAGATAATTTTATAGTCTTTGTGTTAAGTATTATTATACAATATCATGTTTTTGTTGCCATATATATCGCCTCCTTGTAATATGAATTATTCGTGTTCCGGAGGCATTCCGCATATCTGGAATTAGGCAATCCTGCGGTAGTACGTTAAGCTTCCATGTCTTTTGGGTTATTATCTCCGGCAACCTTCAAAATGCGAAATACTGTACATTTTACTGTCCAGCACCTATAAAACCCTATCTATTGCTGGATGCGCTTCCGCCACGAAGCCAGCGGGTGGTGGCTCGGATGCACGGCCAGCTTCGTGCTGTTCCTGATCCTGACGGGTCAGCAGATCCTCTTAGAAGCCTTTCCCCTGCCAGGGCTCCCTCCCGCTTCCGCGGACGGCTGGCGTCCGCTTCCCTGGCAACCCTGGGTGGCTGGCCGGCTGGTGCTGGCTCTCGGCATCCTGTCCGCCTACAGCGCGACACGGGGTCTGCAGGCACAAGCTGGCACTGCAGCCCGCCACAGCGCGGCCACCGTCGCGGCGCTGGCGCTTTTCTTCTGCCCCGTATGGGCGGCGCTACTTCCCGCGCAGACATATTTCCCCGCGGCGAACGGACTCTCTGCCATAGACTCCGTCCTTCTGGTGCTGAGCGGCCTTGCCCTGGTCTTCGCCTACGCCCGCACGCGAGCCGAGATGCGCCGGGGAGACCCCTTCTACAGACTGCTTTGCAACTGGTTTCTGGCTCTGGCGTGGAGCGCGGCGTGCCGGGCGTTCCCGTTCGGCGAGGTGCGCACAGCCATCTGGGTGGAGCTGATGGCGGTGGGGGTCTCCAGCACGGTCCTCTGCGCGCAGCTTGTGTGGCATCTTGCGGGCTCCGGCGGACGGCTGGCATCCCGGATGGCATGCGTGACGGCCGCACGGGATGTCCTGGCCAGGTGCGCACGCGTTCCGGACGCACAGCTGGCTCAGACGTTTGTCGAGGAGACCGCACGGGCCGTGCACAGCGCCCGGGCGATGCTGCTGACGGCCATCCCGGACGAAGATGCCGTGGTAGTCTCAGCGGCCGCGCCGCCCCTGAAGACCGGCATCGAGACAGGAGCAAAGCTCAGCCTGACACCTGGCCGCCGGAACGGTTTTGCCGGCGGACCGGCCGCCCGATGCCTGAAGGAGCGCCGGACTCTGGTGGTGCCTGACGCTTCCTCCGACGTGGAGTTCGTCCACTGGACCGAGTTCACCGATGAGGGCGCATACCAACTGTGCATCCCGGTGGCCTGGCGTGAGGGATGCGCCGGAGCTCTGCTGCTCTGGTTCCCGGGCGAGAGATGGCGTCCCTGGGAAAGCGTGCCGATGGCCGAAGAGATCGTGCGCAGCTGCGCTCCGCTCCTGGCGCGCCTCCCCTCGCTTTACGCCTGCATCGACCTGCAGACCGCGGCTCCCGGCGCAGCCTGAAACGCCCGCCGACCTCGCCCTCTGGAACCACCCTTCCCTTCCGGGGCAGATTCAGTTCACCCGGGGAGCTGGAGTATTCGTCTGCCGCCTCCGCGGTGCGGCGTTGCGCTGCTGGCGCGCCGCAGGTCTGGTCTGACGCGCCGGGGCGCGCTTCCACGCCGGAGGTCTCAGACCTTTCTCCCAGTCTTCTAGCAGACCGGTCATCTCGCGCACGGTGGCGTCATTGGCCGCCGACAGATCCTTGGCCTCTCCGATATCGGAGGAGAGATTATACAGGCGAGTTCCCTCAGCGGGGAGCGTCACCAGCTTCCAGTCCCCCCGCCGGACGGCCTTCTGATCGCCGAACCTCCAGAACAGCGCGTCGTGCGGAGAGCCGGCCTGTTCCTGCGCCAGGAAGGGGAGCAGATCCTTCCCGTCCAGCCCGGCCGGTTGAGAGATACCGGCAGCGGCCAGGACAGTTGGCGCGATATCCAGCGAGATCACTGGCGCGGAGAGGGTCTTGCCGGCAGGGATCCTGCCCTTCCACTGCATCATAAACGGCACCCGGATGCCCCCCTCCAGCACCTGTCCCTTGAACCCGCGCAGCGGCCCGTTGCTGGAAGTGGTCTGACGCGTGGGGCCGCCATTGTCGCTCAGAAAGATGATCAGAGTGTTCTCCTCGATACCGTGCCTGCGAAGCGCCTGGAGCACCTTCCCCACAGCGTCATCCATCGCGGAGAGCATTGCCGCAAAGGTGCGCCGGTTACCCGCGGGAATGGAAGAGAAGCGCGACGTGTACTTTTCCGGAGCCTGAAGGGGGCTGTGCACCGCATTGAACGCAAGATACAGGAAGAAGGGCCGCGTGTGGTTGCGGTCAATGAACGCCTCCGCCTCCCGCGCGAAGGCGTCGGTGAGGTATTCCTGCTCCTTTACCGGAGAGTCACCGCGGTAGATAGGATTGGCTGGAGTGTCGCCGGCCGGGACATACGCATGCGCCCCGCCCAGGAACCCGAAGAACTCGTCGAAGCCGCGCGACAGTGGACGCGAGTCCTGCCGGACGCCCAGATGCCATTTGCCCACCAGGGCCGTCCGGTAGCCGGCCTCCTTCAGCCTCTCCGGCAGAAGGGTCTCTTCCTTCGGCAGGCCAAAAGGCGCAGCGGCATCCACGTTGCCAGGGTTGAACTCGTGCCCGAAGCGCTGCTGATACCTCCCTGTCAGGAGGCCAGCCCGAGTTGGGCTGCAGACGGGACAGGAGACATAGCCGTCGGTGAATCGCACCCCGGATGCGGCGATGCTGTCAATGAAGGGTGTGGGAATGTCCTTCGCCCCCTGACAACCGAGCTCCCCGTATCCCAGGTCGTCCGCCAGAATAAGCACCACATTCGGCTTCGCCGGGGCCGCATTTCCCGGCGATCCGGGAAGCCCCAGTGCGCGCGCCAGGGCCACGGCCGAACCCGCTCCGGCCAGTTGCAGAAAACGGCGTCTCGACAGGGATGTGTCCCCCACTGTCGCCTTCCCTCCTCTGTGTGTTTCAGGTAATCGCAATCCGGTTCATTCAGACGCACGCAAAGCGTCAGCGCTTAACATCGGTGCGGAACTCCTTTTACGCCATTTCACCATCCCGATTCCGGAAAGCCTTCCTGGCCGGCGCCTTCCTTGCGGAAGGGTCCGGCGGCCGGTATACTCCTCCGCGGCACAATACCGGAGACCGGAGCATCTGCAATGAAAGTCCAAGAGCTTCCCCGTCCCGAGCATCCCCGGCCCACTCTGGTCCGCGACCACTGGCACAACCTGAACGGCGTCTGGGCATTCGCCTTCGACCCGGACTGCAGCGGAGAAGCCAGGGGGTGGTTCCAGGAGCCTCACGGCGACAGGACCATCGTTGTCCCCTTTGTGCATCAGGCGCCGCTCTCCGGTATCGGCGATCCTGCTCAGGTGGACTGTGTCTGGTACTGGCGCCTTTTCCAGGTTCCCGCCGAATGGCTGGCCGGCAGACTGCTGCTCCATTTTGGAGCCGTGGACTATGAGGCCACGGTCTGGGTGAACGGCCAGCAGCAGGGCTCGCATCGCGGCGGTTTCACCCCTTTCACGCTGGACATCACGGAGGCATGCCACCCGGGGGAGAACCTCCTTGCGGTCCGGGCTTTTGATCCGATATCCCCCGCAATCCCCAGCGGAAAGCAGTCGGAGCGGGAATCCTACGGGTGCAAGTACACCCGCTCCACGGGCATATGGCAGACGGTCTGGCTGGAGCCGGTTCCCGGCCTCTCTGTCCGGCAGCCTGCGATCATGGCGTCCCTGAAAGAGGGAACGGTGCGCATCACGGCGCCCGTTCACGGCGATCCATCCGGCGCGCGCGTGCGGGTCACGGTTTCCCGCGGCGGTCACCAGATCGCCCGTGCGGAGGCGGATGCCTCGTCGGGATCGGCCCGGCTGGAGATTGCCGTCCCTGGTCCGGTGGCCTGGGGTCCGGGAAGCCCGGAGCTCTATGACCTTACCCTGGAAGCGCTACGCGGCAGCGAGGCGCTGGACCGGGCCGTCAGCTACTTCGGAATGCGAGACGTCGAGGTTTCCGGCGCCCGCATCCTGATCAACGGAAGGCCCCATGTCTTCCGGGGCGTTCTGGACCAGGGCTACTGGCCGGACGGCATTTACACAGCTCCTTCCGACCGGGAGCTGCGCCTGGATATCGAGCGCGCAATGCTCCACGGCTTCGACAGCGCACGCCTCCATCAAAAGGTGTTCGAACCCCGCACGCTCTACTGGGCCGACCACCTGGGCTACCTGGTGTGGGCCGAGTTCCCGGACTGGGGGACGGACCTTGCGCAGCCGGAGGCCCGGGAGAACGTCCGCAGGGAGTGGCTGGAGGCTGTGCGGCGAGACATCAGCCATCCCTGCATCGTCATCTGGACACCGTTCAACGAGCGGGCTTCCTTTGAGGAAGACGCCGCGCAGAGGGAATTCCTGAAAGAGATGGTGCGGCTGACCCACGAGGCGGATCCCTCACGGCCGGTCTGCAGCGCCAGCGGCTGGGCGCACGTCTCAGAGACGGACATCGTGGACGTGCACGACTATGACTCCAGCGGCGATGCTCTCCGGGAACGCTACTGCCGGCCGCCCGGTCCGGAGGGGCCGGCAAGCAAGCACCGCGCCGCAATGGCGAAGGGCGAGGCTTACCGGGGGCAACCCATCATTGCCAGCGAGGTGGGCGGCATCTGGTGGGATCCCGCCCGGGCCGCGTCGGACGCGGGATGGGGATACGGCGAGCGCCCTGCCAGTGAGGAGGAGTTCCTGAAGCGCTACCGGGACTGTATCCTCTCGCTGCTGGACTGCCGGCCGCTGTCGGGCTTCGTCTACACCCAGCTGACGGACGTGGAGCAGGAGGTCAACGGGCTATACACCTATGGCCGCTCGGCCAAGTTCGACCCGGCCGTTATCCGGGAGATCAACACGGCCCGCGCAGCCGCTGAGGAATAGCGCGGGCAGGCGGCGGGGCAGCCGACTGACGTATAATGTCCGTGAGTCAGCATGCGGCGATGGAACCGGTTCCGCAATCGGAACTCCGGAAGGGCAATGAGCGTCACCCTTTCCGTATGGCCGCCGCGGAAGGCGCGCTTCAACTGACCGATACACCATAGAGCGGGGAACAAGAAGATGTTTGCACAGGAATCTACCTGGAGGACCAAGGTCGGCCTTGCCGAGATGCTCCGGGGCGGCGTGATCATGGATGTGACCGACGCGGAGCAGGCCCGCATCGCAGAGGAGGCCGGAGCGGTGGCCGTGATGGCTCTGGAGCGGGTACCCGCGCAGATCCGGGCGGAGGGGGGAGTGGCGCGGATGAGCGACCCCCGGAAGATCCGCGAGATCATGGACGCGGTCACCATTCCGGTGATGGCCAAGGCCCGCATCGGCCACTTCGCTGAGGCGCAGGTGCTGGAGGCTCTGGGGGTTGATTTCATTGACGAGTCCGAGGTGTTGACCCCGGCGGACGAGGAGCATCACATTGACAAACATGCGTTCAAGGTGCCCTTCGTCTGCGGATGCCGGGATCTTGGCGAGGCCCTGCGCCGGATCGGGGAAGGCGCTGCGATGATCCGGACTAAAGGCGAGGCGGGGTCGGGCAACATCGTGGAGGCCGTCCGCCATATGCGGGCGGTCATGAAGGAGATCCGGCGCATCCAGAATATGCGCGGTGACGAATTGATGGCGCTGGCCAAGCAGCTGGGCGCGCCGTTTGAGCAGATCCGCTTCATCCACGAAAATGGCCGGCTGCCTGTCCCCAACTTCAGCGCGGGTGGGATCGCCACCCCGGCGGACGCGGCGCTGATGATGCAGCTTGGAGCCGAGGCCGTGTTCGTCGGCAGCGGCATCTTCACCAGCTCGCCTGATCCGGAGGATCAGCTGCGCCTAGCTAAGGCCATCGTGCTGGCCACCGCGCATTACGACGATCCAAAGCTCGTCGCGGAGGTCTCCTACGACCTGCCCAAGATGCGAGGTGTGGACGTCCGCAAACTGGACGAGAGCGAGTTGATGGCCACCCGTGGGTGGTGAGACAGACTGACAGACCGATTGGACTTCCGTGGCCGCGCTTCAATGGAGCGCGGCCTCTTTCGCGGTTGCATCCACAGCTTTCCACACCCTGTTGACGCCACGATGAATCCCGTGCCGCACAGGTGTTCAGAATTCAGGCCGGGCAAACAGGCCGTCCGGCGCGCCTGCACATCTTCACAGTCCGGGGACCAGCCATCCCCAGGCTCTCCCGAAGGTTATCCACAGGGATCGTCCGCACACACTAAGCTCACGCCCACACTATCCACAGAGCATATAACCATTACTTCTGGTCCGTATATACAGAACTGAGTTATAACGGAGCGTCGGGACGTGGATGCTCATCCGCGCAGGACCGCACCATGCACATACGGCGCATTACCATACTCAACTTCAGAAATCTGGAGCCCGCCACCCTGGAGCTGACGCCCGGGTTCTGGGCAGTTCTGGGGGACAATGGCCAGGGCAAGTCCAACTTTCTGGAGGCGTGCGCCGTCGTCTGCAGTGGACGGTCCCACCGGACCGAACGCGAGCGGGAGCTTGCCAGACGGGGGGAGAGGTGGTTCACAGTCGAAGGAAGGATCTGGCGGGAGCAGCGAGGCCCTGTGGACCTTGCGGTCCGGCTGACGCCCGAGGGAAAGAAGGAGCTCCTCACAAACGGCTCGCGCGCCTCATCCCTGAGCGTTTACGCTCGCGAGGCGGCCAGTGTGCGCTTTTCCTCCGATGACGTGGAGATCATCCGGGGCGAGCCGTCCCTACGCCGGGACTTCCTGAACGAGGCAGGCTCCCTGGTCAGCCAAGGATATGTCTATGACTACAGCCGTTTCCGGAGGGCGCTGGAACAGAAGAGCCGGGCGCTCAGGGATATCCGGGACAGGGTGGCGCCGGCCTCATCGCTGGACGTCTGGGATGCCCAGCTGGCGGACTACGCCGGCAGAGTGTGCGCTCGCAGGGAGCGGCTATTGCGGGACCTTGCTCCTCTGGTGAGGGAGCTGTATGGACGTCTTTCGGGGGGAGCGGAGGATCTGGTTCTAGCGTATGCCCCGGATGTTCCTCCGCCGCCATCTCTTGAAGAGTGGCCGTCCGCGATTGCGTCTGCGCTTGCTGCCCGGCGCAGCGAAGAACTGGAACGCGGGATCCCCCTGACCGGTCCGCAGCGGGACGATGTGTCCATCATCATCGGGGGTCTTGACGCGAGGGCATTCGCGTCGCGGGGGCAGTGCCGGACGGCGGCTCTGGCACTCAGGCTGGCGCAGGCCAGACTGGCCCGCGAACAGACGGGGGAGTGGCCGGTTCTGCTGATGGACGACGTGTTCGCGGAGCTGGATGACAGGCGGCGCGGACTCCTGATGCAGGCCGCATCGGAGGCGGAACAGACGCTTGCGGCAGCCGCCAGCGAATCGGATCTTCCCGGACAGCACGGCGCATTCGCGGGACGCATCGGGGTCTTGAGGGGTATGCTGTCTTTCGAAGGGTGAGAGAGATGCAGGACAGCAAATGGGAGAGCGTGGGTAGCGTCATGGGCAGGCTGATGGAGAGCCTGGGCCTGACGGAGGCGCTCAGGGAGCAGAAGACGCTGCTGTACTGGGACGAGGCAGCTGGCAGGAAGCTCGCTTCAAAAGTGCGGCCGGTCCGCATTCAGAAGGGCATCCTCTGGGTGCATGCCGCCGCGTCAACCTGGGCGGCCGAGCTGAGCCTTCGCCGGCAGGATATTATGGACCGCCTCAACGAAATGGCGGGCGCGCAGGTGGTGCGGGAGATCCGGCTCGTGGGCAGCGCCGGCCGGGAGCGGCGATAGTCCGAGGCAGGAGTCCGCGGGCGCTTCGTCGAAGAGAGGTTTGCCGCCATCGCCGCCGTTCATCCCCCGTATTCTTGAAAACATCGCGCGGCATCTCTTTTTCTTGGGAGGACAGATCAGGAGGACAGGGCATGGCAGTGATTGATGAGAAGATCCGGCGGGTGCGTGGGTTGCTGGAGGAACACAACCTGGCCGCAGCCGCATTCTCCACACAGGCCAACTTCGCATGGTTGACCGGCGGAGCGGACAACCATGTGGGCCTGGCCACCGAGCTGGGCGGCTCCACCGCGGTGGTCACCCGTGAGCGGGCATTCGTGGTCTGCGACAACATCGAGGAGCCCCGTATGCGCGAGGAGGAGCTGTGGGATCTGGGACTGGATGTCATCTCCTATCCCTGGTGGGAAGGCGGCCTTCAGGAGCGCATCACGGCTCTTGTGGGGACGGACGAATGGGGCTCCGATGTTCCGCTGCCAGACCGCATCTGCATCGAGCCGCTGATGTACCCTCTCCGGGCCGCCCTGACGGAAGAGGAGGTGGAGAACTACCGGACGCTGGGCAAGATCGCCGGCATCGTGGTGCAGGAGGTGGCCGACCGCCTGGAAGTGGGCCAGACCGAGCACGAAGTGGCCGGGATGCTGTCGCTGCTGCTCATGTCTCAGGGGGTCATTCCGCAGACGATCCTTGTGGCCGCCGATGACCGCATCATCCGGTTCCGCCATCCAGTGCCGACGGATAAGCGGATCGAGAAGATGTGCCTGATTTCCTGCGGCGCGCGATGGAAGGGCCTGATCTGTTCCCTGACGCGCATAGTGCACTTCGGTAAGTCCTCTGCGGAGCTGATCGCCAGGCACCAGGCGGCGTGCGCCGTGGACGCGGCTCTGATGGCCCACACGGTCCCGGGCGTCACTGTGGGAGAGGCGTTCCGGGCCGGTTTGAAGGCCTATGAGGAGCAGGGCTATCCGGAAGAGTGGAAGTTGCACCATCAGGGCGGACCGACGGGCTACAAAGCCCGCGAGTTCCGCGCGACGGCGGACCGGCCAGAGGTCATCGCCCCGTTCCAGGCGTTCGCGTGGAACCCCACCGTCACCGGCGCGAAGTCTGAGGACACCATTCTGGCCATGGAACCGCATCCGGAGGTGCTGACCATCACGCCGGACTGGCCGCTGCGCAAGGTGCAGGGACCGGCAGGACCGGTGTTCCGGCCGGGAATCCTGGTGAAGTAAACGGCGGCCTTCAAAGCGGGCTCTGCCATGCTACAATGGCGGGAGCGCAGGGCCGCTGCACCGGCCGGCGCGAGATGGAGACCGCCCATGTCGCTGAACGTTGAACTGCTGAACTGCCGCCGTCTGACGACCGGCATCCTGTTCCCGACGCGTCAGTTCACACCGGGTGAGCTGAACCGCCTGTATGCCACCGTCACGGAGCGCCACCCCTTCCAGACGCTCCAGCATCTGCCGGACGGCATCCGGATGGCCAACCCGGAGAACGATTGCGTGGTGCAGGGCGGACAGATTCCCCAGCCCGGGCGGATCCAGGTCAACGACAACAATATCTTCCACTTCGAACCAGCCAAGGAGCGGACACTGGATCTGTTCGACCTTGTCTGCACGCATCTGAACATCCAGCAATTCTTGACGTTTGGAGTGAAGCTGACCGCGTTTCTGCCGAGCGAGGGCGAGACGGCGGCGGAGGTGCTGGAGAACAGCGTCTTCGCGGGATTCCGCAGCCATTTAGCGCTGCTTGGCGAAGGGCGGCAGGGGACGGGATTCCGGGTGGTGCTGCGGACGGACGGGGCTTACGATCTGCGCATCGAGCCCTTCTTTACGGATCTCACCCAGCTTTACATCGAGCTGGACGTGCAGTATCCCGAACCGTTTTCCGGCCTGGCGCCGGTGGAAGAAAAGATGAACCGGGCGTACCGTTTCCTGAACGAGGACGTCCGTGAGCTGCTCCGGCAGCTGAGTTGAGAAGAGGAGAGAAAGAGGTGTCCCTGGCTTGACCCCCGGGCGCGAGAGGACTGAAAAACCCGTACTTTTCTCCGTTCAAGGGCGGGAAGAGCGCGTGCTATACTCGGTTGACGGTCCCGGAGAGGGGTCCGGAAGATCGGAGCGCTCGCTCACCCTGCTGGCGAGCGGCGGGCAAGAAAGGGTTCCTCAGTTGATGAAGAGCGTCCGGGAGGTCATGTCCCTGGACATCATCACCATCCATCCCTCCAGCAGCGTCAAGTCGGCCATCATCCTGATGCAGGGCCACGGAATCGGCGCTCTTCCTGTCGTCACGGACGAAGCGCTGGTGGGCCTGGTGGAGGAGCGCGACCTGCTGGGACGGGACCCTTCCGAGCGCATCAGCGCCGTCATGCGGCGCGACTTCCAGAGTATCTCCCCTGACACGGGCATCCGTGCGGCTGCCGATCTGATGGCGCGCACGGGCGAGCGCCGGCTGATCGTGGAGGAGAACGGCTCGCTGGTGGGCATCGTCACCGTCGGGGACCTTTTGCCGGACCTGGGCAAGTTCACAGACCCCGTCACCGGGCTTCCCTGGTCGGATACGCTTCGGGAGTGGTGCACCACAGCGCTGGCGGGCGGCTCCGAGGTGTCCATCATCTTCTTCGATGTGGACCTGTTCGGGAGCTTCAACAAGAAGTACGGCCACGTCATCGGCGATCTGGTCCTGAAGGGCATCGCTTCGCTCTTGCAGGGGGTGGTGGACCCCGAGCTGGACCTGCTCTGCCGTGTGGGAGGGGATGAGTTCGTCATCAGCAGCCTGAGGCGCCGGGATGACGCGCTGGACCTGGCGAAGCGGGCTCAGGAGAGGGTGGCCCGGCTCCGCGTGGAGGATGTGGAGGACGCCATCAGCGTGAGCTATGGCGTCTCCGGGGGACGCCGGACGCGGGAGCGGGAGGCCACCCACTACGCGGCCACGATAGACGACCTGTTGAACCGCGCCAGCCGGGAATGCACCGCCATGAAGATGATGCAGCGGAGCTCCCGGGCGTCCGGCGAGGCCGTAGCACCGTCCGAGGCGCCGCGTGTGGAGCCGGTCCCCGCACCGCAGACCGCCGCTCCCGGTGCGCGCATCCGGATCGAGCAGATTAGCTACAGCGCATCAGACCTTGAGTGCTCCGTGGAGGTGCGCCTGTCCTACGCCGGGCGCGCCTTCTCGAAAACTCTGCAGGGATTTGCGGGGCTGGGTTCCCTGGTGCGGCTGGCTGCGGATGCGTGCGCGGCGATTTGCGGCCGTCCGCAATGGCCTCGAAAATCGCCGCAAACTGCGCCTGCAGCGGCGCGGAATGGTCGGGCGAACGCATCAGATCGATGATGATGGCGCTGTTCTCGCCTTGCGAGATGAAACCGTAGCACGCCTCGATGCTGTGCCGCTGTAGCGAAGCGAGGTTTT
>Ga0101944_10007241_pt1 | contig 11235 bp, 9 predicted proteins | sample DewCreD2012metaG_FD_75245 | JGI IMG/M metagenome (GOLD analysis project Ga0101944, IMG submission 75245) | Hot spring sediment bacterial and archeal communities from British Columbia, Canada, to study Microbial Dark Matter (Phase II) - Dewar... ... | reverse complement strand
AAACGGCAGCAGAAAGAGAAGTGCCCAGGCCCACGCCGTAAGCAGGGTCACGCGAGGCCTGAACCGCACCAGCACAGCCGGCAGCAGCATGAAAACAAAGGCCGCGACCGAATACGCGTCGAGTCTGCTCGATACCGCTCCTCGCCACTCAAACAGCCGCTGGCCGAACGGAAACATGAAGCGCACGAGCCCGCGGCCGAACTCGTTGAGAGTAAGACCGACGACCTCGCCCGGTGTGCCTGCGAGCCTCATCCCGGTCAGGCCGCCCAGAACCGACCACCGCGCCGCGAGGTAGCCGGCGGCAACCACGACCAACCCGGCCGCTGCAATCCAGTCACTTCTCTGCCCGCGTGTTCGCCCGGGCCGGAGAAGAAGCCCGGCTCCCACCGGCAGCAGAAGCAGCAACCCGCTCTCCTTGGAAAAAGTCGCGACCGCAAAGCCGACGAGCACGACCGCGACACCAGGCCATCCCGGCCGCCGCAGCTGGCGCCACAGACCGACTGCCGCAACTACCACCCCAAGCCCGGCCAGAAGGTCGGTCCGACCGGATACGTAGGCCACGCTGTCCGCCAGCAAGGGGTGCAGCCCGAAGAGCAGGCCGGCAATGCCGGCGGCCGCAACCGAGCCGGCCAGCGTCCCGACCAGCCAAGCGAACAACCCGACGACCGCACCGTGCAGCAGCACGTTCACGAAATGGAAATGCCAGGCCTGCCGGCCGGCCAAAACTCGCTGCAGAGCCAGCGAGGAGTTCACGAGCGGACGATAGTAAGGGTCGCTGTCCAGCGACTCGGCCGAATCCTGCCAGAAACTCCGGCCGAAAGCGGCAATAGGCCCGACCCGGCTGCGCTGAACCAGCGCGACATCATCCCAGACCAACCCGTTACGCAGGGCAGGAAGATGGGCGGCCGCCGCAATGAGCCCAACCCCGACTGCCACTGCAACCAGCCCGGGTCGTGCGCGCACTGCGGCTTTCGCAACCGGCTTCACCGGTGCGGGTTACTCCGCCTTTGGCAGCCGGTACTCGACCAGCTCCTCGAGCCGCTCAATCTCGCGCCGCAGCGAATCCGCACCCCAGACGAGCCGCCGCTCCCGTTTCACGACCCCGACACCGGGTGCGAACCACGTCGCCACGCGCATGTCAATCTCCTGATGCGTCGTCACCACCCGGTAGCAGCCCTCAAATCGCCCAAGTGGCACGGAGACGTCTTCCTGCGCTTCCACAACCCGCTCCGCCGCCTCGGCTCCGGTATCGTGCCAGCGCTTCCCGACCCGCAGCGGTAGCAGTAGATATAGAACCGGTCTAGGCCGCCCGCCCCGTCCCGGCTGAATCACGAAGACACTGTCACCGCTGCGGCGGTAGAAGAACCGGGCCGAATCCGATGGCGACTCGACAACCCAGACTCTGCCCATCGCCGGCACGTCTCTCTCGCCGCGGACGACCTCGACCGTAGCGACATACGTAGTCTCGCTGCTCCCGACCGACGTCACAACCTTCTGACTGATTCTCATCACCCGTGCGGCACCTGGCACCAGCGGAAAGTAATCCGGCTGCCTCTGCGCGCATCCGCACCACACCGCCAGCCCCGCGGCCGCCATCAGCAGTAATCTCACCATGAAGCAAGGTTATGCCACCGCCTCGCGCCTGTCAAACCTCTCGCAACCACGCCGCTTTACCGCTTGACTCACTTTGACAGTGGTCTATAATCCCGACTGAAGGTTGTGTTTCCGAACGCCCCGCCCCGCAGCCGCGGGGTCGACTAGCCGGTCTTACTGTCAGTGCGGGCCCTGAAGGCAGCACCGGGCAGGAGACCGGTGCTGCGGGCCAAGGGACCCCGACCTCAAGACTAAACCGGAGTTGCCAAGGAAGCCATAGATGAACCGAGATGTTGCGAACCTGATAACGCAGATTGCCCGCATCCGCAATGTCGATATCACCTACGTCTGCGAGACACTGCGGACCAGCATCGTCGCCGGGCTTAAGCGCCGTTTCGGCGCCGGCACCGAAGCCGACGTCGAAATCAACCCGGAGAGCGGCGAGCTGCGGGTATTTGTCGCACGCAAGGTTGTCGAGCGCGTGGCCAACCCCGGCAGCGAGGTTTCGCTCGAAGACGCCCGTAGCCGGCTGCCGACCGCGCAGGTCGGAGATGTCGTCCGCGTCGAACTCCCGCTTGACGAGCTCGGCCGCATCGCTATCCGCAAGGCATCCGATGAACTGGTTCTCAAACTCCGTGAAGCGGAGCGCACCAAGCTCTTCGACGAATTCAGCAAGAAGAAGGGCGAAATCGTCACTGGCACTGTCCAGAAAATCGGCAGAGACGAAATCATCGTCAACCTCGGACTCATCGAGGCAGTGCTGCCCAACCGCGAACAGCTTAAGACCGACCATTACCGCCAGGGGCTGCCGATAAGGGCATACGTCCACCGGGTGGAAAAGACCCCGCTCGGCCCCAGAGTCTTTCTGACCCGAACCCATCCGGAGTTCCTGCGCAAGCTGCTTGCCCGCGAGGTCCCGGAAATCCGCGAAGGCGTCGTCGAGATAAAGGGAATCGCCCGCTCCCCGGGTTTCCGCTCCAAAGTCGCCGTGACTTCCCTTGACGAAAAAGTCGACCCGGTCGGCGCATGTGTCGGCTACCGTAAGTCACGCATCGAGAACGTCATCAAGGAGCTCTCCGGCGAGAAGATTGACATCGTCCAGTGGAGCCGCGACCAGCAGGTCTTTATCTCCCGTTCGCTCGGCCCGGCCAAGGTATCCGAGGTCATCCGCGAAGGCGACACATTCATCGTCGTCGTCCCTGATGCCGAGTTCTCCATCGCCATAGGCAAGAAAGGCCAGAACGTCTGGCTCGCCAGTCTGCTGACCGGCACGAAGATCGAAGTATTGAAAGATACCGACTACCGGAATCGCGTTATCATGGGTAAGGCCGCGAAAGTGTCGCTGGCCGATGTCGGATTGGACGAAGAGGTCATGGATAAGCTCGCTGCAGCAGGCATGCACACCGCCTTCGACTTCCTCAACGGCCCCACTGAGGCACTCGTCCAGACTACCGGACTGGCCGCTGAAAACCTGGAGGAACTGAAGCAGCAGGTGCGCAACAAGGTATGGGCAAGCTGAAAGTTTTCGAGGCCGCCGCGCAATTGAGCCTCTCCAGTGAGGCTCTGATGGCCATACTTAGAGAATTGAACTTCCCTGCCCGCGGCTACACCTCCTACATCACCGAGCAGGAATTCGAAGCGGCCCGTCAGCGTCTCCGCAAGGAGAAACATCAATTCAAGGAATCAATCCGCCGACGCCGACCCGCATCTACTTCCCGTCCCGAGCGCCCCAAGGTCGACGCCCGACAAGTTGACCGCAACATCAGGCAGACAATGGTTCGGGTTCAAGGACGCGAGATTCGCCGCCGACGACCCGTCCGTGAAGAACGACAGACCGAAGCTGCGCCAGCGCGAACCGCGGTCAAAGTCACACCCTACATGACGGTTGCTGAACTCAGTCACGCGCTAGAGGTGGCTCCGTCCGAGGTCATAAAGAAGTGTCTCGGCATCGGGCTGATTGCCACCCTCAACCAGCGCCTCGACATGGACACTATCCTGCTGATTGCCGACGAGTTCGGCATTCGGGTGGAACAGGAGACTGAGGAGACCGAACCGGAGGTCACCCGTGGCGAAGCCCGGCCGCGGCCGCCGGTCGTTGTCGTCATGGGACATGTTGACCACGGCAAGACCGCGCTCCTCGACTACATCCGCAAGACCAAGGTTGCAGAACAGGAAGTCGGCCGCATTACCCAGCACACCGGAGCCTACTGCGCCCGTTGCGGCGACAAGCCCGTCGTCTTTCTCGACACCCCCGGACACGAAGCCTTCACCGCAATGCGTGCCCGCGGCGCTCAGGTCACCGACATCGCCGTCTTGGTCGTTGCCGCCGATGAAGGCATAATGCCGCAGACCCTCGAGGCTGTTGACCACGCCCGCGCCGCCGGTGTGCCTATGATCGTGGCGCTGACTAAGTCCGACCTTCCCGTGGCCAATCCCGACCGCGTCAAGGCACAGCTGGCACAGCACGGCATCGCTGTGGAAGGCTACGGCGGAAAGACGCTCTGCGTTGAAACTTCCGCAGTCACCGGTCAAGGCATCGAGGAACTCCTCGATGCTATCTGGGTCGTTTCCCTCGAACTCGACCTCAAGGCCCCATACGACGGTCCGGCGCGCGGAGTTGTCATAGAAGCCAGAGTCGACCGTGGCCGCGGCAGCATCGCCACGGTTCTCATTCAGGAAGGAACACTGCGCCGGGGCGACCCGTTTGTGGCCGCCGAACACCACGGCCGGGTCCGTGACCTGCTTGACGACCGGTTCGAGTCGCTGTCTGAAGCCACCCCATCCATCCCGGTCCAGGTGCTTGGCTTCTCCGGTCTGCCTCAGGCTGGCGACCGGTTCGAAGTCACCGCCGACGAGCAGACCGCTCGCGATACCGCCCGACGACGCTTCCTGGCTAAGCGCGACCGCATCCTTAGCGCCAGTAGACCCAAGGTAACCCTCGAGGGCCTTCAGGAGCAGATTGCTAAAGGCCAGGTCCGGGAGATGAAGATAGTCCTCAAGGCCGACGTCTCCGGTTCCGCCGAGGCCCTGCGCGACTCGCTGGAAGGTCTATCGCTTGACGAAGTTCGGGTCCGGGTGATTCACTCCGGTGTCGGCCCCATCAATCAGAGCGACGTGCTCCTTGCCCAAGCTTCGGAAGCAGTCATCGTCGGATTCCACGTCCGCCCCCTTGGCGATGCCCGTCAGCTTGCCGAGAAGGAAGGAATCGAGATCCGGACCTACCGGATTATCTACGCCGCAATCGACGACATCCGGGCCGCGATGCTCGGCATGCTAGAGCCGGAGAAAAAAGAAACACGCATCGGCCGGGCCGAAGTCAAACAGGTCTTCCGCATCCCGCGTCGCGGACTGATCGCCGGTTGCGTCGTTCAAGAAGGTCGCCTTGCCCGCGATGCCCGCGTTCGCGTCCTCCGTCAGGACAAGGAAATCTTTGACGGCGAGGTCTCTTCGCTCCGCCGGTTCAAGGACGACGTCAAGGAAGTAGAGGCGGGTATGGAGTGCGGCGTCGGAATCGAGAATATCAGCGACCTCGAGGAGGGCGACGTCCTCGAGTTCTACCGCATCGAAGAAGTCCGCCGTAAGGCCTGACGCTGGACCGGCTTGGCTGGCCATGGTGAGCACAGAAGCAGACACTTCTGACCAGCCGCTGCCGGGTCGTCCCCTGCGGTGACTGTCGGCCTGCTGCTGGTTGACTGCTTCCTTGCCGGAAGCCTTTCACTGAAAGACAAACGCCACATCCTCGCCAGCGTAACTGAACGCCTTCGTCGTTCTTTCAATCTCGCCGTCTGCGAAGTCGAACATCAGAACCAGTGGCAGCGTGCCCGCGTGGCGCTGGTACTTGTCAATACCGACTGGCGGGCGCTGCAGAGCACTGCCGCAAAGGCACTAGAGATGCTCGAGCGTCACCGCGAGCTGAGTGTACTCGACACCGAGCTGCGTCGCCTCTGCTAGACCGTAAGCAGCAACGTCGCCAGTCCCAGCACGGCGCAATAGACCCCGAACCAGAACAACCTGCCGCGAACTACTGCCTGCCTGAGAACCGCGATTGCTGCCAGCCCGAACACAAACGCCGTGACGATGCTCAGAACGACCATTCCCGGCTGGAACTGACTGAAGTCGAGCTGCAGCAGCTTCAGCACCGCCGCTCCCAGCGTCACCGGCACGGCCAAGAGAAACGAGAACTCGAATGCAGCCGGGGCCGCCATTCCCAACAGCAGTCCCGCCGCGATTGTCGTGCCTGAGCGCGAGACACCGGGCAAGAGCGCCGCAACCTGTGCACAGCCGATGACCAGGGCCGCACCCCATCCGGGCTCGGTCCGCCTGCCCCGCCCCAGCCTGCTGGCGAGCAGAAGCGCACCGTTCACCAGCAGAAAAACCCCCACCAATGGCATGCGGGCAGAAAGCGTCTCAACCTGCTCCTCAACGAACAGCCCGACCGCTGCCGCCGGCAGCGTGGCCAGCGCGACCTTGCCGGCGAGGCCGAAAGCCGCCTGCCTTGCCTCGACAGCACGGCCGACCGCATCTCCAACCAGCGTCACCAGCCGCCGGCCAAAGTAGACCGCCAGCGCCATTGCGGTACCCAGGTGCATCGCCGCAGTCAGGCCGACTCGACCGCTCTCGGGCATCCGCCATAGAGACTGCAGGATAGCAAGGTGCCCGTCGCTGGAGACCGGCAGCACCTCGGTCAGCCCTTGGGCCAACCCCAGGCCGAGCGCCTGCCAGACCGTCAACCTGCACGCTGCGTCCGACGCTGACCGCCGAACGCCCTCCGCTGTCCGTTTGCCGACTCGTGCCTTCTCTCGACCAACCGTTCCTCCTGTCTCAGAAACCCGCCGCCAGATTCAGATGTATCTTGCCTCGCAGCGGGCTCTCGTCCAGCGCAACACCGTAGTCGACACCGAGGACCCCGACTCTCGTCTGCCACCTGAAGCCGAGACCGTAGCCGGCGGCGAAACGCCAGCCACCTCTGTCCGGATACCCCCCGACGTCGAAGAACGGGTAAGCTCGCGCGCCTGCAGCCAGACCATAGCGCAGCTCGCAGTTGAGCCAGCCCAACGTCGGCGCCGTGAACTGCCCTTCGCTGAATCCGCGCAATGAACCCGCTCCGCCCATCCGATACAGCTCCGCATCCACGAGCTCGGCGCGAGCAAAAGCGCCGCGAGTCGCCGCGCTCACCGCAGCGACAACCCGCGCGCCAAGCGGAACTGCTGTTTGGCCATCGAACTCCACGCGACCGACCAGTCCTGCCCCGGCCGCACCTGTCCGCCGCCCTGCCCTTGTTCTCAGCGCTGTCAGCGTCCCCGACCGCGGGTCGCGCGGGTCGTCCCTCAGGTCCAACCGGATTCCGGTGCCGACCCACGTAGTCCGGACCCGGCTCAGACTGTCACTGCTCGCGGTCCGGTCAAATCCGGCCTCCATGCCCAGATCGAACGCGCCCCGGCAGACAACTCCCCCCGCGCCGACCTCGGTATGCGCGTAACTCGTGTCGACAGTCGTGTGTCTGGCTGAGACGGTTGCCTCGAGCTCCGAACCCAGCACCCACGGCTCGGTATAGCTCAGTTCGTAGCCGGTCAGTCCTGCCAGCGACTGCCAGCCAGCCGTCAGTCGCCTGCAGCCGTTGAGCAGGTTCAGAAACCTCAGCCGCACATAGCCGGTCGGCCGCCTGTCACCGGCAGCATAACCAGCGGCCAGCTCGGCCCGATTGGCCCTGTCCGTGCTCAGGAAAAACCTGACTCCCTGACCGGCCGCGTCAACCACCACCTGTTCGCTATCTGGTCTTATCCACCCGCTGCGCATTATGTTGCGACGCCAGGTCTGAATCGCCTTCGGCGAGAACACCCGACCCGCCTTGAACCCTGCGGCCCGCTCCAGGAGTGCATTGCCGACGCGCTCCGGCTCGCTCGACTCCAGAAACCCGACCCGGACGAATTCCCCCGCATCGACGGACAGCGTCGGCATTACGAACGCCATGCTTTCGGCCAGCGCGGTCGCCCTCACGCGCACAAACGGATACCCGGCATTCTCGCATACCGCCACCGCCCGGCGAATCGCCCGCTCCAGCGTTGCCCGACTGAACCCGCTGCCCTTTGCCGGCAGCGCACCTGCTACCTGCCCCGCGAGCTCGCTGTCGCCGACAACGTTCCAGCGCGCAATCCTGGCCCGCTCCCCGGTCACCACGACCAGCCGGACATCGACCCGGTCTCCTCTGCGAACAGTGTCCCAGCTCACTTCACTCCACAGAAAACCCTGCTCGCTCAACCTGCGGCCGATATCGGCGCCGACCGAATCAAGCCGGCCCGAGGCAAAGACCTCCCCGCGCCTCACTCCCGGCTCCAACCGCACGCGCGCCCCTTCTCTCACCAGCCGGACTGCTCCGATAACCGGCGGCGGCGCCTCCGTGCCCTCGGCTGCGGCCATACCGCACAGAGCAAGCGCCAGACAGCCGACCGCCGGTCGCCTACCCGTCTTCAGCTCAGGAAAAGGTATTGGCGCCAGGCGTCGGGCACGTTACCCAGCGCGTTGACGGCAAAAGTGACGTAATGTGGCGTCTTCGGCTTGCGCCGCAGCGCCATTTTCGCCTGCGCCGGAGTCCGGTTGCCCTTGCGGGCGTTGCATTCCGAACAGGCGCAGACCAGATTCTCCCACGAATCCGTCCCGCCCGCCGAGCGCGGTATCACGTGGTCGGTAGTCATCAGCCCGTGGCGCCGGCCGCAGTACTGGCAGGTATTGTCGTCGCGCCGCATCACGTTCCGCTTGGTCAAGGGAACGTCGCGCCGCCGCACGCGCACGTAGTAGTTCAACCGCAGCACGCTCGGCACGGTCAAGGCCGTATTCACCGACCGCAGTTCGAGGTCGTAGCGCTCGACCGGCTCTGCCTTCTGCAGCAGGACCAGCACCAGCGCCCGCCGGGCCTTGCAGACCGACAGCGGCTCGTAGTTCTGGTTCAAAAGCAGCACCGGCCGGTTCACCATACTGCGCCTAGCGAATAAACAGCTCCCGGTCAATCGCCTCGATTGTGCTCTGCACGTAACTGAGCTGCGCCCGGGCATAGGCAGCGACCGCCGGGTCGCCAAGCGCCCGGTTGTAGAACTGCTTCGCTTCTTCGTACAACGCCTTCGCCTGCCTGAGCTTCGCTGTTGAGGTCGCAGCTAGATTCGTCCCGCGCAGCGCGTCCGCCGGCTTGCGCTTGATATCGCCAAGGTCAATGTAGCCTTGGCTCAGATTCGGGTCAAGGGCCAGCGCCCGGCGAACGTTCGCCTCGGCCGCGCCGTAGTTTCCCTGTTCCGTCTGAACCTCGCCCTTGTAAAGAAAGGCAAGCGCCTTGGTCGAATCCCGACTGATGACCTGGTCGAACTTCGCCAGCGCCTCCCGGAACTTCGACTGCCGGGCAAGAATCAGCCCCTGCGTAAGAAAAGCCTGGTAGTTCTGAGGGTCGAAACTCAACACCGTATCCAGCTGGGCCAGCGCCGACTTGTAATCCTTCAACTCGACGTAGGACGCGGCCAGTTTCTCCCTCAGCGAGACCACGGTCGGAAACCGCGCTGCCAGCGGCTTCAGCGCCTCGACCGCTTCCTGATACCGCCCCTGCTTATACAGAAACTCGCCCCACAGCCGCTGCACCGAAACATCGTCGGGAAAACGCGCCAGAGCAACGCGATAGACCGAATCAGCCTGTGCCATCCGGCCCTGCTTCACGTAGATATTGGCGATACCGTTATACAGGTCGGCGAGCTGCGGGTCCTGCTCCACGCCCTGCCAGTAGACCTGAAGCGCCTCGTCCTGTCGGCCCATCTCCACGAACAGGTCGCCGATCGCCTCATACGCCTTGGCCTTCTTGGGGTCAATCCGCATCGCCTTGCGGTAATTCTCCTCGGCCTGCGCCGCATCCCGCCGCTTCCGATAAATGCTGCCCAGCATGATGTAGGGGTCGTAGTAGGTCGAATCGTGCTCGAGCGCCGCCCGCGCATTCTTCTCCGCCGACTCGAAATCGCCCTGCTGGTAATAGGTTGCGGCAATGCTGTACGACTGCTCCGCCAGCAGCCGGCGCTGGGCTCGCTCTTCTTCCGAAACCGGCTTCACGGTCTGAGCCGGCGTGCACGCCATTATCAGCACCACCGCCGCCAGCGGCAGGGTGACCCGGATAGACATCGGTAAACTCCCTTCGTATTCTACCAGTATTTTTTCAGCGTTCGCAAACCACTGGAGCCGACGGGATTTGAACCCGTGACCTCTTGACTGCCAGTCAAGCGCGCTCCCAACTGCGCCACGGCCCCGGAACAGAGACTAAGTTTCATCACATTCTCCCTTGCTGTCAAGCAGATGCAGCGCCCTCTTCACCACTTCTGCGCCGGAAAACCGGCCCGGCGCGACTGCCGGCGCGCCCGGGTCGAAGAACCGCCCGGCAAACAGGTTTTCCACTCCATCGGACCCGCGTCCACCCCGGCCCTCTCTCAGCACCCCCTTCCTGACCGAACCGCGCCCGCCGCTGCCGGCTGCAGCCGGTCTGCCCCACCCACTGCAGACCAGCCGGCAAGACCGCGCCTTGCCGACTGTCGACCGCCGAACTAAACCACCCCGGGAACGGCCTCCGGTCTGATACCCGGCGGAAAAGACGGGTGTTCAACCATCGACCCGGACGGCAGACCGGCCTCCAGCCGCTGTATAACTCAAACAGGGCGAACCGGCCGGGGAGGTCGGCCGGTTCGCAGCAGGCAGGGCCTTCGGTAGGAGGCTGAGGAGGACCCGGCGGCCCGCCTTGAGGAACTCTAGTCGAAGTGCCGTCTGAGGAAGGTCGGCACCTCCAGGTCCGACTTGTCTATTGCAACTTCGATCGACTTGCCCGGCTGCCGGCGTCGGGTCGGAAACAGGTCCGTGCTCGTCAGCAGGTCGGCCACATCCTCGATTCGCGGCAGCGGCTCGTTCAGGCCGGTGGCAATCATCGTCACCTTCATCACCCCGTCCACGCCCTCGTGCCGGGCCGCACCCATGCGCACATCGGCCTGACCGTTGGTCGCGTGATAGACGATTGACGCTGCCTCGTCCACCTCTTTGAGCGTCATCGTCTCGTCGCCGCCGATGTTCAGCAGCACCTTGCGCGCCGACTCAATCGAGACGTCCTCTATCAACGGAGACTGCAGCGCCCGGTGCGCCGCCTCCGACGCCCGGCCCTCGCCCTTGGCGACGCCGACCGACAGGCCGTTGCACGAGGTCGACGACAGCATCATCTGCAGCGCCTGCGGCCCCCAGTCCTTGACGCCGAACTCGAACACGCCCTCCTGCGCGAAGTACCCCAGCTCCTCAGCCACGGAGTAGTACGGGAACACCGGTCCATTAGGGAACGACAGCGCAACCCGAACCTCTCGCAGCCCCTGACCATGACCCGGGCTCGCCAAAACAACGCCGAGAAGCGACAGTGCCCAAACGGCGCGACCAGGGCCCGCGGCGGTCACGACGATGTCTCCGGCGACGGCCCGTCCCCTTCACGGTAGCCATAGCGCTTGAGCCATACCGCCTTGACGTTTTGTTCCGAGATGTCGCTGTTGAACGTGTACGCGGGCGACATGACCGGGAAGGCCTCCTCGACGCGTATCCGCACGACGCCGTTGACCGGGTACTGTCGACCCTCCCGGCTCCAGAGGTCAT
>Ga0101944_10007240_pt1 | contig 11235 bp, 11 predicted proteins | sample DewCreD2012metaG_FD_75245 | JGI IMG/M metagenome (GOLD analysis project Ga0101944, IMG submission 75245) | Hot spring sediment bacterial and archeal communities from British Columbia, Canada, to study Microbial Dark Matter (Phase II) - Dewar... ... | reverse complement strand
GGGCGATTTACATAATAAACAGTATAAAAGTTTGTCGGTAGTTTTGACGAAGGGAGCAGTTTTGGGGCACAAAACCCCCAAGCGCAGATACTTGATTGATGGAGTTGCCAGAAATAGAGCCAAGTTGATTGGGAATCTGCCGTCTGTTACCTTCCGACCTGAAGATATGAGGTTGATCGAGGGCTCACCTAGTCGGCGAAGACAGTACTTGGATGAGACGCTTTCTGCTATGAGCTTGGAATATATGCGCTCGCTCGCTTTATATGAGTCGTCGCTTAGGCAACGCAATAAACTACTTGATCGACTAAGAGAAGGGGTGGCAACGAGAGCGCAGTTTGCTTATTGGGATCAATCGATTCTTAAAAATGGCGAGGTAATTAATAGGATGAGAAGAGTTTTGGTTGAGCATTTGAATGCTACCAAGGTAAGTTTTGGAAGTTATGAAGTAGTGTATGACGACTCGCCGATTTCAGAAGCGAGGCTTGCGCAATACGAAAAAGAAGAGATTGCGGCTGGATATACTTTGGTTGGGCCACATCGAGATGATGTTAAGATATATGAACAAAAAAAGGACTTGATGATGTATGGTAGTCGTGGCGAGCAGCGGTTGGGAGTGTTGTTTTTGAAGTTGGGGGCAATCTCTTATATTGAGAAGTTGAAAAAACAGAAACCCTTGATACTACTTGATGATATATTCTCCGAGCTTGATCAGACTCACCGAGAAGAAGTGGTTATGATGACTAGAGATCATCAGTGCGTGATCACTACAGCTGAGGAGGATGTACTTCCGATTCTGTCGAGTGAGGCGAAGATTGTCAGGTTATAATTATATTTTATGAAAATAAACAGCGACTTGATTGATCAGATAGTGTTGCCAAGAAGAGATAGTCGTAAAGGAGAGAATGGGAAGGTTCTGGTTATAGGGGGAAGTAAGCTTTTTCATGTGGCGCCGTTTTGGGCAGCTGCGGCAGCTAGTAAGGCTTGCGATATAGTACATTTTAGCTCTCCTTATTTACTTAACAACGAGTTGATGGAAAGGCGCGCGAAGGGAGTTTTTTGGAGTGGAATAGTGGTACCGTGGAGTGATGTGGAGCATTATATCCACGAAGATGACGCGATCTTGATTGGACCAGGGATGGAGAGAGGGGATGAGACGAAAGGGATTGTGAATACTTTGCTTCAGAAATATCCGAACAAGAAATGGGTGGTGGATGGAGGAGCTTTGCAAGAGGTTTTGCCGAGTTTACTTACAAACTCGATGATCGCGACCCCAAACCACAAAGAGTGGGAGATCTTGATTGGAAAGGGAGGAGTGAGAGAGGGTGTAGTAGTGCTGAAGAAAGGCGAGGTCGATGAGATAGTAATGGGTGAGAAGCAGTATTGGGTTGAGGGGGGGAGCGTGGCGATGACGAAGGGTGGGACGGGGGATATCTTGTCGGGAATTGTCGCTGGATTGTATGCGAAGAGCCCGGCTCTTGCTAGTTGTTATGTGGCGAGCTTGACCAATAAGAAGGCGGGAGAGAGGTTGGCAAGTAGTAGGGGGGTGTTTTTTGACGCGAATGATTTGTTGGGTGTTGTGGGAGAGGAGTTAAAAAATATTATTACAATATTATGATAAGCAAAAGAAGTATTTCGCTGAGATTGTTAGCATGGCATTAGATTATTATATAGGTTGGTGGTGTAGCGGGTGTGTAGGCGAGGGGTAGTTGCAGAAAAGTTGCGGTATGTTAGGATAAGAGAGATGAGAAATAAGTTTGAATATTCTGACTATGGGATGTGTATTATGTGTGTATTGCTAAAAATTAAGTCCTATAATATAATTCATCCAGATAAACCTTTATTACTATTACCTGCATGATAGGTGATGGAGGGGGATGTGTTAAAGGAATTTGAGTATATGCACGATGAGTATCCTAACTTGACCGCTTGCGCGGGGGCTCCCGCAATTGGTGAAGAATATCGGAGAAGGTATTGGGAGTGGCAAAAAGAAACATATTCAATGTTTTTAGAAGCTGTAGGTGGTGCTTTGTTTTCGCGAAAAGCTATACCTATTTGGTGTTTGCTGTTTTTACAATTTGTTACTGCTTGTGGTAACAACGATGTAGTATGCCTTGATTTTCCTAAACCACCTGTTTTGTCCGATGATTGTATTGGAGTAGATTCTCCCGTATGTCTATATGCAGATGCTGTAGTAAATGATATTAATGATATGATATCTTATCCACTCGCTAATGCGGTAGATTACTGCAGTTTGGGTTATGAACCATGTGTAGTTAACTCAGATTGTTTGACTGGATCATGTAAACCGGGAAGAATACCAAATACTTTTCAGGCTCCTGGTTATTGTGTTCCTTGATAGGCGATTTAATAAATTGAATATTCCAGACATCAATCCCCGGGCTTAAGCCCGGCGGAAGAAGTATAGTCGTGGCATACTATCCCTATGGTCATGAAATACTGGCACGGGGGTCATACCAAACATCGGTTGATGTATCACTTAGTGTTTATACCCAAGTATCGGAAGCTGGTACTCGTAGGCAAAATAGCTGCTGTACTGACTCACTTGTTTTATGAAGTTTGTAAGGTGAACAACTGGTGGATCGAAGAACTCAAGATTTTGCCTGACCATGTCCACCTGCTGATACAGTTCCATACATCCGAAAGTCTAGCTAGCGTGGTGCAGCACCTCAAGGGAGGGAGTAGTCACTACCTCAGAAAAGAACTGCCTGAGTTAGAAGAATTTATCTGGGGGGAGTCCTTCTGGGCTGATGGCTACTTTGCCGAGACGGTAGGGTCAGCCTCAGCCTTAGCCGTGAAGAAATACATCCGAGAAAACCGCGATAGTATGCCACTGCAGTCCTAATGAAAGCCACGGTCTTTAGGCCGTGCGTAGTTTACTCTATTTTGTGATTTTCAGAGAGAGTTGGTTGCATATTGACAATGATTGTGAGATTATTATTCGGTGAGTATGTACAATTTATTGAAGTTTTGTGTAGGTGCGTTTTTAGTGTTTGTGATGTTTTTTATTAAAAATAATGTTGAATCGGTGAAAAGTTGCGGTCAATATACGATTGTATACAACGCTTGCACAGCCCAAAGTACTCCTGCAAATAATTGTGGAAATACTGAAAGAAATACTGTTACTGTTAACTGTACAAGAAACTCTTTGGATGCACCAGGAATATGTGTGTGGCCGGCAGTCAAACGAGATTGTAGTTTGTTGGGAACATTTATACCTGGTCAACCTGCTAGTCAATATTGTTCTGATGATGTGCCACCTGGTCAATCTGGGGGTCTTTGTTTTGGCGCACCACCTCAGAGTTGTTTGTCTTCTTGGCCTTCTTGTAGTGGCGAGGGGTGCGCGAGCAACCAGTACTGCGCGGTGAGGGTTTCGAATCCAAAAGAGTGTGTGTGTAAAGAAAGAACAGGAGATGGGTGTTATGGCGGGTGGGTGTGGGTGGGGCCGGGTGATTCGATCAGGCGATGTTGTGTTGTTACGGCGCCTAGCGCGCCGAGTCTAGTCTCGCCTGCTAATGGAGCACAACTTAGCAGTGGCAATGTGAGCTTGCAGTGGTCGCCGCCGACTGATTGGGGTGGATTTTGTCCAAATACTTTCACAACTGAGAATGTCAAGGTAGGAACTAGTCCAACTAATTTATCATCTGTGTATCGCCAAGCTGCGCCTTTCCCAACAAGCGTGGTGGTTGTGGGGCAAAATGTAGAGATTGCTGGCACTTATTTCCCCTCTGCGGGGACGAATGTGTTGGTGAGGTTGGAGTATCAGAGCGCGGCGACTGCTTTTTCGGGGAAAGTGCAAATCCAGCCGGGTGGGGGAGATTATTTTGATGAGTTAGTGTTGGTTGATATGACTGGTAGACCGGGGTGGAATGCGAGTACTGGTTTTGGGATGGTGTCGTGGTTGCAAAATTTTGATAGGTGTAACCCTATATATAAAGGGGGATATGGTTATTATATCATACAACCGAACTGGATAGGGTTTAGTTATGATGCGGGGGGAGCGCATTGTCCTACACATAGTAATTTTTATGCTAAAGATTGTGGAGTATGTGGTAGCAATAATAAGGGGGTTTGTCATTCTTGTTGGGTGTCGAATTATAATTATTACGATTACAATGCTTGGTATACGCAGGCGAGAGTTCATACAGGGACTTATGCGGTGGGGAGTGATGGGAAGATTAGAGTACCTGTTGCCAATTTGGCAGGCGGAGTGACATCGAGCTTGGGAATAAAAGCCTCGTTGTCTCTTGCTGGAACTGGGTTGTCGCTAAGTTTTGCTCCAGGAACATATTATTGGAAAGTAGAGGCAGATAATGGGACAACAATCCCTGGGAACCCCTCAAGCTCGCCGATTTGGAGTTTTACTATTAGCGCGGCGCAGACAATGACAGGCAATGTGTACTATGACCCAAATAATACTTGTAGCACTAGCACGCCTAGCGGGTTTGATGGAAACTTGAATGTTCGCTATACAACGGTTGAGCCTAGTACTTATAATGCTGGGGTGGCTGCTAGCGGAGCTAATACTGGCAGATTTTCGATAACAACAAGTGGTAATACGAGCGGAACCTTGTCTTTGCAGAACTTGCCGGCAGGATATTTATGTTCAACTGGGTGTTCTCAGAGTTGTCCAACCAAGACGGGAGTTTTGTCACCGTCGGTTAACAATAACTTTTTTATTACGAGCCAAAGAAGCGCCTGGTGGCAGGCGGTGGGAGGAGGGATTTATGCGGGAGCAAGTACTGGAGGAACAACGATAAAATCGGAGATCCCAGTCTCGGTGCCGATTGGCGGGCGGCACTTGGTGTTGCCGGGAGCGGGAGGGACAGCGGCGGCGGTTCTGAGAGCGAGCGGGAATGTTAATACTGGAGCGGGGCAAGTTAGTGGTAGTGGGTGGTCGGCAATGACAACATATAAGGGAAAAAGAATGGATTACAAGTTTTTTGCTAATCAATTGGGGGTGACTTTTACTCAAAGTAACGACTGGTCAAGTAACAGTCTGGATAAACCAAGCTATAGCGCAAGTAAAGGGTTTTATTACCAAAAGCCAAGTGTGGGCACAGCTACGATTGCCAATGCATGGAATGTGGCGAGTGGTGAGAGTTATGTGGTTTTGGTTGATGGCAATCTGAGGATTGATGCTAATGTGGTGGTGGCGAATGGAGGGTTTGTGGCTTTTATTGTTTCTGGCAATATTGTGGTCGATAGTCAAGTTACTCAGCTTGAAGGTTTGTATCTTGCGAGCGGTAGTTTTAGCACACTTTCTGCTGGGAGTCAGAATGATGCTCAGTTGAGAGTAGGTGGGTCGGTTGTGGCTTGGGGTGGGGTTAATTTGGCTCGTGATATGGGGCTTGGGAATGTGAGTAATCCTGCGGAATTATTTACACATAGACAGGACCTTTTGCGCAATATGCCCAACAATATGAAGATATTTGTGATGACATGGGAAGAAGTGCCTTCCGGAACATTTGGGAATTAGTAAAGCAGGAGGTAGTGTTTTACCGCACAAAATGCGTTATTATTGAGTTGTGTATCAACCTAGATTCGTGATTACTAGCTCTATTTTGAAAAGTGTGGGGATAGTAGAGGCGGCAAAAGAGGTAATTGACCATGCGCCGCTAGTGCCTGCGTGGGAGAAGCGATTTCGGGATGAGGCGAGAGCGAGGATAGTACATCATGGGACGCATCTTGAAGGTAATGCGCTCAACCTAGAAGAGGTGGAGCGAGTGATTGGGTCGGAAGAGGTGTTAGGGAAAGATCGGGATGTACAGGAAGTAATTAATTACCGCAGCGTGATGGAGTACATTGACAAGATTAGTCAGGATCAGGGTGAAGATATTAGGTTGACTGAGGCGATGCTTCGTGAGATTCATAGATTAACTTCAGAGAGGATATTGCCAGAGGGGGAGTCGGGAGAGTATCGTACGGTAAAGGTAGTCATCCGCAACACAGCAACAGGAGAGATAACATTTCGACCGCCACCGCCAGTGGAAGTACCGTATCTTATTAGTGATTTTTTTGGTTGGCTCGAAAGTGAGGTGGGCAAAAACACTCATCCACTACTAAGAGCTGGAATACTTCATTATGAGTTGGCACGGATTCATCCTTTTACGGATGCAAACGGGAGAACGGCGCGCGCTATGGCCTTGCTTCTTCTTTTTTTGGAGGGGTATCAGGTTAAGAGATTTTTCGCGCTTGAAGAGTATTATGATCGCAATCCAATGGACTATTATCAGGCTTTGAAGAGCGTGGAGTTATCGGGGGGAGAGCTTACGCAGTGGCTTGAGTATTTTGTCTTGGGCATTGCGATTGAGTTCTCGCGAGTTAAAGAGTTGGTACAGAAGCTATCGCTTGATTTAAAGCTCAAAAGCACAATGGGAGGAAAACAAATTGCACTGAACGAGAGGCAGATTCGGCTTGTTGAGTATATTGAGAAGTATGGGCAGCTCACAATGACCGAAGGGAGAGAGATTTTGCCTGATGTGTCGGATGACACGGTCCTAAGAGATCTAAGAGATTTGTCTGAAAAAGGATTGATTGTAAAAAGAGGGAAAACAAAAGGAGTCAGGTATTACCTGAAAAACTAGATGGATGCACAGATGTTTATGGTTGTTTTGGTTCTCCCGAGTTTGTTTGGATTGTCGCTTCTGGGTGAGGGTGTGCATAGAGTTATGTGTTATGATAATAGAGGATGGATCGGGATATCAACAGGATTTGTGTTTGTGATTGTTGTGTTTTTTTGCTTACTTTTTTGTTAATGATGTGTCACTTTGGCAGTGATTGGGGAGTTGAGATATTCTGATTTCTGGATTGTTGTTCTAAAACTTGGCAGGAGCCGGAGATGCAGGTGCAGATGTCGCCAGTTTGGTACGACATCCCTGTTGAGCAGTTTTCGCAAGAGTTGATGTAGTTGTAGTTGCCACAGAGAATGCGAGCGTCTTGTTGAGTATTATCTGTGTTGGCGATTATGGTATACCAACTACAGTCATTGATGGTATGACAAGTAATCGTATCTTTGGCTGGAATAGGGAGGTTATTGGCGGGTTTGAGACGATTATAGACAAGATAACTTATTCCAATAAGTAGCATAATAAATGCTATTGCAACACCAGTAAGAGCTAGTTGTTTTTTTGACATTGATAAATAGTCTAACAAGCTTGTGGATAGAGTACAATAGAGCGATATGAAGTTTGTTGAAGTGGTGGTTTTGTGGGAAAGGGTTGAAGAAACAAGTTTGAGAAATGAAAAAACAAGGTTGTTAGCACAAGTTTTTGCGAAGACAACCCCTGAAGAGGCGAGATTGTTGAGTTATCTAGTGGGAGGGAGGCTGGTTCCTTTGTATGTTCCAGTTGAATACGGGATGGCAGAGAAGAGTTTGGTTAAGGCCCTCTCTTTGGCAACTGATAGAAGTATTGCGGAGGTAGAGCTTGGCTTTAAAAAGCAAGGAGATCTTGGAGAAGTGATAGGTGAGTTATCTAAAGAAAGAGTAGCCAAGTTGTGCATTAAAGATGTTTATCAAAAACTGTATCAAGTGGCTGTTTTGAACGGAAAAGGTAGTCAAGAAGGAAAGATACAGCTTTTGAGTAGTTTGTTGCGTGAGCTTAGTCCAAGCGAAGCTAAGTATGTTGTGAGGTTAGTGGCGGGGAAAGTTCGTCTTGGATTTTCGGATATGACAATACTCGACTCTTTGTCGTGGGCAAAAAAAGGAGACAAGAGCGATCGCGCTTATCTTGAGTATGCGTATAATGTATCGAGTGATATCGGGATGGTAGCTTATAAATATCTGGCTGGGGTAGATATGATGACGATGGGTGTGTTGCCGGGAGTGCCGGTACGCCCAATGCGCGCCGAGCGACTGGGAACATTTGCTGAGATCGTAAAGAAGTTGGGAAGGTTTGCGGTTGAGCCGAAGCTCGACGGAATGAGGGCGCAGATACATGCTTTTGGGAAGTCGACAGATCAATGGGGTCGCGAGTTAATCAATAAGCAGAATGATCTTTTTGCGACTGAGGAAAAACCAGTAGAAGTGAAGATATTTTCTCGAGGACTTGAAGATATTACCAGTATGTTCCCTGAAATTGTAGAGGCGGCGCGAGCAATGTGGGAGAGAGCGGGAGATTTTGTGATTGATGGCGAGGTGATTGGGGTTAGAGAAGACGGGTCTTTCTTACCATTTCAGGAGACTATGAAGAGAAGGCGAAAATATGGAGTTGAGGGCAAGGTGGGTGAGATTCCTGTGCGCGCTTATATTTTTGATGTTTTGTATGCAAAAGCAAGAGATCAGCTAGTGCGAAGTTATAAGGAAAGACGGGAAGTTCTGGAGTTAATAATCGGGGATAGCGAGGTTGTTAGGCTTACAGAGAGTATGGAGATAGATAATGAAACTAAGTTAATGTCTAAGTTTGATGAGGCGATGAGGTGTGGTTTTGAAGGACTTATGCTTAAAAAGTTAGATAGTCATTATCGGGCGGGAGCGCGTGATTTTGCTTGGGTGAAGTACAAAAGAGCGCACGAGACGGAGCTCGCAGATACGATAGACGCAGTTGTTGTTGGAGCATATGTTGGGAAGGGTAAGCGAAGTAAGTTTGGGGTAGGGGCTTTTTTGGTGGGGGTGAGAGAGGGAGAAAAAGTTGTGACTGTAGCTAAGATTGGAACTGGCTTGACCGACATTCAGTTTGAGGAGTTGTATGAGAAGTTAATGGTGCGGCAAGTGGAGGTTATGCCAAGCGAATATGAAGTGCCAGAAAGTCTGTCTCCGGATATTTGGGTTAAGCCAGAAATTATCGTGGAGATTGAGGCGGATGAGATAACTGAGTCACCTTTGCATAGCTCTTGTTATGCGCTGCGTTTCCCGAGGTTATTGCGATTTCGGGAAGATAAAAGTTTGCAAGAGATTACGACAAAAGATGAGGTGGTGAAGTTGTTTGAGGTTGGAAGAGGTAACCTAAACTAGGATATAGTAGGTGGTATGGGATTTTGGGTGTTTCGAGCAGACAAGCCAGTTTTTATTGCGGGCAACCAAGCTTTTATGGCGAATGCATTGTTGCGTGGGATAGTGTGGGGAATGGTCGGAGTTTTTACGCCTATTTTTGTTTATCGGGAAACGGGGTCAATATACTTGGTGCTTGCTTACTATTTTATTTTGCGGTTGACGATACTTTTGTCTGCTATTTCGATATCACACTTGATTGAAAAACTGGGGTTTCGTCGTAGCATTATGATAAGCGTGGTTATATATATTCTATTTTTTGTGGTGATGGCGTTTGCTAATGGACGCTATTGGTTGTTGCCTCTGGCAGCATTTCTTTCGGGACTGGAGATACCTTTTTATTGGATCTCGCGACATAGCGCGATTAGTCAAGATACAGTAGATAAAGAGATGGGGAAAACGGTTGGGGGATTGGTAGGAGTTGAGGGAGTAGCTTCGTTTATGGCCCCTTTTTTAGGGGGTGTTATTATAGCTAGTTATGGGTATTCGGCGCTTTATGCGATAGCGGGTATACTATTATTTGTGTCGCTTTTGCCTTTGTTTATGATGCCACCACATACACACAGTAACGGCGCTTCTTGGCGAGGACTTGGGGAATATGTGAGGAATAGAAGATTTTTCCATCAAGCGGTAGGTTTGATAGGGAAAGTGGGATGTGATTATGGATTATTTATCTTGTGGCCATTGGTGATGATGATTTTACTTATTCGAGTGGAGACAATTGGGCTTATTGTGTCTTTGGCGACTATATTTGGGGTTGGATTGAGGTTTGTGGTCGGGAGAGTTTTTGATCGATTAAGAAGTCAAGGGGGGCGGCGAGACGAAGTTGTTTTTGGGATAGTGAGTGTTGTTGTTGTGGTTCTACTACTGTTGCGAATGCAGGTAATGAGTGTTTATCAAGTGACTATACTAGAGGTTATAACCTCGATGGTGATGGTTGTTTATAGCGGTTTTTTCTTAAGCTATTTCCAGCTTGGAGGGAAAAGGATGGGGTCGATTGCTTATTATGTGTACGGAGAGATGATTTATTCGATTGGAGTTTTGAGTTTCTTAGCAATTGTGGCTTTGGGGGTATTTTGGGGAGCGTGGAGAGAGATTGCTTATGTTGTTGCTTCTTTTTGGGTGTTATTGGGAGTTGTTATTGCTAGAGAGAGCAACCTAAAATGAAGACACAACCACTACCGCTCGGTGATATTTTCAAGAATTATCAAGTGAAAAAAGACGGGAAGTATATCTCTCGAGAGTTCCAGGATTATGGATATCGGTTAGCGGTTGATTTGGATGATTTGGCGCATAAAGCTTTGTATATACGGCTTGCCAAGACTGTCCCAAGAGCGATGCTTGAGGCGGCAAGATCTTATGTTGTGGATGCAGTTAATGCGAGAAACAAAGGGAGAATGTTTATGTGGAAGTTGTCGGAGCTGAGGAAGCGTGTATAGTAGAGGTATGAAGAGATATATGCTTTCTCATTTACCGATGGCGGTTTTGTATGGATTGTTGGTAGTTGTCGTGCGGGGTGGGATTTTGCCTTGGCGAATGGAGTGGGTTTTTGAGCAGTTGTGGTGGATTTTGGGGGTAATTATTGGAGTGTTGATTGTGTATCTTGATCGATTGGCATATATATACTCATTCCCGAATGAGCAGTTGTCACAACAGGCAAGTTGGTACTTGAGGCAAAAGAAGTTATTTGCAGCTTTGGCGCTACTTGATAGCAGAAGGCATGAGCAGATCAGGTTGACTTTTCGCTCGGCTTTGTTTATGGTTTTTTGGGTACCTTTGGCTTTTTTCGCGCTAACTTCTACGGTTGGAATGTTGGGTAAAGGAGTTGTATTGGGGGTAATGCTGCATATTATTATGGATAGTTGGAGGATGCAGAAGCATTCGCCGAACGACTTGAACACTCGGTTGTTTTGGCAGATTAAAAGAGCGGTGACTTATGAGGAGCAACTAGTTTTTCTGTGGGTGATGACAATGATATTTGTATTTTTTAGTTTTTGGGCAAGATGACGTTGCTTAGAGGACGGACCCCTAGGCGCTATATTCGGTTATAATGAAGTTATGGCTACTGGTGAGTGTACGAGACTTTTTTGTTATCTTGCCGAGCAGGGTGGGGAAGTAAGCTTGCCACTTATTACGATTGCAGGACTGGTTGATGGGATCAATCCTTGTGCTATTGGGATGATGGTGATGCTTATGGGATACTTGTTGGTTTTTGCTAAGAAGCCAGA
>Ga0101944_10007239_pt1 | contig 11238 bp, 8 predicted proteins | sample DewCreD2012metaG_FD_75245 | JGI IMG/M metagenome (GOLD analysis project Ga0101944, IMG submission 75245) | Hot spring sediment bacterial and archeal communities from British Columbia, Canada, to study Microbial Dark Matter (Phase II) - Dewar... ... | reverse complement strand
TTGCAATCCTGCCCCAGACCAGAAACCCCAGTGAAGTAAGTAGCCCTGACGCAGCAATAATTCCCCACAAAACCGGAGGACGTGCCGAAAACCGGTCGAGCAGCACCCCACCGAAAAGTGGTGCAAAGGAAAACCCGATTGTCTGTCCCAGCGAAAACAAACCCATATAGCGACCGCGTTGCTGCCCGGGAGCAAGCTCAGCCACAACTGCTGAAGATACTGGAGAAAAGATCACCTCTCCGATAGTGATAATCAGGATCATTAATAAGAGTTGATTAAACGTATTAAACCAGGCCAGGGTCGAGTAGCCTATTACGTAAAAAAGGCTCCCCAGCACCAGTCCAGTCCGTTTGGAAAGCCGATTTACTCCAAAAGCCACCGGATACTGTATCAAAACGACGATAATTCCATTCAAAGTCAGCAAAAATCCGTATTGAAGGGTCGAAAATCCCAATTTATCTATACTGAAGATGGAAAGTGTACTCCCCATATGAGCCATAGAAATGATCAACATAATATTCAAAACCGTAAAAGAGAGAAACACCCCATCTTTGAAAAAATTCCCTGCACTGAAAAATCCCCCCTTCTCTCCGGGTCCAGGTAAAAAAGTTTCCTTTAAAAAGAAGTAACTCAGAACAATCATCAGCGCGAAGACGCTTCCTGCGAGCATAAAAAGGTAACCATAGGAGATTAAACCCAGCAAATAGCCGCCGATTGCCGGCCCAAGTGCAAACCCGATATTCCCTCCAATTCTCACTACAGCGTACGCTTCGGTTAAACGTTCCTTAGGGGTAATATCCGCCACAACTGCGTAAACAGCCGGTGTCAAAATTCCCACAATCGAGCGTGTGACCACGTAGATAATCGCGATAAACCAGATACCGGCATGGTTTAATACCAGCAGTCCCAGAAAGAGATTGGTGATGATGCTGATCAGCGAGATTATTAAGATGGTCTTGCGCCTGCCGATGCGATCGCTGATCATTCCACCGGCGATACTGGTTAAGCCACTGCAGATACCGCCGACCAGGAAAATAAGTCCAACCAGCGTCATGGAAAGCTCGCGTTCGGTATGCAGGTAGAGGGAAAGAAATGGCAAAGCCAGAGAGAAGCTGATTACCACGCAACCATCAAGTGCCATCATCAACCAGATTCCCGCGGGAAAGCGTGACAGCAGGCTTTTCGGATTAAAGTTAACCAATCTGTTCATCTGGAACCATTATTAAGCAGGGATCAATTGATATTGAATTCACCAGCTATATCTTGCGGAGAATTTTCAAATGGTAATAACGAAATTCTGATATAGAATTTCTGAAAAAATGTAAATCACATTCAGAAACATAATCTAAAGTTACTGTATCACATCCGCATTATTTCCCTGCAAAAGTCCTTTCATATTTTGATAAAAAGCCAGAAATTTCTCGAACCATCCGTAACTCGTGATTATCTCTTTCATTGTACCACCAGCCATCCTCTAAAGAAAAAGCTTTTGAATAATTTAACTGAGGATAACGTCCTTCATTCGTGTCCGAATATTATGTAAATCTATTTCAGTACTATTCGCCTACCTGCAGCGACCAATTTCCTAGTTGACTATACCTCTGTACTGGCACATAATTAACAATGCTTAAGCAAAAGTATGCTCATTATACACGCGCATGTTATGATGTAATTAAAGCATGGTAAAGGGGGCAACCCATCAGTCAGATGATCAGGCAATCTTTTTCAAGCCAGAAGGGCTTTACCCTGGTTGAAATAGTTGTGGCCATCGCTTTGCTGGCGATTATCGGAGTGGGTTTTCTAGGAGCACTCAGCAACTCCTCCCGCTTCCTCATCCAGACAGATGAGCGGGAAACAGCTAAAAACATCGCCGAAACGCAGATGGAATACATCAAAAGCCAGGGATGGGCATGGTCTTATGACCAGCACCCCGATATAGCTCTTCATTATCCTGGATATATAGTTCTAACCACTGTCGCTGCCATACCTAGCCGGGACACAAATATTCAAAAAATAACAGTTACCGTGCAACGTGATGGGAGGGATATTTTCTCAATCACCAGTTATAAAGAAAAACCTAGTTCCTAGAATTTTGCAGTATATCGAAAAGGAATTTGAAATCAAAATGAAGATATCAGGATTAAAATCCCTGCAAAAAGGATTTACCCTGGTAGAGGTGCTCATCGGTGTAGCGCTGGTGGGTTTACTTGCCGGCGTAATCACCTCAGCTATCAATCAAATCATCACCGTTAACGCCAGTTCTACTGCCCGCATGACCGCAGTAAAACAGGTAGAAAATGCTATTAATTATATGAGAAAAGATCTGCTCATGGCACAGACGATCCTTCCAGATGAAAGCGATCCAAGCGGGTTTCCTCTGATTATTCGCTGGACAGAATGGCGTACCAATAATAAATACCTGATTATCTACAGTCTTAACTCCGATTCTCATGAATTATACCGGGAGCAATCTATAAATAGTGGAACACCTGAAGTAACCCTTATCGCCAGAAACATCGAATCCATCAACGTCGTTGAACCCGGAAACTATGCAGGAGGCAAAATTGCCATCACAATTACTTCCAGAGTAGGGGGGATGCGCCCGGCCACTGAAACAAGGACATTTGAAGTTCTTCCTCGTCCAGCCATGTAAAAGCGGGAGATAAAGTTATGTCAACACATTTTAAAAACATGCTATTCTCTAGCAGGCATCAATCAGGGCAGGCTCTAATTATTGCTCTCGTACTATTAATGCTGGGGGCTCTTATACTTGGACCGCTTCTTAGCTATATGGGTACCGGACTGAAGACCAGTCAGGTTTATGAGAAGAAAACCAGCATAATATACGCCGCAGACGCAGGTATCGAAGATGCTAAATGGAAGATAGAATACAATAAACTCACTGGCTATTCACCTTATAATTTCAATACCCCGTTTGCCTATACAATCGCTCAGGGACAGGAAATTGGGGAAAACATTAACGGATCACCGGTAGATGTTGAAATCCAGAATATCTGGATACCTGAAGGATTTATCGATAAGCCATCTGAAATCACTGCCAGAAATATCATTGAATCAAACAAATTGGTGGTCAGCGGAACCACCACAGCAACCGGTATTGAGGTTAACGATCCAGAACATCCATCACAAAGCATCAAGATCTCCCAATACAAAATAAAAATTGTTTATGACCGGGGATCCGAAGATCAGATCGCTCTTAAAATAGATAAAATAGGAATCTGGTTACCCCGAGGCTTCGTATATTTCAGTGATGATCATCAGCTATACAATGGAAATCCAATCCGCAGCCAGCTTGAAGGGTTGAATCCGCCCTATCAGGCGACTCCCGATTTGTATGATTCAAATGGCAACCAGATGGTAGTCTGGGAATTTCCTGAGCTACCAGCTTTTTCAACTTTTCCACCTCCTCTTTTGACCGCCGGTTCTCCCCTGGTTCTAGAATTTACTTTCTTTTTCAGATCTCTCGGACAACCCGATGATAGACCGGATGCAGTTGCCTGGATTAAGACTACCGGAGTTGAAGACATACCTTTTTCCTGGAATGCAGATATTAAAATTTTCCATATCCAATCCACTGCAGGCGAAACCATGGCCGAAGCTTGGATTGCCAAGAATGAATTAAGAACCATGAGCTCAGCAGTTTCAGGTGACTACTTTGCTACCGGTAATACTCTGATGAGAGACGCTGTTTATGACTCCGGACATATCAGGGATACCTGGTTAAATCCCGATCATTCCAGCAGCGCAACTGTCCCACTGAAAAATAATCCCGAAGACTCTGGTGTTCCAAGAGATGGGGATGTCGCTCTGGCTTATCTTTATTGGACTGGCTGGAAAGATGAATCCAACAAGATACTGATACCTCCACTGAATCCGGATACTTGTACTAATTTTAACAACTGGTCTGCAGGTAGCGCCTGGAGCATACTCAACAATTCTTTTGGTGGACATTACAGTACCGGAGTGGGGAGATATCTTACTCTGGCGAGCGGACTTAATCTGAGTTCTTATAGCTCTGGAGGTGGAATTCTCGTCACCTGGCAGCAATATGTCACCTCCCTACTGGGATTTCCTGCCAGCGGACCGGATAATGGCTCGAACATTAATACCTACTGGACACGCAGTGGTACCAATGCCTACAACAACACGGCCTGGAGCAATCCCAGCGGTTATTACAGTGCCCATTATGATCCCAGTCCTTCACCCGGTCCGAACGGATATAGAGACCTGACTTTAACCAACCCGGTAAATCTTTCCGGGTTTCCTCCCGGTACAGTCACTTTAAACTGGAAGCAATGGGTTACCATTCCATCCTCACCAACAACAGTCTCGGGCTGGCCTGATACCTGCACAAGTTCGAATTTTACGACTCTTTGGACCAACGGAGGCGATTGGTCACAATCTGATGGACAATACCGGGCCAGGCATAATCCTGATAATGGCAGTGATACAAAAAGGTATCTTACCCTGAAAAATTCGGTCAATCTCAATTCATATGGGACTAAAGGAACTATTACAGTTTATTGGGATCTATCTAAAAGTAGCAACCAGAGTTTAAGTGCTGCTGATGGCCTTGATTTCGAATATTCTTTAGATGGCGGTAATATTTGGACTACTATAGAGGTTTTTCGCGGTAATACCATACCCAATAGACCGACCTACAATATTCCTGTCAATTCACTTCCATCCAGCTTTTTAATCAGATTCAAAGTTATCGGTACTTCCAGCACCAGCCCATATATCCGCATAGATAACATTCATCTTCAGGTAACCCCGGAGTTAAGTGCGAATGATGGCCTAGATTTCTATTTGTCTGCCGATAACGGTGATACTTGGAGTGAGCCAATCCAGGCTTTCAGAGGAGCGATAGATACTTCAAGACCGGGTAATAATAATTACTCTTACATAATACCAGATCAGTACCTCACCAGTGGCTTCAAGGTTAAATTATCTCTGGTAGGATTTGAAGGAACAGGACTTTATTGTAATATTGATGATTTCAGAATCAATTGGCCCAATCCGGGTTATCCGGGTCCCAGTGATGGTCTGGACATCTCCTTCTCAGGTGATGGAGGAAATACCTGGGGAGGAACTACCCAAGCTTTCCGCGGGAACATCGGCACATCAGCTAAGTACAAGAGTGTACTTGTCCCTGCCCAATATGTGACTGACAATTTTAAACTTAGATTCACACTGATCGGCTTCGCCAGCGGTGGACAATATTGTAATATCGATAATATCCAGCTTTCATTTCTACCTGCAGATACCTCAGTATATTTCAAGATCAATGGTCAACAGGTCTATTTCGATAGCCAGGGCAATCCTCAGGCCGGACCTCAGGAGATCAACGCAGACAAGGTGGAAGTTATTACCAACGTAATTGGAGGTAGTCCAAGAGGATTTTCTTATGCTTGCTTTAAAGACGTTACAGCTCTAGTGAGGAAATATACCCAAAAACAACCCGATCCAGCGACCAACTATCCAGGCAATGGTACTTATACGGTAGGTAATGTTGATGCAACTCTGGGAATCAACGGCAGAGATTCAAATGGCGATCAGTTAGCCCATGCTGGATGGTCAATCATCATTATCTATACCAGCCCGGATACCCTTGGTCACCAATTATATCTCTATGATCGCTTTAGCTTTGCCGATGATGATACAGACCTTGATTTTGATCATGACGGACTTCCTGGAGGAGATATCAGCGGATTTATTGTCCCGGATCGAATCCAGTATAAGGACGGATCGTGGGAAAAAGAAGCAGCCCGGATCACAACTTTTGTTGGGGAGGGCGATGAGTGGATCACTAACGACTGGATAGCCTTCAATGCTCCCCCCCAATATTGGGATTTAAATTTAGCGAGTGACCCTCCCTCCGCAATTCCAGATAGTTATAAACTATGGGATGGAATTTCAGTGTCTTCCAATTCGGAGGGTCACCCAAATAATATCTGGAATAGCCGTTCAACTACGTTTACAGCCGATGGAGTGGACATCGATACGTTTTCAATTCTCTGGGATGATGGCAGAATATCGCCCGGTGATACAAAAGCTCATATAGACATTTACACTTATACAGATAACTGGAATCTGATTTATATTATACTATCCTTCCGCAGTAAAATCACTACCGGCGGAGCACTATCTTACCTGATCCATGGATAGGACATTTCAAGGCAGAATAACCAGTAATAAGCACCGGTTTGTGCGAATCCTGACCGGTAGAAAATGCCTGATTTTGAAACTGAGAGGGCTTCTCTTATACAATCATCGTATAATGACTTGACAAACCATCTTACGATGATTAAAATGCAAGTGTAAACCTGAAGAGAGTCCGGCCATCGACCGTTTCTGGCGGTGAGCCACCAGACTTCCGAAGGTTTTCATTCAAGGGGTTAGTCGCTTGGATCGGAAACGACCGAGACGGCAAAACGCAAACTTGACTTCTTATGCCTTCTTCGGTCAGCCGGAGAAGGTATTTTTTTGCCAGATTCCGGCGGCTAATTACCCGGGGCAGGTGCAAAATGCTAAAACTGGGATTTATCGGTGCCGGAACTGTGGGAACAGCCCTTGCGGTGAGATTGGGGGCGAAGGGTTACTGTATAGCCGCTGCAGCCAGTCGTTCAGTTTCCTCTGCCGAAAGACTGTTGAGAACCGCCGGTCAGGGGTTGGTCTGCGTGTCTTCCCAGGAAGTGGCGGATAAAGCCGAGTTTGTATTTATCACCACACCGGATGACGCTATACCGCTGGTTGTAAATCAGGTCCGCTGGCATTCTGGGCAGTACGTGGTGCACTGCAGTGGTGCCGATTCTCTGGATGTCCTGGAACCAGCCAGACTCGCTGGAGCTGAAGTCGGTTCTTTCCATCCACTTCAGACCTTCGCCAGCCTGCAAAGAGCAATCGAAAATCTTCCTGGCTCTACATTTGCCCTTGAAGCTGAGGGTGAACTTTTCGAAATCCTGAAAAAAATGGCAACTGATCTGGATGGCAAATGGATTAAACTGGGCGCAGGTGATAAAGCCGCCTACCACGCCGCCGCCGTGATGACCAGCAATTACCTGGTAACCCTGATCAAGCTGGCAACCGATCTCTGGGAAACCTTTGGCATAAAGCGTGCCCAGGCGATCAACGCGCTTCTGCCGCTTTTAAAAGGCACTGTCAGCAATATAGAAAATCTGGGTATCCCCGCCGCCCTGACCGGTCCAATCGCCCGCGGCGATGCAGGAACGGTGAGAATACACCTGAACACACTGCAGGAAGTTGCACCTGAAATTCTACCCGCCTACTGTGAACTGGGTCTGCAGACCATTCCGGTAGCACAGGCTAAAGGCAAAATCAGCCCTGCACAGGCTGAAGAAATAGAATCTTTACTGCAAAAAACACTCAAATCTATAGTCGAGAGGGGAGTCAAATGCGCACAATGTTAAAAAGCAAAATCCACCGCGCCCGGGTAACCGATGGCAACATTGATTATGAAGGCAGCATCACCATCGATAAGAAGCTGATGGAAGCAGCCGATATCCTGCCCTATGAGCAGGTTCAGGTGCTTAATGTTAACAACGGCGCCCGCTTCAGCACCTATGCCATCGAAGGCAGAGAAAACAGCGGTGAGATTTGCCTGAACGGCGCAGCCGCGAGACTGGTAGCAAAAGGGGATATTGTCATCATCCTAACCTATGCTGATATGGACGATGAAGAAGCCCGCCATTACCAGCCACGTCTGGTTTACGTTGATGAAAAGAATCGGATCGTTCGCACCAAAGGCGTGGTCGAGCCTGCTCTGGATGAATTAAAAGTTTAAGGAAATTTAATATGCGTTATAGAATCCACCACTTCAGGGAGATGAAAGAAAAGGGCGAAAAGTTCGCCATGCTGACAGCTTACGATTTTAACACTGCCCGCCTTATTGATGAAGCCGGTATTCCCCTGATACTCGTGGGAGATAGTCTGGGCAACGTGGTGCTCGGTTACGAGACCACCATCCCTGTAACCATCGAAGATATGCTGCATCATTGCAAGGCTGTGGTCAGGGGCGCCAAAAATGCCCTGGTGGTGGGAGATATGCCTTTTATGACCTATCATGTCAGCGTTGAAGATGCTCTGCGCAATGCCGCTCGCTTTATTCAGGAAGCCGGCACTCAGGCTGTTAAACTGGAAGGCGGTACCGTGGTAGCTGAAAAAGTGCGAAGACTGGTTGAATGTGGTATCCCCGTAATGGGACACATCGGTTTGACGCCTCAATCCATTCACCAGCTCGGCGGCGCAAGATTACAGGGCAAAACAGTAGAAGCCGCCCGCAAACTGATAGAGGATGCCATCGCGCTGGAACAGGCGGGCGCTTTCGCAATCGTACTGGAGACGGTGCCAGCTCCGCTGGCAACGCTGATCACACGCAAACTCAGTATTCCCACGATAGGCATTGGAGCAGGCTCCGGTTGCGATGGTCAGGTTCAGGTTATCACCGATATTCTCGGCTTAACCAGCGGATACGTACCCAAACATGCCCGCCAATACGCCAATCTAAACGAAGTGATTAAAAAAGCCATCACGACGTACCAGGAAGAAGTCAAACATGGTGAATTCCCAACTGAGAAGGAAAGCTTCCCACTGGATGAAGCAGTCCTCGCAGAGCTGAACAAATGAAAATCATCGAAACGATCGCTGATCTCAAGCAGTACCGAAGTAGCCTCGCAGGGAAGGTAGGTTTTGTACCCACCATGGGCTATTTGCATGAAGGGCATCTTTCCCTCGTTAGGCGTTCCAGAAGCGAAAATGACCATACAATCGTCAGTATCTTCGTAAATCCGACCCAATTTGGACCCAGTGAAGATTTCGATCGCTATCCGCGGGACTATCCACGCGATTTTGCCCTGCTCGAAAAGGAGAATGCCGATTGCGTCTTCCTGCCTTCAGTTGGGGAAATGTACCCGGAAGGCTACAGTACCTGGGTGGATGTTTATAAAGTGACCGAAAGATTGGAAGGGGCTATCCGTCCCGGACACTTCCGCGGTGTGGCTACAGTAGTAACCAAGCTTTTCAACATCGTCCAGCCAGATCGCGCCTACTTTGGGCAGAAAGATGCCCAGCAGTGTGTGGTGATTAAAAAGATGGTAGCCGACCTCAACATGAACCTGGAAGTTGTGATCTGCCCAACCGTGCGGGAGCCGGACGGGCTGGCGATGAGCAGCCGGAACGTCTATCTTTCCCCGGAAGAAAGACAGCAGGCACCGGTGCTTTACCAGGCACTCAGCAAAGCCCATGTGATGTGGACCGAAGGGGAGAGGGATGCAGGCAAACTCCGCCGGGCAATGGCAGAATTGATCCGCCAGAAGCCGCTGGCACAGATTGAATACATCTCGATTGCCAATGCCTTCACTCTCCAGGAACTTGAAAAAGCCGACCCACCTGCCCTGATTTCGCTGGCGGTCAGGTTTGGTAAAACCCGCCTGATAGATAACATCCTGCTGGAATAGATACAATATTATGTCAAATCCAGCTAAACCGTCTTTCTTTCCCGGGCTTCCCTGACCAGGAATAATATTCCCATGGCGGCAATCAAAGCCAGCGCGGCTCCGAAATAAAAGGTCGCCGCCGGGCTGATCTCTTCCCACATCCAGCCGGCAATCAGGCTCGCTGGCAGCAGTGCGACACTCAACACGCCGTAATACCAGCCATAAGCCGTACCCCGTTTTTCCACCGGTACCAGATCTGCTACAAATGCCCGGCTGACTCCTTCAACCATGCCATAATAGATGCCGTATGCCGCAAACAAAACCCAGATATGCCAAGGTGCCCCGGCGATCGCGAAACCCAGATAAACCAGAGCATAAATCAGCCAGCCGATAATGATCAAACCCCGTCTGCCCAGCTTATCGGAAATAATGCCCGCTGGAGTAGAAGCGAAAGCATAGACTAGGTTAAACAGAACCAGCATCAACGCCACGTAAATCACGGAGTTACCCAGGTTCTGAGCCCGCAGAATCACGAAGAAATCGCTGGTATTCCCGAGTGTAAAGATTCCCAGAATCACCAGATAAATTTTAAACTGGGTGCTGAAACCGCCTCCTGTTTTAACCGAGCTCTGGCTTCCAGCCCGGTTCTCTTTTGGCTTGCGGGCTTCATGAACCAGGAAAAGAATCACCAGCGTCCCCAGAATTCCGGGAATAGTGCCCACGATCACCATCCAGTGGAAGGTGGACAGTTCCAGTACCCTATCGTTGCCCTGGATCAGATAGACTATCAGGGCTGTGGCTGCCAGTCCCAGCACTGCCCCGGCGGTATCCATGGTACGCTGAAGACCGAATCCTTTGCCCCTTTCATCTTTGCCCAGAGAATCTGCCAGCAGTGCATCGCGCGGAGCATTACGGATTCCCTTGCCCATGCGATCGGCGAAACGGATGCCGGTTACAATACCCCAGCTTGAAGCGAGATACATAAAAGGCTTGGCAATGGCTGAAAGCGCATAGCCACCCACTGCCAGATACTTACGATTGCCTATCTTATCGCTGAACCAGCCGCTGGAAATACGAAAAAGAGCATCCGCGCTGCCGGAGATACCGCCGATCAAACCGACAATGACGGTAGATGCCCCCAGAATATTGGTCAGAAACAGAGGGAGAAGGGTAAAGATCATCTCACTGCTAAAATCATTCAGCAGGCTGGTTAAACCCAGAAAAAAGACATTCGGATGCAGACCCAGGATCTTTTTGCCAGAGGTCGTCTTCCGTGGATTTTCAGGCATGCGTTCTCCTTAAATACGTTTTTCTTTATATAATAATGCAAATTATAACACCCGCAGGATAGTACCTGGCAATCCAGAATTCAGATAAAAAGGAGAATTTCACGCCGCTTGACGCTATTGCCCCAGGCGTCCAATAATGACGCTCAATGCCATCATTCTGAGGCTAGCTGCCAGTCTTTATTGGCAAGTAGCCGTGGGAACCTCAACTACATGTATTCTTCCTTTCACGTCATCCATGAGCGTCCTTCCAGCCTTATCCTAATTACGTCATTCCGAGGCTTCCTTCTTTCGAAAGAAGCCGTGAAAATCTCACCGAAGCGCACCTTCCCTTGTTTCATTTTGCACCTCCCCCCAGATTGTCACGTCGTCCTTCCCATTTTATTGGATCCTTCCAATTTCATTGGAAGGACTCACAATGACGTAATGGGGAGCGCACCTTTCCTCTTTACATTCTTACAAACACTCCCTGAGAC
>Ga0101944_10007238_pt1 | contig 11239 bp, 6 predicted proteins | sample DewCreD2012metaG_FD_75245 | JGI IMG/M metagenome (GOLD analysis project Ga0101944, IMG submission 75245) | Hot spring sediment bacterial and archeal communities from British Columbia, Canada, to study Microbial Dark Matter (Phase II) - Dewar... ... | reverse complement strand
ATTCTCAATTGGTGTCCCGAGGATACGCCATATTTATTTACAGATAATTTTGTTTTCATTTCTCCTGAATTTTTATTTTAATATTTTTATATAGGGTATGGAAAAATTTAGTGACCTGAAAATAGGAGATATTCATGGGACGCGCATTAAGGCATTCCAAAAATTAATGCGCTTCAAAATCCGTGATATACTCCTTGTTTCAAGTCTTTATGATAATTACCTGTTCGAAGAAGATGGACGCCTCTACGAATTAATTCGTCAGGAATTTCAGGTTCTCAACTTAAGCCACCCCCCTGAAATTACACATGTTTCAAGTGGGGTGGAAGCGATTGAACTTGCAGCGGTGGAAGAACATTTCGACCTCATAATTACAACCCTCCATATCGAAGATATGCACGTCGTAAAGTTCGCAAAAGCAGTAAGAGATGCAGGTTTAAAAACTCCGATCGTGGTTCTGGCATATGATAATCAAGAGATGCAGGAGTTAATTGAAAATTATGATATATCTGTTTTCGAAAAGATTTTTATATGGCAGGGGGATTACCGACTTATTATCGGAATAATAAAATATATTGAAGATCGTCTGAACGTTGAAAATGATACCGCTCTCGTAGGTGTGCAGTCTATAATCCTTGTAGAAGATAACATAAAATTTTATTCGTCGTATCTACCTCTGATCTATACAGAAATTTTGAACCAGTCAAAAAGACTAATACTTGAAGGTATCAATGTCACACATCGTCTCTTAAGAATGCGTGCCAGACCAAAAATTCTTCTTAGCACTACATACGAAGAGGCATGGTCATATTTTGAGAAATATCAGGACTATGTCCTTGGTGTAATTTCTGACGTAAGTTTTATGCATAATGGTGAAAGAGATCCTGAAGCAGGTTTCCTTTTTGCTGAAAATGTCAAAAGTAGACATGCAGATATTCCTATCTTACTGCAAACCAGCAATCCCGAATTTGAAGCAAGAGCACGCCAGATGGGAGTTGAATTTCTGCTTAAAGGGTCACCCCGACTGTTAAATCGGCTTCGTAGATTCATGATGAATAATTTTGGGTTTGGTGATTTCATTTTCCGTACACGGGATGGGAAACAGGTAGGGCGCGCGCATGATTTGAGGAGTCTGGAAGAGCAGTTAAAAATTGTACCGGACGAAAGTATTCTCTTCCATGCCGAGCATAATCATTTTTCTGTATGGCTAAAAGCCCGGACAGAATTCTGGCTTGCCCACCGCCTCAGACCCAGAAAGGTTTCGGATTTCCGTTCAGTGGATGATTTAAGGAATGAACTTCTTAATTCATTACGCCTCTACCGTGAGCTGCAGCAACGTGGAGTTATTACTGATTTCAATCCTGAAACATTTGATCCGAAAAATAGTTTTGCACGAATTGGCGGTGGTTCACTCGGAGGGAAAGCACGAGGATTGGGATTTGTTAATACGTTGATCAGTACCTACAGTATAAATGAAAAATTCCCCGATGTGGAAATATCCGTTCCTTCTGCGGTGGTAATAGCTACAGATGTTTTTGATGAGTTCCTTGAGGAAAATAAACTTCAGGATTTTGCCCTTGCCGAGACAGACGATGCAATTATTAAACACAGGTTTTTAGAAGCGCCAAAATTTCCTGAGGAAGTAAAAAAAAGATTATCAGAATTTCTGAATATAATTCGTGAACCTCTTGCGGTTAGATCATCCAGTTTACTTGAAGACTCCCAGTATCAACCGTTTGCAGGAGTTTATCAAACATTCATGATCCCGAATAACAATCCGGATGATTCTATACGTCTGGCAGAATTATTGCAAAGTATCAAACTGGTCTATGCCTCCACCTTCTTTAAAAAGGTTAAAGATTATATGAAGGCAACTTCCTATCGACTTGAAGAAGAGAAAATGGCGGTTATTATTCAGCGGATGGTTGGTGAAAGGCATTCTGACCGCTTTTATCCTGATTTCGCGGGGGTAGCTAAATCTTATAATTTTTATCCCGTTCCACCACAAACCGCAACGGATGGAATTGTCCTGGTCGCACTTGGATTGGGTAAGACAGTAGTTGAGGGTGGCAACACCGTCAGATTTTGCCCAAAATACCCAAGACACCTTATGCAGTTTTTTGGTACCATCGAAACGTTAAAAAATGCACAGCAGGATTTTTATGCCTTAAATCTGAAATACGGACTTGAAGATAATGGTCATATCTCTCCCGAAAAATTTGTTGAAAAATATTCAATGGATGTAGCGGAAGAGGACCAGACCCTATTTTATGTTGGTTCAACTTATTCAGCTGAGAATGAGACTGTTTATGATGGAATATCAAGAGAGGGAAAACGTGTTGTCACCTTCGCACCTATCTTAAAGCATCAAATTTATCCTTTACCTGAAATTCTGGAATTCATGCTGAAGATGGGAACGTGGGGCATGGGTACGCACGTTGAAATTGAATTTGCGGCAAATATGGATATACCACCAGCAAAACCAAAGGAATTTGCAATGCTTCAAATCCGCCCAATGGTTTTAAGTCGGGAGCTTGAAGAACTGGATGTCGATATTCCCGCCGAGGAATTAATATGCCAGAGTCAGATGGTCCTGGGCAACGGCGTTACCAGAAATATTTATGATCTCCTAATGGTTGATATAGAAAAATTTGATAGATCTAAAAGTAAAATTGTTGCAGAGGAAATAAGCAAAATAAATGAAAAATTAGTAAATCAGAAAAGACCCTATGTTTTAATTGGTGTCGGGCGATGGGGAAGCCTGGATCCCTGGCTCGGTATTCCTGTAACCTGGGATCAGATTGCAGGTGCCTGCACGATAGTTGAATCAGGTTTTCGAGATATTCATGTGACTCCATCGCAAGGTTCGCATTTTTTCCAGAATATCACATCATTTCGAATTGGATATTTTACTGTCGATTCAATGAATAAACTCGGTTTTATAGATTGGGATTGGTTGAAAAAACAGGATGCCGAAGAAGTACTTGAATATACACGGCATATTAAATTTAGCAGTCCGATAACAGTAAGAATAAATGGCCATAAAAACAAGGGTATTATTTTAAAACCCAAGATTTAGATGATAATGATTTGTATTAGTAAGTTTGGTTATTCAAAATTGAAATCGTACATTTTTAAAGCCTGGAGTAGAAATAAAAGCATTATAATTATTCACTTATAAATCCAACAATAAAAATTCTAGGAGTAAAATATGTCAGAATATGTAAAAGAACTAATGGCGATGGTAAAAGCCAAAAATCCCGCCGAAACGGAATTTCATCAGGCGGTTCAGGAAGTTGCTGAATCACTAACTCTTGTGTTAGAACGACATCCGGAATATCGTACCGCACGCATTCTGGAGCGTATGGTTGAGCCGGAACGGGTAATCCTTTTCAGGGTACCCTGGGTTGATAGCAAAGGTGAGGTTCATGTTAACCGTGGTTTCCGGATTGAAATGAACAGTGCAATCGGTCCATATAAAGGCGGATTAAGATTTCATCCATCGGTAAATCTTGGTATTCTAAAATTTTTAGCTTTCGAGCAGGTTTTTAAGAACAGTTTAACCTCATTGGCAATGGGCGGTGGTAAAGGTGGATCAGATTTTGATCCAAAAGGGAAGAGTGATGTGGATGTAATGCGTTTCTGCCAGGCTTTCATGAATGAACTCTTTCGTCATATCGGTCCGGATACTGACGTGCCTGCTGGTGATATTGGTGTCGGTGGTCGTGAAATTGGTTATTTATTCGGACAGTATAAAAAATTAAGAAACGAATTCACAGGTGTTCTGACAGGCAAAGGATTAAATTGGGGCGGTTCCTTGATACGTCCGGAAGCAACAGGTTATGGATCTGTTTATTTTGCTTCTGAAATGCTTGCAACACGCGGGCAAACATTGGAAGGAAAAAGATGCCTTGTATCAGGAAGCGGCAACGTTGCACAATACACGACAGAAAAGATTATTCAACTGGGCGGTAAGGTTTTGACTCTTTCCGATTCGAATGGCTATATTTATGATGAAGAAGGAATCACAAAAGAAAAACTCGCATTCGTCATGGAGTTGAAGAATGTCAGGAGAGGGCGTATAAAAGAATATGCTGATAAATACAAATCTGCTGTTTATACCCCACTGACAGGCAAAGAAGAATTCAATCCTCTCTGGAATCATAAAGCGGATTGTGCTTTCCCGAGCGCCACTCAGAACGAAATCAATGAGAAGGATGCAAATAACCTTGTCCGTAATGGTGTCTTTGTGGTTAGCGAGGGTGCTAATATGCCGACCACATCGGGTGGTGTAAAAGTATTCCTCGATGCTAAAATTCTTTACGGTCCGGGTAAAGCTGCCAATGCAGGTGGTGTTGCAACATCAGGTCTTGAGATGTCACAAAATGCAATGCGACTTGCCTGGCCGAGGGAAGAGGTTGATAACAGACTTCGACAGATTATGAAAAATATTCATAAAACCTGTGTTACAATTGCTGAGCGATTCGGTACACCAGGAAATTATGTTAATGGTGCTAACATTGGAGGATTCCTTAAAGTGGCCGATGCAATGATGGATCAGGGTATTGTTTGATATCTTAAAAATAATATAACAGGTAGAGACAGTTTTTTACTGTCTCTGCCTTTTAATTTTTATGTTTTGAAGCAACTGGAGAAAATTAATAGAGCGGTTCTATAAAGTTATGTTTAAATTTAAGTCATGAAAAGCAAACTTGATGAAAAAGCTACACCACTCGATGCTTTATGGGTGGAACATGGATACGGTAACAGATTCCAGGGATTCCAGAATCTCATGCGACTGCGAATCCGCGATGTTCTGCTTGTATCAAGTTTGTATGATCTGTACCTGTTCGAAGAAGACGGAAGACTTTACGAATTAATCCGCCACGAGTATCAGGGATTCAATCTAAGCCATTCGCCCGAATTAACCAGAGTATCAAGCGGGCACGAGGCTATCGCTCTTGCAAAAGAAGAGAAGCGATTTGACCTGATAGTCACAACTCTCCACATAGATGACATGCATGCCATAGATTTTGCAAAATTGGTGAAGGAGTCTGGACTTAATCTACCGGTTATCCTGCTTGCACATGACAACCGCGAATTAAAATATCTCCTTCTTCATCATGATACTTCAGTCTTTGATAAGATCTTTATCTGGCAGGGGGATTTTCGAATAATTATTGCAATCATAAAATATCTGGAAGATCGGATGAACGTCGAACATGATACACATATAGTCGGTGTTCAGACGATTATAGTTGTAGAAGATAATATCCGCTATTATTCCTCGTTTCTTCCTCTAATTTATACAGAAATTCTTAAGCAATCGCAGAGATTGATTTCAGAAGGGATTAATTTAACGCACAAATTTCTCCGGATGAGGGCACGGCCAAAAATATTATTGTGCTCTACATTTGAAGAGGCAATGTCTTATTACGAGAAATATAAAGAGTACATGCTTGGTGTTATTTCTGATATTGATTTTCCGCGTGAAGGTAAACAGGATCCAACGGCAGGCATTGAATTTGCCCGATTAATAAAAAGAGAATCGGACATCCCTATTCTGCTTCTATCCAACGAACCGAGCAATAAATCCCTTGCAGACGAGGTGGGGGCATCTTTTGTTGTAAAAGATTCTCCTCATCTTCTTAATGATCTACGTCAGTTCATGAATAAATATTTCAGTTTTGGTGACTTTATATTTCGTACACCAGCAGGAGTTGAAGTCGGTCGCGCTCATGATCTCAAAAGTCTGGAAGAGCAAATTGAAACTGTTCCGGAGGAAAGTTTGAAATATCATGGCGAGAGGAACGATTTTTCAAATTGGTTAAAGGCCCGAACAGAATTCTGGCTTGCTCATCATCTTCGCCCGCGCAAAGTCAGTGATTATCCATCCATTGAGGATTTGCGCAAAGATTTAATTTATTCATTAAAAACATACAGATCCATCCGTCAGAGGGGGATCATTACCGATTTTGTTAAAGAAAGTTTTGATCCCGATACCAGCGTGGCACGAATTGGAGGCGGCTCCCTCGGCGGTAAAGCCAGAGGATTGGGATTCGTCAATACATTGATTAATGATTATAATGTACGTAATCGTTTCGATGGCGTAACGATTTCCGTGCCTGCGGCGGTTGTCATTGGTACCGATGTTTTTGATGAATTTTTAGAAGAAAATAATTTGCGCGATTTTGCGTTTAACTGTAATGATGACCGCGAAATTACAAAACGTTTTCTTGAAGCTCCCAAGTTTCCTGAAAACATATTGGGTGAACTTGCTGCTTTTCTGGATATCGTGAGAACTCCTCTTGCCGTCCGTTCTTCAAGTTTACTTGAGGATTCGCAATATCATCCATTCGCCGGTGTGTACGAAACTTACATGATTCCGAACGGTCATACTAATCCGTTGGTTCGGCTAAATGATTTACTTAACAGCATTAAAAGAGTTTATGCTTCAACTTTCTATCAGAGCGCGAAGGAATATATTAAAGTTACGTCATACCGACTTGAAGAAGAGAAGATGGCGGTCATTGTACAGAAACTAGTAGGGATGGCACATGGCGATAGATTTTACCCGGATATTTCGGGGGTTGCAAAATCGTATAATTTTTATCCGCTTCCAACTCAAAAGGCATCAGATGGTACGGTTTCGGTTGCACTTGGACTGGGAAAAACCGTAGTTGATGGAGGAAATACAGTCCGATTCTGCCCGAAATATCCCGAAGATATCATACAATTTTATTCGGTTAAGGAAACATTGAATACAACACAGCATGATTTTTATGCCCTGAAATTGGACACAAATTCGGATTTTGGGTACGAAACACACGACATGCTGGTTCAAAAATTTTCACTTGATGTTGCGGAAAATGATGGTACGCTGCATTACGTGGGTTCAACTTACTCACCGGAAAGTGATTCTATTGTTGAAGGGTTGAGCCGACAGGGATCCAGAGTTGTGACTTTTGCTCCCATATTAAAAGGAAAACTATTTGCACTCCCTGCAATCCTGGAACTTTTACTCGATATGGGGACCTGGGGTATGGGAACACCGGTCGAAATTGAATTTGCAGCAACTCTTAATCCATCGAAGGATGGAACACGTGAGTTTGGTTTGCTCCAGATGAGGCCGTTAGTGATTCATCGTGAGCCAGAACAACTGGAGATTTATGTAAAAGACGAATCTCAACTGATATGCCGAAGTGATCAGGTCCTTGGTAATGGTATTATTGATGATATACAGGATATTGTTATTGTAGATTATAATAAATTTGAAAGGGCAAAGAGCAGAGAAGTAGCAAGAGAGGTGAGTCAGTTTAACACAGAATTACTCTCTCTCCGGCGCCCATACCTTTTGGTTGGGGTAGGAAGATGGGGAACTTTAGATCCCTGGTTAGGAATACCGGTCACATGGGAACAGATTGCCGGTGCGCGAGTTATTATCGAAGCAGGGATGAAAGACATGATGGTAACACCTTCGCAGGGATCACATTTCTTTCAGAATATAACATCTTTTATGGTTGGATATTTTACAGTCAATCCACATATGGAACAGGGGTACCTCGACTGGGATTGGCTATTGAATAGAGAAGCTGTCAGTTCACTGAATTATACCAGGCACGTACATTGTGAAAGACCTATAATTGTGCAAATTAACGGTCATCAGTCAAAAGGAATAATATTAAAACCGGAGGTAAATCGTGAGTAAAAAAGGCGCGAATGATCGGCAGCAAAAGTCATATACAAAATGCCCGCACTGTGGCCAATCTTTAAGTCCCTGGGAGCAGGTGCTCCTAAGCGTAGACCGCGTTCTTACGTGCAGGCATTGCTGGTATAGAATTTTAATGGATATAAAACCAGGTGAAAGTCGGGATCAAAAAGAGGGAGAAGACAAAGGAACAAAAGGGTGATCATATGGAATCATATAATTCTTTTAAAGTAGCACAAAAGCAAATTTTTGAGGCAGCAAAATATTTAAATCTTGACCGGGCAACAATTGACCTTCTTACCTGGCCTCAACGTGAAATTATGTTCACAATTCCGGTAAGAATGGATAACGACAGCGTGAAAATTTTTCATGCCTGGCGCATTCAGTACAATACAGCACGAGGACCTGCTAAAGGTGGGATCCGGTTTCATCCCGATGAAACGGTAGATACCATCCGTGCACTTGCATGCTGGATGACCTGGAAAACCGCTGTTGTTGACCTACCGCTTGGTGGTGGTAAAGGTGGAGTAATTTGTGACCCCAAAAACATGTCTATCAGGGAACTTGAAAAACTTGCCCGGGGTTATATACGGGGCATAGCAGAAAATATAGGCGTAGAAAAAGATATCCCTGCGCCTGATGTTTACACTAACCCTCAAACAATGGTCTGGATGATGGATGAATACGAAACAATCATGCATCGTCATCAACCCGGCATTCTTACAGACAAACCTCTTCAAATGGGTGGAACAGAAGGACGAAGGGATGCAACCGCACGAGGCGGCGTGGTAACTGTGCGTGAAGCATGCAAGACGTTCCGAGTTGATGCTCGTGGTAAATATGCAATACAGGGATTTGGTACTGCGGGGCAACGTGCCGCATTACTTCATCAGGAAATGTTGGGTGGTGGAAAACTTGTGGCAGTCAGTGACTCACGAGGTGCAATTTATAATCCAAAAGGATTTAATCCAAAAGATCTGGTCACGCATAAATTAACAACCGGTTCGGTTGTCGGATTTCCCGGAGCAGTTGAAATCTCACATGATGAGGTACTTGAAGCCGATGTTGATGTACTTTATCCTGCAGCATTGGAGAATTCAATCAGTGATAGAAATGCAACAAAAATTAAAGCAAAAATAATCTGTGAACTTGCCAACGGTCCGACTACCCCTGAAGCAGATGAAATACTTTACCGAAATAATGTTCATGTTATCCCGGATATTCTGGCAAGTGCAGGAGGTGTGACTGTTTCATATTTTGAAATGGTGCAGGATAGTTATTTTTATTTCTGGGATGAAACGGTAGTACATCAACAACTGGATCAAAAATTAACAAAGGCATACCACCGTGTGCAGGAAGCAATAAGAGATAAAAAAGTTCATCCCCGACTTGCAGCTATGATTGTAGGAGTTGCGCGTGTTGCCGAATCCTGCAAATTACGAGGATGGGTCTAACAGTTAATTTGATTTATTTATCCTATTGATCCGATAAGTATATTTTTTTATATTTATTTAACGTTAGACATTACAATAAATGAGAACATATTTAAAATCAAAAATACATAATGCAATTGTAACAGAAGCGAATCTAAGATACGTAGGGTCAATTACAATTGATGAAGCATTGATGGAGAAAGCGGATATCTCTGAATACGAAAAGGTTCTGGTGGTAGATAATACTAATGGAAACAGACTGGAAACGTACGTAATAAAAGGCAAGAAAAAATCCGGGAAAATATGCATGAACGGTGGATCTGCTCATCTCATAAAAAAAGGCGATGAAATAATAATTATGACATTTCAAACAACCGATGTCCCTAAAAAACCTAAAATAATTATTGTCGATAAAAACAATCGTTTTGTAAAATACACAAAAGAACAATTAGAAGATCTTAAGGGTGCCTCATGTTGATATTTCGTATAAGTTAATTTTATCTACCTCTGCAGATTCGATTCAGAGATCTTACCCATCAATTTATATCCTTAACCCGCTATATAAAAACCCTTCTCATGTGTGACAAGTCGCTGTTCCCTGATTCTCAAATGTGAGATTTATCCACATATAAGGACCAATTATTGGATATTCCTTTGTGTGATCACACTTCCCAACTGGCACAAAAATTGACACTTTTTACCGTGTACATTGACTACTATCGGTGGGGGTGGATTAATTTAAGGTGGATAAAAAGGGATGGGAAGTATGCATTATTTCGGATAGAGAAGTCTATGTAATAAAATCCGATATTTTAAAAACTAACCAGGTAGTGAGTATTACCGATATGGATTGGATAAACCTTTATAAAAGCAAACTGACAACAGCCGAAGAAGCACTTCGTTGTGTAAAAAGTAATGATAGAATCTTCGTCAGTGCGAACGCTGCAACTCCATTTTCTATGCTTGAGGCTCTTTCTGCTCGCAAAGATGAAGTATCAAATGTCGAGATTAACCATGTATTGCTGGTCGGGAATGATCCGTTTTCAAAAGAAGGAATGGAATCTCATTTTCGTCACAATTCTCTATTTGTCGGACCTGCAGATCGACCGATAATTAATGAGGGGAGAGGAGATTATGTACCAATATTTCTGTTTGAGGTTCCACGACTTTTCAGAAATGGTATGATACCTCTTGATGTCGCTATTATACATTTCTCTCGTCCCGATAATCATGGATTTATGAGTTATGGAGTTGAATGCATCGCCTCCAAATCTGCCGCTGAAAATGCAAAGTGTGTTATTGCTGTAGTTAATGATAAAATGCCCCGAGCGCTCGGTGATTGTTTTATGCATGTTTCACGCGTTCATAGAATTGTGGAAATATCACAGGATATACCAGAACTCCCGCGTAAACCTCCCTCTGAAGTTGAATTTAAAATTGGCAAGCACATAGCATCTCTTGTTGAAGATGGTGCAACTCTTCAACTCGGTATTGGAGGGATCCCTGATGCAGTTCTCCTATCATTAACTGATAAAAAGGATCTTGGGATTCATACAGAAATGGTATCAGATGGCATTGTAAAACTTATTGAACAGGGTATAATTACATGTAAACGAAAATCAATCCATCCGAATAAGGTTATTGTAACATTCTTTTATGGATCCAAACAACTTTATTCATACGTTGATAACAATCCAATGTTTGAAATGCATCCCTGTGATTATACAAATGATCCGTTTATCGTTGCACAAAATGATAAAATGATTGCAATTAATTCGGCAATCGAAGTTGATATTACCGGTCAGGTTTGTTCTGACTCAATTGGACCTAGAATTTACAGCGGATTTGGCGGACAGGTAGATTTCATCCGCGGCGCATCAAAGTCGAAAGGTGGAAAACCAATTATCGCACTTCCATCTACAGCAAAAAATGATACAGTATCTAAAATTGTCCCGACATTAAAACCGGGTGCAGGAGTCGTGACAACAAGGGCAGATGTACATTATGTTGTGACTGAATATGGTATCGCAGAATTACACGGTAAAAGTATCAGACAGAGAGTTAAAGCATTAATTTCAATTGCTCATCCCAATTTTAGAGA
>Ga0101944_10007237_pt1 | contig 11240 bp, 7 predicted proteins | sample DewCreD2012metaG_FD_75245 | JGI IMG/M metagenome (GOLD analysis project Ga0101944, IMG submission 75245) | Hot spring sediment bacterial and archeal communities from British Columbia, Canada, to study Microbial Dark Matter (Phase II) - Dewar... ... | reverse complement strand
GACCCGGACCTGTGCGCCGCCATCGCGGACGCTTACACACGGTTCCTCCAGGATCGCAGCAGCCGCGCCCTGGACCATGTTCTCGAATTTCTCGGGCAGCGCCTCGAAAGGCTGGATAAAGACATCGTCTGGTACGACACGAACATCGCGGACTATCAGCGGCAGCTCGGACTGCGCGACCCGCACACGGATCCCACGGACGAAGATTTGCTGATACAGGCGCTCGAAACGGATCGCGCATCGGCGGAGGCGGATCTGGTCGCGGCGCACGCGCAGTTGTTCGAGGCGCGCCGCCTTGCGCCGGGCGCGCCGGACACCACAGCGGAGGAGTTTCTGGAGCAGTACTCGAACCGGACGCTCCAGCCGCCGCCCCGCACCGTGGAGAGCAAATCAGGCGCGGAGCCAAAGCTGTCCCCGCGCGAGGCGGCCAACGAACGCCTGCGCGCCCTCGAACTCGAACGCCGCGCCCTGGGTTCAGGAGAGAAGACTGCGGACCGCGCCGCGCGCCTGGACCGCGGCATCGCCGCCGCGCAGCGCGAACTCGAAGATCTCATCCGGAGCGAGATCGAGGAAAAGGGGCAGGAAGCCGCCGCAGGAGCGGATGGCGCGAAAAATGACAAAAAGCAAAAACCCGATCCCGCGCGGGACATTCCGGCTGAACTCGCGGAAAAACTCCGCGCCCTCGAACTGTCGCTGGCGCTCGAAAAGGCGCGCTTCGACCGCCTGGACATCAGCACGAAACTGCTCAAGAAGAACCGTGGCCAGGCCTACGGGCTGTCCGATGAGCTGGTGCGCATGATCCGTGAGCGCGAAGCGCTGATCGCGGTGCGCGCGCTTTTGAGCGAACGCAGCGAGGATGCGCAGCGCATCGCGGCCCAAAGCCCGTTGAGCGTCAAGCCGCAGGGCAGGCCCGTGCCGTCCAAAGCGCCGGCGCTGCCGCGCGGCGATCTGCCCGCGCTCGCGGCGCACCTCATGGGCGGCATGATCATTGAGAAAAAGGAAAACATCAAACTGGGCGGGCGAGACGCCGTTGCCATCCGCGCCACAATGCCGTGGGAATCGGGCAGCGTGCGCACGCACCAGGCCGTGATCGCCGCAAACGGGCGCGTCTACTGGCTGCGCGCCATCGCACTCAACGAGTCCACACTGGACACACCCGAAGTCACGCGCTTCTTCACGGAATTCAAAATAACCCGATAGCCGCTGCGCGGATCACCTGGGTTTGCGGTACCGCGCCGCGGCCGCGCTTTTCCATTGGGTGATGGCCGCGTCTTTTTGCGCGGGATCGGCCCACCCGCCCGCGGCCAGGGACATGGCCTGCGCCTCGGACAGGGGCGGCGCGAACAGATCGTCCGTCGCGGCCGCGCCCAGGGCTTTGCGCGCCGCGGCGAGAGCCTGAAGCGGCTCGATGTACATGGCCCCGGCCAGCTCGTCCACCAGATTGAGCCGGGCCGCGCCCTTCGCGGAATCGTAGCGGATGATCTGCGGCATCTTGTAAGGGTTCAGCGCGACGACCGTGTTGGCGCTGTTCAGCGACTCATATACGGACGGCAGGATGGCCATGGTGTTGATGGAGAATTCCGAGGGGCCGCCGGGCGCGCCCTTTTTCAGAATCCACAGCTTCTGCCCCTGCTCCGTGAGCGAGAAATTCACGAACTCGCACGCCGCCTCGGCGTTGGGCGCGCCCTTGAGCACGGCGATTGGGTCCGGGGTCACGGCCGTGGCGTCCTCGGGCATGGTGAAGCCCAGCTTGTCCGCGCCGTGTTCTTCGATGCTCGAATACGCGTAGGACACCAGCGTGAGGCCGTACGCTATCTGGCCCGCGGCCACATCCTGCGGCACCTGGCCCGAGGAGCCGGGCAGGGCGCGGCAGTTGGAGATGATCTTCCCGAGCAGAATCCAGCCCTGGCGCCACCCGTAGCGCTGCAGCAGAATCTCGAAAATGGCGTGCGCGCTGCTGCTCTGCCTCGGGTCGGACAGCTCGATCCACCCCTGCAGGCGCGGGTCCGCGAGGTCCGCCCAGGTCTTGACCTCGGGCAGGTTCTGCGCCTTCACAATCTGCTTGTTCACCAGAATGCCGAACGCGCCCAGAGATACCCCGTACCAGCGGCCTTCGGGATCGTACAGCGGCGCGCCCTTGAGGTCCGCGGGAATCTGCGACACAATTTCGCGCGGCGGTTTGCAGGGCTGGAGCAGGCCCTTTGCTGCCAGCTCGATGTACCGGTCCGAGCCGCCCCCGTAGAACAGGTCAAGCCCGATGCCGTCCGGCTTCTTCTCGAACGAGGACAGAATGAACTTGAGATCGTTGGACGCGCCCCCGGACTCCACCCACTCCACGGCCATGTCAGCGCCGTGTTTGTCCTTGTACCACTTCTCGAATCCGGCCTGCATCTCCTTGCGGATACCCTCGTGGTGCGGGGAAATGATCTTGATGACCGCGCCTTGTTTCTTGCTGTCCACGCCCGTCAGTTTCTTGAACCGCTGGCATGACGCCGCGGCTGCGGCCACGGCCGCGCACAACAGCAGCGCAAGCGCGATTCGCGCCGTGGCGCGGTGTCTCGAAATTGAAAAAAACGGGATGCGCGTGATAATGTCTGGTCTGTTTTTCATATTTGCCTATAGGCGCATATAGCGCCTGTCCCCCTTCCGGCGGTTTTAAAAAGTTTTTCAGATAATCATACCATGGAAACGCCCCGAATCAAGGGTTTTGGCACAGGGTTTTTCACATGTTGTGGATAAATGCATGGGGTTTTCCACAAAAACAGGCCGAAATGCACGGATTGTTAGTGATTTGTTCATTTATATATACATATATTCGCCTATTGGCGCACATGCTTTTGTGGCATGGCCGTGCCCATTTTTCTCACTGAAAAATCCGCACAAACCAGCCAAGGATACGGCTGCGGCATGGGCTGAACCATAGCCATGCGCCAGGCTGGCGCCGGGTGCGGTACGAGTGGGAGCGCAGCCTGCCGGGGGCGAGGGACAGGGGCGAAAAACGCAAATTGGGTCTGTTGAAAAACTTGTTATTTGCTTTCTTGGCATTGTTTCCAAGTAGCGCAAATGAGCGAAAGTGAGCAAAAACACCGGGACTGTGGGGCTGTTGAAAAACTCCATAAGCTGCGCCAAAAACGCGAACGCAGCAAAAAACAGGGACTGGGAACGCGGCGCTTTTCCGCGTGCCTGTACCTGCTTTTTGCGGCCGCCGGGCTTTTTCAACAATCCCACTGGGTGCGTTTTGCGGCAGAAAAACCTTGCCTGTCCCGCGTTTTTTCCGACGCCAGGACTTTTTCAACAACCCCAAATTCCCGGAACCGCGATTAATTAAATGCTGAAAATCTTTGAATCACCGGCTCCCCGAATCACCGGATCCCCGGCTCTTCGAATGCATCCATGTTTTTGCTTGTGAGGGCGTTGGAGTGCGCGGATTCGAACAGGGTCCGGCCGTCTCGAACCAGAACGGTGCGCCAGTGGAACAGGTCGCCCTCGGCCATGGGCAGGGGGGTGAGCGAGAAAAGGAGCTCGTCGCCCTGGCGCACGGACAGGGGATCGGGCAGCGGGAAGAACACCTGGCGCCAGCTTGTGAGCGGCGCGTCCGGAGCCGTGTCCAGGCGCACGCCCGGAGCGAGGTCCGCCTCGAACCATACGCCGAATCCATGCACGGTGTCCGCGCGGGTCACGCGCATGCGCGCGGGTTCGTTCACGGGCGGGCACGGGGGCGGCGCGGCCCAGTTCACCTCGAACACGGGAGCGGGGCCGCACACAATGTCCGCGCCCGCCAGGCTCTCGACCCAGTAGTTCTGGGTGATTTCGTGCAGGGCCGGGGACAGGTCCACGCCGCAGCATGAGGCGCAGGAGAGCATGAGGCGCTCGTGCAGGGCCGGGTGCCGTACTGCGGCGGCGAAGGTGCGAAGCGCGCGGGGGATGAACCATGCGCCGGACTTGAGGTGCCGCTCAATGATGCGCGGCATGGCGCGGGTGATGCCCTCGGCCAGACCCGCGTAGCCCAGAAGCTCGCACACGGCGCCGTCCACGCGCTCGGGCAGGCGCAGGGACAGAAAGTCGCCGCGCAGGAACTCGATGCGGTCCTCGCACCCGTTGGCGCGGGCCACGCTGCGGGCCAGGTTGACGATGCCTCGCTTTTCCACGGCGTACACACGCGCCGCGCCCGCCTGCGCTGCCATCACGGCCAGAACGCCCGATCCGGTTCCCGCGTCCAGAACCACATCGCCGGGGCGCACGCGCGCGCGCAGCGCCGCCCGGAACCGCTCCAGGCGCACCCCGTCGTTGAGCATCACATGATCCGCATACATGGCATGGTCCTGCGCCGCTTTTTGATACGCAATTATAGCGCAAAGCCGCGCGCGGCCAGCCCCGCGCCGCGCAATTTTTATTGCCATTGTGTCGGATCGCGATACCTGCTTGATTCCAGAGCGTCACACCGAAGCGGGGTCCAGGCCGAACGGCTCCAGGGCGCGCTCGAAGATGCCCAGGCTGTAGGCGATGACCAGGCCGTAGTTGGTGATGGGCACGCCCTGGGCGCGGCACTCCAGAATGCGGGTGAGCATGGCGCGGCGGTTCCACATGCACGCGCCGCAGTGGATCACGAGCTTGAAGGGCGAGAGGTCCGCGGGGAAATCCCGGCCCTGCACCTGGGTGAAATCGAGCGCGCCGCCAATGTATTGGGTGAGCCAGCGGGGGATTTTGACGCGGCCGATGTCATCGGCGATGGGATGGTGCGAGCAGGCCTCGGCGATGAGCACGCGGTCGCCGGGCCGCAGTTTTTCCACGGCGAGCGCGCCGCGCACCTGTTCGGCCAGGTCACCCTTGTAGCGCGCGAACAGGATGGAGAAGCTGGTGAGGGGAATGTGGTCCGGGGTGTCCGCGGAGACTTTGAGGAACGCCTGCGAGTCCGTGACCACGAGGCGCGGCGGGGCCGAGACCATCTCGAGCGCGCGGCGCAGTTCGCGTTCTTTGACCACCATGCAGAATGCGTCCGCGTCGAGCAGGTCGCGGATGGCCTGCACCTGCGGCAGGATGAGGCGTCCCTTGGGCGCTTCCTTGTCAATAGGGACCACGAGCACGGCCATCTGGCCCGGCCCCACGAGGTCGGACAGGATCGGAGGGGCGTTGATGAACTCCTCGGGGGCGGCCTCAATGAGCGCCTGGCGCAGGTCCAGCATGCCGTGTCCGTTGAGCGCATTGGTGAGTATCACGCGCGCGCCGCGCCCGGCCAGGCCGTTCACCAGAGCGGCCGGGGGCTGCGCCAGGTCGCATTTGTTGAAGGCCACAATCACCGGAATTTCCTTTTTCAGCAACTCATCGAGCATGCGCTCCTCGAACACGGTCCACGCCGCGCCATCGGCCACGAGCACGCCCACATCCGTGCGGCCGATGACCTGCCGGGTTTTCTCCACACGCAGGCTGCCGAGCGCGCCCGTGTCGTCAATGCCCGCGGTGTCTATGAAAAGCACCGGCCCCAGGGGAAGCATTTCCATGGGCTTCTCCACCGGGTCCGTGGTGGTGCCGGCCGTGTCCGACACGATGGACACGCTCTGGCGCGTGATGGAATTGAGCAGGCTGGACTTGCCCGCGTTGCGGCGTCCGAAGATGCCGATGTGCAAACGATGGCTTTTGGGGGCTGCCTGGTTCATGGGTCCGCCTCCTTTTCCGGCGCGCGCTCACAGCGGACACCTCTGCAAAGCGCGCTTGTATGATGAGATGTCGAACGGCGCCAGGATGTTGAGCCGGGGCGCGGTGTGGCCGTAGTCGCTGGACACGGTGCGTCCCAGGCGGCGCACCAGTTCGATTACGCTGTCCGGGCCGGTGTCGGACGAGGGCGCGCGGTCCGGGTAGATTTCGTACAGCCGCCGGTATTTTTCCGGAGTGGCCAGAGGCATGATGACATCGGCGCCGGCCTTGAGCGCGCGCTCGGTTCCGTTGGGGCAGAGCGTGGCCAGCGCCGTGGTGGCGGGGATGTGCGCGAAGGGCAGCGCCAGGCGCGCAAGGGCAATGGCCTTGAGGCACAGGTCCGCGCCGCCGGGCGGGGAATGTTTCAGCGGTGTGTGCGGGTGCGGGATGAACGGGCCGATGCCAACCATGTCCGCGTCCAGGCGGCGCAGGAAGACGATGTCGTCGGCTAGGGTTGCGGCGGACTGGCCGGGCAGCCCCACCATCATGCCGCTGCCCGCCTGGAACCCGGCTTCCTTGAGCCACACCAGGCAGCGGATGCGGCGCTCGAAGCTCATTCCGGGGTGCAGGGACTTGTAAAGGTCCGGGTCCACGGTTTCATGCTTGAGCAGGTAGCGGTCCGCGCCGGCTTCGCGCATCTGAAAATAATCGTCGCGGGGGTATTCGCCCAGGGACAGGGTCACGGCCACATCCGCGGCGTCCTTGATGCGGCGGATCATGCGCGCCACGCGGGGCGCGGTGAGGGCGGAGTCCTCGCCGGACTGGAGCGCCACGGTGCGGCGGCCGCGCGCGGCCGCGCTCACGACCGCGTCCACGATTTCTCGGTCCGTCATGCGGTAGCGGGGAAGATGCCTGTTGGCCGCGCGCAGCCCGCAGTACAGGCAGTTGCGGCGGCACACATTCGAGATCTCGATGAGCGCGCGCAGATGCACGGACTCGCCCACGGCGTAGGCTCGGGTGCGGTCCGCGGTATCGAGCAGCGCGCGCACGCGGGCCGGGCTGCGCTCTTCGAGCAGTTCTATGAGTTTCTCGCGCGATATCATGGCCGTGTCGCCTTTCCGGGATCGCGCGCTCATCCTCCGGGTTCAGAAATACAGATCGCGCTCGCCCTGCTCGATGCGCCGCAGGCGCTCCTGGGTTTCCAGGCGCCTTTTTTCCGTGGGGATGTCCGGCATCTGCTCCTGGATGGCGCGCAGGCCCGCCTCGCGCGTGGCTTCGGACGCGTAATCAATGAGGTATTCCTTGAAGGTGAGCATGGCGTTGGGCAGGCAGAATTTCTGGATGAGGCCGGGTTTGGCCAGGTCCATGAAATCGCCGCCGGTGCGGCCCAGGCGGTAGCAGCCCGTGCAGAAACTGGGCATGTAGCCCATGTCCGCGATGTCACGGATCACCGCATCCAGCGGCCGCGTGTCGCCGAGAGTGAACTGCTCCACATCCGGGGCGTGTTCGCGGTGGTCTTCGCTGTAGGCGCCGGGGTGCGTGCGCGAACCGGCGCTCAACTGCGAGGTGCCCAGATCCATGAGCGCGCGGCGCATATCGGGCTGCTCGCGCGTGGTGAGGATCATGCCCGTGTAAGGCACGGCCAGGCGCAGAATGGCCACGAGCCGCTTCATGTCGAGGTCGCTCACCTCATGGGGCGGATGCAGTGAAATGTCGCTTCCCATCGCAGGCTCCATGCGCGGGAACGAAATGGTATGCGGACCCACGCCGAACTCGCGCTCCAGGTGCGCCACATGCTGGAGTAGGGCCAGGATCTCGAATTTCCAGTCGTACAGTCCGAAGAGCACGCCCACGGCCACATCGTCAATGCCGCCCTGCTGCGCGCGGTCCAGGGCGAACAGCCGCCACTCGAAATTCGCCTTGGGTCCCGAGGGGTGCATCTTCCTGTAAGTGTCCAGGTGATAGGTTTCCTGGAAACACTGGTAGGTGCCGATGCCGGCCCCTTTAAGCGTCTTGAAATCATCCACGGACAGAGGCGCGAGGTTCACATTGACGCGGCGGATTTCGCCGTTGTCCACTTTGGTGTCGTACACTGCGGCGATGGTGTCCGTGATGTAGTCAATGCCGCAGCTTTCACCGTAGACCATGAGGATGCGCTTGTGGCCCTGCATGACCAGGGCGCGGGTTTCGGCGCGCACCTCGTCCATGGTAAGGGTCTTGCGCTTGAGGCCAGTGTTTTCGCGCCGGAACGCGCAGTACAGACAACTGTTGCGGCATTCGTTGGTGATGTACATGGGAGCGAAGAGCACCAGCCGGCGGCCGTAGATGGCGAGCTTGACCTCGCGCGCGGCAGGGAAAACAAGCTCGTCGAATTCGGGGCTTCCGGCCTGGAGCAGGACCGCGGTTTCGTCCGGGGTGAGGCCCTTGAGTTCGCGCGCCTTGTCGAGCACGGCGAGCACGCGCGCTTTGTCGGGCCGGCGGTGTTTCTCCAGGGTCTCGAAGATCGTCTTCTCGTCAATGAAGCTCTGCGTCAGCGTAGCCATGATCGAGCCCTTTCCGGGCGGTCCTGTGCCGGGCGCGGGGCCGTCCTGTGATGGTTCAGCCCAAGCGTTCCTTGATCTCGCGCAGAAGCGTGGCCGGGTCCAGGGGCTTGGTGAGATACACCTCGGCGGGCAGGGTCTTCTCGGCGCCGCCCTGGCCGAAGTTCATGTCGTACAGCTCTGTGAAGGACGACAGGGCGATGATGGGGATGCCCTTGAGCTTTGGGTCGCCCTTGATGCGGCGCGCCACATCGAACCCGTCGCGGCCCGGCATGAGCAGGTCGAGGATGATGAGGTCGGGCTTGAAGGACTTGACCTTGACAAGCCCTTGCTCGCCGTCGTTGGCCGCGTCCAGATCGAATTTGCCCTTGAGCAGCACGACCAGGGAGTCCACGATGGCCGGGTCGTCCTCGATGATGAGGATCTTCCTGCGGCCGGCCGGTTTGGGATCCTTTTTGGGGCTTTCCGGTTTGGCCGCCTTGGCCGGAGCCTTACTCTTTGCTTTTGCCATTGTGATCCACGCCCTTTCTGTGTCGCGGAATGTCCACGATGAACCGGGTGCCGTTTTCGGCGTCGCTCTCCACGCGGATGCGTCCGCCGCGGAACTCGATGATGTTCCTTACGATGGACAGGCCCAGGCCGGTGCCGCGTTTCACGCGCCTTCGGGCCTCGTCGCTGCGCCAGAAGTCTTCGAAAATCTTCTCGCGTTCCTCGGGCGCAATGACCAGGCCCCAGTTTCGCACTTCCATGGTGAGCCTGTCCGGCTCGGGCGAGTCCAGGGTCACGATCACCTCCCGGCCCTCGTCCGAATATCTGAATGCGTTGCTGACAAGGTTCAAAACCACCTGGTTGAACAGCTTGCGGTTCGCCTTGAGCGTGCCGGGCGGTTTTTTGACCTCCACCCGGTAGGTGACGCCCCGCTCTTTAGCGCGCGGGGAGAAAAAGTTCACGATCTCGCGAACGGCCTGCTCCACATCAATGTCTTCCGTGTCCACTTCGGTTTCGATGCGCGCCGCGGATTCGGCCTGGGCCAGGCCCAGGATGTCGTTGACCAGCTCCATCATGTCGTCGCCGCGCGCGGCCGCGTCGTGAAGCAGTCTGCGCGCGTCTTCCGCATCAATGTCCTCGGCCGCGAGCAGCACGGCCAGGCAGCTCTGGAGCGCGGCGAGCGGGGCGCGCAACTGATGCGACGCCGTGCGCATGGAGGCCCTCTGCAGGTTGCGCATCTCTTCGAGCTTGCGGCACTCCATATCCTGCTCTCGCGATTTTTCGTACAGGCCGGCGATGAGTTCGTTGAGCTTTCGCACCGAGCGCCGCACACGCAGATACCAGGTCATCAGCCCGAGCAGGGCCGCGCCCAGGAGCAGCGCCAGCGCGGCGTGCGCAAGAGGGTGCGAGACCCCGGCCGCGATAAGCACGGCCGGGATCATCGCACAACCTGCAAGGACTACCGAAACCCATCCGAGCCGCTCCGTCCTATGCAGTTGTCCGTTGTCGCCAGTGGCTGGCTTGTCCATGTGAACCGCCTGTCACAGCGTGCCGAGAATCTCACACGCCCCGTTTGGTGTAGTGCGTGTGAAGCAGGCTGTGGGATTTCTCCCCGAGGGGCTCCTCGAGGAATTCATCATAGATTTTCTTGATGAACGGGTTTTCGTGCGACTTACGGATGGGCAGTCTCTTGTCCTCCTCATAAATGGCTCTGGCGCGGGCCTCGCGCACGGGCCAGTTTGTGGGAATGGGCATGCCGCCGCCGCCCAGGCATCCGCCCGGGCAGGCCATGATCTCGATGAAGTGGTAATCGGCCTTGCCGTCGCGGATCGCATCGAGCAGCACGCGCGCATTGCCCAGGCCGCTCGCGGCCGCCACCTTCACATCCAAATCCCCGACCTTGACCGTGGCCTCGCGCACTTCCTTCAGACCGCGCACCTCCACGAAGTCCAGGTTCTCGAGCGGCTTCTTGGTGACCACTTCGTACACCGTGCGCAGCGCCGCTTCCATCACGCCGCCGGACGCGCCGAAAATCACGGCCGCGCCCGTGGACTCGCCCAGCGGGTCGTCGAACATTTCGTCTTCGAGTTCCAGCAGGTTTATACCCGCCTGCTTGATCATGCGAGCGGTTTCGCGCGTGGTCAGCGCCACATCCACATCCTGCACCCCGCTGTCGTACATCTCGGGCCGCTGGCACTCGAACTTCTTGGCCGTGCACGGCATGATGGACACCACGAACATGTCCTCGGGCTTCTTGCCGATCATCTGCGCGTACCAGGTTTTGGCCACGGCGCCGAACATTTGCTGCGGAGACTTGCACGAGGACACATGCTTGAGCAGCTCGGGGTAGAAATGCTCGATGAACTTGACCCAGCCCGGGCTGCACGAGGTAATCAAGGGCAGGGGGCCGCCCTCGGTGATGCGGTGCAGCAGCTCGTTGCCTTCCTCGATGATGGTGAGGTCCGCGGTGAACTGGGTGTCGAACACCTTGTCGAAGCCCAGGCGGCGAAGCGCGGCCACCATCTGGCCGGTGACGGCCTTGCCCGGGGCCTGGCCGAACTCCTCTGCGATGGCCGCGCGGATTGCCGGCGCAGTCTGCACCACCACAACCTTGTCCGGGTCGGCCAGGGCATGCCACACTTTCTCGGTGTCGTCCCGCTCCACAATGGCGCCCACGGGGCACACCAGGGCGCACTGCCCGCAGCTCACGCACGCGGCCTCGCCCAGAGGCAGATCGAACGCGGTCGAGATCGTTGTGGCGAACCCGCGGTGCGCCGGGAACAGCGCGCCCACGGTCTGGATCTCGTGGCACACGGTCACGCAGCGCTGGCACAGAATGCACTTGCTCGCGTCGCGGATCAGCGCGGGCGAGGAATCGTCAATGCGCACCGAGGATTTCGCGCCCTCGAACGGGATGTCCACGATGCCGTATTCCTTGGCCAGGGCCTGCAGCTCGCAGTTCATGTTGCGGGCGCAGGTGGGGCACTCCATGCGGTGGTCGGAGAGGATCAGTTGCAGGATCATCTTGCGGGCCTCACGCACGCGCGGGGAGTGCGTTTTGACAACCATGCCCTGTGCCGC
>Ga0101944_10007236_pt1 | contig 11240 bp, 8 predicted proteins | sample DewCreD2012metaG_FD_75245 | JGI IMG/M metagenome (GOLD analysis project Ga0101944, IMG submission 75245) | Hot spring sediment bacterial and archeal communities from British Columbia, Canada, to study Microbial Dark Matter (Phase II) - Dewar... ... | reverse complement strand
TCCTGGCGTGCCGTGGCCCGAGTTCATGTAGTTCACCCACGTCACCGGCTTCCCCAGCCGACGCAGGGCGTAGTACATCTCGCGGGTGTTGTCGGCGGGGACGTTCGGGTCCTGCGCGCCGGTGATCAGCAGCAGCGGCGTCGTGATGCGATCGGCGAAGAGCAGGTAGGCGTCGTCCGCGAAGACGAAGCGCCGCTCGACCGCGGCGCGGTTGCGCACGCGGAAGCGAAAGTGGGCCGGGGATTGGAGCTTGGCGACGTTGGTGTTTTCCTGCCCCAGGTTATTATCGGGGTTGGCGTCGTCGGGCCAGTCCAGTTGGGCCTGCAGGCAGTAGTGGCCGGGGGTTTCGGGCGTCTTCCAGATGAAATGGGCGAAGGCCGGGCAGAGCGAGGAGCCTTTGACGCCCAGGTCGATCAGCGTCTTGCCGATGAACGTGGAGACCGTGCCCACGCCAAAGCTCAGGTAAGACAGGAAAACCGCCAGCCCGGCGGCGGGGGCGTCGTAGGAGTTGTTCCACACCCGCACCACCACCTCGTATTCGCGCCCCGCTTCGAGTTGCGACGACGAAACCGGACTGCCATTCTGATACAACTGGATATCCGGGTTGTCCCAGGTGACCGCCAGCCCCATCTTCATCAGGTAGGATTGCGAGTAGAGCAGCGGGTCGGCGCGTTTGTAGGTGTCTGCGGGGACGCGGATCTCCTCCTCGCATTCGCCTTCTCTCCTGCGGCGTCGCCGCAGGAGCTGGAACAGCAGCCGGATGAACTCGATGATCTGGCGGGGTAAACCCAATAGCGCCCGGAAAAGCTCGGGCAAGCTGCGAATGCCCCCGAAGAAACCTTTCAATAACCCGCTGAGGAGTTGTGTCATCAGATTGTCACGTGAGGTTGTCGGCCTTGGGTGAGATTTACTGCCCGGTGTCGGCGGAGGGTTTGCGGAATACCCGCAGCAGCGTCTGAATCACGGCATCCAGCACGAGCCAGGTCGCCAGGAAGGCGGCGCACTCCAGGGTGAAAGAGTGGAATTTGTAGAATAGCTCGGCGATGATCCAGGCGGTCAGCAGCGCGGGCAACTGTTCGATGACCAACCGTTTCGGCGGCAGAAGGCGCAGCAGGGTGTACATTGAACATTCTCCTTGAAAAGGCGATTAGGGCGTTGTGTTATCCTAACATTTTGGATAACTAATGTCAAATTAATGAATAATTTCACATGGCGAGCTTCCAGATAAGAAGCAAGCGCGAGGCGCTGGCGAACCGCTTCCGCGATCCGCGCGATCCGTTCCGCATCGTCATCGTGCGCGACATGTGGCTGACCGGTTTCGACGCGCCGAGCCTGCACACCATGTACATCGACAAGCCGATGCGCGGCCACGGGCTGATGCAAGCCATCGCGCGCGTGAACCGCGTGTTTCGCGACAAACCCGGCGGGCTGGTGGTGGACTACCTGGGCCTTGCCCACGAGCTGAAGGCCGCGCTCGCGACCTATACCGAGAGCGGGGGCACCGGGCGCACGGCCCTGGATCAGGAGGAAGCGGTCGCGCTCATGCTGGAGAAGTACGAGGTCTGCTGCGGCCTCTTCCACGGCTTCGACCGCTCGCGCTGGAGGGCAGGCACACCGCAGGAGCGCCTGAGCCTCCTGCCGGCCGCGCAGGAACACATCCTCGCGCAGGACAACGGCAAGGACCGCTGCCTGCGGGCCGTGCGGGAACTCTCCCAGGCCTTCGCGCTCGCGGTGCCACACGAGCAGGCCCTGCGTATCCGGGACGACGTGGCGTTCTTCCAGGCCGTGCAGGCGGTGCTCGCCAAACGCGCGCCGGGTGAGGCACGCCCCGAGGAGGAGCTCGATCACGCCGTCCGCCAGATCATCTCGCGCGCTGTCGCCCCCGAGGGCGTCGTGGACATCTTCGCGGCCGCCGGCCTGCAGAAACCCGACATCTCGATCCTCTCCGATGAGTTCCTGGCCGAGGTTCGCGGAATGCCCCAGCGCAATCTAGCGGTGGAGCTCCTCCACAAGTTGCTCAAGGGGGAGATCGGCACGCGGCGCCGGAAGAACGTCGTCCAGGCCCGCTCGTTTGCCGAGATGCTGGAGCAGACGATCCGTCGCTATCAGAACCGCGCGATCGAAGCCGCGCAGGTCATCGAGGAGCTGATCGGGCTTGCGAAGCAGATGCGCGAGGCGAACGCCCGCGGCGAGGCGCTGGGATTGAGCGAGGACGAGCTCGCCTTCTACGACGCGCTGGAAACCAACGACAGCGCGGTCAAGGTGCTCGGCGAGCCCACGCTGCGCGGGATCGCCCGCGAGCTGGTCGAGACGGTGCGCAACAATGTCACGATCGACTGGACGCTGCGCGAGAACGTGCGGGCGCAGCTGCGGGTGCTGGTCAAGCGCATCCTGCGCAAGCACGGCTACCCCCCGGACAAGCAGGAGAAGGCAACTCAAACTGTGTTGGAACAGGCAGAGGTCCTGTCGGCAGAATGGGCGGCAGCGTGAAGGGGCGGCTCACAACAGCATGCAGCGGACGGTCCGCTGCGCGGTCCGCCGCTGAACCGGAGCGTTCGGCGGCGCTGCTCGCGAACGGCGCCTTGGGATCGGCGCCTGCTCGCTGCGCCGCCGAACGGCGAGCTGCCCGGCTGATGCCGGTCTCACGACTGGCCGCTGGCACTCGGCTGCTTGCCCCGCAAGAGCGGAGCGGCAGCCTCGCGCCAGCGCCGGTCAGCTCGTCGTTCGCAGCCGGAGATTGAAATGCGGCACAGCGCGTGGTAAAGTCGGGACAGTATGAGCACATTGAGCAGAGCCGACGTACTGAGCCTCAGCGTTCCCGAACGTCTCCAACTCGTCGAGGACATCTGGGACTCCATTGTAGAGGCGCCGGACGAAGTCCGTCTCACGGATGAGCAGAAGGCCGAGCTTGACCGACAGTTGGATGCGTACCATCGGAATCCCGACGAGGGCTCGCCCTGGGGCATAGTGCGGGAGCGAATCCGGAGCCGACGGTGAGTCGGCGTCTCATCGTCCGTCCCGAAGCCGAGGCGGAGATGGCCGACGCGTTCGACTGGTACGAGGACCGCGTTCCCGGTCTCGGGTCGCAGTTCCTTCTCTGCGTGGACGCTGTTTTCAGTGCGATCCTGCGCAGCCCGCAGCAGTTTCCGCGCGTGCATCGAGTCGTTCGGCGTGCACTCACCCGCCGGTACCCTACGAAGTGTTCTTTGTGGAAGACGACGAGCGCGTGGTCGTTCTGTCGGTCTTTCATGCCAAGCGGAACCCGAAACGCTGGCAAGAGAGAATCTGAAGAGGCTTCGAACAAGCGCCTGCAACACTACGGCGCGAAGCCGCGCCGAGGTTGAGGCGCATCGTTCGGGAACGAAGACAACTTGAGACGCGAGGCGTGGGGTGGTAGTCTGATAGCGGAATCAGGAGGCAATATGGCACTGGATACAAAAGCATGCGAGGCATCGGCCCTGATGCTGCCGGTGGCCGAACGTGCGGCCTTGGCTGAGCGCCTGATAGAGAGTCTTGATGCGCTTGACGACGCTGAGAATGAGCGCCTCTGGGTTGAGGAAGCCGAGCGTCGGTATCAAGCCTACAGGCAGGGCCGCCTTTCCGCGCGGTCCGCGACCGAAGCAATTCAGGACGCTCAGGCGCGATTGCGATGAAGACCGTTCGCATGGTGCAGCCAGCCGAGCGGGAAATGCTTGAAGCAGCCGCCTACTACGAGTTGCAGGCAGGCGGGTTGGGGCGCGAGTTTCTCGAGAAGATCGCGTCGGCTGTAGCGGACATTGCCGAGAATGCCGAGCGCTGGCCCATCGTTCGGCTGAACGTCAGGCGTCGCCTCGTGCACCGGTTCCCATATGGACTGCTCTACCGAGTCGATTCCGAAGAGGTCGTCGTTCTCGCTCTCGCACACCTGCACCGGCGCCCCGCCTACTGGGTCGGAAGATCATGATTCCCAAATCGGCTCCCCGCGAACTGACCCAGTAAGTCAGTTCACGGGTGCCACAGCACCGGTCATGCGGGCGTGCCTTGACGTAGCTTCAGCGAAGTCAGGTCCGCAACCGGCGGTTTCGAGCGACAGGCGGGCTTCCCTACCTTCGCCAAGGCTTCGGAGGGCAAGTCGGCCCGTAGTGGGCTAATCAAGGTGGCTAATCAAGGTGTGTCCCTTGGCGTTTCACAGCGGCAGAGGAGTGCGCCAGTCCTCTGGCGCTGTGGATGGGACAGGGCCAGCGCAAAGCGGCACCGGCCGCAGGGGCCAGACATTGCAGAGCGTAAAGAGCAGTTTTTCAAGTGCCGCGCCGGCGCTGGACAGACGCCCGGCGCCTGGCCTATGCTGCTCTGGTCGCGGGCCGGCAGCCCCCGTGCGCCGCACGCCCGCCGCGAGGCCGACTTGAGCGCCATCGTCTTGCACGCCGAAGAGCGGAGGTTTCTGCGCGCGATCGAACGCGCCGTGGCCGCCAATCCGTTCAGCGACGAACGGGCGGCCATTGACCGCGAGCTGGCCGGCGCCCACGTCGCTCCGGACCGCGCCCTCGAACCGGCCCTGGCCCGGCTGCGCGCTGCGCTGCACGCGCTGGCGGCGCGCGGCGGCGCCACGCTGGCCGACTTCCGCGAAGCCGACCGCCCCTTGCTGCGCGCCGCGTTCCTCTTCGACATCTTCCACCGGTTCGCCGGCCGCTTCGACGACCTGATCCGCGCCCAGACGCGCAGCGCCGACGCCTGCCGCGTGCCGTTCGCCCCGGAAGCGCTGGTCGCGCTGGCCGAGCGCGGGTTCGCCCCGCACGACGCCCTGCGCTACTTCGCCATCTTCTACCAGTTGCGCCGCGCCTTCTTCTTCATTCACGACGCCCTGGTCGGCCGCAGCGCCGCCATGAAGTCGCTGCGCCTGGCCTTGTGGAACAACGTCTTCACGCGCGACGTGAACCTCTACGAGCGCCATTTGTGGAACCGCATGGAGGACTTCTCCACCCTGCTCCTGGGCGAGACCGGCTCCGGCAAAGGCGCCGCCGCCGCGGCCATCGGCCGCTCCGGCTTCATCCCCTACGACGAACGGCGCGGCGCGTTTGCCGAAAGCTTCACCGCCTCCTTCTGCGCCGTGAACCTCTCGCAGTTCTCCGCCGCGTTGATCGAGTCCGAACTGTTCGGCCACCGCAAGGGCGCCTTCACCGGCGCCGTGGATTCCCACGAGGGGGTCTTCGCCCGTTGCAGTCCGCACGGGGCCATTTTTCTGGACGAAATCGGCGACGCCGCGCCGCCCATCCAGATCAAGCTGTTGAAGGTGCTGCAGGAGCGCGAGTTCTCGCCCGTCGGCAGCCACGAGCGGCGGCGCTTCCACGGCCGGGTGATTGCCGCCAGCCATCGCTCCCTCGAGGACCTGCGCCGGCAGGGCCTGTTCCGCGACGATTTCTTCTACCGCCTCTGCACGGACGTCATCCGCGTGCCTCCGCTGCGCCAGCGGCTGGCCGAGGACCCGGCCGAAATGGACGACCTGCTGAGCGTGCTGGTGGCCCGCATTCTGGGCCGCCCCGACGCGGAGCTGTGCGCGCTCGTCCGGCGCACCCTGGACCGGCACCCCGGGCGCGGCTATGCCTGGCCCGGCAACGTCCGCGAACTGGAACAGGCCGTCCGCCGCATCCTGTTGAACGGCCGCTACGACGGCGAACGGCCCGAGGCCGCGGCCGATCCGCAGGCCCGTCTGCTGCGCGGCCTCGAGGCCGGCACGCTCAGCGCGGAGGCGCTGCTCGGCGCCTATTGCGCCCTGTTGTACCGCCGGCACGGCAGCTACGAGGAAGTCGCCCGCCGCGCGGGTCTCGATCGCCGCACGGTCCGCAAATATGTCGAACGCGCGCGCCGCGAGCAGGACGCCGCACCGCCGCCGCGGTGACCGGCGTCACTGACACCGGAACGGCGCGCGCGTTATACAGAGGGGCGAGCGACCGTCGGATTCAAAGCCATGATCCATCGCGCAACCACGGCGTCAGCGCACGGCGGCCAGGCCACCGCGCGGCTCGTGCTGCTGCCGCTGCTGCTGGCGGCCCTCCCGGCCGCGCCGGCCCGCGCCGAACACCAGGGCGTGCACCTCGCCTACCATTGGCACCTGCACCAGCCGATTTACTGGCCCGAACGCCATCCCGACCTCAACCGCTACCAGTTCGCCGCCGAATCCCTGGACCTGAAGAGCGCCGGCGGCAACCGTTATCCCGGCAGCCCCTACGCCCATCCGCGCAACAACCTCGGCGGCGGCGACGGGGAGTACGACGCCGTCTTCGACAAGGACGATCGGCGCGCCATTTACCAATCCGGCGGCCGCAACGCCATCGCCACCCTCGGCGGCCATCCCGACGCCGGAGCCTCCATCAGCTATTCCGGCGCGCTGATGGAAAACATCGGCAGCTTCGGCCGGCAGTCGCGGCTGGGCTACGGACCGGACTGGAACCAGGGCTACACCCAGGCCCGCGCCTGGCAGACCTCCGGCGGCTGCCCCCGCGCCGATCTGCTGGGCATGACCTACCATCACGCCTTCAGCCCCCTGCTGCCGCCCAGCGTGCTGCGCAAGGAAATCCGCATCTTCAAGGAACTGTGGTGGAAGACCTGGAACGGCCGCCCCGACAAGGCCGACCATTCCCGCGGTTTCTGGCCGGTCGAGGCCGCCTTTTCGGTCAGCCTGATTCCCCTCCTGCGCGCCGAAGGCTACGAATGGGTCATCGTGGCCAACAGCCACCTGGCCCGCACCTGCCCCAACTACCTCGACATCGCCGTCAAGGGCGTCGGCGGCTATAACATCGATCCGCCCAACCGCGCCGACCAACTGGGGCCGAGCGTGCCGGCGGCGCAGTGGTATTCCGGCAGCCGCGACGCCCGCGGCGGCGCCTTCCCGGCGCCCTTCGCCTATCAGGTCCACCGCGCCCGCCACGTCGACCCGCGCACCGGCGCGGCCACGCTCATCGCCATCGTGCCCATGTGCGACTATCTGAGCTACGAGAACGGCTACGGCGCCATGGGCACGGACACGATCGACGCCCGCATCGCGCCCTTCAACGACCCCGCCCACCCCTGCCTCGTGCTGCTGGCCCACGACGGCGACAATGCCTGGGGCGGCGGCAGCAGCTACTACTTCGAATCCGTCCCCGGCCTGATGAACGCCGCCGCGGCCCGCGGCTACCGCCCCACCACCATCCAGCAGTTTCTCCTCGACCACCCCCCGCCGGAAAACGACGTGGTGCACGTCGAGGACGGCGCCTGGGTCAACGCCGCCAACGACTGGGGACATCCGCAGTTCGTCAACTGGCTCTGGCCACCCACCCGCGCGCCCGACGATCCGGCCCGCCTGAGCCAGGACCCCCGGACCTGGTACGACTTCGACACGCCCGGCTGGACCGAGGACTGGCGCAACTGGGCGGTCGTCATCGCCGGCGCCAACTGGTGCGAAACCGCCGAGCAAATCACGCTCGACACCGGCGGCCGCGTCGAAGACTGGAAAATCCAGGAGCCCGTGCAGCCCAACGGCGTCAACAACCACCCGAACGACGCCGAGCAGGCCTGGCATTACTACCTGGCCGGGCTCGACAGCGGCTTCATGTACTACGGCACCGCGCTGGACGACGAGGTCAAGCAGACCCTGGCCTGCAACCGGGCGCTGGCCTTCGCCCGCGCCGCGGTCAACGCGCACCCCGCCCTGGACCGCACCCCGCCGACCGTCTTGAAACCCCAGCGCTTCCCCTGGAACCCCGGCGGCAAGGGCTGGGGCCCGCTCACCGGCTACCGCCCCGTGGGCTTCGAGGGCCAGCCGCCTTATGCGTCCGAGTTTCACGTCTGGACCCACGTCTACGACCTCTCGGGCGTGGCGGGCGTGACGCTCTTCGTGCGCGCCGATGCCGACGGCGTCAATCCGCTGGCCGACGACGCCAACGAAACCTATGCCGGCGGGCCGGGCGTCGGGCCCTGGACCGCCCTGCCTATGACCCGGCGGCCCGTGCCCAAGGGCAACGTCACCGGCAACCCCGAAATCGGTTTCTTCCTCGAGCCCGAGGCCATCGCCGATTACTACGTTGCCCGCGTCAGCGGCTTCCGCGACCAGTTGCTGGATTACTACGTCGAGGCCGTGGACGCGCTCGGCAACGCGCACCAGTCCGAGATCCAGCACGTCTTCGTCGCCGACGACGGCAGCGCGCCTCCGCCGGTGACGTTCTCCGCCGACCCGCGCGATTGCGCCCCGCTCGCCGTCGTCTATCGCTCCGCCGGCCGGCCGCTGGAGGCGGCGGCGGCGATCGATCTGCACCTGAGCTTCGACGCCGGCGCTACCTGGGCCGTGCAGCCCCTGACCAACGCCGGCGGCGGCGAATGGACGGCCAGCGCCGAGGTGCCGCCCAACGCGCCCTCGGCCACGGTCTGGTTTTCCGCCCCCGGCCTGACCAACCGCGACGACAATGGCGGCCGCTACTGGTCCGTCGGCATTCGCCACTGCGCCGCCGCCCCGCTCCCGGCGGCCGTGGAATTCGCGCCGCCCGCGCCCACCGGCTGCGTGCCCCTGACCGTCGCTTACTTCCCCAACGACGGACTGCTGAAGGACGCGGCTCAAGTCTATCTGCACCTGGGACGCAACGGCTGGCAGGACCTTCTCACGCCCGACCCGCCCATGACCCGGCTGAGCAACGGCTGGAGCCACACGCTGCAACTGGCGCCCGGCACCTGGCAGATCAACTGCTGTTTTCACGACGGACGGCAGTGGGACAGCCGCGGCGGCGCCAACTGGTCCGTGGCCGTCGCCGGCTGCGGCGACGCTTCTGCGGGCGGCCTCCGCCTGGTCCCCGGCACGCCCTCCGTCAGCGGGGATCCCGACGGCCAGAACCACCCCGGCGACGCCTTCGACTTGAGCCGCGCCGGCGGCTGGGCCGGAACGGTCTTCCAGGGCGGCTTCGGCAGCTTCGGCCAGCTCTATCTCAATTACGACCGCACGAACCTGTATCTCGGCGCGTGCGGCGCGGATTTGACCGGCTCGAACAACGCCATGATCGTCTTTCTCGGTCTCGACACGCTGGCCGACGACGCGCCGAACCTCTGGCATCTGTCCGGACCGCCCGCGGCTCTGGACCGGCTGCACAATCTGGCCTTCGCCCGGCCCATGGACTTGGCCATCGTGCTCGGCGACGAGTACGGCGACGGCACCTTCCCCAGCTTCGCGCTCGGCGACGGCGCCGACGTGGGCCAGGGCGTGTTCTACCTCTCCGCCAGCGGCGCGTTCGTCCCGGTGGCCGGCGCGCGGCTGTCCCAGTTCGACGGCCTCGAGTCGGATCCGACCCGCGGCGCGGACGACGACGGCGACCGCCTGATGAACCGTTGGGAAGCCGCCCTGCCCTGGGCCAGCCTCGGCGCCTCCAACGGCCTGGCCGACCTCGGCGCCTGCTGGCTCGCGGGCGTGATCGTCAGCAGCAGCGTCGGCGGGCCGCAACAGAACGACCGCTACCTCTCCGGCAACTACCTCGGCGCCGCGGCGGCCGGACCGCTCACGGGGAACAACTACGGCTTCGGCTTCCTGACGCTGACGCCCACGGCCGTGGCGCTGCCGCCCGTGGACAGCGACGCCGACGGGCTGCCGGACAGTTGGGAACGCGCCTTCGCGGGCGGTCTGGCGCTCATGCAGCGCGACTCCGACACGGACGGCGACCGGTTCGCGGATTACGCGGAATACGTGGCCGGCACCGACCCGCTGAATCCCACGTCGCGCCTGGAAATCGCGGCCCTGACCCTGGATCCGGCGCTGGGCGCGCAGGTTCGCTGGACGGGCGTCACCGGCAAACTTTACCGGCTGCTGTATGCCACGAATCTGCCCGGCGCATTCCTGCCCCTGGAAAGCGGCATTCCGGGCGTTCGGCCCTGGGCCATCGATCCCGCGGCCGCGCCGGGCCGCTTCTATCGCCTGGCCGTCGAGCCCTGAAGACGCGCTGGGCGCGTTCAGCCGTTGTAGATCGGGCCGCCGCGCTCGCGATAGGCCCGCAGCACCGCCACCGCCTCCGGCCGGCACAGGTCGCGGCGGACCCGAATGCCGCGGGCGCGCAGGGCCTCCCACCAGCGCCGCGGTTTCGCGCCTTCGTCGAAGCCGATCCGCTCCGCGTCCGCGCCCCGCGCCCCGCAGAGCAGGCGCCGCACGCCCGACCAGGGCACGGCGCCCAGACACATGGCGCACGGCTCGGTGCTGCTGGCCAGTTCGTAGCCCCCGCGCAGCGTGTAAGCGCCCAGCGCCTGCTGGGCCAGGGCCAGCGCCACCATCTCGGCGTGCCACAGCGAGCAGCGCGCCGGCAGCACCAGGTTCACGCCCCCGGCCACCAGCCGCCCGCTGCGCCCTTCGAACACCGCGGCGCCGAACGGACCGCCCCCGTGCTCCAGGCTGAGCCGGGACAGCGCGATCGCCAGGCGCATCCGCTCCCGCGGCGTCGGAAAAACCGCCGGCTGTCGCCGCAGAAAAGACGTTGCCCAGGCCGGCAATTGCAGCGCCACCCGCGGCTGGATGCTCGGCTTCATCCCGCCTCCCCGGCGCCGCGGTCTCGCGGCGGCTTGAGCGGCGGGCGCGCCGGCCGGCGTTCGCGCCAGGCGCCGAGCCCGGCCTTCCGCGCCTCGGCCTCGGCGCGGCGCAGGGCCTTCCAGCACGCGGCGGCCGGCGTGCCGTCGGGCAGCGCCGTGGCCGCGCCATAGACGCGCGCCAGGCCCGCCGCGACCAGTTCGGCGGCCAGGGAGCGTCCGTCCGACTCGACGACGGCAAAGTAGCGCTGGCGGTCGCTGCGCCCCCGCGCATCGTCCCACTTCGTGCGCACGGTGAAGGGCTGCTTGAGAAACGTGGCCGTAAACCGCCGCGCCTCCGCGCCCAGCGCCAGCACGCGGGCGCGGTCCAGGCCCCAATAGTCGGCCTGCTCCTGCACGCGCTCCGGAAAGGACTCGTCGGTCTCCGGCGCGTCCACGAAATACAGGCGGAAGAGATAGCGCCGGCGGCCGCACTGGACCAGAAAACTGTCGCCGTCGTTGGAGGCGTAGCTCTCGTCCAACCGGCATTGTTCGTAGGTCTTCCAGCGCTCGGCCGCCCCGGCGCACAGCGGAAGGGCAGCCGCGGCCGCCGCCAGCCAGCGCGCCAGCGCGCGCCGCGCGGCCCCAGGCCCTGCTGCCTGCCGCCTGCGCCGCATCGGCTCAAGCCTCTCCTTTCGACCCCGCCGCCGCGCGCGGGCCCGCCTGCATTTCCGCCACCACCCGATCGTAAATCT
>Ga0101944_10007235_pt1 | contig 11244 bp, 9 predicted proteins | sample DewCreD2012metaG_FD_75245 | JGI IMG/M metagenome (GOLD analysis project Ga0101944, IMG submission 75245) | Hot spring sediment bacterial and archeal communities from British Columbia, Canada, to study Microbial Dark Matter (Phase II) - Dewar... ... | reverse complement strand
GGAACGGGCATCAGCCCGAAAGATGTGACCATCGAGGCCGTAAGGCCTCTCTTCGAAAAGGAATTGAGCGCCTTTGGTACGCTGTTCGCCCTGCTCAGCTTCGAAGAAATCGATGCGGCAGCCATGCTGTCTCGGGCTGCTGCCGGAATCGTCCGGGAAGCGGTCGTTTTCTGCATGCCGGGAAGCCTCAACGCATGCAAAACCGCCTGCGAAAAGCTGATTTTCCCGGAAATCTGCCATCTGGTCCGACACTTGCGGAAAGGTTGACCTTCGAGATGGAGGTTGTCACCCTGAAATGGGTGGAGAGCCTGTTTCGGATGGTTGCCCGGTTATAGGTGATGCCTTCCTTTTTGAGCTGTAAACGAATGGAATGAAGGACATGGTAGGACCGATCGGCGTCCAAGAGCAAGCCCAGCGTGACCAACGGGGAATCTGACCGTTTCTCCTTAGAGTGCCCAAAATGGGCTTTGGCATATTTTCCACTTCCCTCAAAGAAGATGTTTGTCAAATCGTATAGCAGCACTTTTTCCTCGAGGTTGAACAGGTGGGTTTCCATCTGCTGCAGATGCGATTCGATATCGCTCGTGTGTTTTAGAAGCATATCGAAAATCTCTTCTCAGGAGGTTGTGCAATCGGGCATCGTCAGCCCCCTGGATTATCATTTTACAGAAATCTCGGGCAGATTCGCATCGGGCTGCAGCGGGAGGATGTAGACCCAACCGCTTTCCCCTTTTTCGGTATCTACGGCAGTGACAGTGAGGTTGTACCGCTTGCCGTTCTGAAGCCCGGTCAGCAACACGCCATCATAGGCTTTTCCGGCAAGGGTTTTCAGCAGAACGGGAGATGTACCCGAAACATCATAGATTCGGTATCCGGTAAGCCCTTTCTCGATTGCGGGCGCAACACGCGCCCATTGCAGCAAGACCTTGCCGTTTCCAGCCACCCCCTTCATCAGAAACGGAGGAACGGTTTTTCCAAAAGCTCCCCAGATATAGTTCGTCAACGTTTGTCCTTCCATCGTAAATCCGTAGATACCGCTCACCCCTTCCACGGTCTGTTTCATGAGTCTTCCGATTTCAGCCTCGTTTGGAAACGGCCACAGGTTCTCGTCGGTTGGCGCATCCCATCCAGGCTCATCCATGGCGGCAAGAGGTTTTCCGATACGTTTCACAATGAGTGGGCCCCATCCAGTCGTAGCAGCCTTCGAGAGTGGATCCGGCATGCAGGGATAGGAAAATCCGTTCTGCAGCGGATCGAGCTCGAGCGATCCGGAACCGTATTTCGGGGATTCGGCATTGAAATACAGGTTGTTTGCCGCCTTCAGGCCTTTGGCGTTGAGCCTGCCGACGTTTCGAAAGACGCTGTTTTGAAGGAAGAGCTCCCCGGTTTCTTTGTTGTGGTTGATGGCATGCTGAACCCCTCGGTTATAATCCCAGAAGAGGCAGTTTTGGATTCGGGTGTTCACGTTTCCGTAGGTGACCGCACCCGTAAGATTTTCCAGCCCGACAAGCGACGGTCCGATGGCTGCCGAATGGGTCAAAACGACGGAAAGGGGTTTTTCATTGGGCCCCGCAAAGTAGTAGGCCTGATACATTCCATGCAGGACAATGCAACCGGTGATCACATTGCCGCCGGCTCCTGACTGATCTCCGATCCAGAAGTCGGCGTCTTCCTTGGAATCGGATGTTTGGTACATCTCCCGATCGGAATCGATGGAGATGCAGTTCTGCCAAGCAGAGTTCTGACATCCGTACCCGCGGAAATTGCTTTCCTGCCCGGCCCATTGCGGCGAAACATACCAGTCATGTCGCGCCACACACCGCCGGAAGATGTTGTGGTGTCCTTGGTAGTCGATGAATTTGTAGCGACCGCCGCCCCAGGCGATGCACTCCTCGACGACGTTGTAACTGCCTTTGAACAGGGCGAAGGTTGCGACGTTTCCACCCTGCTTTGCGCCGAGAAAACCGCATCGGAAGATTTTGCTGTTCGTCCATCCATAGAGGGTCGTGAATTCCTGGTTGACGACAAGTCCGCGCAACCGAACATATGAACGCCCCGTACCGAGATCCTTAATCGCCGGTAGTTTCACCTGCCAGTCGGTTTCAGCCTCGATGGCGGACATCATGTCGTAGCTGATTCCCGGAGCAGGCAGATGATCTGCACTCTCGATCGTCATGCCCGGATAATTTCGGCTCCAATCGCCGTTGGCGATTTTCACGGTGTCGCCCGGTGTCATGGCCCGCATGGCATCCCACAGGGTGCGGAAACCGGTGGCTTTGGTTTTTCCGGTCTGCTGCCCCAGGTTTGCCGGATTGCACCACAGGACTTCGGCATGGCTCAAGGTGCAAGCGACCCAGCCGATGATCCAAAGGACGGCAAGAATCATCACCTGACGTTTCATGACATGTTTCTCCTTCTTGAGTGAGCCGGCGAAGCAGGATCAAGGCAGAGGGGACGGATCCAGAAGCGATCATCTTTCAGATTTCGCCGTATCGTTTCTTCCGATGATTCGTGCAGGAACCCCTCCAACGACGGCAAAATCCGGCACATCCTTCACGACGACGGCATTCGCTCCGATGACGGCATGGTTTCCGATCCGCACAGGGCCAAGCACCTTAGCGCCGGCACCGATGTAGACATGATCGCCGATCACCGGAACCCCACCTCCTCGGCCGGCTCCCTTCGTTCCAAGCGTGACCCCGTGGGCGATCTGACAATGCCTGCCGATCCGAACCCCACCGTTGACGATGGTACCACCGAAATGACCGATATAGAGACCTGGGCCGGCCTCGACACTGGCCGGAAGCATGATGCCTGCAAAAATTTCGACTCCTTTTGAGAGAAGAAACCATAGGATGCGAAAGGGAATGGCGATCGGTTTGGAAAGTCGATAGGTCCAGCGGCCGAACCGATAGACGGCGACTGCGACGAAGCCCTGGACGAAGAGAAGCCGCACCAGACACTGCCACAAAGGATAGGCTCCTTCGAATTCCTGCTCCAGAAAAACGGCTACATCCTCCCGAAAATCACCTTTCATGGCGTCCTCCGGATGTCATGGCGCATCATGTCTGCATAGACACGCCGATACTCCTGGCAAAGATCGTCCCATCGGTGGCGATCGATGACGGACTGCCGAGCACTTCTGCCGATCTGAAGCCAGGTCTCCCGCCGCTCCAGAAGGCGTCTCAACACACGAACAAGGTCGCTCGCATCGCCGGCCCGGAACAAAAAGCCGTTTTCACCTTCGTGAACGAGCTCCCGGAGGCCCCCCACGTCGCTTGCAACCACCACCTTCTGCATGGCCATGGCTTCGAGCGGTTTCAACGGGGTAACCAGTTCGGTGATGCGGCGGCGCTCCCGCGGATAGACGCAGACATCGATGAGGCTGTAGTAGGCGGCGACCTCGTCCCGAGGTACCTTGCCGGGAAGATGAAACCGACTGCGGAATCGACTCGATTCGACCCGGCGCTTTAGTGCGGCTTCTGTCTGGCCGTATCCGACGATCAGGCCGAAGAGCCGGGGATGATCTTCCATGAGCCTCTCGAGAGCCTCGATCAGAAGCGACAATCCCTCGAAAGCATAGAACGTGCCGACGAATCCAACCACGACGGCATCTTCAAGGCCGAGCCGAGCGGCGAGCGCTTCGTCTTTGGGCTGTGGGGCGAATCGACGAACATCCACCCCGTTTCGAACCACATGAATGGCCGAGGGAGGCACCCCGCCCCTGGCGATGATATCGCGTTTCAACCCCTCGCAGATGACGACGATCTTGTCGGCCCGTCGGATGATGGCCGTTTCGAGACCACGCGTCAGCCGATAGCGTAGATCGCCTTCCTTCGTTCGACCCCGATCGACGGCGGCATCCTCCCAGAAGGCTCGGATTTCGTACACGAAGGGAAGATCGAACCGCCGGGCGGCGATCCAGGCCGGAAAAGCGCAGAGCACCGGGCTATGGGCATGGATGATGTCGATGGCCTCTTTTCGAAGGATGGCGCGGATTCGCCGTTCGAGCAGGGCCGTTTCGACGCCGATGCCCAAGGGGCCGAGGCGCCGCATCCAGGAGGAGAGCCAGTCCGGAACCATCGTTCGATAGTAGGGGGTGCCGTCGATTGACTCCACGGCTTCGGGCGTTGGGCCCTGCCGAACCGATGTCACGACGACGGGATGCATTCCAAGCTGGGCCTGCTCGGTGACGATGGCCTTGGCCCGGGAACTGTAGCCGGAGATGAGAGGGATGGAGTCGTTTAAGACGTGAAGAACGTTCATGGGGTAATGAGTATCTCCTGAAACCAATGGAAATAGCTGCGGGCGCATGCCTCCCAGCTTGCGCCGGAGACGGTGTTTCGGATCGCATTGCGGTTCCAGCTCCTTTGAAGAGCCGTCCGCAGCGCTTGCGCAAGAGCTGCGGCGTCGGCCGGGGGAACCACGATCCCGGCCTCCGGCCGAAGGACTTCGGAGACGGCGCCGACATCACTTGCAACCACCGGAATGCCGCAGGCCAGCGCCTCCATTACCACGTTCGGATGACCTTCCCGAAGACTGGGCAGACAGAAGACATCTGCCGCATTCATCCACAGAGGAATCTCCGTATGGCCCCTTTTCCCGGCAAAGAACACCCGCTCGGAAATCCCGAGCTCCGCTCCAAGGCGCTCGAGCCTTCCCCGAAGCGGACCATCTCCGACGAGAACGAGCCGAACCCCCGGAATATCCTCGAGCATGGCGATGGCCTCGATGAGATACCGGGTTCCTTTGACCTCATCCTGGCTGCCGACGGTCAGGACCACGGGACCTTCTACATCGAGACCAAGATTTCTTCGGACCTCGAGGGTCGGCAACGGAAAGAATCGTTTCCCATCGACACCGTTTGGGATGATCCGGATTTCGGGCATTCTTCCGAACGACTCCGAGCCACTGCGGCTCCGTATGGTTTTCGGCTGCAGCAAAGCGAGCATGCCGTCTGCAAGGTTTCGGGAAACGGCACCAAGTCCACGGGCATGGCAAAGGGCCCAGACGATCTGCGGCCTTCGCAGATGCATCTTGGGGTAAGCGTTGATGTCACAGCCGAGGGCCGTGAGACAGACCGGAATGCCCAGCCGTCTGCCGATCCACACGGCTGCCACCCCGTCGGGATAGATCCAATGGGCATTGATGAGATCAATCGGCTTTTGCCTCCGGATGCGTCGAATCCATGGAAGCGCTGCCAGGGCAAGGGTGGCTGCATGGGTGGCGCCGGCGATCTTTGGGAGGACAAGATAACGGGGATGGTAAACGGCGAGCCTTTGGATATTCTCTGCGGCTGGAACTTCTGCAATGGGGTGGCGGCCGGCCATCCATCGCGGAACGAAGGGAAGCGGCGCGACGATGTCGAGCGCCGTCAAGTCCTTCAGCGCCTGGGCGATCTGAAAGGTGAATGCGCCCCGCTGAGGTTCGACCGCATTCGGAAAGGCATTGGTGAACAAAACGACGTGCATGGTCTATACCGGCATACTCAAGAGGTTGATGTCGGATGTTCGAAGGGGTTCATGTGTCCGGCTCCTGTTTCCCGAGATGGCGTTGAGCCCGCTCTAACAAGACAGATTCCACGGTTTTCGAATCGAAGGTGAGGCCTGTCGTCAGGTTGCATCCGTGAATACAGAAGCACTTCGAGATGAGGGGGCGCATCGTTCGGGCGGCATCCGATGCCCAGAGTGCCGCCATGTCGAGTCCGAAGTCCCGGATGTTGGCAAAGCTTCGGGAGAGCTCGCAGAAGGCCACATCCCCCTGTGCGTAGAGCACCGATTCCATACGGCTGGCATAGCAGGGAAAGACAGGTCTGCGGGATTCGAGCATGGCGAGGGAAAGCTCCCAAATGCGCCGCTGTCGCTCCGACCAGAACCGGTAGGGAGCCGTATCGTTTAGCCGGATGAGCCGTCGGTAGGCCTCCCGAATCTCTGCGACAGTCAGGAAGGTGTTGTCATGATCCGCAGGATCATGATCCACGGCCGCTGAGCGGGGTAGGCCAAATACCCCGAAGCTTCCGCCCCTGACGATGTTGAAGCGGATCGGAATCCGGAAGGGGAGCAGGGTTTCGACGACGGCCTCCAGCTCGGAAAGGTTTCGTTTCTGAACGGCCACGCCCGCATGGACGGAAAGCCGGGAATCCTGTTTTGTCAGCTCCGCCAGCGCTGCGATGGTTTTCATGGCCTTTTGGAACGTGCCAGGCACCTGCCGAATGGCGTCATGGGTGGCTTCCGTGCCGTCGATCGACACCTGAACGCCGAACGAGGAAAGGTACCGACGCTTTAGGATATCGGAAACCGTTTGATCGATGCGCTCCGTCAATACCCCGTTGGTGGCTACAGCCGCCTCGTGCATGCCGCAGCCTTCATTGAAGGCATCGAGGATATCGGGGATGTCGGATCGCAGGAAAGGCTCGCCTCCGGTCAGGGAAAGGGAGAGTGGATGGCGCATGGAACGGGCGATCTTCCGGATCTCATCGAGGGTGAGTTCGGTGACGCCCTGGTTGATCTCCCGCCAAAAGAAGCAGTGGCTGCAGCGTAGGTTACACCGATGGGTGATGAAGAAGATGAGCGCTCGCGGCGTCTTGTTGGCCGAAACCCGGCGCTTTCGCCACAGACACCAGGCTTCCACGGCCTTTTTTCGTAAGGGTTCGGGCGACAGCGCAAACAGGGGAAGCATCCGGTCAGCTCGCATGGGCTTCGCTCGTCCTTTCGATCCATTGTTCATATCGGCGCATTTCTTCGGGAGCCAGAAAATCGGTGGTTCGGCTGTTGCGGATTCGGCCGTAGCGCCGGACATTGGGAAGATAGGCCCGGATGAGATTCCACCCGCCCAACAAATTGTCCCGGACGATCGGCTCGTTTCGCATCCGTTTGATCACAAGCTTGGGAAGGAGCAAGCCGTAGAAGACCATGGCCCGAAGAACGTCGATCCAGAGCAGGAAGACGTTGTGCAGCGGCTCGAAATGCTTGAGGGTAAACCGCACGCGGGTCAGGTGGTAGCGCATCGTCTCATCCGGATACCTTCCTGTAGCTGCATGGAGGTGATGTGCGGAAAGCCGGAAATCGACGAGGTTGCGAAGTCCAAGCCTTCTTTGGATGCGCCAGCCGAAATCGACGTCTTCTCCGCCGAAGATGAAGTAGGGATCGAAGCCGCCCACATCCCATGCCGTCTGCCTCCGTACCATGACGTTGCAGGTGGCCAGATAATCGCACAATCTCCCCCCATCCGAGGGAGTGGAAACGACGGGATGGTTGTTGCCGAGCCGGTCGAGCCGCTTGCCCCGGGCACGGTCCGAGATGCCGAGGTGAACGGGGATTTCTCCGCCGACCTGTCCGAGGGTCGGGTCGTCCTGAAGGCGCATCACCTGATCCCGGATCAGGCTTGGACGCTGCAGCACGATGTCGCTGTCGAGAAAGAGCAGAAAGTCGCCTGCCGCAGCCCGGATGCCGATATTGCGCAGATGCGCAGGGCCCAACCGCCGGGGAGCTCGGATGAGCCGCACCTGGGGATAGCGGGCGGCCACGGTGTTCGGGGTGTCATCCGTGCTGTGATCGTCCACGACGACGATTTCAACGGCAGGCCAGTCCTGCTCCAGTACCGATGCGATGCAGCGGCAGGTGTGTTCGGCTCGGTTGAAGGTCGGGATGATGACCGAGACCAGGAAAGCTGGTTGGTCTTTACAGCACATCAGATGAATTTCCCTCGAAAGGTTGTCGGGGAGGCCTTCAATCATTTGGGCATGCCTCAGTTGGCGGCTTTCCTCGTTGATCTGTCTTTGGACATACACTCCGAAGTCCGTCGATATGTTCGAAGAGCTGCGGACGAATCGTAGCCCACATGGGGTCGAGAATGAAGTCGATACCCTCTCGTCTAGCCAGTTTGGCTGCAGGGACAAAGTCAGCGTCTCCGGACACAAGAACGATCTGGTTCACTTGCTTTTTCAGTGCGATCGATGCGATATCGATGCCCAGTCGCATATCCACCCCCTTCTGACGAAAATTGAGCCTGAAATCCTCGTCCTTCAGCATCTGCCAATTCCGCCTGCCGTTCAGCAATTCTTTCAATACTTCGGGTCGAAGCTCCCATCGGATATTGTTTGTCGGTATCTCACCCAGTCGTAGCGCTACCTTGCGCATGCCACGCAAAGCCTCATGAAAAGCTCTTCGCCAGATTGCCGTTTCGCTGCGCGATAGATCGACCGCCAATTTCGAGATGGGGTAATGTCCTTTCCAGGCTGCCGGTGGAGCGTCGTAAACAAAGATACGGTAGAGTCGTGCGGTGCGCTGGCCGCTTTGGCTGTCGTTCAGATGATCGAGGGCCATCCCATGCAGTCGCTTGGCTGCATGCTCAGGCGTGAGATGTCCGTAAATACGTAAGGCACGGTTGAGAAAGAAGGCAGCATCCACCATGACAGCGGTCATGGTTGGGCTAGCGTGGCGCAGCAGGGAGGAGGAGAAAAAAAAGCCCCGGGGTTCGGCCTGACCTGGATGTGTGCGATCAGACTTACTGCCGGGGGCGGATGATGTTTTAATCATAGATATGAACTCCTCCGTCGTCAAGAATTTATTTTTCGCTTTGAGATTTCCATAAAGCGAACGATTCTCTTGCTGTCTGATTCGATCCCTTGCAGCAAGTGCATTCACGACCTCCATCCCGGAACATAGCGCTCGATCCATGCCTGCAAGACCAGCAGCGAAAAAATCCGTCTGCTGTAATCCCCTTTTCCGGCTTCATGGCGGTTCAGCACGGTGTCGATATATCCAGGTTCGAACAGATCAAGCCGACGGAAGGACTGCTTAGAGAGTGCTTTTCGGGCATGGGCGATCAGATCCGTTGAAAACCACCGCTTCGTCGGAACGGCAAAGCCCATCTTGGGCCGTTTCAGAAGGATATCCGGGAGCATCGATCCGGCGATGTCCCGCAGAATCCGCTTGGTTGAGCGGCCGTTGCGTTTGAAATCGTCCGGAAGGCCGAAGGCCCATTCCACGACGACGTGATCCAGAAACGGCACCCGAAGTTCAATGGATGCGGCCATCGTCATCTTGTCCGCCTTGAGCAGCAGATCGTCCACGAGCCAGGTGCAGGTGTCCACATAGAGCATCTTCGAAAGGGCTGTGCGGCCGGAGACGTTTTTGAACAATCGGCCGAATGCCCGCTCGATGTAAGCCGAACGTTCGGATGCTGCAAGAAGAGTCTTCGTATAGAAACGCCTGCGGATCGACGGGGTCAGATCGGCGGATGTCCCCCGAAACCGGAAATCGAGCGGTTGCCTGACCCAGTCGATGTATTTGAGCAGGCGCTCGTCGTTAAGCCGCTCCACCGAAAGTTTCGGAAAAAGGGCGGCCAGACGGTGAAGCCTTTCCAGTGCCAGCATTTTCGCATAAATCCCATAGCCTGCAAAGACCTCGTCTGCCCCTTCCCCGGAGAGCAGCACCGTGGCGTGCGGCCTTGCCGCTTTGGCGATCTGATGCAGGGCGATGGCCGCCGTTTCGACGATGGGCTCTTCGCTCGTTTCAACCAGCTCCGGAATCAAATCTCTGAACTGCCCCGGTGAGAGAATGAATTCATGGTGGTCCGTGCCGACGGCCTTGGCCGCAATGCGGGCGTATGCGAGCTCGTTTGCTTCCGGAGCGCCTTCGTATCCGACGGAAAACGTCTGGATCCGGGAGCCGGATTCTCGGGCGGCCAAGGCGCAGATAAGGCTTGAATCGAGCCCGCCGCTCAAAAAAACGCCCAAAGGCACATCGCTCATGAGGTGCATGGATACGGTTTCGGCAAGCAGGTGCTTGAGCTTCCGGCAGGCATCCGAATAGGAGGCGGCTGCAGCGGGTGGGGTGTCAGCCAGATCCCAGTATCGCCGAATTTCCGGGGTCTTGCTGCGGCGGCACAGCATCCAGTTCCCGGGAGGCAGTTTGTGGATTCCGGCAAAAAGCGTTTCTTCACCAGGCACATAGCCCAGGGAAAGAAAAGCGTCGAGAACGTCCCTGTTCAGATCTGCTGAGATCCGGCCGGAAGCGAGAAGGGCGCGGATTTCCGAAGCGAAGAGGAGTGCCTGAGGGGTTTGAGCGACATAGAGCGGCTTGATGCCGAGCCTGTCCCTGGCAAGAAACAAAATGTCTGCCGTTTCGTCGTACAGGGCGAAGGCGAACATCCCCCGAAGCCGCTCCACACAGGACGGTCCCCAGTGAAACCAGGCCCAGAGAATGACCTCGGTGTCGGAACTCGTGGTGAAGACGGCCCCTTTTTGGGACAGTTCGCTTCGCAGAATCCGGTAGTTGTAGATTTCGCCGTTAAAGACGAGAACGAGGCTGCGGCCATTGTGCGAAAGATGCATGGGCTGATCGCCTGTCGCCAGATCGATGATGCTCAGTCGCCGATGGCCCATGCCGATTCCGTCTCCGATATGGCTTCCTTCGGCATCCGGCCCCCGGTGGCGCATGGCTGTGCACATGGCCTCGATCCGCCCCATCTCGGGGCGCCTTCCCTTCTCGAAGTGCCAGATTCCGCAGATGCCGCACATGATCGGTTTCCTGTTTAAAACTGCCTCAAGCCACCTTCATGCATCTGCATTGCAGGTGGCCGCATACATTCCGGCATGATCGATGTCATCGGTTTCGAGCCGGACGAGTCTTCCCAGCCACTCCAGGGCGTACCACCGATACCCGTAACCTTCCAGCAGGCCCAGGATATCGGAGGCGCGGTAATGGAACTGGCCGCTTAGTTCATGGGAGAGCTCGATCAGGATCCAGTCGATCCGGCGCTCCTCGAGCATGTCGGAAAATCCTTGCAAGACTCCCAGCTCCCCACCCTCCACGTCGAGTTTGAGCACATGGATATGCGAGATGCCTGCGGCCTTCATCCAATCATCCCCTCGATACAAATGCACGTCGATGGTTTCGAAGCGCTTTTCATCGGCGTTCGGATGTCCGATGTCTGCAAGGGAGCTGTAGACTTCCATCCCCGGAAGTCCGCAGTGAAAGGCGGTGTTCATGTCGTTTGGACCCAGTCCGGCCCGGTGAATGTGCAGGTGATCGAATCCGTTGAGCCGCTTGTTTTGCTCCAAGAGGTCGAAGGCATAGGGATTGGGTTCGAAGGCGAACACCCTGCCGCCGGAACCGACACGCTTTGCCAGGTACAGGGAGATATAACCGACGTTGGCTCCCACATCCACGGCCGTCTGTCCCGGCAGGAGACGGTCCTTCAGAAACGCCAGGACTTCGGGTTCGAAGATGTCCCGGCAAT
>Ga0101944_10007234_pt1 | contig 11244 bp, 9 predicted proteins | sample DewCreD2012metaG_FD_75245 | JGI IMG/M metagenome (GOLD analysis project Ga0101944, IMG submission 75245) | Hot spring sediment bacterial and archeal communities from British Columbia, Canada, to study Microbial Dark Matter (Phase II) - Dewar... ... | reverse complement strand
CGGCAGGTATTAAGGAGATCAATCTATGGACAAAGCAGAAGCAGCCACTCAGACACCAAAAAGACGCTGGTACACCGTCATCGCTCTATCCTCCGCCGCCCTGGTCGATTCGATGGAAGGGTTCGGGCTGGAAATCCTCTGGCCGCACATGTATAAATCGTTAGGCTTGATGGTCAACCAGCTTGCGCCCCTGCTCAGCATCGGCAGGGTGATCAACACCCTCACCACACCGCTGTGGGGCTTCATCGCCGACCGCTACTCGCGACGGGTGATCCTGATTTTCATGACCGGCGTTTGGGGTTTGTGGACGGCATTGACCGGTCTGGTGCAGGAATTCTGGCAGCTGCTGGCAATCCGAATCTGCTCATCTTTGGGATTAGCCGTGCTGTACCCGGCGGCATTATCCATTATCAGCGACCTGTTCAACCGCGAGGAACGCGGGCGAGCCATTGGGGTAATGGCAGCGTTCGGCTTTGCCGGCAGCATGGTCTCAACGGTGGTGCTGAGTACATTGGCTATTGCCAACCCCGAAGCCTGGCGCTATGGCTTCATGCTGGTCGGATTTCTCAGTTTTGTTACCGGCATTATGCTGATATTTGTCAAGGAACCGGTGCGCGGAGCCATGGAGCCGGAGATCGCCGATGTGGTTAGTTCGGAGACGGCGCTCAAATTTGAATTTAACAAGGTGCCGCTCTTGATGAAGATTCCCACCTGGTGGGTGCTGGCGGTGGACGAAATCATCGATTGGATCGGGTTTTCGGTGCTGACGGCTTGGGCTTTCACCTGGCTGGATACGCTCAACCTCGGCGGCGGGGTCGCCATCGTCATGTTGATGCTCTTTGTCGGTGTCATTGCCGGGCACCTTACCTTCGGCTGGGTCAGCGATCGGGTGGATAAAAAACATCCCGCTCACGGCAGGGTCCTGCTCGGGCAGATTGGGCTGACAGTCAATTTCCTGGCAGGGGTGGGGTTCCTCATCTTGGGCGGGAAGAGTCTGGTTAACCTGTTGATCACCGGCTTGCTGTTCGGGGTATCCTTCAGCCTCAAGGAAACCGGCTCGCGCATCCCCTTGATGCAAAATATCCTGCTGCCCGAACTGCGCGCCACCGGCAGGGCATTTGTGGAGATGGTCAAGGGATTGATTATTGCCGGGGGGATCACGTTTTCCGGCTGGCTGTTGGCGCAGTTGGGAGATAACCTTCAGTTAATGATGATGGTCATGGTACCAACGGCATCGTTGATCGCTTCGTTGATCTGGATCGCCATGTTCCGAACCTATCCGCGCGACATGGCAAAAGTGCGGCATATCCTTTCACAGGAGCGGGAGAGATTGATCGATCAGGGATAGCCCGTAAGAAACACCATATCCTCGATTGTGATTGAACGCCAATTCACCGCGCTGTTCGCCAGGGTATGTCACTGCTGAAGGAGAGGTATTCTTCGCATGTTGTGGATAACTTTATTTCTCAAACAAAGATCGTAAAATCCGCCGGGTAAATATTAAAAACCCTGGCGTCGTTGGCATCTTTTCGAAAGGTATTTAGTGGTACTCTCGCTAATTAGCGAGAGTACAATTTCGCTTAGTGGGATATTGTTTGTACTGGTCGATTGTATAATTATCAGAAGGATGCAAAAGGAAGGCACGATGTTAAAATCCTGTCAAGATGCTTTTGGACAAATGTTGCTGGCTTATTATGAAAATAAACCGGCTCAGGAGATCATCGAACGGGATGATGGCTTGATCGATGTTGCCGGTGGTTTACCGATGTATTTTGCCGAATATGAGAATTGGTATCCGCTCGAAAAGGAAGCCATGCGGTATGTGCGGCAGGGGCGGGTGCTGGATATCGGCTGCGGAGCCGGCAGAACTGCGCTTTACCTGCAGGCTCTGGGCTTTCAGGTAACCGGGATTGATATCTCCCCTTTGGCGGTTGAGGTCTGCCGCCGGCGCGGGGTGAACGATGTCCGCCTTCTTTCGATTACAAAAGTCAGTCGTTCTTTGGGTATTTTCGACACCATTGTCATGATGGGGAACAACTGGGGTCTCATGGGCAGCTTCCGCCGCGCCCGTTGGCTGCTGCGCCGCTTTTCTGCCATCACCACCGCGGATGCCCGCATCATCGCCTTCACCACCGATCCCTACCGTACCGCCGATCCTTTCCACAAGGCGTATCACGAACACAACCGGTTGAAAGGACGGATGGGCGGGCAGGTTCGCATCCGCTGCAGGTTCAAGACCTATATTGGTCCATGGTTCGATTATTTGTTAGTGTCCAAAGAGGAGATGGCGTCTATTCTGCAAGATTCGGATTGGGGGGTTGAGCGGTATATCGAAGGAGAGGGACCATTTTACGCCGTGGTGCTGGAGAAATTGAGAGCGCAGGCGTAAATGCCTTATGTATTCACGGCAAACCCTTTTATCGCAGCGGGCTGGAGAAAGAAGGTAAAGGATGGATGATCTTATTCAATGGCTGCTGGAAGGTCCCGCTTGGGTTCAATATTCAACCCGCCGGTATCTGTTGAAACAATCCGAATCGGATGACGATGTTATTTCGGCGCGCCGTTCCATGCTGGAAGATGCGCAGTTGCAGGCGTTGATTGCCGGGCAGGACGGCTGGGAAACCACGATCCTCAACAGCCATAAAAGCGCCGGACACCCCATCCATCAACTCACTTTCCTGGCAGACCTCGGGTTGAAGGCATTCGATCCCGGCATGCAGCCGTTGATCGACCGCATCCTGGATCACTGCTCGGATGAGGGTCCTTTCCAGGTGTTGATGAACATTCCCAAAGCTTTCGGCGGCAGCGGCGAGGATCAATGGGCGTGGGCATTATGCGACGCGCCGCTGGTATTGTATGCGTTGGCTCGCTTTGGTCTGGCGGATGATGGGCGGGTGCAAAAGGGAACAGCTTTCATGGCGCACCTGGTGCGCGACAACGGCTGGGGCTGCTCTGCTTCCCCTGAATTGGGGAAATTTCGAGGACCGGGGCGAAAGGATGACCCCTGCCCGTTTGCCAACCTTGCCATGCTAAAACTGCTGGCGCAGCTGCCCGCGTGGCAGGACAGCGGAGAAAGTCATCTTGGCGTGGAAACCTTGCTCCGGTTATGGGAGACAAGACGCGAAAATCACCCCTATATGTTCTACATGGGCAGCGATTTTTGTAAATTAAAACTCCCGTTCGTGTGGTACGATATTTTACATGTGGCGGATGTGATCAGCCGTTTTGTATGGGCTGGACAGGACCCGCGCCTGCTCGATTTGGTCGGTATCATCCAAGCCAAAGCCGACTCCCTGGGACGATTCACCCCAGAATCTGTCTGGACAGCATGGAAGAATTGGGAATTTGGGCAAAAGAAGGTGCCGTCCCGCTGGTTGACGCTTCGGGCTCATATCCTGTTCCGGCGGATGCAAACCCGACCCGCGTGAGGATGATCAAACCGCCTGGCTGAATATCGCAGGGGCAAGGGAGCGCCTGCTCTTTGGGCGCGCCATGACATCCCCATACCCAGAACGCGAAAAAACCCTTAAAATGGGAGTATGTCCGATCAACCATCCGACGCAAACTCAAAACTGCGCCTGACCTTCCTTGGAACCAACTGCCTTTGCCTGCATGATGGCGAAACGCGCTTACTGATCGATCCTTTTTTCACCCGTCCGAACCTAATCTCTCTGCTGCGCCGAATTGCTCCTAATCCATCGATCATTCAGACCTGCCTGGAACGGGCGAATATCTCCCGGCTGGATGCCGTACTGCTCAGCCACACCCACTACGACCATGCCCTCGATGCCGTGCTAACCGCCCGCATGAGCGGCGCGCTGCTGGCGGGGTCGGCTTCCGCTGCGCGCTTGGCAGCCGGCGGCGGTTTACCGGTGGAAACCTGCCTGCGCGCGGAGGACGGGCGTGCGCTATCTTTTGGGGCATTTCGCGTTAACTTTATCCAACATGCACATCTTACCTTAGGTGGGTTGGGCTGGCTGGCGGATGGGAACATCGAAAAACCGCTCCTGCCGCCCGTCCCCGCCTGGCAGTACCGGCAAGGGGAGGTGTTCGCCATCCACTGCCAGCATCCCGACGGCAGTTTGCTGGTGATGGGCAGTGCCGGCGAGATCGATCCGCGCAAACTGAAAAACATCTCTGCCAAAACGGTCTGTTTGGGCATTGGCGGGCTTGCTTTTAAATCAGCCGCATACCGGCGGGAGTACTTCCGCACCGTCGTAGGTGGATGCCGGGCGGAGCAAGTGTACCTGACCCATTGGGATACCTTCTGGAAGCGGTTAGATAAAAAGCCATCCTATCTTCCCCTGCACCGCCTGGTGGAATGGCAGTACGCTAAACTTGCTCATAGAGAAGGCATCCGCCTGGTCTGCCTTCAGCCATGGCAGGAAGTGGTTTTATGAGAATTGGTCGTTCAAAATGATATTCAATGGTTCGATAAGGACAGGCAGATCACGACTTACAATATTCCAAAGGATATCGGCATCGATATTATCGTACCCGTGGATCAGTCTAATTCGAGCGCCGATCATTTGAGCCCAAGGTATCTCTGAATATTTTTCATGAGAATTTGATGCAGAACAATTTCGGGATCATGCCTGCTCATAGATCGTTACTTCTTCCAAATGAACCATTTTACGGATATCGGGACTTAGGAAACCTGGCGTAAGCAGATCGACTTTGCAGCCAAACATCTGCGATAATTCGTCTTGCATGGAGAAGAATTCATATCCTGGAATATGTTCTGGATCGAACTCAACCAGGATATCGATATCGCTATCCGGACCGAAATCATCCCGTACCACCGAACCGAATAACGCCATTCGGCGGATATGGTGCCGCCGGCAGAATTCTTTGATTTGCGAGGTAGAAGCCTGAAAAAGGATATCCATAATTTAATTATAACATGCCTGCCGATCCGTCCCGATTTAGCGGAGTCAGCCATTCTCTATTTTGAAAGTGTTGATAGCAAAAGCGCAGCTTGCCCTCCCTCCCAGCCTCCCCAAAATTCCCTGTTTTTAGGAATCTGAGGGAGAAAGAGTAATCGATGATTCACAAATTTACATCTTGATGCCTTGTCTCAGCCGGAAGATGGGGGGCGGTTTGGCAAGCTGAGAAAATTTATTGAGAGATTTTATGTTCCGCAGCGTCCGGCGGCAGGATGGTGAGATTGATTTCCACCGTCGTTTCTACCATTTCCAGATGAGTCTTTTCTTGGATATCTACGTAAGGGTTGCCCTTCCCGCTCAGCCCGATCACAACCTGTTCACCGATCCCGCTCTGCCGCTTCAACAGGTTGATCGTATTCAGGATCATCAGGATTTGCTGAAAGGCTTTGGCAATTTCCGGATCGCCCTGCAGCAGGGATTGTACTGCCTCGGCATCCAGCTCATACCGCAGCGAAGGATTATTTGATTTAATCATCGCCTTGCAGATCCCCTCAGCCAGGTCTTGAAAGATTTCTTCGGGACTGCGTAAAGGCTTGACCGTTCGCGCCGATACACGGTAAGACCCGCTGAGTTGGGATTGGGAATAGGTCAGCTTGATCTTCAAGGGCTGGATGCAATCTTTTGCGGACAACCCGAGCGACTCTGCGGTGAAGGTAACGTCGATTTTCACCTGCTCGGTTTTCATTGAGAGATCGGCGACGCTGCTGACACGCACAGCCAGGCTGTTATCCCGGCGGTAGGTGAAGCCGGTCTCGGTGGAAGAACAGGTCAATTCGCTCAACCGGCATTGGATGGCAAAAGACGTTACCCCGGAGAGCGCGGTTTCGGTTGTGCCGGCGACCTCCGCCTTTGCATCCGCTTTGCTTTCAGTCGGGAATCCTATAACGTCAAGCGGAGACCTCGCCGCGGTTCCTCCTGCCAGATGGAAAGGGGTATTGGTAATCGGTTGAGACAGCGCCATGTCAAACTCCGGTTGGTGATGGAAAAAGTTATGGAGAGAGACTCCTGATTGATTAAAGTATCGGTAACCTGGGGAAAACATTTATCATCGGTACGCCAAACCGCTGAATCATTGCTTATGCAAAACGCCAAAAGCCGTTATTTGATGGTTAAATGACTTATGGTGTTTTGCCTATTTCTCTTTCAAGAAAAGATAATGTCTCAGGTATCAGAATTTTTCGCACCTGTTGAAATCGTTTTGGGGGCAATAGGGTATTCAGATCCTCGTTGATTACCGTCTGATTCACATGTCTCTTGATGAAGTCAGAGAGCTTTTTAAAATACACTTTGACCTCGAACCCTGTTCTTTCTATGATGATCGGCGCATGATACGAATAGCCATGGACAAAAAAGTAGTGAATATCATAAATATCTCTGCCAGCAATGGAATGATGCAAATTGTATCTTTCAGTAACGGCTACCAGTTTGTTTGCAAACATGGTATCGATGGTTTGGCAATTACACATCCTGTCGATTTCGCTTATGTAAGCGACCTTGTACTGATTGGCTTTCACCTGTAAATTACTTGCGCTAACTTTCAAAGTGTTTCGACTGCCCGGCTCGCTTGGATAACGAAGTTGAAAAAAAAGACCTTTTTTAAGCTCCCTTGTTACCGTTAGATCAAGGTGCATAAACACTTGAAGAAATTCCTGTCTAAGAATAGACTCATCGGCGTTTCCTATAACATCAAAATCTAGATCTACGGAGAATCGATCCAAATATCCCAGCATTGCGGCGCAGCTGCCGCCTTTGAAAGCAAGATGGTGGGCTAAAACCGGTCGATCAATGATTTCAATAAGCAGCCGGTTTAAGTATGATTTATGAACGGCGTCTTCCGGTCTTATTTCTATCATTTGTACCCAACCGCCTTTTGAATCTGTCTGACTTTATCAAAGTCGATTGCCTCGGCGAAATCAAAATGATATTTAGGGTTGAAATATAACATATCGGCAACAGCCCTTTCGATGCTGGCGATAAGATTTCCCGATTGATTCGTAATACCCGCCGGGTTATAAAGATATTTGTCTTTGAGCTTGCGGAAAAGAAACGTGAAAGAACCAACCTCTACTTTCTTACTTTGGTTGCTGATAAAAGTATACGCGTATGTTACTTGTGAAATGATACCTTCTTGAGCCAATACACTTTCAGTGCTTAAATATGTATAACCGTGAATAATTGCCCTGCCCAACTCCAGCGGGGATAGTTCGGAAAGAGGCACGGTTGAATACAACCCCTTGTAGATTGGCAGCAAAATTCCTTTGTCAACATAACGCTTAATCGTTGTATAAAGGGTGTTTTTATTGGAGATATTCCATAATACCGCCAGATCGCCGGTATGATAGATCTTTCTGCCCGATTTGATTAATTCATTTATCCTGTACATTAATGTACAGAATAAATCATCTTCATAAAAAAGTCAAGTGTTTTTTACAATCTCACATGCCCAAAGAAGTCCGGATTGGGATGGGAATGTTGTTCAGGCGCAGGAAAATGGCGCAATAATACCGCAGAATCCCCGCGTCAAGCGCATGGTTGAGGATTTCTGAAAATTTCTCTCGGTTGCCCTGTTTCTCTGTATCCTCAGAGGGAGAGATCGCTGCCTAGATCATTCTGATCGTCTTGATCTCAAACGGCTGGAATACCAACTCCAACCCATCATCCGCAGGCGTCAAATCGCATATCGGCTCTTCCATCAGGTCCACTTCCTGCGCCGAACGCACCGGAACGCCGATCCGCAGTTTGGTTCTCACCTGGCTGCCGGTCGATTCGTACATGCGCACGATCCACGCCCGGCTGTCCTCGGCTTTTTTCACGGTTTCGATCACGATGGCTGAATCATCCAAACTTAAGAAGGACTTCTCTTGTGGCAGGCTCCCCGCGGCGGGATTGGCTTTCACCACCCGCAGCGGATAATTAAAAGCATACGCCGCCTGGATCACCCCCCCTTCCACCAGGTTACCGGCATGCGGGTAAAGCGCATAGCGGACAACGTGATCGGTTTGATCGGTGTAGCCGTCGTGCGGCTGACCGGGCGCGACATCGGCATCCTGCACCAGCCGCGGACCGGGATACGGCACACTGCGCAGCAGATTGAGATCGAGGATATTATCCTTTACCTTGTGCCCGTACTTGCAGTCGTTTAGCAGTGCCGTGCCGTAATCTCCCTGCGAGATATCCACCCATTTTTGGGCTGCCACCTCGTCCCGCGCCAGATCCCAGGTGGTGTTGCGGTGGGTCGTCCGCCGGATGTGCCCGAACTGAATCTCACAGGCAGCTTCGGTGGCATGCACCGCCAGCGGGAAGGATACCCGCAGCATGGAGCGAATCTCGCGCCAGCGGATTTGTGTGTTAAATTCCAGGCGGGCGCTGCCCTGAACGAGGGAGATTTCCTGCTTCAGGCTGGAATGCCCCAATTCATATTCCTGCACCAGCACCGCCCGCGGTCCATCGGTGGTTGCCTGCGCCGAGGTCAACTTCATGCGACGTGGCTGGCTTTCGGCATAGTCCATCGGGAAATCCCAGGCGTCGCCCAGGTCGCCATAGACGGCAAACTGATTGCCCTTTGCTCCTTCCGTCAGGACTTGACGCTGCGCCTGTTTATCCCAGATGGAAGCGATTGTCCCATCCCCGTTGAATTGCACCGCCAGGCGGTCGTTCTCCAGCCGGTTCACCTCGGCGATGAGGGGGGAATTGGGCGGGTCAGCCGGATACGCCGTATCAACAGCGGTGTATCCCATCGGCGGCACCTCGACCATGCGCCATTGTTCATCCAATTTGAGCCACTCGCAGCGCTTCCACGGCAGGGCGTTGAACACGATCGCCGGTTTTGCCATCCCCGCCGTATTCACCTTCTGCGCCAGTGCAGCCGCCGCCAGGGATGCCCGCTCCTGCACCTCCGCCAGCATCGCCTGGTAGCGCGGGGTAGTTTCATCATACACCCGTTTAATCGATGACCCCGGCAGGATGTCATGGAATTGATAGAGCAGGGTCTCGCGCCAGGTCTTCTCCAGAAAATCTGACGGGTAGGGGGTACCGGCGAGGGTCTCTGCCAGCAGGGAGAGCCATTCCAGGTCGCGCAGTCCCTGTTCCATCAGGCGGTTGAAGCGCTTGTTACGCCCGTGAGTGGTGAGGGTACCCTCGTGCCTTTCCAGGTACAACTCGCCTGCCCAGACGGCAAAACGGTCGGCTTCAGTCTCCCATTTGCGGAAGAAATCGATCGTCCATTCCTGCTTCACCGGCGGCAGACCGGCGAAGTTCTTCAGCCGCTCCAGCCGTTCCAGGTGTTCCTCGCCCGGGCCGCCACCGCCATCGCCGATGCCGAACACCATCAACGCGTACTGCGAAACGCCCCGGTCGCGGTAGTTGGCTTCGATCTTGCTCAGCGAGCGCGGCGCCGCCGGGCTGTTGTAGGTCTCCTCAGGCAGCATGTGGACAAGAACACTGCTGCCGTCAATGCCGCGCCAATGAAAAGACTGGTGCGGGAAAGCATTGATCAGGCTCCATGAGAGTTTTTGGGTGGAGAAATACTTTATCCCGGCTTTCTTCATGATCTGCGGTAGGGCACCGCTGTAACCGAAGGTATCGGGCAGCCAAACATACGGCACATCCACGCCGAACTCCTGCCGGAAGAAACGCCTGCCGTAAAGAATCTGCCGGATGAGCGATTCTCCGCCGGTAACGTTGGTGTCGCACTCGACCCACAAAGCGCCTTGCGGTTCCAATCTGCCGGCAGCGACGGCATCCCGGATGCGCCCGTACAGCACCGGGTCGGCTTCTTTCATCCAGGCGAAGAGCTGCGCCTGGCTGGCGGCGAAGCGGTAATCGGGGTAGAGGTCCATATTCGCCAGGGCAGTGGCGAAGGTGCGCAAGCCTTTGCGTTTGGTCTCGCGGAGGGGCCAGAGCCAGGCAAGGTCAATATGGGCATGCCCGATGGCGCTGATCTGAAGGGAAGGATCGCCGCCGCGTTTGGCGAGGATGGGTGCCAATATGCGGCGCGCCTGTATGGCTGTTGTCTCGCCGATCTCCCCCATCAGCAGGTGCATGACATCGTTCAGCGCGGTCAGTATCTGTTCGCGGCGGGCGCTGCTCTCCGGCAGCACGTTGAGGGCATCCATCAGCACTTCGACATCGTAGTACAGACCGCGCAGGGTTTCATTGAGGATGGCAATGCGGGCTTCGCGCACCTCGCCGTTGCGCTGAAGGTTGCCGAACAGGTCGTTACAGCCGGCATCCGCCCAGATTTCGAACGCACCGGGCAGGGCAAAGTTGCACAAGGGGAAGACCCGCTTGCCCGGCATGCCCAGGCTGAAATCATATTCGGATGAGACGGTGGTCAACCCGCGCAGGGGATTGCCGGCTTCGTCCACCACGCACATCTCGCCGCTGACATCCAGCAGGAGCACGATATTCTTCGAAGCCGCTGCCTCCGGCACCGCGCCGCGGAAGCGAAACCAGGCACAATCGAACAGGTCCCCCCATTTGTCGCCGGGTTTCAGGTGCAGTTCCTCACCTTTGAATCGTTCGCGAAAAGGCACCGGTTCGCGGGTGCGCCAGGCGGTGATCTCCAAATCCGCCAGCGGGGTGTAAACCGCATCACGAAGGAAAAACAGCATCCGCTCAAGCTGATGTTGGGTGTAGGGTTTGAAGGTGGGCATGGTCAATCTCCTAATTTGTTTTCTTGAAGTTGATGGAAATTAGATTTCGGTTCATAGCCGATCAGGTCGGAGGCGCGGTCATAGCTGATCAGGCTGGATAGCCCCGGCATGGGGCGGGTGCGGCGGGTTACCTGAGGATAAAACATGGCAGCCAGGCTTTCCGCCTCGATCCCCAGCAGGTTGTTCCCTTCGGTGATGAAGAGGGGATGGCTGCCTTCATAGTCTGCCAGCAGGGCGCGCAGGTAGGCTTCGGCGGCGTCCTCCAGGCTGAGGATCGCCCAGAAGTCGGAATAACCGTACACCATCAGGATAAACGGGTCGTCTGGATCGACAGGAAGCTCCGGCGGGAGCCCCTGCGGGGTCAGTTCTTGCAGGCGCATGGCGCGGCGCCGGTTGAAGCGCTGCATGGCTGCCTCCAGCCAGTTTCGGCGCTCGGCGGGCGGCAGGTCGTGAATTTGCCGGTACAGGCAGTGGGCTTGTCTCAGCCATTGCTGAAGCTGGCGCGCCAGATCGTCGGTCATCTGGTACACCCACGGCATCCGCAGACAGCATCCCGATATTCCCTCCCGTCGCCAATAGTAGGCGGCGATCTCTTCGGTGATCTGCTTGGAAAACGAATAAGGATCGGTGGTGAAAGGGGGGTG
>Ga0101944_10007233_pt1 | contig 11245 bp, 6 predicted proteins | sample DewCreD2012metaG_FD_75245 | JGI IMG/M metagenome (GOLD analysis project Ga0101944, IMG submission 75245) | Hot spring sediment bacterial and archeal communities from British Columbia, Canada, to study Microbial Dark Matter (Phase II) - Dewar... ... | reverse complement strand
CCTGCCGCAGCGGTATTGAAACATATGCACACCCGGTGCTTAAAACAAACGCAATTTCCGCAATTATTATAACTGTCAGTTTTATTGCTGATTTCATAAAGAAACTCCTTAAATGCAACCGTCAGCTTTGAACGTTCAGCTTTTTTGCCCGCAATGAGAGATGCTCCCCGCGCGGTGCATTCCAGCCCATACCGGTAAAGCACTCGCTTCTTAGAACTATAGGCTATTCCTTCAACACCACATTATCAATTAGCCGTGCCGTGCCTATTTTCACTGCAAGCGCCATCACTGCCGGTTGCGCAATTGTGTTAACATCCTGAAGAGTCTGAATGTCACAAATTTTGATGTAGTCTACGCTGGCATTTTTTTGTCTCGTGATAATTGTCTCGGCAGCTTGTATGAGGACCCGCGCATCCCGTTCGCCGTTTTGAAAAAGTTCCTGCGCTTTAAATAATGCTTGGGACAGGCTCGCTGCAGACCGGCGTTCCTGTTCAGTGAGGTAAGTATTGCGGGAACTCATGGCGAGACCGTCTGCTTCACGAATAGTGGGAATACCAATGATTTGAATATCAAAATTTAAATCCTGCACCAGTCGTTTGATAACCGCAAGCTGCTGAAAATCCTTTTCTCCAAAGATGGCAACGTGTGGCTTTGTGCAGTTGAATAGTTTGACCACAACAGTGGCTACCCCCTGAAAATGCCCTGGTCGGGAAATGCCGCAAAGATTTTTACTGAGCAAAGGCACGCTGACCTCTGTTTGGAAACTTTCCGGATACATCTCCTCTGCCTTCGGCGAAAATATAACATCCACACCGCCGGATTTGCATAGCTGCACATCCCGATCCCAGTCGCGCGGATACCGGTTAAAGTCTTCTGCCGGACCAAACTGGATGGGATTCACAAAAATGCTCACGACAAGGACATCCGCAAGACTCCGTCCATGCCGTATGAGGAACAGATGCCCGGCGTGCAAAAACCCCATGGTAGGAACAAAAGCGATTTTTTTTCCCTGCATGCGGGCCGTCTCTGAAAAAGCCTGCATCTCCGCAATAGATTGTATGATATTCATGGCGGTATCGTATTAAAAACTATGTGCTGTGGTGGGAAATTTTTCTTCCTTTACTTCTGAAATAAATGCCGTAACTGCTTTTTTTATGAGCGGCTCAAGCTGCACATACTGTTTGACAAACTTGGGGCGAAATGAACCGCTCAGACCAAGCACGTCATGAATCACCAGCACCTGTCCATCACAGTGTATGCCGGCGCCAATGCCAATGGTTGGGATCTGCAGGGAGCTGGTTATTTCCTGCGCAAGGTCAGCCGGTATTGCCTCAAGCACCAGAGAAAACGCCCCTGCCCGTTCCACGGCGCGGGCATCCGCCAGAAGTTTCTGGCGTTGGCGTTCTTCCTTGCCCTGAATTTTGTAACCTCCCATGCGATGAATAGATTGCGGCGTGAGGCCAATATGTCCCATTACCGGGATGTCAATGTCAGACAGGGCGCGGATAACGGCCTCCATATTTTCGCCACCTTCAAGCTTTACTGCCTCGGCACCGCCTTCCTGTATCATGCGCCCGGCGTTTATTTTTGCTTCTTCAATGCTGACCTGGTAGGACATGAACGGCATATCAGCAACCACCAGAGCCTTTTTGCGCGCTTTTGCCACTGCTTTTGTATGATAGATAATATCATCCACGGTCACGGGCAGAGTATTGTCAAATCCCATCATTACATTTCCCACCGAATCACCGATAAGCAAAATGTCCACACCGGATTCATCAAGTATTCGCGCAGTGGGATAATCATAAGCAGTAAGCATAGTAATTTTCTCACCATTGTCTTTCATCTTTTGTAAATCGAGAATAGTTATTTTTTTCATATAATGCCTTCATTCGCCGGATGCGCTGTGAAGTATGAATGCACTCGTGCTGCATCCATAGAGTTTAAAATGCCTGCACCTCATAATCCTTTACATGACACTCTAAACTTTATTGATATTTATATTGTTAGTCAAATATTATTTATAAACACTGAAATATTCTCTTCCCACAATGAGGCTCAACCATTCTTTATATTTTATCTATAACACAATGAAAGAACCTGGGGCATTGCAAATATTTTTAAGCAAACGGAAAATTTGTCGGAGAAGGATGAAATCTCCTGGTGCAAGAGAGAAAAGAGTGCAAAAAAAGCGCGGAATTGGACACCAGACAGGGCCAACGAGGAAAGCGACCGGCAGGTTTTAATTATCAAAAAAGCTTTTTTATCGCAAAAAATCTTATCCGCTGGGGACTGGCGTCTTTAATGGTGACTCGTTGATAGGCGGGGAAGAAAATATAGCCAGCGGCTTCCGGCATAATAATATAATTGCCCGATGCCAATGAAGATACGTTAAAATTTTTGGACCCCCTAATGTGCATTGTTGATGAAACAGTGCCGTACACATGGAGAGTAACGCCGTCAGGAACTCTTCCCCAGATAGTTCCGGTGATGTTGTAAGGCGGGCGCTTTGTATGCAAGAAAATATTTACCATGCCTCCACCATCCTCGGTTACTGCAACCTCTTTTTCTGATTTATCAAAATGTGGGGCATTGACAATTAGCGTATATGTTCCACAGGGCAGATTGTTAAATTGAAACCAGCCATTTTCATCCGTATATGCAATGGCAGAAGACGGCACGGCTTCTACCTTTGCATTGGCTACACCTGTGCTGGAATCGTCCTGCAGTATGGTGCCCGCGATATCCCCGCTGCATTCAGTTCGGTGCAGTTGCCAGGCGTGCTGAAAGGTTAAAAGTCCATCGGCCTCACCGCGAACCATAGGAGTTGTATCCTTAAACCAAATGCGAATGATATGTGTTCCCTGTGAAAGTGCAGCAGGATTTACCCTATAGTTCAACCGGCCATTATTATCTATTATTTCGCCATCTACTTCCCAGGTCACGTCAAAGGTGCCGTCGTTAACCGGTATGGGTTCTATCCACAGCATCAGGGGCTGGTCAATGACCGTTATTTCTGGTTCTAACGGTCCCCACGTATCGACCGGTCTTACTACTGTATAGAGCGAGCGAATAATCGCTTCCGCACAGATCTCACAATAGGGTGCGCTCAGGGTGCGCATTTTGCAGGTGTGCTTCGGGCGATAAATGCCCACCGCAGAATATCCCGCTCCTTCAAAAAGCCCAATCCGGTCAGTTATCGTTTCCGGTGTCGGCAAAGGAATTTCAGGGTCAATCCATTTTTTCCACGGTATTGCTTCTATAGCAGTTTGTCTGGTAATGTTGGGAACCCTGGTTATATCAGGATCAGCAAAATATGCAGTTTCATATTCATCCGCCAAATGCCCAATAAAGTGTCCGGCTTCATGCAACGCAATGTCGCCAGCCGCTTCAGTGCAGGAAAAAACTATGGTTGATCCCGCGCTTCCGCCATAGACGCTATCATTGACCAGAACAAAGACCGCATCAAATGACGGGATTTGTGCGGCTGCATCAAATGCTTTACTGTCATTTACGGTTAACAGCCGGCTAACACCGTAACTGTCAAACGTTGCATCAAACGCTGTATCAACATAAACATTCTGGGATGGATGATCTGCTCCGGATTGTTTTGAAGGCCTATACAGCGTGTAAAAATTTATGAATGATTTATATTCTTTCCACGGTGAAGTGGAAAAAATATGATTGACAATTCGCGTGTAATCATCGGTAAACTTCTTTGATTCTTCCGCCGTATAGCCTTCTGCTAACAATACGCACACGAACCGCGCGTTATCGTCGCCGTTATCAATAATTTTTAAAATTATATCCTGCGCCAAACACGAATTCGTTGCAAATGCTTGTAATATCAAAACGATGCTAAATATAGCTGCGAGTCTTTTCATAGCACTATCACATTAGGGTAAACTGATCTCTCCGACCATTTCTCCCTGGGTTTCGTTAACCCGCGTGGTGCTGAATAATGGGGTATGATACCTATCTTTTAACCGGTAAAAAAGAATCCGGGAGGAATGTTCGCGCGCTGGAATTTTTAGGATAAAATCAACTGCCGGCCGTTCAAAACTGCCTCCGCCAACGCCTTCGCTTCCGTCGTGTGCATAATCAAAATGAATAATCCGGGGTACCTCAAAATAGTTCTGATCCAAAACAGTTTGGTTGCGGGAAAGAACACGATAAAAAAAATGATTGCCGTTAGGAGTTACTCTCCTGGCTTTTAACATGCCTTCGGCAACGTGGAAGGCGTTAAGACGTATGGTGTTGTTATTCCAGTTAAGATTTAAAATAAAGAATTTCTCTGTGGACTGGCTAAGGCAGGTAGAATTACAGCAGAGGCCAAAAAAGCAATAACTTATAAAGGAAAGTAAAAGTAAAATTATTTTTTTGAGCATAAAAGAATCTGTCCTCGTACCAAAAGGACAGACTCTTTAAGCAGTCCCGCTCTTTTCTGGCAACCCCGCTATCCTGAACTCAATGCTTGAGGACCGGAGGCTTTGCGTCCTATCCTTTCGGTACAGTTTGCCTTTTTCAGAAAAATTGAACTGTAATTATAAAATATCGTACTAAAGGCGATAATCTTTATGGTAATTATTATGTTGATTTAACTTAATTTTTTACTTTTCCCGCGTATAATGATTAATTAAATTTGCAAAAATATCGCCATAGTTGTATAATTAAAAAAACACGACAGGGTTATCTGAATATACCCTGTCGTGTGCCCATTAACTATATGTCTTTTTTTATCTTTTTCCCATCACTTTTGAAATAATTTTTCCCGTATTATAAACCTGCCTTCCACAATCTCAATAAAGGGATCTGCTGCATCCGTTTTATCGGTTGTAATGATTATTTTCCAGGTTCCGGGCGTAGCATTTTTTGCAACACTAATCGGCACCCAGAAGACGCGTTCCCGGTTCTTTTTGAGAACAGCCTGGCGAATCTTTCTAAACCGCGTATTGTCGATCGTAACACCGCTGTAACTCTGGTTAGTTCCTTCAACGCTGAACAAACTCTTTGCCAAATCGACATTATTTTCTGCTTTGATTTTTACCCTCAACCAGTAGCACAGTTTCGGCAGCATAACCGGTGACCGCAGTTTTCTTTCATCTTTTCGCGGAAGAAAAGCTGTTGACGCCTCAATTCTCTTTATGTCAACACAGGCATCCAATGACTCGCTGCAGATTTGCTCTGGACTGCAGGGGGTTTGTCCGCTCTGGCATGTTCCTTCATCGCACGTTTCAGTTCCATTACAGAAATTTCCGTCGTCACAATCAGCATCAGTAATACACTCGGGCGGCGGGACTGGGATCGTTGTGGTTGTGGTAATCACTGTCGTCGTAGTTACCGGTAGTACTGAGGTCGTTGTTGTAGTAGGCAGCACTATAATAGACGTAGTCGTGGTAGGTTGCACTGTGGTTGTGGTAATGATTTCTATTGCATCGCCAAAATTTACCGGATAACTGTTGCCAAGGACAACGTCCGTGCTGACTTCATTTGAGGTGGTTGATATAAAGCCATCTGGATCAGTTTCTACAACCGTATGTATGCCTGCTACATTTATCACAAATGTGTAGTGCCCAAATTTATTCGTGAAATAATCAGTACTTCCGTCCAGAGTAACCTTCACGCCGGCAATACCGGTTTCATCGGCGTCCAGTATGCCATTTCTGTTTATGTCATTAAAAACGGTGCCATAAATGTTCGCGCGTTCGGTAAGGTCATCGGTATCGCCAAAATCAACCTGATAGGTGTTTCCGAGCAAAACTTCTATATTGACCTCATTTGGGGTGGTAGAGCGGTATCCGACCGGATCGGTTTCCACAACCCGGTGAACCCCTGCCACAGTTACCTGAAATACATACTGGCCTAATAGATTGGTGACTGCGGTGTCGCTGCCGTCAAGGGTGACGGTTACCCCGCCAATGCCTGTCTCATTTGCATCCAGCTCGCCGTTTCCATTGGAATCGTTAAAGACGGTCCCATAGATTAACGCGCGGTCGAAAATATTATTTGTATCGCCAAAATCTACTTGGTAGCCATTACCCAGGGCAACAGAAACATTTACCTGGTTCGGGGTTGTTGAAAAATAACCAGGGGGATCAACTTCCATAACCGTATGTACCCCTGCTTCAGCAATGGCAAATGTGTACTGCCCCAATTGATTGGTTTCACGCGTTGTGCTGCTATCCAACGTGATCGTCACACCTGCAATGCCAGTCTCATTTCCATCCTGCACCCCGTTTGCATTTGCATCATCAAAGACCGTTCCATAAATAACCGCTGTCTCAGTATCATTTGAATATCCAAAATTGTTATTTTGATACTCAATGCTTTGCAGGGGCGTTATGACTATTCGTTCCGGCGTGGTAGGATAGAAGCCGCTGTCGGGGCCCTGGGATGAGATGGAAACCGTCTTGCCGGTGGGGACAACAAACTGATAGTATCCCTCGCTGTTGCTGTGTATGCTGTTATTGCCGCCAGTATAATCTTCCATGGTGATCAAAACATCCGGCAACCCGGTTTCTCCGTCGTCTAAAATTCCATTTTCATTTTCATCATTGAATACCGTGCCGCTCACGATAGCCACGAGGTCCGTTCGCACCGCACCAAACAGGTTGTTGGCTGAGTAAAAATTGCCCGATTCCGGATTTTGTGGTGCAAGGGAACCGCTGACCTCAATATTGTCGTTGTTTATCTTGCGTGCGGCGTCTCCCGGGATAGCGTTGGTTGAACTGTAGCCCAAGGGATTGGTTCTGGAAATAATGATCCTTGTGTCAGGTGGCCCGTAGAGAATGAAATTGCCGTCGGATGCAGTTGTCTGTTCCAGTCCCGTGCTCAGCTTAATAGTCGCGCCCGCAAGCCCTGGTTCATCAATATCAGGCAAACCGTTTGCATTGCTGTCTTCCCAGACTTTTCCGCTAATTTCTATCACCGATGATAACAGCGCGTCGCCAAAAAGATTATTAGTAATAGTGTTCTGGTTTTTAATGTCATCAAGAACAACTGTTGCCTGCAGTGTATTAACGTCAATTCTGACTACGTGTGCGCTGCCGGGTATGGCATTGGTTGAAATATAGCCTTCAAGATCAGTCTCGGTAATGGTGTAGGTGCCGGCCAGTGCAACTTTAAATTCATAAAAGCCTGAATCATCAGTTGTGGATTCAATAGCTAATCCATTGCCACTGAGCACTATTTTAACTCCTTTAATGCCCTCTTCGCCCTGATCCATGGTTCCGTTTACATTTGCGTCGTTGAACACCATTCCCGAAATGGTGGCGCGCAGCTTGTTTGAATCGCCAAAGTTAACCACATAACTGCTCCCCAGCATAACATCTACGGTTACTTCATTTGGCGTGGTTGAAATGAATCCCTCTGGATCAGTTTCTGTTACTGTATGCTGACCGGGCTCGCTAATTTGAAAGGTATACTGGCCAAGATTATTGGTGAAATGAATAATGTTGTCGTCCAGTTTGACATTCACACCAGGGATGCCGGTTTCATTGGGATCCTGCAAACCATTGCCATTATCATCATTAAATACTGTCCCGTAGATGTTGGCACGATCTGAAAGGTCGTTGGTATCGCCAAAGTTCACCTGATAACTGTTGCCCAGCGCAACTGCAACATTGACTTCATTTGGTGTGGTTGATCGGTAGCCGGGAGGGTCGGTTTCCACAACTGTATAAACACCGGCTTCAGTAACCTGAAAAGTATATTGTCCCATTGAGTTTGTAATGCGTGAATCTCCGTTCAGTGCAACATTCACCCACGGGATGCCAACCTCACCATCATCCAGCACACCGTTTCCATTGGCATCATTGAATACTGTTCCATAAATGCTTGCCCGATCAATCAGTTGATTAGTATCACCAAAATTTGCTATATAATAGCGGCCCAGTACCACATAAATGCTGAGTTTATTCGGCGTGGTTGAAAAAAATCCAGGCGGATCTGTTTCTTCAACGGTATGGGTTCCTGCCTGGCTTATGCGAAATGAATACTGCCCCAATCCATTAGTTACTGTTGTTACACTGCCATCCAGCGTAATCGTTACTCCCGCGATACCGTTTTCATTGTCATCTTGCTTGCCGTTGCCATTTGCATCATTGAAAACCGTGCCGGCAATAAAGGCGCGGTCGGACTGCAAGTTGGAATTTGACACGCAGGTTTTAAGGTCCCGCTGTTCAGAACCAAGAATAAGCCCAGCGCCTCTCCAAGTATTTATTAGATCCTCTGCGCAGGAAACAAATTGCCCGTGACTTTTTGCGTTTACTTCACAGGCTGCAATGAGATCACTCATGGTGCACCCATCGGGAAACAGCATGTTAGGGGTCCCGCTGTCACATCCCTTCACGATAATGGTCGGAAGAAGATTTGAATCGGGGCAGGCATCCTGGTCATTGGAAACTCCGTCGCCGTCCGAATCATCTTCGGTAACATTACTATTAAAACCTTGAAGCGCATGTGAGGAAGGGGGCACGGCACATGTCAGAAAAAGGAAAAAACTTAAAACTAAAAGAATTAACCCGATGCTACTAATTGTGCTGTTTGTTTTGTTGCTTTTCATACTTAATCCTCCTTTGATACGTTTTTAAAAAATTATTTTTTCGCCTTCGTCTTTTTTGCCCAATAAAAAACCGGGTTGCCTATATCCTGGCAACCCGGCTATCTTATTTCTTATTAAATTAAGATCCGTGGCTTTCCGTCCCAGCCTTTCAACTGGTTTGGCTTTATCAGATTTTTGATATACGATATTTTATGATTTATTTTTAATTTTGACATATATTAAAACATACAAACTATTAATGTCAAGATTTTTTTCATATAATTTTGATAAAAATAAAATAATAAAGAAAAATCAAGGAATTGGCATTTCTAATTTGACTAATCCGAAAATGGAGAAATTGACAAACTTGTTTAAATTAAATCGTTTTGGCAATACCGGCTCTGAACACTCCAAGCACCTTAGTTTTAAACGTTATCTTCCCATGTGCGACCTGTTCGGGCTCGATTGACTCCCAGTCCTTCGTAATATGATTATAAATGTAAGCCCTAACCTGCGCCTTTTTACTCAAAGCCAGTAATCTACGGTAGGGGATTGTTATCGTGACGTCGCGGTTAAAAAAAGTCCTGTAGGGGCCGAAATGGACAGCCGGCCCAATTGGCCGGACAGTTTTCATCTCCGGCGGATTTAGCTGCTGGGCAATAGTTATTTTGGTGTCTTCCCAAAGGCAGTCCATGGTATCTGCCGGATCATTAATGGGAACCGCTGTTTCTCTGGTAAAACCTTCGGGCCGGTCTGGATATGGATCGGCAGGGATTTCTATTTTTGAACCAGAAATGGGAGTGAAAAGTTCAGCCCTCACTACGCCACCCTCGCGTTTGGTTATTAGCTGAGAAACCATGCTCCCCAGCGCAACGTCCTGTGGATAAAGGCCAAACCGTTCCAGCGTGCCTCTCAGCACTACAAAATATGCTATGGCAAATTCTTCCGGGAGATTGGAATAGGACGGCGCCACCGTTATGGTCGCCACTTTTTCTGGACTCTCGCAGTCAACAACTTTTCCTTCTGCGTCTTCGCAGTGGGTGTAGTCATATTTTTTCGCCAGTATATCCGCCTTGGGTGTTAAAGGAAGGTTGTTTGTGAGCTTCATATTAAGTATGGTATCAAGATTGTCATAATTCCAGTGACACGGGGCAATAATAATTTTATCTATGCCGTCTTCTTTCAATAATTCAATTGCATCGCGAATAGTTATAAAGACGCCTCCGTTTTCAGATGGTTTATTAATGCCGTAAGAAAAAAAATTATCCTCCCTGAGATCACTTGCAACACCGGCCCTGGCAAATATAAGGTTATAACGGCTGCCAAAAGTTGTTTGCAGCGCTTTTTTTAAAGAAAGATAATTGAGATACGCATTCTCGTGATAAACCTCTTTGCTCCAGGGATGTGCAGTGCCGAACGGTCCGGGCGTTTCACTTTTACCCCATGGCAATCCTCTGGTAACATAAATAATACCGATAGTGCTGCCTGCAGGGTAGACCTCAATGAACGGCTTAAGATTGCGTAGGTTCATAGTATTAAATTCTGGAGTTCTGCCTACCTGACGGGTTTGCTCAATGTGCATACTTTCCAGCTTGCCAATCTCGCACAGCCGCTCCTTGATATAATTGCCAGTCATGAATTCGTTGGCGTAGCGGTTATGGTCGGTTGTCTCACGCGCCAGCAATAACTTGGTGAAGCCTTTACGAGCAAACTCCTCGGCAACGTCATCCATGCGTTTGGTGTAGCCGGGGATGGGGGTATAAAATCCATAACGAAGATCGATTCGGTCGCCAAAGGCTTCCCCCATAAGTTGTTCAAGATATTCATCCTGGGCAATAACTGCAGGATGCTGTTCATTCGGATCCGCTGCTTCGACCGGCACTCCCAGATTGCCGTAATAACGCGTATAAATTGCCGGCATGGATTCTTTAAAATCATGAATGCCATTCGGCCAGGGATTGTTAAAGGTTCCGATCTGGAACCAACCCTCCAGATAATCAGTGCCGTCTCTCGGGTCAACCGGATATTTCTGCGCGCCGGATTCAATAACATCTTTCAAGGGAGTGATGGGTATTCCGGTTGGAATATCTTCCGGCTTGACCGGCGGAACATCAGGATTCGGGCTGACATACTGGCCATTTTCAAATTGGTAAACACCATAGGAGTCATAAAAATTCTCTGCCCCGGGCTCATAGAATAGTATTGGCCATGGGATAAAGTTCTGGTGCGACAGATAGGGAAATTCCCCCACATGCCCGATTTTACACGGCTGCCCCTCATATTCAGTCTTGTCTCCTATCTGCGCAAGGTCAGGGCTTGCCCAGGCATAACCAAAATTATACCCGGCCGGCATACCCCAACCGGTAATCAAGACACCTATCTTCTCCGTCTCCTGCGCTTGAGCGATAAAGGGAAAAAGAACTATGCAGATAACTACTACCAAACCTTTTGCTCTCATCCGTCCTCCAGTATTACAGGTTATTATTATAACTTCTATATTACATAGCTGATATTTAAAAACCTGAAAAGTGCTTTAAATAAAGATTGTATTGAACGTCTGCCGCGTATTGGGGAAAAACAATGAAATATTTTTGATGTTGTTAGGCTTTCAAATTGTATGCCTCAAGGATGCGATATACATGCCGCGGCACAAGGATCGAGAGCAGGTGAGGATATGTCGCTTTGACAAAATAGTAATTTCGA
>Ga0101944_10007231_pt1 | contig 11249 bp, 10 predicted proteins | sample DewCreD2012metaG_FD_75245 | JGI IMG/M metagenome (GOLD analysis project Ga0101944, IMG submission 75245) | Hot spring sediment bacterial and archeal communities from British Columbia, Canada, to study Microbial Dark Matter (Phase II) - Dewar... ... | reverse complement strand
GAGTTGGCGTCGCAGGCCCGTTACCACACGCTGCATCTGCTTGCGGACCCACTCCTCGAACAGCTGCTTGTCCTCGGGCGTGGTCGGCAGCGGCTTGACCGAGAGGTGCCAGTGGAGAGTGACCACCGTCTCCTCTCCGGACCGGCTGTAACTGACCGTCAGAACGGTCGGCGATTCGCTCCATCGGCCGCCGCTGAGACCCCAGGCGAGTTTGCGGTCGATCCCGCCGCGGTCGAACATCTGCCAGTCGTGGTTCCAGGTAAGCAGGTCGTAGCCCTCGGCGAGGACCAGCGGCAGGATCAGGTTTCGCAGACTGGCGATCGACTCGCTGCACGACCAGTTGGCCCAGAAGGAGGCGCCCATCGTCAGTCCTCCGTGTCCGTGGATGGCGATGCGTTCGTTCCTGCGTGCCGGTTCGAGCCGTTGGATGGATTCGCGGTGATCGTTGCAGGCCCCGCGCGTCCCGGCACTTTCACGCGTCAGTACGGAATTCAAGAACGCAACCATACCTGAGGCAATCCGAAGCGAACCTGTATTCCCCAGGAGGGCAAGGACGAGAAACATATAGGGGTTTGCCCGGCTGATGGTTTTGCGCTCGCCGGCAGCTGACGTAAGTCGCGTCTCAGGGGTAAGCAGGGAGCCGCTAGGTCGCTCTCGCCAACGCCTGCAGCACCTGTGTCATCAACGTGTTGATCGTCGCGAACAACTCTGGCCGGCCGAGTATCGCCTCGGCCGGTTGGACGTAGGGGGCCGGAACGAGTTCATGCCGGCCGTGCCGGATCAGTTCCTCGGCGCCGGCGGGCGTGGTTTCCAGGTGAAACTGCAGGCCCAGCACACGCGACTGGTGGATAAATGCCTGGTTCTCGCACGCCTCGCTGCGCGCCAGGCGCACCGCGCCCGCCGGCAGGTCGAAGGTGTCGCCGTGCCAGTGGAAGACCTCCACTTGTTCGGGAAGTACTCGCCCGAGCGCGCAGTCGGCCGCCTCACTCGTCCGCCGGACGGGGAACCAGCCGATCTCCCTGTGCTCATTGGCATAGACTCTCGCCCCCAGCACATCGGCGATCAGTTGCGCGCCCAGACAAATGCCAAGGACCGTCTTCTCCTGCCCGATGGCCTGCTCGATCAGTTGTTTTTCGCGAGTCAGCCAAGGATGGTGGCGCTCGTCGTGAACGCCCATCGGACCGCCCATGACGATCAGCCAGTCGAGTGCGGCAGGATCGGGCAGTGCTTCACCTGCGTAAAGGCGGCTACCCGTGAGATTGTGTCCCGCCTGGCCGACCCAATTGGCAATGCTGCCGAGGCCTTCGAAAGGGACGTGCTGGAGGTAGTGGATGTTCACAGTGTTACCTTCGTCAATAGCATGACGGTCGGGGCCTGTCTGCTTCGCGCATCACATGGCGCTGGCAAACCGGTACTCGCCCGAGCCGACCTCAAACACTGCTGCACCGGCCTCCATGCGAACGAACTTCACTCCCGCCGCCTGTGTGGCGGGCCTGCCGCCTTCGCTTACCGCGGCGGCGTCCCTGGCGGGGATGTACACCGTCGCTGCGGTGTTCGCCGGCACCGTCAGGTCGAAGCGGGTTGTGTTGCCTTCGATCTTCCACGCACTGGCGATCCGGCCGGCGATGGAGTTGTACTCGCCCCTGGCGTAGGTCAGCCCGCCGCCCGGCATCGGGCGGAGGATGATATGTCTGTAGCCCGGCCGGCTTTCGTCGGGGTTGATGCCCAGGATCACCCGGTACATCCACTCGCCGACGGCGCCGATCGCATAGTGGCAGAACGAGTTCATGCCGGGGTCCTGGAAGCCGCGGCCCTTCACGTAGCCGTCCCAGCGTTCCCAGATGGTTGTCGCGCCGTTGGCGATCATGTATCCCCACGAGGGGAACGTCGTGTGGTTGATCAGCTGGTAGGCGATGTCGTTGTAGCCCCAGCGGCTCAGTTCGAGCATCATGCGGATCGTGCTGTTGAAGCCGGTGGACATGTGTCCCTTGTACCGCTCGATGCCTTCGACCATGTGTTTCGCCGCGCTCTGGCGCATCGACTCGGGCAGCAGGTCGAAGTTCAGCGCCAGCGCGTAGCCGGCCTGGGTGTCGCCCTTGATCCGTCCGTCCGGCGAGACGAATTCCTTGCAGAACGCGGCCTTGATGTCGCCGGCGAGCCTGGCGTACTGCGCGGCGTCCTGCTTGCGGCCGATTGTGTCGGCCATCTTCGCGACCAGGTCGGTCGAGTGGGCGAAAAAGGCGGTTGCGAACACCTCCTTGGGCACCTCGCCGCCGGTCCTGGGCCAACCGTCCGCGATAAGCGTGTCGCCGTGGAGCCAGTCGCCGTAATCATTGTGACGCTTGTTCCGCCAGATGAGATCGGGGTTGTTTGTGCGGATCCAGTCCACCCAGCGGCGGGCCGACTCGAAGTGCTCCGCGATCAGCCGGCTGTCGCCGTAATTGAGCCATTGTCGCCAGGGCACCACGGTGCCCGCGTCGCCCCAGGCCGCTACGCCGCTGAACCGCTCGTTCGGGTTGTACGGGTGCGGGGCGACGTCGGGGAACCGGCCGTCATCCGCCTGCGCATCGCGCAGGTCGCGGATCCACTTCGTGAAAAAGGCCGCCAGGTCCTGGTTGAACATCGCTGTCTGCGAGTAGACCTGGATGTCGCCCGTCCAGCCCAACCGCTCGTCGCGCTGCGGGCAGTCGGTCGGCACGCTCGGCATGTTGTCGCGCTGCGTCCAGACGATGTTCGAGTAGAGCCGGTTGAGCATCGGACTGGAGCACTCGAACGATCCGGCGTCGGGTGCCGATGACCAGAATGCGCAGCCGGTCAGCATGTCCTTCGTGGGCTTTTGCTTCAGACCGCTGACTTCCACGTAGCGAAAGCCGTGATAGGTGAAGCGCGGTTCAAGGATCTCTTCGCTGCCGCCCTTGAGGACGAACGTATCGGTCGCGCGTGCTCCCAGCGGCCCGCCGTCCTTCGGCACGCGCAGGTTGGTCACATAGATCGTGCCGTCCTCATCGAGCATCTCCGCGTGACGAAGCGTGATCGTGTCGCCCGCGTTGCCTTTCACGCGGATGCGGCACCAGCCAGCGATCTCCTGGCCCAGGTCGAAGACGTACACGCCGGGGGCCGGCTCGGTCACCGCGATCGGCTGGATTTGCTCGACCACGCGCATCGGCTCGTTGGGCTGGGCGACCAGCTTTGCCGGGATGCAATCCGCCACGTCCACCGCCTTCCAGCCGGCTTCGTCGAAGCCCGCGCTGTCCCATCCCGGCATCTCGCAGCGCGCATCGTACGTCTCACCATCCAGCAGGTCGGCGCTGCGGACAGGGCCGTCCACCGTGAACTTCCACGTGCCGTCCGTGATGACGGTCTGCCTCCGGCCGTCCGCCAGTTCGATCTGCAACTGCACGAGCAGGCGGGGCCGTTCGCCGTAAATGTGGCGGATCGGGCCGCCCTTGACAATGTGTGACAGCCCGACTCGCCCGGCGTACCAACCCTCGGCCAGCATCGCGCCGAGCGCGTTCGGACCCTTCTGCACAAGACTCGTTACGTCGTATGCCTGGTACTGCACGCGCTTGGTATAGTCGGTCCACTCCGGCGCAAGCACCTGATCGCCGACACGCCGGCCGTTCAGGTGCAGTTCGTACAGGCCCAGAGCCGAGGCGTAGACGACCGCCCGCTGGATCGGGCCGGCCACTTCGAACACCTTGCGCATCAGCGGCGAGGGGCCGGGTTTGCTCCGATCGACGGGCACAGGCGCGCCGATCCACTTGGCCTGCCAGTCCCCCGGCTCGAGCAGGCCCATGGACCAGCTGGCCGCTTGGCTCCAGGCTGACGGTTGGTCGTTCTGGTCCCACGCGCGGACCTTCCACCAGTACCGCCGGCCCGACCGCAGCGACTTGCCCGCATAGGCGACCTGATTCGTCCGATCGGACTCGACCTTGCCGCTGTCCCACATGTCGCCCTGATCGCTCGCAAGGTTCTCCGCTGAGCTGGCGACCAGGATCTGGTACGCCGTCTGCCGCAGGCCGCGCAGGCTGCATGCAGCCGGCTTGAGGATCCAACTCAGTCGCGGCTGGTGGCTGTCGACAGCCAAGGGGTCCACAAGGTACTCGCAACGCAGGTAGGTTGGGATCATGCTCGCCATGGTCTTGCTTGCCCTGAACCGCACGGATCGTACCCTTCGCACGGTACCCATTCGATACGCCGTGCGCACAGCGACATACACTACCGCCGGGCCGCGGTTGAGCAAGCTATCGTGGCGTGCATTGTGCCGCTGACATGCGTACAATGTGCGAGGGGTGGTCCATATCACGGGAGACATGTCATGACGAAGCTGTGGCAGGAGTTCAAGGCGTTCGCGTTCAAGGGGAACATGATCGACCTGGCGATTGCCGTCGTGATCGGTGCCGCCTTCAGCCGGGTGATCGATTCGCTCGTCAAGAATCTCTTCATGCCGGCGATCGGCTACATCGCGCCGAACCCGGACAGCTACCGCGGCTGGAAGATCGGCACGCTCCTGGTCGGTGAGTTCGTGGCCGACCTGGTAAGTTTCCTGGTTGTCGCGCTGGCGGTCTTCATCGTCCTTTTGAAGATTTTGGGCGCCATCCGAAAGATGGGCGCGTCAACTCCCGCGCCTGCCGAGCCGACCACCAAGGAGTGCCCGCTGTGCTTGTCGGTGATCCCGCTCAAGGCGCGCCGGTGCAGCCACTGCACGGCGGACCTCAATGGCCTCGAGTCCGAGAAGCACCCGGCGAAAGTCTGATCCCTGATGCAACTCTGCGGCGATACGGACTGCAGGTTCAAGTGGCACGGTATGGTGGCACCGCGTGAGGCTGCGGGATATCATACGCCCCGGGATCAAACTGGATCGGTTCGGAGGATGCCAGGATGCCGAGCGCACCAACCCGGCTGCGTGGACCCATCAGATCCGCGGGAGTCTGTGTGCTGCTCATCACGCTTCTTACAGGGAGTGCTTGTGGCGCGCAGACCACTCAGCCGACACCGGTCACGCAGCCGGCGGCGTCCCGGCAGGGGCCGCCGTTTCCGCGAATTGCCAACTGCTACGGCGCGGGGCTTGGCCCGCACACGTCCCGCGAGCGGATCGAGCAACTGGCCAAGTACGACCTGCTCATCGGCGGGACCTGGTGCGACTGGCGCAAGAGCGAGCAGGTGGCGGCCTTCCACAGGAATGTGGCCCTTCTCCGGCACCATAACCCGCACATCATCGTCCTGGAGTTCTCGTCCTCGGCGCCCTATCTCGCGCGCTGGGAAACGCAGGAGGGCTTTCCCGTTGACGGCTGGCTGCTGACGCCGACCGGCCAGACCATCAACGGCTGGCCCGGGTCGAAGATGATCAACTTGGCGCGCCCCGAGGTAATCGCCTGGCAGGTCGCCCGGTCGCGCGAGGCTGTCACCACCCACGGGCACCACGGCACGTTCATCGACTGCATGGCGCCACGCTTCGACTGGTGGGCCTGCGAGATCGCCACGGGCAAACCTTTCCAGATCGACGCCGACCGCGACGGCAAGCCGGATGAACGCAACAGGCTCGACCAGGTATGGCAACAGGCCAAGCTCGACATGGCCCGGCAGGTCCGCGAGGCGATCGGCCCGAAGGCCATCTTCATGGGCAACCAGGCTGGCCGCGAGACCTTCGATGTTATCAACGGCATCCTCCTCGAGGACTACCTGGACTACGTGCTCGATAACAAATACTCCTACACGTGGCGGCGAGTGCTTGACGATTACCTGTACTGGACGGGCACGCCGCACCAGCCTAACGTGACCACGATCGTGTCGAGTTCGGGCGTCGAGCCGCCGTTCGAGGCGCAGCAGACGCTCGACAGGGACGCGCAGGAGAAGCTGCTTGAGTCCGGCCGGAAGCGCGAGCAGCGAATGCGGTTTGGTCTGACCACGACGCTGATGGGCGACGGCTATTTCGCCTACGACCTGCACACGCGCTGGCGCGGGCAGCACTGGTGGTATCCCGAGTACGATGTGCCGCTTGGGTACCCGCGTTCGGCTGCGCAAGAGTACCCCGACGGTACGTGGCGCCGCGTCTTCGATGGTGGGATTGTCGTGGTAAACCCGACGAGTCACGAAGTGAACGTCGAGACCGCAGCTCCTGCCCGCGATGCCAGCACGGGGCGGACGGGACGAACGTTTGCCATTCCGCCACGGGATGGTCGGTTACTGGTGATACTGGAGGGATGATTCCGATGGCTGTCAAGGTTCTCGACAAAGAGTCGGTTTGCCAGATCGCGATTGTCGTGCGGGACATCGAGCAGGCGGCCCGGCGGTATGCGGACCTGTTCGGCGTGCCGGTGCCCGAGGCGCGGGTTACCGATACCGCGGACAAGACACACATCCGCTATCACGGCCAGCCGACACCGGCGCGGGCGAAGCTGGCATTCTTTCAAATGGGGCAGATCTCGCTCGAGTTGATCGAGCCGGTAGGGGGCCCCAGTACATGGCAGGAGTTCCTCGACAGCCACGGCGAAGGGGTGCATCACATCGCCTTCCGGGTCAAGGGAATGGACGCGGTTCTGGCAGCCCTGAACGCCAAAGGCCTGCCCACGGCGCAGCGGGGCGACTATACGGGCGGCTGCTACGCCTACATCGATGCCGACAAGGTGCTGGGCGTGAACCTGGAACTCCTGGAGAACTTCCAGTAGACCCAGGCCGTGCGATCCGGGCCGCACACGTCACCGTCAACCTGGACCATGTGGCTCTCCGTTGTCCATGCAGTCCAGTCCATCAGCCCCTATGCGGCCTGCCGGACGGGATCGTGCGAACCAGCCGTGCCGTTGCGCCCGGATATGCGTTGGGCCGCCGCGCAGCGCTAACGTCGCTGCATGGCCGTCCGCCACGGCAGATGCCGGTGGCATGTCAGGCAATAAAACCGTCCGGTGGTGCCGGGAATGGCGACGGCCGGCTTCCAGCACCGATCGCAGTGCGGGGGCTGCTCGATGTACGTGCTGGCGTACTGCACGCTGGTCCTCTGGCGTGCCGGGCGGCTCAGAACGGCCACGTCCGCGCCGACGAGCTGATTGGCGAGCGAGGCGGGAACATGCGGATGGGACGGGGTGTCCTGCAGGCTCACCCCCTCCTGGCTCGGCTCCTCCGTCCAGTCGGCCCCAACGCTTTCGTTCAGGCCTGCAAGCATGCGGTCAAGTTGCATGCGGATCCAGGCTTCAAAAGACGCCTGTTCCTTTTGCGTCACCGGAAACGGCCGGACCGTCAGGCTCCAGTGGAAATCGGCGATTGTCTTGGTCGCAGTGTGGGAATAGCTGATGGACAGGTCTACCGGGGCGTCAGACCAGTGGCCGCCGTTGAGCGACCAGGCGAGTTTCTTCATGATGCCGCCGCGATCGAAGACCTGTTTTGACTGCTCGAAGGCGAGCAGGTCATACCCTTCCGCCAGCACATGAGGCAGCAGTTGGTTCGGCAGGTCGGCCATGTGACCTGCGCTTGTCCATCTGGCCCAGTAGGACGCTCCCATCGAAAGCCCCCTTTCATCCGTGAACGGTACAGCGTTTCGTTGTACGTTGAGTTACGGATACCTTTTGAATACCGGATAATTCCGCGCCGTCGCTCCGTCAGCACTTTTGAACCGATTGGCGGGCTCTGCATAGCCACGTGCCGGCATCAAAACGCCTGTGAACGACACGCAGTATCTAAGCAGGCAAGGTTGAGTTGCACAATCGGCACTCGCCCTGCATTTGCAGCCATACGCCTGCCTATCGGTTCGTCCGGGAATCCCCTATGGGGCAGGGGAGAACCCAGTTGCGGCGTCGGTGTCGCAGCACGTGCGCGACGCGCAGGTCTGCCGGCAAGGGACAGTGCGCGTTGATCGTCGCGACGAGAAAGCCACAGATGCGGACCAGGGGCCCCGCGGACCTACCCCTGGCTCTGGAGCCAGTGAATTGCCTGCTGGAGCAGTTCGGTAGCGCTTTCGATCTGCAGTTTTTCCTTGATGTTGGCCCGGTGCGACTCGACGGTCTTGATGCTCAGGTGCAGCGTCTCGGCGATGTTGCGGGTGCTCAGGCCCCGGCCGATCAGTTCGAAGATCTGCAGTTCGCGGTCGCTGAGCCGGTCGATGGAAAGGCCCGGCGCCTCGGTCCGGCCGCCCACCAGCTTGGAGAGCATCTTGGCGCTCATGCGCTCGCTGAGAAAGATTTGCCCCTTCAGCACGCTGCGGATGGCGTGGAGGACGTTCTCGGCCGCCTCTTCCTTGGTGACGTAGCCACGGGCGCCGGCTCGCAGGACCCGTTCGGCGTAGATGGCCTCGTCGTACATCGACAGTGTCAGCACGGGCAGGTTGGGGTAGCGGATGCGTATGTCCTTGATCAGGTCGACGCCGCTCTCGCCCTTGAGCGAGATATCGACGACGACGATGTCGGGGCTCAGTTGGTCGATGGCCTTGAGCGCATCGAAGATCGTTTCGGCCTCGCCGCAGACCATCAGGTCGGGGGCCTGCGAAATGAGGCCCTTGAGCCCCTGTCTGACGATGGGGTGGTCGTCCACTATCAGCACGCGGTTCCTGGTCTTGCTACTGGGTGCTTCCTGTGTTGTCATGGCCGAATTGTACCTCCGCCTCCGCGGTTGTGCCAGCCACCGAGCAACGGACGACGGCGCCGCCGACGGGGTCTCGCCGAATATCAAGCGACGCCCCGACCGTCCCGGCCCGTTGGCCCATGATATGCGACCCCGGTCCTCTTTGCACGGTTTTTTCGAGAAAGTCAAGGCCGTCGTAAGTCGCCTCCAGCACCACCTTGTCGCCCGGCTGGCCGGCGAGCCGGACAATGATTGTGTCGGCACTGGCGTGCTTAATGGCAAAGGATCTTCCCGTTGGGGGCTACCGATGTCGACGGGTTCGTGCCCCTGCTCGGCAATGTCGCGGTGGAGCAGGGCGGAAGGGTGCAACCGGCTTTCGGTAGATCGATTGCCGGGTACCGCTTCGCTCCAGAGCGACTGGGGCGAGTGCAGCGGATTCCCGGTCTCGGCGAGCTGGCACGGCACAGCAGGGATGTGCAGCAGGATCTCCTCAGGTGTCTTTCCCATCACTACTTCCTTGGTGTCCATAGCATTTCAGTCACGACCTGTCTGTGATGCGACTGATCCGTCGTGGGACGCAGTCCTAAAATCCGCCAGCAAATATCGTTTACGGTCGCCAGGGCTCTTTCCCGCGGCGAAGACCCCCTGATTCAGCCGATTCGCATCAGGCATTCCACTTGTGGACGCGAACGGTTGGCATCCGATTGATCGCGGCACCTGGCCTGGACGTAGGCCGGTTTATTGGACGCCAGGTGCGTCTCACGCGTCTCCAAAACGACTTCATCGCCACCGTCTCCCGCGAACTCAACACGTCGCTGTCCTCGATGCGGATGCTGGTCGCCACGCTTCTGGAAGGCCGGTACCGAAACCAGCAACGGGTGACGGAGTCCCCCTAGCTGATCGCGAGGGAGAACCAGCTGCTTAGCCGGCTGATCGACAAGCTCCTGACCTTCTCGCGCATGGAGCGAAACAAGCACACCTTCCGGTTTGAGCCGGTATCTATACATGAGATTGTAACAGATGCGACGGCTGGCCCGGACGAACGCCTTTCTTCGACGGTGGCGGTAGCAGGCAAAGGCATACCGTTTTGGGCTTTTGAGCTGAACCTGGTCTCCCCAAGGCTGACGCGCGGCCAGCAGAAGGTTCCGCTGACGCCGAAGGAGTTCAACGTGCTGGCCCTGTTGGCGAGCCGGCCGGACCGCGCCGTTACCCGGGACGAGATTCTGTACCTGATTTGGGGATATGACGTAGTAGCTACATCGCGAAGTGTGGACCTGTGCGTCAATACGTTGCCGGTCAAGATCGAGGACCATCCTGGCAAGGCGGCTTTTGTCCGGACAGTGCCCGACATCGGATGCCGCTTCGAAGCGTGTTCTCCTGCCGATGAGTCCTAACGTTTTGATTTAAATGAAGAAACAGAAAGGCACCGCCTCTTGCTCACAGGCAAAATTGTGCCTGTCAGTATTGGTAAGAAGGGGTGCTGGCGGGCTCAGTCGAAAATTGTGTAGCCCGGGGGACTGGCGTTAGCCGATAAACTCACTATACTAACGCTTGCTACGAGTCTGCCCGGTGCGGCGCGGCACTGGGTGGTGCAAATCGCTCGTGGCGTAAGAGGTGAGGTGTTTCAGGGCGTGATGGCGGCTTGCCGGCGCGGCCGCACCGATGTTGACGGGTGTTCAAGTCACGCCTATATTGTGATTTGGGTTATGGTCGAGGTTTTTCACGCGCCTCCATCGGCCTCGCCTCTTTGCTACCGGTTACCGGCGGTGCAGTACAAGGTTTTCCGCGGTAACAGGCTCACGTGGCTGCGGACGAGCCGACTGCGGCATGTATGCTGCCAGGCGGGTAGCAGGTCGTGGCCTTCCCGGTGTAGTATTGCAGGCTAACGGTCAGGACCCAGAATCGTCTGGTGTCCAAGTAACTTTTAATGTGGAGGAGATGCTATGTTGCTTAACCTTCTGCTTTGGGTTGCTGTTCTGTTCGCCCTGTTCGGTAGCTCCCTCGGTTTTGATCTGGGCAGCCTTCTGCCGTTGTAAGGCTGTGTAGTTGTCGGGCGTTTCGAGCCGTAGCCCGTGATGAATGGGGTCTGGCAGTCAGGCCGTCCGGTCTACGGTTTTCTGTACAGTGGGTTTTTCATCCCATGTGCCTCGCCAGGTTTGGCGTGGTGAACTGGAGGACATCGCCGCATCTGGCGGCGCCTCATGGGGATGACCCGTAATCAGGCGGCCAGGACCCCATAGGTAACAGGAGGAGTTGTAATGGGTAGCATCATTTGGATCGTTCTGCTTGCCGTTGCGTGGCTCTTCATCGGTGGCGGCGATATCAGCTCGCTGTTGGCCGCTCTGGTGCCCGCGTAACTTGCGCTGATTGCCCGAAAGGCATTCTGGATGTAAGGGGCTTCCTCTAGCAGGAGGCCCCTTGCGTTTGATGCTGGCGAATCAAGCACTATCAAACGCGTTGGATGGGTCGGATGAGTCTGCGATCTGCAGGGGAGCGGTCTGCGGGCAAGAAGACAGGTCGCGCAAGTCCTCCTTATCGAGAGGAGTGATGAACGTCGAGTCCATCATATCCATCAGCGAATGCGTCATCTGATCGGCTTCGTGTTCGATGGCGTCGATCTTCTTCACATGCTCGTCCATGCTCTCGAAGTCGTCAACCATCTCGAGGAAACAGGTCGCAGCGTCGAAAGCCGCTCTAGC
>Ga0101944_10007230_pt1 | contig 11250 bp, 11 predicted proteins | sample DewCreD2012metaG_FD_75245 | JGI IMG/M metagenome (GOLD analysis project Ga0101944, IMG submission 75245) | Hot spring sediment bacterial and archeal communities from British Columbia, Canada, to study Microbial Dark Matter (Phase II) - Dewar... ... | reverse complement strand
GACCGCCCTACCAGCCGATACCTACAGTGGTTACTACGTGGGCCCCAGACAGGGCATCTTCAACGGTGGCCCGGTTACGGACTTCACTTGCGTTGACTTTTTCGTCACCACCTATGTCCCTGGATCATTTCTGGTGGAGGAAAAATCAATGAGTGAGTTGTCAACTAGCGATCGCGACAACACCATTCGTTCGGCTTGGTTGCTGCAACAGGCAGTCTCCAATCCCGGCGAAATCGGACCTATTCAGTTTGCGATTTGGAACCTGTGGGATCCGGCCGCGCCAGACCCCGACACCACTTCCAGCTGGGTGGCCGCCGCGCTGGCAATCAACCCAGGAGCATTTGACGCTTCGTCGCTTCACTTGATGGTACCCACCGCTAGCTTGAACCAGCGATTTTTTGAGGGTTCGCTTGGCAGTCCGGTGCCGGAACCGGCCACGCTCAGTCTGATTGCCCTTGGCCTCATCGCTATGGCCTATTTGTCTCGGCGGGCTATGCGAGAATGAATGACGACGTTAATTTTGTCGCCCAACCTTTGTGTGGCTGCTCCTTCCACGGAGCGGCCTTTTTCTTTTTTGGGGAGAGGCGATATAGTAAACATCGCAATGGATCTTTTATTCCGTGATACTTATTTGGCCGCGATTAGGGGCAGTCTGGGAAGTAAAATTTTTCAGCATTCTTTTGCGCGTATAAAAAACAAGAAAGTTGATATATTGCGAGGAGGGGATTTGTCATGCGCATATTTTGTAACATTCATTCTTTCTGCGGCTGGTCTTATTCGTGAAATTCATGCTACGGTGGACGGTGCAATTCGTGACTTGGAATATTCTGGCTGGACGAAGGTGGAGAAGCCGGTTGCGGGATGTGTGGTGGTGTGGGAGCCGGCTGTGCAAGAGCGAGGGGAGGTGCACAAACATATTGGATTTTATATGGGGGCGGGCAAGGCAATCAGCAATAGCAGCAAGAAAAAAGTGCCAGCGGAGCACCATGTAACTTTTGGGGTAAAAAGGGGAAAGCCGGCGCGCAACATTATCGCCACCTATTGGCATCCGCGTTTGGGGAAATAATCATCGGTTGAATAGTTTGATTAACGAGCCGGATATCGGGGTTTGGTATAATCAGGGAGTAGATGTTGCAGAAATTTCTGAATTTTTTTGATTTCAAAACAACGCTGGTAATTAATTTGGTGGGTTTTGCGGTGGCGCTTGCCTCGGGCCCCGCGTTCTATCAATCGGGAATGGTGCAGGGCTTGGCAGTTTTCTTTATTATTCTTGCGTTAGTTGCGGTATCTGTTCGGTACGTTGACGATCAATACTTACGACGTTTTTTGGAGCAGGCTACCGCGATCGCTTTGTTGATTTTCGCGGGAGCTCACTCTATTGTGTTTTTTTGGAATCGCAATGGGGGCAATATGACGTTAGCGGGGCAGGGGGATTTCGCGCTTATTTCCTTGGTCAATCTTCATCTGGCCGGTTTAATTGTTATTTTAATCGGGGCTGAATTTATTCTGAAGACATACAGGAGGAGCAAATCTTGGTTTGGTATATGGGCGCTATCCTTTCTTGCCCTAGTGCCGGTAATTCTTACGCCTATTCTTACGTATCAAGGATTTTCTATACCTCTTGACACAACCAGTCCCGTGCCATGGGTTTACCTCATGGGTTTTGTGGGAATATTTTTGCTTGGATTTTTGACGCTATTGCAAATTCGTGAAATTGTTCCTCTGCTTCGTCGTTTTGCTGAACTATTTTTAGCGGCCTTCGTGACTGCCACGATTTCGGCAATGACGGTTATTTTCCAGCAGTTCTTTGTGGTACGCATGGAGGTGCCTTCGTACTTGCTTGTTTATATCGCGTATTTCTTCCTCTATTGTTCAATGGCGTTTTTGTACCTTACTGCTACGGAACGATTTGGGAATATCTCCCCGTTATACAAAGAGGTAGATGATTTTATAAAGGCCGGCCGGGTTGTTAAGAAAGGACACCGTTTGGTGGCGAGCAAAATAAAGCGGTAAAGGACAAAAAATAAAGCCATGAATCCAGAATTAGTTTCCACCATTGCCAGTATGCGCAGAAGCGGATTAACCGATGCTCGCATTCGCGAAGTGTTACTTTCTACTGGTTGGGCGGAGGTGGAAGTTGCCGATGCTCTAAAGAGTATGCCCCTACCGACGACACAAACATTCGGAGAGGAACCTGGTCGCAAACCCCGCAATATCGCGGCCGCCGTCATGGTTCTGGTTATTTTCGGGCTGATTGGTGCCGCTATTATCTACGGCGCTTATATTGGTTGGTAGATGGTATAATAAATCCATAAAAGGTCGGACCCTGAATCAATTTCATTTTGTTATGAATACTTGGACTGACACTGTTGCGGCTTCACTGCAGAACCGATGGCTTGGTTTGTGGAGTTTTTTACCTCTGCTGATAAGCGCATTGGTGGTGATAGTAATTGGCTTAGTAGTGGCAAGCGGGCTTGAGCTTGCCGTCCGACGCATCTTGGAATCCGCTCGGTTTGACCGTTTTTTGGAGCGATTGGGTTTGAAGCCACATTTTGAACGCGCCGGAATGGAGCTAAAGGGCTCCTGGTTTGTTGGTCGTTGCGTATTTTGGTTTATGGTGCTCGTCTTTTTGCTCGCAGCCTCTGATTCGCTGGGATTGTTTGCCTTTTCGGCATTCCTCGGCCAAGTTCTACTCTTCATTCCGCGCGTTGTTGCCGCCGTACTTATCATGTTGGCGGCAGTTATGATTGGGAATGTTGCTCGTAGAGTTACGGCAGCATCGGTGTTTGCCTCCCGCCTGCATGCTGGTGGTTTTCTTGGGACCTTGGCCTGGTGGGCTGTGGTAATGTTCGGTTTCTTTGCTTCGCTGGATCAGCTGGGAGTAGCCGGGCCTATTGTGCAAGCTTTGGTGTATGGCTTTATTGCCATGATTTCACTGGCCGGCGGTTTGGCCTTTGGCTTGGGTGGTAAGGGCTACGCGGAGCATTTACTGAATAAGTTCCGAGAGCGCACGGAAGAGCGTCGCTAATCAGATTACAGCGCACAAATTTGAGTTTTCGGAATGAATAAAACCAGCCGTTTAAAGCGGCTGGTTTTATTGCTTATTCAATATTTGCCCATAACCTGTTTACTGCAATCTGTAATCGTACTTACTCCTCATGATGGTGCTCTGCTTCGTATGCATCCGCTTCCGCCTTCGTAGCGTGCACCGTGCCATCTGGATGGTTGGCGGGGGAGTAGAGGGTGTAGAGTTTGAGATCTCCTTCGCCTGTATTAATCACATTGTGTTCGCTACCCGCTGGAACAATAACCGCATCGCCATCGGTTACCTGCATTTCCTCGCCATCAATCATTACTAATCCTTCTCCGCTTTCAAATCGGAAGAATTGGTCCACGTTAGGGTGTACCTCGGTGCCGATTTCTTCTCCTGGTTTTAAGGACATCAGGACGAGTTGGGTGTGTGCTCCCGTCCACAAAACTTGGCGGAAATTTTCATTCTCTTGAGTGAGAGCTTCAATGTGCCCGTAATAGTGTTGCATGGTATTTTTTAAATGTTGGTTTGCGACAAAAAGATAGTAGCACTAGACTCCCGTTTTGTCTTGCGGGGATGGTGATAAACTGTATACTTGACGTGTACTATGTCTAGGTTTTTTAGGCGCGATACCAATAGGAATAGGGGGCCCGCCCGCTCGTCGCAGCGCTTTGTTGCTGCCAATGATGCACTGAAATCCTTAGCTGCCTCTTTAAAGGTATACCCGGAGACTCCGTTATTTGAAACTCCGGATCTAGCCACTTCAGCAATTGAGGCAAAACTAACTGACTATCAGCCGCCCGCAGAAGGTACGCCCCAGTTTAATGCACTTATTGAAACCGCCCAGCAATTCATGAAAGAAATTGATGCGGCCGTGGAGGGGGGAGGGCTGCGTAAAAGAGAGGATATGCCGCTCTATTGGCACAAGGGGAATGAACTGTGCAAACTTATCCGCAATAAGGGATGGGAAGAATTAGATTTTGAGGAGCGTCGCAAGATTTTCAACTTTGCCGCCATCATTTCCGGCAAGTGGGCTTATATCGGAATTTTTTAATTGCAATGCCTGAAAAAACGAATTCGCTTCTGGAAGACAGCAGGAAGGCGGAATTAGAAAAGCATAGGTTAGAAGCGATATCTATATTGGATGCTTTTTTAAGCGAGGAAAATGAAAAACTAGAAGAGCAAATGAGGGTGTATTTTCGCTTCTCCACTTTGCACGATCAGGGTACTCAGGCCGCCATATATAAATACACCGTGCATGATTTGCAAATCGCTCAACAAGTAGACCCAAGAGTTGCTGAACAGCTGAGTAATCTTAGCGTTGATTTAAATCAGCTAGACGAACAAGATCCATTGCGCGCACTTAAAGTTATGAAAATCGCATCACGCCCGGCGACTAAAAGAGAATATCAAAGGCAAATGGAGGCCCTTGCGATTTATGAAAAAATAGATAAACAAGAATTATCAAATTACGCCTTGATCCCGCGAGTAAATCCTCCGGTGCGCTTTACTCCCGATAGGGAATCAGCCGCTCGTCTTGCGCGCCACAATGTACAACCAGATATAGATGGCAAGGTGGATGTGCTGCCGATGGATTTTGTGGACGGGGAAGATTTATACAAAATATTATGTAAGGCAATTATTGAGCGCTGGGGTGGTTTGTCGGCTGAAGATTTGTATCATTTGAATGATTTAGTGGAGCTTGAGGACAGGGCTTTGATTATATTGGGAGAACCCAGAACCGCGGTGGGAATGAATGAAAATGAAATATATGCCCGTCATCTTCGGCTACAAGGCAAATTATTGCGTCGCGCAAATGAGGCGGGTTTTCGCGTGCCGCAACAGGTAATTGACAAGGTAGCTCGCACGCTGCAGCTTTGGAAAAAAGAAAAATTTGTTCATGGAGATTTTCATTTGCGCAATTTGATGTTAACCGGTGGCTATCGAGCGATTAAAGAGGGGCGGGAAGTTGAACCGGTAATAATTGATTTTGGTGGCGAGGGTTCGGCGGGGGAAGATGATTCTATGTTGTATATGCTGCGACTTATTAACGCAGAAAAGGGCGTCACCAATGCCCAAGAGCAAGCTTCTTTGCGCAGTATGATTCGTACGCTCTATGCCGGACCGCAGAAGAAATATTGGGATAACCTTAGACTTAAATTTTTAGAGGCAAAAGAAAATCATGATATGCGTCACCGATTAATTGTTGGTTTGGTATCCGATGTGCTGCAGGAAGGGGAACGTGGCGCGGCGTTTGTGTTAGATGTAGTAGATGCTGGACTTGTGTCGGCTGAGGAGGTCGCGCAGGAGTTTAAAAATTTACTAGAGGAGAATCGCCTTCGCGCAAAGGCTGAGGCCGAAATAAGCAAAATTAAGGGGCCAGCAAAAAAGAAATATTTTCAAGCCCACCAAAAAGAGCTAACCGAGTACCGACGCATCACTCAGTTCCATCGCATTTCGCTTATTCAAGAAAGATTGCTCCCGGAGTTGGGACAAAAATAATAAGCGGCGCCAAGGGCGCCGCTTCTGGACTAGATTGTTGTGGTCAGCTTTTTCGGGAAAAGGCTTGCGGGGTCTCGTGTTTGAATGACCTCGCCTGTCCGTTCGGACACAAGCTCAACGTGAGTTTTGTCTGCAGAAATACGCAAAAAGGCTTCTGCGCCTCTGCGGGCAAGCTCTTGGTTGAGTTGGTTGATCCGTGCGAACAGATCTCCCTTGCGGGCCACAACATTTTTCGCTCTCATTCCCATAATCATAATGATAGACCCTTTCGGGCAAAGTTCCAGTTATTAAAATAATACATATGTTTAAAATTGTCAAGTAATAGCCTATGGCAGCCGATGGCAGCTAGTATTTGACAAAATAATTAAATAGGTGTATAATATTGCTACCAAGGTTAAAAAGGGCCTTGGAAGGTGCTGTGTTTTTCGCACCTTGAAAACCCCGTAATTGCTAATGCATCGGAGGACACGCGCGCATCTCGTCCCCATTTTTCTTACGATTTTAGGACAGTGCGCGGGCTGCGGTCCATCTTGGCAAAGGGGAGAAAGGAGAGAGCTCATGAAAAATATCCATGCGCCGCCTTTGATGGCGGCTCAACTGGCCAATTATATCGCCTGACCGGATGCCGGCCAGCGGCCCCGAATGCCTGTCATCCGCTAAGGGACGCTGAAGGAGTATGGGGAGAGCCAGTATAACAATTTACTCCCCTGAAAGTTCAGCCAAGGATGGCAAAAAATTAACGGTCCGCGTTGAAACAACGCCGCCCCAACCGTATTCCAACATCGGGGCAAAAAACGCGGAAGCGCCAGAAAGGAGAAGGAGATGAAGAATTTTCCGCTTCGGATTCCGTTTCTTTTCTCGGCAAGAGCCGAGACGTAGCCGCCGCGTTAGGCGGAGGATATGGGCGGGGAATTAATACTTCATCATCCCCGCCCACAGCTGATCATAAGCAGGCCCGCGCGCGAAAACATTTTCGCCGCGGGCCATTTTATTTATGAAAAAGTATGCGATACAGAGATTGCGGCACGGAATATTGAAGTATAAATTAAGTTCCTTGACTCCGCGGCACTATTGGGTGTAGATTATTGCCAGCTCATTGGCCCCCTGTTCCGCTACTAGGGCGGGGCGTTGCGGGGTATCTGAGTGATGCTCCCCCTGGGGAGCAAGTCGAGCAAACGGAGGTGCGTTATGCTAATAAGAAAGACGACCACCGCCGCGTTCGCGGGAAAGTACAACCGCTGACGCGCTCGACAGACGGGGCACCGCAGGACACCGCCGACTTTTCTTTAAATTAAATGCTTAAGTCGGCATCCTCATCGGCTCATTGCCGGCCCCTGGGCCAAAGGCCCAACACGCTGCCTCAGAGCGTTATCTGAGGGAACCTGGCAGCGAGGATTCGCTGCAATCACCTGCCTGACCCGGCCCGTTATCCCCCTGAAGGAAACGGGCCGTTTATTTTTCTCCCCGGCTAACCAGCGAGGTTTTTTTATTTGACAATAAATTAATTAATTATTATAATTTGGCCAGGAGGTTAACAAAAAGTGAATAAACCACTGCGTCGGATCTACCCAGTGCAAGTGCATACCGAGGAAGTGTATGGACTCCACCCTTGGGTGTATGGAGATTTCAAAAATCTCCGAGGCTACTGCAGAAACCTGCGAGGAGACTGCAGCAACCTGCGAGGCGACTGCACCAACCTGCGAGGCGACTGCACCAACCTGCGAGGCGATTGCAGCAACCTGCGAGGCGACTGCAGCAAACTGCAAGGCGACTGCAGCAACCTGCGAGGCGACTGCGGCTTTAAAGGCGACTGCTCCAACCTCTGGGGCGACTGCACCGGCCTGCGAGGTGACTGCTCCAACCTTTGGGGCGACTGCACCGGCCTGCGAGGCTACTGCACCAACCTCTGGGGCGACTGCACCGGCCTTTTGGGCGACTGCAGTAACCTGCGAGGCGACTGCACTGGCCTGCGAGGCGACTGCACCAACATCTTTGGCTACTGCAGCAACCTGCGAGGCGACTGCTCCAACCTCTGGGGCGACTGCTCCAACCTCACAGGCGACTGTACCGGCCTTTCGGGTTATATCCTTGATTTTGTGAGTGAGGAGGATTAACGCCCCTTACTTATTCTCCTGCTCCACCGTAGCCCCGCCTAACCAGCGGGGCTTTTTATATTTGACAATATACAAATAATATCCTATTGAATTTTTAGGAGGTTTAAATCATGGATAGATATGAATACGTGTTGCTGCTAGAAAAATTTTTGAAGATTGCGGCTGTGCTTGGATCCGAGCAAGCGCTTGAGCTAATACGGTATCTAGTCATAACTCGGCCGTATCCCATAGTGGCAGCAAGCATTATGGAGATGCCCCAGTTAATTGAAATATTGCGCGATGATAAGCCGGGCTACTTCCGTAAGGTCCGAAAGGATTTGAAGATCCGTCGCCGTGTTGGAGTTTCATATTCCAGGAGTGGCAGGGGGTCGGTACAATTTAACGGTATTACGATTTCATATAAGGTACACCCTCCTCGACTCAAGACACGGATTGAAGAAATCATGTCTGCTGAAGATTCCGAATTCTTTCCTTTTGTAAAAAGAGAAAGAGAAAAGCTTTCGTCCTCTGCATAATAAGCCAGCTCGCTACCAGCCCCGGTTTTTGACTCATCATCAGGCCGGGGCTTTTTATAAATCGCTCGCCGCTATAGGGACTTGACGAGTAAATCCTTATGGCTTAGACTCTTACCCGCGAATGAGTATCGCAATTACTTCACCGAAGTTCGGCGGTTGAGGGAATACCCTTCTGAGGGCCCGGTAACGGGTCAGCAGTACCGCCACCTACGAGGTGGTTTTTTTGTGAGAAAGTTGCGCCCTTGATAATGGAATATCAGATACGTCTTTTCCACCTACTGATAGCGACTTCGAAGCGCAGCACACCAGCCGCGCATTCGTCCCAGTCGCAATCGCATTTTCCGCTCACAAGGCGGACCCCGCTTACATAGCGGGAAACCCAATTTCAGGTGGAAAAGAATAAAGTCAGCATTAGGATGGTTGGTCAGAAGGGCGTACGGAGGATGCCTAGGCATCAAATGGCGACGAAGGACGCGGCGTAGCGGCGATACGCTTCGGGGAGGTGCGTAGCAACCTGTGATCCGGAGATTTCCGAATGGGGCAACCCGGTGGAGCAAACCTCCATCAGTGCCAGCAATGGTACGGCGAACCCGGCGAAGTAAAACATTTCAGTAGCCGGAGGAACAGAAAATCAATCCCGACAAATGTCGGGACCATTCCCCAAGTAGCGGCGAGCGAAACGGGAGTAGCCCAAACCCGTCCTTCGCACTTTGCGATGCGCAAAGCGCTGCGGAACGGCAGGCCTCATATATTAAGAGAGCGTGTCGGTCCGTAGTAATTTGCCCGCAAATTGCGAAGGGTGGGGGTTGCAAGGTAGGGACGCTATTTATCTATAGCGTGACCTCTGTAATTTTACGGAGTGCGCGCTATGGATAAGTGTGGGTTTGTTACAAATTCTTTTGTTAGTGGAAGAGCCTGGAACGGCTCGCCACAGAGGGTGAAAGCCCCGTACACGAAAACAAAGGAACAAACTAGTTTTTATCCTTAAGTACCTCGGGGTCAAACAGCTCTGAGGGAATCCGGCGGTACTATCCGCCAAGGCTAAATACATTTGATGACCGATAGTGAACAAGTACCGTGAGGGAAAGGTGAAAAGCAGCCCGGGAGGGCGTTGAAATAGAACCTGAAACCGTATGTCTACAAGGAACTGAAGCTCTATGGCGCTTCCGCAAGGAAGCGGCCGAGCGACAGTGTGCCTATTGAAGAATGACCCAACGACTTATCGTATATCGCTAGTCTAAGCGCGGAAAGCGTGGAGGCACAGGGAAACCGAGTCTTAACAGGGCGATTATCCCCGTAAGGGGGTGCGGTATGCGATAGACCCGAAGCCGGAAGAGCTTGCCATGGGCAGGGTGAACCCCGATGAAAATCGGGGGGAGGCCCGAACCAGTTGGTTGTTCAAAACCTTTGGATGACCCGTGGTAAGGAGTGAAAAGCTAATCGATTTCGGTAATAGCTGGTTCTCTCCGAAATAGTTTTAGGACTAGCGTCGTGAAGTAGCGTGCGGGGGTAGAGCTACTGGATAATTCGTAAAGGGAGAAATCTCGACGAATTAATCAAACTCCGAATACCGTGCGTGGTATCACGATAGTCAGTACGTGGGGGCTAAGCTCCATGTACGCAAGGGGAACAGCCCAGACCGTCAGCTAAGGTCCCTAAGTTACGGCTCAGTGTGAAAGGTAGTGCTTTGCCTTGGACAGGTAGGAGGTTGGCTTAGAGGTAGCCATCCTTTAAAGAGTGTGTAACAACTCACTACTCGATGGCAGAGTGCGCCGAAAATGTACCGGGGCTCAAGCCGTATACCGAAGCTACGGGTTCGCTGACTTCACAGAGGGAAAATATTTTTATTTCCTCAACAGTTTCCATCAGAAGAGAGGAGAGAGATTACAACTCAACAGGTTGAATTCGGTTTCTTCTTGATGGATGCAATTTGAGGGGCAGGAGGTATGCCTGGGCCACTTCGGCCTGGATCAAACTCTCAAAAGCGCTCAGGCGCAAAACTGCCCCACCAGTTTGTGTGGCTCCTTCGTCTAACGGATAGGACAGCACCCTTCGAGGGTGAAGATCAGGATTCAAATCCTTGGGGGGCTACCAAACTTTAAAACCAAACCGGGCGTCTACGGACGCCCCCTCTGTGAAGTCAGCGAGCGGTAGGAGAGCATTCGCATCACTGCGATGAAGCAGTACCCGCGAGGGACTGTGGAGCGTTGCGAAGAGAGAATGTTGGGATGAGTAACCACATTCCTAATGAGAAATTGGGACCCTGAAAATCCAAGGTTTCCGTGGCACTGGCAATCAACCACGGGTTAGGCGGCCCTTAGCCGATGCCGAAAGGCGCAGGTGATGGATAGCTGGTTAATATTCCAGCCCAGGCTGCCGATCATACCGGGGGGACGAAGGAAATAAGTGTTTGTGCCTTACTGGTTTGGCATTGTTTGGCATAAGGCATGCACCGCAAGGTGCGTGCCGATGCAGGACAGAACTGGCGGGTTTCCCGCTGGGACAGACATGAAGAGCCTTCCGAGAAAAGCCCCGTAAAGCGATCGGTAGTCTTCCGTACCGGAAACCGACACTGGTGGATAGGGCGAGTAGCCCAAAGGGAACGGGTGAGGCATCGTCAAGGAACTAGGCAAAAAAGCGGCCGTAAGTTAGCGATAAGGCCTGCCCCACGCAAGTGGGGCCGCAGCGAAAGTCTCTCTGGCGACTGTTTACCAAAAACACAGCTCCCTGCGAACTCGTAAGAGGATGTATAGGGGGTGACGCCTGACCGATGCGAGAAGGTCAAACCTGGCGGTGGTATGGAGTAATCTGTACTGCTGACTGGGCAAAGCCCTCGTCAATGTCAGCGATAACTATAATCGTTCTAAGGTAGCGCAATTCCTTTTCGGGTAAGTTCCGAAGCGCACGAATGGCGTAACGATCAGAGAACTGTCTCGACGATGTGCCCGGTGAAAATGCGATTCCCGTGAAGACGCGGGATACCTGTAGCGGGACGAAAAGACCCCGGAAGCTTTACTGCAGCCTGGTATTGGCAATAGGGGATTACTGCGTAGCATAGTGGGGAGCCTTTGAAGCATCTCTTTCGGGA
>Ga0101944_10007229_pt1 | contig 11250 bp, 9 predicted proteins | sample DewCreD2012metaG_FD_75245 | JGI IMG/M metagenome (GOLD analysis project Ga0101944, IMG submission 75245) | Hot spring sediment bacterial and archeal communities from British Columbia, Canada, to study Microbial Dark Matter (Phase II) - Dewar... ... | reverse complement strand
AAATGTATTGTCGTTGCAATAGATACAAGCAAATCCGATAAATTGCCTTCTGGTTTTGAGGTAATGGTGAGAGGCGGAAGAGAAGGAGTAGGTATCGACGCTGTTGAATGGGCAAAGAGAGTTGAGCAACTTGGCGCAGGTGAGATACTTCCAACAAGCATGGACACTGATGGCACTCAAAATGGCTATGATATACCTATGACAAGGGCAATAGCTGATGCTGTCAGACTGCCAGTTATAGCATCAGGAGGGGCTGGAATGCTTGAACATCTATACGAAGCAGTTGTTGATGGCAAGGCTGATGCTGTTCTTGTAGCTTCTGTGTTTCATTTTGGGATACACACAATTGCAGAAGCAAAGGAATTCCTTGCTAATAAGGGAATATCTGTCCGTATGTAATTTTGGCAAGGTGACTAATTCCAATAGGATGAGATAATATGAGAGAATTCATTCAGAAAATTAGAGATGAAATAATGCCAACAAAAGATGCTGTCTGCCTTCGCGTGCATATCTTATAACAGAAGCATTCCAAAAATATGAAGGCGAACCTATACCAATAAAGCGTGCTAATGCAATTGTCTAAAAATTGGATAAATCTATATTGTTTAATAACTATGCTTTTGCGCTTTTTATATCTGAAAACACATTTTTTAAAATGAATTTGGAGGAAAAGTAAAATGAAACTCGGAGTATTAACAGCATTGTTTAGCGATCAACCTCTTGAAAAGGTCTTAGAATATTTAAAGAACGCTGGACTTGAGGCGATTGAGCTTGGCGCAGGAAATTTTGCCCCAACAGCACATTGCAATCCGGATGTTTTGCTTAATGATGACAAAGAATTTGATAAATTCAAAAAGCTAATAGATAGTTTTGAGTTAGAAATAAGTTCATTAAGCTGTCATGGCAATCCTGTTCATCCAAACAAAGAGATCGCACAAAAAAACATTGATGCGCAACATAAGGCTATTCTCTTGGCTGAAAAACTAGGTGTTGGTGTTGTAAATGGCTTTTCAGGCTGTCCGGGTGATTGTGAAACTGCAAAATATCCTAACTGGGTTACATGCCCTTGGCCTCCTGACTTCCTAGAAATACTCGAATGGCAATGGGAAAAGAAAGTCATACCTTTCTGGAAAGAAGAAAATGATTTTCTAAAAGAGCATAATGTAAAGATGGCTTTGGAAATGCACCCCGGATTTGTTGTATATAATACAGAAACTTTATTAAAATTACGCTCTATTGCTGGAGATCAGATCGGCGCAAATTTTGATCCAAGCCACTTATTTTGGCAAGGGATCGATCCATTGGCAAGCATTAGGAAATTAGGCAAGGCAATATTCCATATACACGCAAAAGATACAAAAGTTTGCCCATATAACGCACCAGTAAATGGCGTTCTTGATACAAAGCATTATAGCGACGAGATTAATAGATCGTGGATATTCCGAACCGTTGGATATGGGCATGATTATTCATTCTGGAAGGATTTTGTCAGCACTTTAAGGATGGTCGGTTATGACGGCGTTCTAAGCATTGAGCATGAAGACAGCTTAATGTCTGCAAATGAGGGATTAATGAAAGCTGTAACATTCTTGAAAGAAATTATACTAAAAGAAAAACTCGGCGCAATGTGGTGGGCATAAGGAGAAGATAAATGCAATATCGAAAATTAGGAAGGACAGGCATAGATGTCAGTGCGATAAGTCTAGGAACAGAATACCTTATCAATATTCCTCGTGAAGATGTCGTTGCTGTAATACATGAAGCACTTGCTCAGGGAATCAACTATTTTGATTTATTCTTTGCTCAACCAGAATTTCGTGATAACATGAGTTTTGCTTTCAAGGGCTATAGAAATAAAGCAATGCTTGCAGGTCATCTAGGGTCTATTCATGAGAACGGTCAATATAATAAAACCAGAGATTTAAATACTGCAAAAAAATTCTTTGAGGATTTTCTTATTCGTTATAATACCGATTATGTTGACGTTGTATATCTTCATAACAGCGATGGACAAGAAGATTATGATATTGTAATGAATAACGGTTTTCTTGAAACTGCACAGCATTATGTTAAAGAAGGTAAAGCAAGATATATTGCTTTCAGCGGGCATACTGTATCAACAGCAAAGCAGGCGGTTGAGAGTGGATTTATTGATATACTGATGTTTCCAATAAGCTTAGTTGGCAATGTCACTCCCGGCAAAAAGGATTTGCTCAATGCTTGTGTCAAACATGATGTTGCTTTGGTTGCTATGAAGCCTTATGCTGGTGGAAAGCTTTTGCAACAGGATAAGTCAATGTCTTTAGAACATTGGCAAACAGGCGGACCCAAAGCTGAAATGGAAAAGAAAAAGCAAATAACACCTATAAAGTGTCTTTCCTATACATTATCTCAGATAGGGGTTTCTAATGTTGTCCCCGGATGTAAGACAGTTGAGCAGTTGCATGATGCGCTTGCTTTCTTTGATGCCACTGACGAAGAGAAAGACTTTTCAGAGATAATAAACGATTTTCAGCAGTATACAACTGGTGAGTGTGTCTATTGCAATCACTGCTTACCATGTCCTTCGGAGATTGATATTGGTCAAACAATAAGGCTTTTTGAGATAGCTCAAAATAACATGACAGATGAGATAAAATCAGCGTATCTGGCTATGCCTAAAAACGCATCTGATTGTGTTCAATGCGGTTCATGTATGGAGCGCTGTCCTTTTGAGGTAGATGTGATCTCAAAAATGGAGCAAGCATCTAAAGTTTTTGCTTAAATTTACATAAGGAGAGGCTTAATGAAACCATTGGAGGTTCTCTCGGAGTCAGAAAAAGGTCGAATTCGTATCACAGCGATCAAGGCTATGCAAATGAAAAATACCGGAGGTCAATCTTTAATAAAGGTAGAGACGGATGCAGGAATATGTGGAATTGGCGAGGCTGGTGTATCTGGACCCATAGCAAGAGCGCAGATTCGAAATATGGAATCTCTACTTATAGGGAAAGACCCTATGGATATTCAGGTGTTGTTTGATCGAATGATTAATTTGATGCACCCATACAGAGCAAGTATTCCCACAATAAGCGGAATTGATATTGCCTTGTGGGATATAGCAGGAAAAGTTCTAAATCGTCCAATATCAAAATTACTTTCTGGTAGATTTCGTGACGAGGTATCACTATACATTAATACAGGCACAAACTTGCTTGATAAATCTGCATGTAAAGATTGGTCGCAAAAACTCAAAGAGTCTAAAGAAGGTTGGAATACAATAAAATTAGGCTTTGAAGGTATACTAAATCATAAATCGCCTAAAAGAGAATTATCTCCGGGTCGTCCATCACAAATGATGACTGCAACGGAACTAAACTTGATTCGTGAAGGCTTTGAGAACTGTCGTGAGGCATTAGGAAATGATATAGACTTTATCATTCATTGTCACAATGAATGGGATTTACCAAGTGCGATAGGTTTATCACAAGCAGTCGCATCTAGTAATCCCTTGTGGATAGAAGATGCCATGCCCGTAGCATATTCTGATAGCTGGAAAGCCCTAAAACATGCTTCTCCAGTTCGTATTGAAACAGGCGAAAAACTGGAGCTAGCTAAGGAATTCTTGCCCTTTATTGTAAATGAGGCTGTTGATGTCATACAACCTGATATTGTATTTGCTGGTGGTTTTACTGGTTGTCAGAAGATTGCAGACCTTGCCTCATTATATTATATCCCACTTACAACGCATAACGTTGGTAGCCTTGTTCACAACATTGCAACAATACACTTTGGGGCATCAACCAGAAACTTTGTAATGTCTGAAACTCGTATAAGCCAATTAAAGTTAATTCATGAGATGGGTCAAGAAGAGATTAGTGTTAAAGATGGCAAAATAAAGGTGCCAGATGGACCAGGACTTGGTATTACATTGATCGATGATGTATTAAAAGCCAATATGGAAAGCGGAGAGCCTTATTGGAATTGAAAACTTTTTCTACCGATTCAGAAGAGAGGTTATTTGAGGTGGAATAAGCATAAAAACTAAGGGAGAAAATATGATAACAGCTTACGTTTATGATGATGATTTACGTATTAAGGCGAATAAAAAAGGGAAAAACTATTGGTATGAATATATCAAAGAGATGAATGAACAATTGGGTTTAAACGCAAAGGCAATTCCAAGCAAATCATTGGAAAATAAAACCCTATTTGATGAAATAATGATACTTTTTATCGGTGATTTACCCGAATCAAGACTTACAGACAATATAAAAAATAATCTTTCTGAATGGGTGAAAAATGGTGGAGTTTTAATCGGTTTCAACACTATTGGGCTTGATGAAATCTTCGGAAATGCCTGTGACTCAACAATATCTCAACCTGAAAGCGATTGGACAATATCAGGCTATTTCTCGCTTAATACCGATCCACTTACAACCGATATACACTCATATCTTCATCCTGAACAAAAGCTGATAATCTTTTCAGATATTCGTTGTCTGATTCCCAAAGACTCAAAAGAGATTGCCCATCTTTATAACACTGATTATTCAGTTATAACAAGCAGAGATTACGGAAAAGGACATGCCTATTATTTCGCTTTCAATGTGCCTCAAACAATATGGGTATTACATCAAGGCATACCGATAACCCATGACAGAGATGGTGATGGCTATTATCGCACAGGCGATCTAATACCGACAGCTGATAATGAACGTGAAGTGCTTTATGCTGATGAGATAATTTTCCTAATCCAAAATATGATTGCTCACAAGCCACAGCCATTGATATATCAAATGCCCCCGAAAGATGATCAAGTGCCTGATGCAATGTTCTTTTGGGGTGGAGATGACGAATCTGCTACTGGAACTCAATTATGGGCGTCTAATTGGATGAAAGAAAAGGGATTGCCGTATCATATAAACATCATGCGAAATGCTCAGGGCAATTTCACTGTAACAAAAGAGGAGTATGAGGCAATAAAAGCTAACGGGCATGAGCCTTCGCTTCATTATAACTTTATTGATAACTTTGATCCGCTTGCCTTTACAGAAGAGCAATTAAAAGAGCAAATGGATGCATATTATAAAATGTATGGCGAATATCCGATATGCACAGTGAATCACTGGTGTCGCTGGACTGGTTGGGCTGACACTGCAAGATGGATGATGAACGCTGGCGGTAAAGCAGATAACAGCTTTATACATCATCGCTTGCCCCCTTTGAATCCATGCAATCGGCTTGGATTTGTATTTGGGACAAGTTTCCCTTTCTTTTTCTATGATGATTATGAGCATGAAAACGCAAAGTTAGACTTTCTTGAAGAACCGATCACTGCTTATGAGATTGGTTATAGTGCAACTGATGTTACAGATTTTGATATTATTTATAAGTCCATTGATATGGCTATAAATTATCATCTTGTTATGGATATGTTCTATCATCCTATCAATGTTTATAATCATCAAGCATGTCGAGATGCCATTGAGGAAGATTTGAGATATATTGATAGCAAAGGCATTGTCGCTGTCCATAAAGGCAATGACGGAATATGGGAATGGTGGCATAAAAGATCAAAATCAAGTGTTTATGATATTGAGATCAAAGGCGAAACTATCAGCTTTTCTGTAAACTGCGAATATGATGAGGGCATGATAGTTAGAGTTCCAATAGAATCAGATGAAGCAGATTTTTCGCCAATTTGTGATGGAAAGAAGGCAAGCTATAAAATTCGTAGGGATTTTGGCAAAGATTGGCTTTTTGTAATTGTTCCAAAGGGTAAACACAGAGTAGAATTGAAAATGACTTGACATATACTATTTACTATGTTTGTATCTGTTACCTTTCCAAACTGCAGGATGATTAATAAATCCTTGCCTATATGGTATATTTTATGTTAAAATGAATATGTTAAGTATATTATCAATAAAAATCTCGAACTTATGGCTTATCATGTTATTCTCTTATAACAAATGAAGCAGAAGAATATTAAAATGATATTCGCTAAAACAAACAATGAAAAAATGGAACTACTAAAAAGCCGAGTTTAGCTCAGCAAAAGACGCAAATATGCATCCTCCTCAAACGTATGAAGATCAAATGGAATTAAATGAAAATGAACTCATTTCTGTTTAAGAAAATTATTGATAGTTACTTAATGCTTTAATATTTTATCTATTTGAGAAATTTCTCAATCAAAAAGGAATAATGGAAATGAAACTGATTAATACGCCAAGAAATTTTGATATAGAAATAACTAATAAATGTAACCTCAGATGTAATTATTGTAGTCATTTTACAAGCAGTGGCGATGTTGATCATGATTTACCAAAAGAGGAATGGCTAAAATTCTTTGAAGAATTAAACAAATATGCAATTCTTGATGTTACCATTTCTGGTGGTGAGCCTTTTTATCGTAAAGATTTAAAAGATATAATAGACGGGATTGTGCGTAATAGAATGCGTTTTAGTATTCTCAGTAATGGAACATTGATTGATGATGATATGGCAGAATTTCTATCATTAACAGGACGTTGTAACAGCGTTCAAGTATCAATTGATGGTTCTGTTCCAACTACTCACGATTCTTTTAGAGGAAAAGGCAATTTTGTAAGAGCAGTAAACGGAGTCAAAGCTCTTCAAAAACATGGTATTAATGTTGCCATTAGAGTTACAATTCATAAAAAGAATGTAGATGAACTTGATGATATTGCAAAATTTTTATTGGAAGATATGGGACTTCCTAATTTTTCAACCAATTCAGCTTCATATATGGGATTATGCAGACAAAACGCAGAGCAAGTTCAATTAACTGCTGATGAACGCAGTAGAGCTATGGTAACTTTATTAAGGCTTTCTAAGAAATATGATGGGCGCATAAGTGCAAATGCCGGTCCTTTAGCTGAGGGAAGGGCATGGCTTGAAATGGAAAAAGCTAGACTAGAAAATAAAGAAGCAATTGCAAATAGGGGGTATCTTACTGGTTGTGGTGGATTCTGGAGCAAGCTTGCTGTGCGCGCTGATGGTGTTATAATTCCATGCGGACAGATGCCTCATATTGAATTGGGACGGATTAATCAGGATGATCTTAAAGACATCTGGCAAAATAGCCCAGAACTGAAAAGATTAAGAGAAAGGCGTGATATACCACTAAGTGAATTTGAATTCTGTAACGGTTGTGAGTATATAAATTATTGCACTGGAAGTTGTCCTGCCTTAGCTTATACACTTATAGGTATTGATAATCATCCAAGTCCTGATGCTTGTCTGAGAAGATTTCTTAGTGAAGGTGGTAAAATTCCAGACGAAAACTTACTTTATTAATAAAATAATTATTATGAACAATCTTAGGATGTAGATTATGGAAAACGAAAAAAAAGAGGAAAAAACATATCATTTGAATACAATTTACTTTTATCTTACTGAAGGATGCAATCTTGCATGTCGACATTGTTGGATAGCACCTCATTATCAAACAGCGGAACATAAATATCCCGCACTTGATTTGGAACTCTTCAGATCGATACTTAGGCAAGCAAAGACAATGAATCTATCAGGAGTGAAATTAACTGGTGGAGAACCGCTTTTACATCCACAAATTCTTGATATAATAGAAATAATTCGGGCTGAAGACCTTAGACTTACAATGGAAACAAATGGCGTTTTATGCACACCTGAAATAGCAAAAGAAATTTCTTTAGGAAAAAATGCTTTTGTATCAGTTAGTATCGATTCTACTGACCCAGAGATTCATGAATGGATAAGGGGAGTAAAGGGCAGTTTCGAGATGGCGATTGAGGGCGTGCGCAATCTTGTAAGATATAAGCTTAGACCACAGATCATCATGACTATTATGCGTCGCAATAAAGATCAGATTGAACCTATAGTCAGATTAGCAGAAGCCTTAGGTGCAGGTTCTGTAAAATATAATATCCTTCAACCAACTGCCAGAGGCGAAACCATGCACGAACAGGGCGAAACATTGAGCATTGAAGAACTTATCAAAATTGGTAGCTGGGTTGAGAATGAGCTTTCAAAAACAACAAATCTAAATCTTATCTACAGTCATCCAATAGCCTTCCGTCCATTTAGTAACATATTTGGAAAAGGTAGTGATGGGTGTGGGGTTTGTGGGATATTTGGTATAATTGGTGTTTTGGCTAATGGCTCTTATGCTTTGTGTGGTATTGGTGAAACTGTGTCTGAACTTGTCTTTGGACATGCAAGCACCGATCGTCTGGAGGATGTATGGAAAAATAATAAAATTCTTAATGAAATTCGTTCTGGATTACCAAGGCAACTAGAAGGGATCTGTAACGAATGTGTTATGAAAAATATATGTTTGGGTAATTGCATAGCTCAAAATTATTATAGCAATAAATCTCTTTGGGCGCCTTATTGGTATTGCAAAGAAGCCAAAGAAAAAGGGCTTTTTCCAGAAACTCGTATTCGTAAATAATTATTATTTTACTATATCACTACCATTAAAAAATATAAAATGGGGGTAGTCTAAAATGGCTAAAAAATATGAAAAACCTTGCTTAATTAGTTTAGATGAAAACGATATGACAATCGGTGTATGTCAACCCGGAACAGGTCCCACAACTGAAAATAGATGTGGAACTGGTAATAACGCCGCTGGTTGGGGGCAATCGGGTGCTTGTTCTTACGGAATAAGTGCAAATGGTATTGCTCCTAGTTGCCAAAGTGGTGAAACAGCACAGCAAAGTTGTGGTTCAGGAATTTCAGCAAAGGGTCTTTGTAGCACAGGAACTGGGGTAAAATAAGTTTCAATTATTGAGGCAATTTTGGGGAGATTCAGAATTTGTCAAATTATCATTTGAAGCTGTCTAACAATTTAAATTTATGCTTTATGAGTGATAATACTGCTGAATCATGGCTACAAAAATTTTCTACAATAATGAGACTTAAGCCGTCTGAATCATGTTATAACTGCATTAAATTCATTTTTGTTAAGAATGAAATAAAAGAAAATAATTATAACATTGTTGATGATCTTGGGTTAAGCTATAAATTTGATCTTCCCAATTCAGACTGGAAATTATGGTATTATCATCCTATTGAGTTTTGGTTTCATCCAGATATTTCAGATATTATATGTAATATTGGTTCTGAAATAAGCTATAATACAGAAATTGTAAAAATGGGGCATATAGTTCACCTAATATATATGCTTGCGCTCAATCAAGGTGGTATTCCATTACACTCAGCGTTAATTGAAAGACATGGCATTGGCGTTGCATTAGCAGGTCCCGGCGGAATCGGCAAATCAACTTGTAGTCGTCGTATAGTTCCTCCTTGGCGTTCTTTGTGTGATGATCAGATTCTTATTTTGCCTGATAAGGATGGGCAATATATCGCCCATCCATTACCTACTTGGAGTGATTATCTAATTCGTCGACAGGAAAACACATGGAATACTCAAGAGCATGTCAACCTTAATGCCATATTTTTCTTAAAAAGAGCCGAGTATGATAAAGCTGTCCCAGTCAAACAAGGAGAATCCGTATTATATATAAATAGTTCCGTTAATCAGATTTTTAGCCGAAATTTAGATGAAATGGATAAAGATAAACTCCTTTCAGTCAATAATAAACTTTTTAATAACATCTGCCAAGTCAGTAAAAATATCCCTATTTATACCTTATATTTCAGTTCCACTGGTCAGTTTTGGAAAGAAATAGAAACAGCTTTAGGCATTGTTTGAATCCCTATTTTGTCATTACAGTTTTTCTTGTAGCCACAAAATTCCCTGCCAGAATGGTATAAAAATAGATTCCACTAGCGACATATTCACCTGCTTCATTTTTACCATCCCAATAACACGCTTTGTCTCTGCTTGTATATTTCCCTATATTTTTATATCCAAGGTCTAATAATCTAACTAAATTCCCTGTTTCGTTATATATTTTAATCTTTACATCAACAGATTCGTTTAATTCATAAGGGATCCATGTTTCTGGATTAAATGGACTGGGATAATTTTGGTATAGTTTTGTCTGTCCTATAAGTAATTCTGGAGATTGTTTTTTGCGAGGATTTTTAGCAATCAAGTCTGACGTTGTTGGTATTATCCTATAAATACTTCCTGATTCCATATTTGACGTTTCATCTTGCCATGGACATATTCCCAAACCTACATAGAAAATCCCATCGATATACTCAAAGGATAAGGGAGTGGCGGGCAAATTAAATTCTTCTATTTTCTGCCAAGTATTCATATCTGAGGAAGAATATATACAGCCACTAAAACCATTTATAGCATTTGAGGCAGTAAGATTTTAAGTAAAAAATGGTTTGAACATCCGATAACTATTATTTAAGGATATAAGAATTTAAGAATTAAGAATATGAGCCAAAGATAACTGATTTTATTCAGAAAATTGCCTTGCTATTTTATGGGCTAATATTATGCAGACATAACTATAATGTAAGAAATAGTTTTTTAAAATAAATAAGAAGCACTTCTGCGAATGCAATCGAAGGTAAAAAAAAAACATTTGACAAAATTTGTTTTTTTTGTTATAAACTAAAAAACTTAGAAAGGAGACGTAAATTGGCTTTAAAATTTGGTAAGAAAAGTAAAAATTTAATGAACGCCATTATTACGTCTATTTCTGTCCTTCCGGTAGTAGTCCTTACACTTACCGGGTTTCTGCTCGTTGTACTTAATTAAAAGTAAACGGCGCAGAAAACCCGAAAATCCTTAAAATAAAGTTTCCTGCGTCGTAAAAATAATATTTTGACCGAAAATCTATAAAGAAACTGATTTTTAGGTCTTTAAAATGTAAATTGACAAATTAAAAAATAATATGTTAATATAATTCGTTTTTGAATTTTTTAAAAAGGAGGAAAAAAATGCGTTCTGACAAAATGAAAAAAGGACTTGAAAGAACACCCCATAGATCTCTTTTTAAAGCAATGGGCTATACTGATGAAGAATTGGAAAAGCCGATAATTGGTGTTGTGAATTCCTACAATGAATTAATACCAGGACATATTCATCTTGATAAAATTACAAAAGCAGTAAAAGAAGGGGTCCGGATGGCAGGTGGCACACCTATGGAATTTCCAACAATAGGTGTTTGCGATGGCATTGCAATGGGACATGAAGGAATGAAATACTCGTTGGTTTCAAGGGAACTTATAGCTGACTCTGTTGAAATAATGGCAAAGGCATATCCTTTTGATGGTCTTGTTTTTATTACAAACTGTGACAAAATTATACCAGGAATGTTAATGGCAGCA
>Ga0101944_10007228_pt1 | contig 11250 bp, 9 predicted proteins | sample DewCreD2012metaG_FD_75245 | JGI IMG/M metagenome (GOLD analysis project Ga0101944, IMG submission 75245) | Hot spring sediment bacterial and archeal communities from British Columbia, Canada, to study Microbial Dark Matter (Phase II) - Dewar... ... | reverse complement strand
GGCGTCGATCGAGTTGACGACCAGTTCGCCGGCGCCCAGGCGTTCGCCTTCCCGGGCCCAGGCCAGCGCATCCCGTCCCGTGCGTGTGCGGCCACCGTGCGTGACGATCTCATAGCCCGACGGCGTCCGCGGCGTGGCGCCCACGCGCAGGACGTCCATCGATAAAATGGCGCACTGCGAACCGAAGGCCCGGGCCAGGTCGGCAATTAATTGAGGATTGGCAACCGCGGCGGTGTTGACGTTGACTTTCTCCGCGCCGGCCAGCAGGACGCGGCGACCGTCTTCCACCGACCGGATGCCGCCGCCGACGGAGAACGGAATGAAGACCTGCGAGGCGACCTTCGAAACAACATCTATCATGATGTCGCGCCGGTCGCTCGACGCGGTGATGTCATACAAAACCAGCTCGTCAAGGCCGTCTTCATAGTATTGGCGGGCCTTGGCGACCGGGTCGCCGATGTCCTTGGTGTCAACGAACCTTATGCTCTTGGCCAATTTGCCATCCCGGACATCCAGGCAGGCAATGACGCGCTTGCTCAGCATCAGACCGTCCCTTCCCATGTGGCAAAACGTTCGAGCAGCCGCAATCCCACGGGGCCGCTTTTCTCAGGGTGGAACTGCGTGGCGAACAGGTTCCTGCGGCCAAGGACCGACGCGAAGACTGTCTCGTATTCGGTCGTCGCGATCACGTCATCGCTTGAGACCGGTTGCGGATAATAGGAATGGACGAAGTAGAACTCATCGTGGGGCCCGACGCCTGCAAGCAACGGATGGGGGCGCGACACGCGCACGGCATTCCAGCCCATGTGGGGTATCTTCAGCGCGGGATTGTTCAATTGAAAACGGACCACCCGTCCGGGAATCAGGTCCAGGCAATCCACCCCGCCGTCTTCGTCCGACCGCGACAGGACGATCTGCGTCCCCAGACACACGCCGAACATGGGCGTCCCCTTCGCATACGCCTCGCGAAGCGCCGCATACAAGTCGCGCTGCTTCAGCGTCTTGACCGCGCTGCCGGCCGCGCCGACGCCCGGAAAGATGATGCGCTCGGCGGCGCGGATGCGGCGCGCGTCGGCCGTGATGCGTGACGCGATCCCCAGATAGTCCAGCGCACGCTTGACGCTGGTCAGATTGCCGGCTTCATAGTCCACGATCTCGATCATATCGCCACGCCTTGAGAACGAACTGAGCGGGGACTCTATGGCCAAGCCGGGGCCGAATCAAGGCCCATGCGCGCGAGGCGTTTCTTGCAAATGCGTTACTTGAAATCGAGGCGGCGCCTGTGGCATAATCCACTTTTGGGCGATGGGACGGGTTAAAAACAGCGGCGGGCACTCAATCCAAGGAGCAGCGCCATGATCCGACGAAACCGGCGCTTTTTTGTTGGCGCCATAGCGCTAACGCTGGCGGCCATAGCCGGGCCGCGCGTCGTGGCCGCGCCCCCGGCGACAATCATTGATCTGCGAACCGAGGCGGAACGGACGCGCAGGGTTCAGGCGCTGCGCGAACGCGGCCTGAATGAATTGCTTGCGGCGCGCGCAGCCGCCCGCGCCGGAGGATGGCCCACGCGCACGCGCGTTCAGGGCCGGGTCTGCGAACTGATCGGCCTGTGGAGGGGCCGGCCGGTCTATCTGGGCGTGGACAATCAGAACGCGGCGATTTCGACCGCCGCCGACGCGATCCGCCAGACCAGCCCGTATGACCTCAGCGGGGCGGGCCTGATGGTCGGGCTGTGGGACGGCGGCGCCGTGCGGGTGACCCATCAGGAGTTGATCGGACGGGCGCGGGTCAAGGACGAAGCCGAGTTCGAGCCGCACGCGACGCACAGCGCAGGAACCCTGGCCGCCGCCGGCCTCACGGCCGCCGCCAAGGGGATGGCGCCCGCGGCGTTTGTCTGCTCGTATGACTTTTTACTGGACGAAGCGGAGATGGCGTCGGCCGCCGCAGCCACGCCGATGGATCCGGAGCGGCTGCTGATGTCGGCCCATCCCTACAGCTTCCTGGCGGGTTGGGTCGAGTTCTCAGACTTTTCAACCACAGAAGGTCCCCACTGGTTCGGCCTATACTCCGAACGGGAAGACAACCTCTTCGGGCAATACAATTTCGAAGCCCTGACGTGGGACGATTTGTGCGTCGCCGCGCCATATTACCTGCCCGTCAAGTCCGCCGGCAACAATCGCGATGACGCCATCGCGCCCGGGACAACCTTCTATTACTTTGACGACGTGACGGGCTGGGTGGGCAAGCCCTATGACCCGGCCGTGGACCCCCGGCCCGACGGCTGGGACAATGGGGGCTTCGATACGATCACCGACGCCGGATGCGCGAAGAACGTCCTGACCGTCGGCGCCGTCAACGACGCCGTTTTGGGCGGGGTTCGATCCATCGCCAACGGAACCATGACCGAGTTCAGCGGATGGGGACCCACCGATGACGGCCGCATCAAACCCGACGTCGTGGGCAACGGCGTGGAGGTTTTCTCAGCCAATGGCGAGTCCAACAACGACTATGCCACGCTGACCGGCGCCAGCCAGGCCACGGTCAATGTGTGCGGCTCGGCCCTGTTGCTTGCCGAATATCACCGCCGTCTGCGGGGGACCGATATGCGGGCCGGCACGCTCAAGGCGTTGCTCATCCACACCGCCGATGACCTGACGACCGAGGGGCCGGACTACGCCACCGGCTGGGGCCTCGTCAACGTCCAGGCCGCCGCGGACCAGATTAAATCCCACGCGGCGTTTCCCAATGAGGGATTCCTGATCGAAGACGCGCTGTCGGACACAACGCCGACCGTCACGTTCGAGTTCTACTGGAACGCCACCGACCCCTTGCGCGCCACGCTGGCATGGAGCGATCCGGCCGGGCCCGAGGCCTCGGGAATGTTGGACGATCCGGCGCCGGCGCTTGTCAATGACCTGGACTTGCGCCTCTCCAGCCCCGGCGGCGCCCAGACGTTTCTGCCCTTCCGTTTAAATCCTGCTGATCCATCCGCCGCGGCTGTGACGGACGACAACTCGCTTGACAATATAGAACAGGTGCGGGTGGCCGCGCCACCGGCTGAGGGCAAATACGCCGTGACGGTCACGCATAAGGGCGCCTTGACCGGCGGGATTCAGCCATTTTCGCTCGTCATCTCCGGCCAGACGCCGATAGCCAAAGTGGTGGTCTCCGGCGGACCGCTGCAGTTCGGCGACCAGGCGCTGGCGGCGGGTCCGACAGCCCCCCTGGATGTCACGCTGAGCAACGACGGCGCCGGCGCGCTGGAGTTCCGCGACGCCGGCATCGCTCTGACCGGAGCGGGCGCCAGCCAGTTTGTGTTCGCCAGTCCGCCTTCGACCGCGACCCTGGCCGCGGGCCAGAGCCGCGAGATTGAGATCGCCTTCGATCCCGACACAGAGGGTTTGGCCTCGGCGATGCTGACCATCACGACCAACGACCCGGCCAACCCGGAGGTCCAGGTTGAGATTTCGGGCCGCGGCGTATCCGGTGACCCCGTCGTGCTGCAGTTCGCCCGGTCTGCGATGACGGTGATCGAAGACGCCGGCTCCACGTCGGCGCAGATCACTTTCAGTCGCCCCATCGAAACCGGCGGCGCCTCGGTGGAATATCGCATCAAGGGCGGGACGGCCACGGGCGGGACCGACTATGCGCTGGCCTCCTCCGGTTCGCTGACGTTGACAGAAGGCCAGACCGCCGCCGCGATCGATGTGGAGATTCTTGAGGACGCGGTGGACGAGCCGATCCAGACTCTCATTCTGCAACTGGTCAATCCCAGCAGCGTTGTTATTGGAGTTCAGGCGACGGCAACCGTGTCCATTGTTGACAATGATCTGCCCCCGGTTCTACAGTTCGCGACCGCGGCGGCCAACGTGACCGAAGGCAACGGTAAAATCGCCCTGCAACTCACGCTTTCGGGCAACGCGACCGAAAAGACCGTCGAGGTGGACGTTGTCACCAGCGCCGGCAGCGCTCAGCCCGGCCAGGATTACGTGGAAGTCTCCCAGCGGCTGTCGGCGCTTCCACCGGCGCGGACGCTGTCAGTGGAGATTCCGATTGTCAACGACAGCGTGTATGAAGCGGTCGAATCGCTGCACGCGATTGTCCGCGATCCGCTGAATGCAACGCTGGGAGGTCGGACGGAGATGACGATTAGAATCATCGATGACGACTCGCCGCCGACCGCCGCGGACTTCTGGCGAATACGATAGAGAGCGAGAGACTATGGAAGGGATCGCACGGCAATTCGTGAATCTGACCGACGCGCCGGCATACGCCAATGCGGCGCAGGCCGTGAGAGATCGCTGGAACTTGGGGACCAATGGGGTCCGCCCCCTGATCCAGCCCATCCAGGAGTTCGCTTTTGCCCAGTTTCGCAGCCAGCACGCGCGCATGGCGCCGTATGCGGTTTACTATACGGTCCAAGCCAAGGGCTACTTCCGTCTGCCTTTTGCGGCGATACCGATGCGCGAGGCGGGCGTCAAGATTCTGACCGACCAGTTGGCCGGCGTCCGATTGGCTGAAATGTATTTCAATCCCTTGGGCGTGCGCGATCTTGAGGAAATCTGCCGGAACGCCGATAAGGTGGATTATTCCCGGAAAGTCATTGGCGTTGGAATCGATTTGAATGACCCCAGCCTGATCATCGAGGTTTTTTACTGGGAAAAGCCGGGGACCGTAGCCGATGCCACCTTGGGGCACGTCGAGGTCCGTCACAATCTTGTTTCGAATGAGGAGACCTTTTACTACCGATGGTCTGCCGTTGGCCAAGCCAAACCGGTGTGTCCAAGGGACTATGAGCCTCAGTTTCAGGCGCTTTGGGACAGCTGCGTCCACGACGCGAAGCAGGCAGCCGAACAAGGCCTGATTCTGCCGGAGATGGTGCATTCACGGAAGCGCGACAGCACGGGCGCGTTTCATCTGGCGGTCTATCTGTCGAGGCGCTTGGCAAGCCCGGCCTGAAGTCGAGTTGTTCATTTTTGAGTAAGTCCAAAGGCCTCGGACCGTTCATATTGACCACATTGATTGGCGTTCGGTCTGGACGGTGATAGATTCCAAATGGGATATGATTACATAAACCAATCATTATCAATGTTTTGATATTTGCCCGCCTTAATGGACTTTATGGACACTCTATGGCATGAGATTGGCTTCACCCATAGCGTCTTTCGTATTGTTTGCGCTTTTTTCAGTGCTATGAACAGATGAGGTGATTTGAGGGATTAGTCGTGATTCTGATTCTCAGCACACAGATGGACACCTGCTCGGCTGACGTCTATGCGTATCTTCGGGGACGCGGCGCCGAAGCGATGTTGATTGATGACTCGCTGGATATCGCCTCGTTTGGATTGAATTGGAAGGTCGGGGCATCTTTCAATGGCGATTTTGTATCACTGAACTCGCGACGGGTGCGCTTGAAGGACGTGACTGGGATTCTGCTGCGATATATGAATCCGTTTAATCCCAATGTTGAAATGTCGGCTTTGGACCAGCAATACGTCGTCTTTGAATTGGGCGCCGCGTTGCAGGGCCTGTTGAGGGCATTCCGAGGGCCGGTTATCAACCGCCCGATTCCGGCGATCACGGGGCATGTTTTTACCGCCGTGGACCGTCTGGCCGCCGTCGAGAAAGCGGGTTTCCGAATGGCCAACACATACATCGCCTCATCAAAAGAGGCGATCATGGAGTTGGCCGGCCGGTTGGGCCCCAAGGCCGCGCTGGGAAGCATGACCTATCAGTTCCAGACCGAAGTGGTCGAGACCGCGCAGCTCAAGGGGGCCATCGAAAAGGTCATGGGCGCGGAGTCGATGTGCCCGATGTATGTGCAGGAGATACCGGAGGGTCAGTTCCATCGCGTGCTGGTTGTCGGCGACAACGTGTTTGGAGTGGAAGTGGCCAATGGCGCCTTTCCGGCAAAGCCGGGTTCAACGGCCCGAAACGCCGAGGCGCCGGTCGCGCCGGAGCTGGCGGAACGTTGCCGCCGCCTGGCCAACTCACTGGGCGTCGGGTTCTGCCAGATCGGGTCCGTTCACACGGGCACAGAATGGATTTGCGTCGATGAGACCGACTTCCCATTTTATGAGGATTGCGAGGAAGGATTGCGGATGAGGGTGGCTGAGGCCTTGGGAGACCTGCTGCTGTCGGGAAAGGAGGCCGAACAATGATACTCGTCGTCGGCCCCATTACCGATTCCGTCATCGGCCACCTGACCATGGTCATGCTGGCGCGAAATGTGGATTTCCTGATCCTCGACCCGCGCAATTTTGGCTCCGAGTGGGATGTCGCCTGGTGGATCGAGAATGGCCGGGTGGATGGATACGTGCGGCGTGGACCGGACCGGTTTGCGCTGTCAACCATCTCGGCGATCTGGGACCACATGACGGTGCTCCCCGAGGACGTCAAGCGGGACCGGGAGTGGTCGGTCCGGCCGGATCATCTGACGCCGGTGACGGCGCTATACAACACGTGGCCGGGAATCGTGGTGAATCGTCCGGTGGCCAGTTCGACCAACGGCTCCAAGCCGTATCAACAGCAGATCATCGCCGAACAGGGTTTTGAACCCATCCGGACGCTGATCACGACCGAGCCGGAGGAAGCGCGCCGATTCTACGAAGCCTGCAACGGCCAGGTTATTTTCAAGTCGATCAGCTGGCAGCGATCGGTGGTGCGGCGCATGACGGCCGACGATTTGACTCGGCTGGACCACCTGCGCTATTGCCCGACGCAGTTCCAGGAATTCATCGCCGGCTCCGACATCCGGGTCCACGTGGTGGGCAACCGGTTGTTTGCGACAGAGATCGAGGCCAGCACGGACGACTACCGTTATGTCGGCCAGGACGGATCGCGCTCGATGCGCGGCGTCGAACTGCCTGCGCCGATCGCGCAGAAGTGTCTGAATGTCAGCCGGGCGCTGGGTCTGGTGGTCAGCGGCGTGGACCTGCGGCGCGGGGTGGATGGGCGGTATCACTGTTTCGAGGTCAACCCAACGCCCGGCTACATCTTCTATGAACGCCACACGCGGCAGCGCATCGGCGACGCGTTTGTGGAATTTCTTGTGGAGGCAGAGGCGAAGGCATGACGAACGACGCGACACAAGCCATGAATCCGGCGCCCGCGGCGCACAGTTCCCAGCCGTTCATCTCGGCTGATATGCGGCCAGAGCTGCTGCCGCTCCTGGGCACGCTGGCGCCGTTGCGCCCGGGAGCCAATCGCAGCGAGATCAAGGCGATGGCCTTGCAGGCGCTGCAAATGACCGAGGAAGAATGGCTCATGGAGAATCCCGAGTTCCTGCCGCAGGACGTGTGGGAGGATGTGTTCGCCCGCAAGTCCGAGGTGACGTGGAACACGCTGGACAATGAGGCGGTCTTGCTTGACCTGGAAACCAGCCGGTATTATACGCTTAACCGCATTGCGGCGGTCATCTGGGACATGCTCAACGGCCGGATGCGTTTAAGAGAAATTCTTATTGCTCTCCTGGAGCGCTTTGATGTCAATGAGCGCGTCGCCCGCCACGATCTGTTGTCATTGGTCGGACGGCTTCGCCGGGAGAAACTGATCCGCCAGGTGGCATGACGGGCGGGTCCCATGAGGGATGTTATCCATTTCACAATGGAGAACATTATAAACTGCAAGACAAAGGAGCGCGAAAATGAGCAACAAGAACAACAAAGAGGTTTACGCGCAGCCCTTGGTGACGGATCACGAGGAACTTCTCGACATCACCGCGCAGATCGGCTCGGGCAAGGGCAAAGACACCTCCGAGAAGACGTCGGAGAAGGTCACGGACAAGGCCGGCGCCGAGAAGCAAGGGCGCGAGAAACGCTGCAAAGACACCAAGGACAAAGACAGCAAGGAGACGTATTGATCGCCTGACGGCGCGCCGCGCCTTGCGCGTGGGCCCGCCGTCCCGGCGCAAGCCGTCTCCCGTCGGGGCCTTCATGCGGTTTGGGCCGCATGCCGGCCTGCGCTGAAATGGGGAGAGGGCCGCGGTTGGCTCATTTCAACACCATAGGCGTCAATGAGCCAACCCGCCAAGTCCTTGGGCGCGGCGTTGCGGATCATGTTGTGTTCATGACCGCTGCCCGGCCCTCCTCACTTTTCGCTTTGCACGCTTTCAGGCGCCGTCGGTTCGATTTTTATTGCCGCGTTGCGCCGCAAGCAACGGCGCAGTTTCGGCTTTTTGCTGTTGAAACCCGCCGGTTCTCACCCTATTCTTTCCCGCGTCGTGACTTTCACGAATCCGGATCTTCGCGCATGGGACGGATGCAAAATACGCGGACATCTGCATGATCGAAACCCATTTCAGCATTCATGGCGCCGGCGTCCGTCTCAGCGGCGACGGGCGCGCGGCTTGGAAGACCGCGGATCGCCTGCTGTCTTATTTCCGCAGCGACGCGGCGACTCAGCCCCCGCCGCTGGAACTCCACGTCAACGACGGCACGGCGCTCCAGGCTTTTCCATTCGAAATCCCCGCCTCAGCCCAGGTCATTTTCTCTAAAATGATGCAGACGCAGCTGACGGGGACCGACGTTGATTTCGATATCGCGCGTGAGGGAGCGGTGGTTTACGTCAATCTCAAGCGTAACGGCCGGCTGCGCGTGGATGGGCCGGCGCGCCGCGCGGAGGCCTGGTTTGCCGACGCCCCGAATCTGCATCCAGAGATCATCGCCAGTTTCGTTTTGTTTGCGCTGGTCGAGTTGCTCAAGCAGCACAACCTTTACATGATCCACGCCGCCGCGCTCGAAAAGAACGGGCGGGGCGTGTTGATCGTCGGCGCAGGTGGACGCGGCAAGACGACCTCGTGCCTGTCGCTGTTGCGCGACACGTATCGCTATTTGTCGGACGACCATCCGTTCCTTCGCGAAACGCCGCAGGGGCTCGAGTTGCTGTGCTTTCCCGAAAAGATTGACGTGACCGATCAGACGATCGCCTTCTTTCCCGAACTGCGCGAAGGCAGGACTCCCATCCATCAGGGCTTCCGAAAGAAACACTTCTTCCTTCAGGACCTTTACCCCGAAAAGATCGCCACCTCCGCGCCCCCCGTCTGCATTCTGTTTCCCAGTGTGATTGACAACCCGGACAGTTTCCTGGAGCCGATGCCCAAGAGCCGCGCGCTGGAAAAGCTGCTGCCCCAGGGATTGATGGTGGTTTCCGGCGACGTGGCCCGCAGGCAATTCCAGGTCCTGACGCGGCTGGCGCAGCAGGCCGACTGCTACAAGCTGCATTTCGGATCCAACATTCTGGAGCTGCCTCGGGTGATCGACCGCCTGGTCCAATAATCCAGAGCCAATTGAGGATGCTCGCAACCGTGTTCTCCTGGCGCGCGAAACCCGCCCGGCCGCAGACCCTCGGCGAAGTCTGGCTGCTGGCGCGCGTGTGGGGAGCGCTGACGCTGGCGCGCCTTCTGGCTCCCCGTTTGACGCTGCCACGGCTCGTGGCATGGATTGCCGGCCGGCGTCCCCGCTCGCGCTGCTGCAATCCGCGTGATCTGGTTGTGATGAAACGCGCCCAGATTTTCGCCGACGCGCTGATGTATCATCTGCGCTATTTGCAGGACCGCAAGTGCGTCCCCCGTTCGCTGGCTCTGTTCTATTTTGCGGTCCGGCGTGGCCTGCCCGTCCGCTTTCACTGCGGCGTGGCCCGGGGCGCCGCCGGAAGACTGGAGGGGCATGCGTGGATATCGCTCCACGGCGAGCCTTATCTCGAGTTTGCCGATCCCCGCCTCAAATACGTCGAGACGTTCGCCTATCCACCTGCTCAAGATAAACCGCTGACTTCGCAGCAGGAGCCTCCGGGCGCCTGAAGCGCGTCAGCGCTCCCCCCACACCCACTGCCGGGGCAGAAACGCCATGGACGACGCGCTTTCGTCCGACATCGTTTGGGCGAATCGAATCACGTCTCGCGCCATCTCCCGGCCATCCTTTCCTCCCTCGGCCTCGGCGCGGTTGAGAAACTCGCCCTCCTCACGCCGGGCTGTCAGATACAGCGCCTGGTTGTGGTAGGGCGCCGCGTTCGGAAACATCTCGATCACCCGCTCCCACCAGCGGCGCGCCTGGTCCGCATCGCCCAATCGCTGGGCGCACAGCGCTCCGGCCACCATGGCGGCCCGGGCGCGATCAAGGCCTCGGCTGCGGGGCTCCTCATAAACGCGGCGCAGCAAATCCATACTTTCGGGGAGGCGTCCGAGTTCCGCAAGACGCAGGGCAAACTCGATGGCCGTGGACGCCGAGGCGCCTTCTTCCAGAGCGCGCTCATACCAGGCCACTTCGTCCGGCGCGTCGCGCCTTGCCGCTGCGATGCGCGCCATCAATACGAGCGCCGTTTCGAAATTGGGATACAGTCGCAGGCTGTTTCGGGTCCAGCGCCCGGCTTCTTCCAGATCGCCCTGCGACAGGCAAATCCGCGCCAGCGCGGCCATTGCGTCGGGAAACTGCGGTTCACGCCGGAGCGCCTCGTGAAACATCTCCATCGCTTCGGCCTGCCGGCCTTGTTTCAGCCGGATTTGACCGATTCGATAGGGCGAGTCGGCATCCCACGAGAACCGCTCCATCGACCTGCGATAGGCGGCGACGGCCCGGTCATACGCGCCCGCATCCTGACAATGAGCGCCGATGAAGAAGTCGTGGCGTGCGATCCGGCGCTCCGTCAATCGCCACCAATCCGGCCAGCTGAGGACACACAGGGCCGCCAGCCCGGCGCCCGCCAGCGTCAGCGCCCGCCACCGCCGTTGTTCCAACCACGCAATAGCCTGCAGGATTCCGGCGCCGGCAAACAACGCCAGCAGCGGCGCGCAGGGCAGTCGATAGCGATTGACCAACTGGAACGGCGCGATACTGGCCGCTGCGACGGCCAGATAGACAAGCAGCAGCGCGCGCCGCCGGTCCCCACGTCCGGCAATGAAGATTCCCACAATCCCCAGCGGGCCGATCCAGCCAAAATCCGGCCATGGCAGCGACAACGCCCATGAATATCGACGATACGCGTCAGCGTCGAACTCCTGGCTGAACTCCCGGGCGTTGAGCCACATCGCGGCGCGGCGCGCCAGGTTTGCCAGAACAGCGATGGGGCGCTCGCGCCACAACGCGCCGGCCCGCTCGATCCAGTAGCGTTCGATCTCGACGCGCGAGCGCAATCCGGCGCGCAATGGCTCGCGCATGAAGTTCTCCCATTGAACGCCCGGCGGAATGGGCAAGCCGCCAAACTCCGGATTCAGTCCGCAGTAGAGCGTCCACGCCGCCTGGGAGCGCAGAATCC
>Ga0101944_10007227_pt1 | contig 11252 bp, 5 predicted proteins | sample DewCreD2012metaG_FD_75245 | JGI IMG/M metagenome (GOLD analysis project Ga0101944, IMG submission 75245) | Hot spring sediment bacterial and archeal communities from British Columbia, Canada, to study Microbial Dark Matter (Phase II) - Dewar... ... | reverse complement strand
GAGGGTCAGATGGTAGAGAACCTTGAGGTCAGCAAGCAGGGACATGGCTTGGCCACTCTTGGTGAAAGCTCTTACTCCGGGGGGCATGCCCCAGCGGTTCGCTAAGCAGTACCGCACCAGGAGCTATGCTAGTGCCAAATCAGCAATGTAGAAGCTGCCGTAGGTGTGCACGCGATCCTTGGCGTGCAGTTCTGCCGCCAGTTCGCGATTGTAGCGCAGCAGGTCCCCCACGCGGTAGCACTTGCCTTGCACCGTTACGGAGAGCGGATCGACAAACTCAACCTGCAGGCCGCCACTCCGCCAGAGGATTCGGGCGTCTGGAGTGGCACGATCTATGATCGCTTGCCATTCTAGCTCGAGCTCGGCGTGACGGAAGGTGCTCAGCCAGTCCATGTGGTCCAGCAGCACCAGACGCGTGATCGGGCCCGTGTGCTGTTCGAGGAATCCCTGGACGGAGTTGGTGTGGGTGCTGATGCGGTCCACCAGGCCGGCTTTGAGTTTCTGGAAGTTTTCGGGCCGCAGGTATTCCGGGCAGCAGTCGGGCGTGTAATGCCCTTGCAGGTACACCCGCCAGAAGTAGTTGTCGGCCAGCGGCAACTGGCAGAACACGGCCTCCACCGCATCTTGCACGAACTGGGCGATCCCCCCGGGATATTGCGATTCGACCTGCTTCCGCTGGGCCCGCGGCACCCCCACCAGCGACAGCGTCGTATCGCGCCGCAGCGCAAAGCGCAGCGGTGGCGACCAGAACTTCTTCTTCAAATGCCGCTCGTAGATTGCCCGCTGCTCCTCCACCGACCCCGCATCGAGAATGGCATCGATGTACGGACGCACGCGGAGGACCCGGTCGATGTACGTCCGCATCATCCGGGCGAAGGCGCCGCTGGTGCCCCGGTAGTAGAACGAACGCTGCGGATGATGAAAAAACTTGATCCAGCGATCCCACCACGCCCGCGACCAGGCCGGCAACAACCGCCGCAGGCATCGCTCATACAGTCGCGGCGCTTGCGGATGGTGGCCCCTCCCGAAAAATTGAAAAAAATCCTCAAATTCCAGTGCACGGATGCCCGCCAGCTTCAAATCCAACAGGGCATTCTGCCGCGGGTTCATGTCCACGGCGTACACGTGGGCCGGCTCGCACAGGGCATAGTCGAGCGCATTGCAGCCGGCCGAGGTGATCACCAGCACCGTATCGCTCGGTCCAAGCTGCAATGCCACCCGGTCCAGCCGAGGGTCCTCCCAGCAGGTGTTGTACACTAAGTTGTTGCCGTGGACGAACTTGAAGACGCGCCCACTGACCCATTCCAGCATCGCCATTGCGGCGGCCCCCACGAGGTGTGCGGGCGCATCGTATCGCACCCCGCACCCCCTCACAAGGCAGCGAGCTGAGCACGAAACGCGACAGTTTCAGGGCCGGCAGCCTCGAACCGGCGTCCAGACATGTGGCTGCCCGCAAAACCTGAGTGAATTACGGCACTCCGCAGCACCATCGTCCCAGACGGCAACGCCGCTCGGCTTGTGGCCGCAACTTGTGAACTGTGGAAGACGTACGTCAACGGCCGATCTGGATCAGCCGCCGGCCCGTGCTGTCAGCCATGGCCCGAGCCATGCCGGCCGTGGTGAACTCCATGACGATCGTGCCGTCGGCGGTCAAGGCGATGAGCCCACCATCCCCCGGGCGGAGCGTTTGATGCAACACCTCGTGCACTGCCTCGGCCAGCGGCTGACGGCGATAGGCCAGGCGGGCCGACAGGTCGTAGGCCACGGCATGACGGATGAACTGCTCGCCGATGCCGGTGCAACTTACCGCACAGGTGGCGTTGTCGGCGTACGTCCCGGCTCCGATCAGCGGTGTGTCGCCGACACGCCCGGGACGTTTGTTGTTGATGCCGCCGGTCGAGGTGCCGGCCGCGAGGTTTCCTTGCTGGTCGAGGGCCACGCAGCCGACGGTGCCGTAATATCCTTGATCCGATTCGTGCCGGCTCTGAGTCTGGGGAGCGGCCTGGCGGGCGCGTTCCCAGGCCCGGCGTTGCCGCGGCGTGTCGAACCAGGCATTGTCCACCCGCTCCAGGCCTTGTTCGATGGCGAACTGCTCCGCCCCTTCGGCCACCAGCAAGACGTGCCGGGTCTGCTCCATCACGCGGCGGGCCAGCGTGATGGGGTGCCGCACGGTGCGGACGGCCGCCACAGCGCCGCAAGCCCTGGTCCGTCCCTCCATGATCGCGGCATCCAGTTCATGGCCCCCGCCGCTGTGAAAAACGGCGCCGCGGCCGGCATTGAACAGCGGGTCGTCCTCCAGGATCTGGATGACCCGTTCGACGGCGTCCAGGCTCGATCCGCCCCCTTGCAGGATGGCCACGCCCGCATCCAGCGCCGTCGCGAGCGACTGCTGGACCGCGTCCGCCTCCGCGTCGGGTGCACGCCCGGCACCGCCATGCAGGGCGATGGCGAACCGTGGCGCAGCGGAGTTTTTCGGGGCGTCGGCCCCCAGGGCGTAGGCAGCAGACATCATCGTCGCAGCTCCTAGAAGCCGGCGGCGGGAAATGCGCCCAGCGTGCATGGTACGATCCTCCTCGGAACAGGAACCGCATCTCGGCCCGCAGAGGCGTGCGCTACTGTGCCGCAAGCGTACGGGCCATGTCGCGGGCGTGATAGCTGGACCGGACGAACGGGCCACTGGCCACCTCAGCAAAGCCCAGCCGCCGGGCGAGCTGTCCGAGCCACTCGAACTCCTCCGGCGGCACATACCGCGCGACGGGCAGGTAGTGATCGGCGGTGGTCGCACTCGGCATCAGGTATTGTCCGAGCGTCAAAAGGTCGCAGCCGACCGCGCGAAGGGCCGCCAGCGTATCGAGCAGCTCCTCACGCGTTTCGCCCAGCCCCAGCATCAGGCCGCTTTTGGTCGTGATGGCCGGCGAGCGCTCTTTCACCCGGCGCAACAGGGCGAGCGTACCGCGGAAACTGCTCCGCGGCCCGCGGACGCGCCGATACAGCCGCGGCACGGTCTCCGTGTTGTGATTGAACACATCGGGAGCGGCATCGACGACGCGGTCCAGGGCGGCCAGGTCGCCGCCGAAGTCGGGCGTGAGCACCTCGATCCGGGCCGCACAGCGCTGCCGGACCGCTTCGATGCACCGCACGAAATGCTCCGCCCCGCCATCCGGCAGGTCGTCGCGCGTCACCGACGTGATGACGACATGATCCAGCCCCAGCCGCACCGCCGCTTCCGCCAGACGCTCGGGCTCGTCCGCTTCGGGCGGGGCGGGCCGGCCACGCTCGACCGCACAAAAACCGCACGGTCGGGTGCAGACGCTGCCCAGGATCATGAAGGTCGCCGTCTTGTGGGCGTAGCACTCCATCCGATTGGGGCAGCGGGCGTGCTCGCAGACGGTCGCCAGCCGCAAATCCTCTAGCAGATGGGCCGTGAAATGGTTGGCATTGCCGCGGGGCAGCGGACGCTTCAGCCAAGCCGGCAGCCGCCGGTCGGCCAGCTCCGCCCAGCTCGTGCACGACCGCGGCGCATCGTCCCCCGAGGCGGCGATCAGCGGCAGCTCGAGCATCGGGCGTTTCCTCGCCTGCGGAGCACCTCTTCATCGGCCCAGACCGACGCCGCTTGACGCGCCGCGTGTTCCTAGGCCCACCCACGACATTGTAGCCGCCCCGGCCCCGCAGCCCAGACGCCCCCCAACGACCGGACGACCCGAGAACGCTGGCCGGCTGAAGCGTCCCGGTGCCTGGCCGTCGCCCAACGACGCCCCGTTCTCTTGCCGCTTCAGGGCCGGGTCGGACCGCCAGCTCGCACCAATCGCTATTTTTGGAGAAAAGGCTATTTACTGGAGTTCAATGGAGAAAACACCAGATTACCGCCATGCCATGGTCGCTTGCCGCTCCAGCCATTCCCACAGTTCGGCACCGGTCAGGCGGAAAGCCGCTTCATGGGGGCAGGCGAAGACGCAGCTCACCTCGCGCCATCCCTCTGGGCCGACCAGCTTGTTGCACAGGTCGCAGGTCGTGGCGGTGTATTGCAGCCCGTTGCCTTTGGGCAGCGGGTGCATGTTGATGTTGCCGTAGGGGCAGTTCGCCGCACACAGTCCGCAGCCGATGCAATGACTCTCGATCTGGATCTGCCGGCCCTGCCCGTCGCGATGGATCGCATCGACCGGGCAACCCACCAGGCAGTACGGATCGGCACAGGAGCGGCAACTGCTGGCGATCAGGAACTTGTCCAGCCGCAGCCCCTCGCGGATCAGCCGCGTGATGCCCTGATGCGTGTCGCTGCACGCGCGTGTGCATTCGTCGCAGCGGGTGCACGCCTCCAGATCGAGCACCAATAGCCGCTGGGCGTTGTACAGCCCCTGCTCCACGAATTCTCGTCGCAGCGGCGCCAGACGGCGATCGGTGGCCCCGGCTGCCGGCAAGGAGGCGATGCCTCCAGACGCAGATGCCCCTGCGGGGGTCGGTGCCACGCCCTCTCGGGCGGCATCCTGCGCCAGACGCCGCCGGGCACTGGCCAGCACCTCCTCTTTCAAAGCCGGCACCGCTTTCAAGAGCCCCCGAAAACAGTCCCGGTCGATCCGGACCAGCTCCACGTGGTCCAGCGCCGTGCACGTGGCGGTCCGCCGTCCATCCCGCAAATGCGGGGGGAACACGTCCGCCGCCTCGGGCCAATCGGCCAGACAGCCGATTTCTCCGAAGTAGCTCGGCTGGGCGCCAGGCGGACGACGGGCCCCCGGAGCGGTCAGGTCGAACTCGGCGGCCGGCCGCAGATAGGTCAGGATGCCGGCCTGGGCCTGCGAAACCTGCACATGCCCGATGCGGAGAATATAAAAAGCATCGGAAGCCTCTCCTTCCCGATAGATGATCTGGCCGGGAGCCAATTGCACCAGGTCGATCGGACGTCGCGAAGTGCCGGCCGGCGGCGGAGCGTTCCAGGCATCCAGCAGGTATTGCCGGGCCGCCTGGCGATCGGTATCGCGGAGGTTGTCGAACCAGTCGGCGCTGCGGAGCAGCGATTCGACGGCGTGCCGACGGTACACGGCACTGAGGAGCTGCCGCGACTCGGGCACGCGCTGCAACGCGAACAGCAGGTTGCGGCGGACCTCGAACACCTCGGCTGGCTCGCGGGCGCGGACCGTGGCGCTGCGGGGATAATAGTTCAGACAGGTCATCTCCCCCAGGATGCGGTCGGCCGGTGTGAGCACCAGCGGTTCGCGCCCCGGACGGACGACCTCGAACGTGCCCGACTGCAACAGGAAGGCCGTCGCACCATACTCTCCGGCCCGGCACAGTTCCTGTCCGGCCGCCAACCGCCAGCGGACCACGGAATATTGATTCCACTCGCGATACCGCCAGGGCAAGGTGCGCAAAAGCTCGTTGGCTTCCATTTCCGCGGGCGTGACCGCCGATTTGCCGGGCACACCGGGATAATGCTGCCCGGTCACCGGGTTGACCCCGCCCACCTGCTGCAAGAACCAGTCCGACTTTTCCACCGGCTCACGGAAGACCAGCGCCGTGGTCGGACAAACCAGCATGCATTCGCCGCACTCGACGCACGTCGAGCGGCCCATCGGGTCGCCCAGATCGAACCCGATGCGGGTCGCATACCCTTTGCCCGTCCGGCCGATCACATAGTTCTGCTTGATCTCGTTGCAGGCCCGCGCGCAGCGGTCGCACAGGATGCAGGCGTTGGGATCGACATGGATCAGCGGAGAGCTGTCGTCCGCCGGCAGCGACCAGGGGCGTGCCGGACGATACCGGGCCGGGTCGAATGCCAGGCTGCCGGCCGCCGACGCGCCGTCAGCCGCTTGCAGGTCCGCCAGGAGCCGCGCCAGGTCGCTGGGAGCCGTGGCAGCCGCATGGCCGGCGCTGGAGGGCTCGCCCTGGGCAAAGCGAGCACGCGGTGCTCTAGTCGCCCCGATCGTCGCGCGTGTGCCGGTCGCGCCGGGCAGCAGATGGTCGGCTGCCAGCAGCTCGAGAAGCACCCGCACCGCGCGGCGGACTCGCTGGCCATCCGGACCGGCCAGGGTGTTGACGAACATGCCGTCTTCGACCGGCTGCACGCAGGCTGGGACGAGCTTGCCGCTGCCGCGGAGCACTTTCTTGCCCGGCTGCTGCGGATCGGCTTCTTCCCGCGCCAGCTCCACGCAGCACACCCGGCACACGCCCACCGGCGGCAGATGGTCCAGGTGGCACAAGGTGGGGATCATCCGGGCGAGCATGGCGCGGGCACTGCTGGCTGCGGCGGTCGATAGCGGATGGAGCGGATCGCTCGCCGAGGGAGAAGTACCGCCTGCCCCTGGAGCCTGACCTGTTTCGCCGCGTAGCCGCGCCAGGCACAGCGCCAAAGCGGCGTCGTAGATCGTCGTTCGCCGCGGCCTGGTCCGTCCGGCCGCGTCGAGGTAGACGATGTTTCCCTGAGCGTCGGTGGTGGGGACGGCGCGCGGCACGCGGATCGGCTGGCCGTCGATAGTGACGGTCACCAGGCGGAAATAGTCCTGCTCGCGGGCTTCGACGACGCGGATGAGCTGGCCGGCCAGGTCGCGGGCGAAGAGTCCTTCTTCTTCCCAGCTCGGCTGGAACGGATCGTAGGTGACTTCCGGAGCCATGGGCGGTGTTCCTCGAGGGCGTCATCGGCGGGGCCATTCCCGCTCAGGCCACGTACCGGGCAATCTCCTGGGGGAAATGGGTCAGCAGGCTGACCAGCGGCTGGGCGGCGACCGTCCCCAGACCGCAGATCGCGGTGCTGCTCATGGTGTAGGCCAGGTCGGCCAGAGGCCCATCGGGGGCACGATAGGCGGCCAGCGTTGCCGCATCAATCTGCCCATGCAGCAGGGCCTCGATCCACTCGGCCAGCTTCTGGCTGCCCAGGCGGCAGGGCACGCATTTGCCGCACGACTCCGCCGCGAAAAAGGTCGCACACGCACGCGCCTGCTGCACCAGGTCCGCCGTCGCCCCGTACACCACAATCCCCGCCCCGAGCATCAGGTCCCAGACGCGGAAGTAGTTCAGGTGAAGCTGCAAATCGCGGATGTCGATCTGCGCGAGCGTGGCCGGCAGCCGCTGCTGCACCCGCCGCGGCCAGGCCGCACGCGGCAGCATGGCCGGCGTGAAACCGCCAGAAGGTCCCGAAAACGCGATCGCCTTCAAGGCCTGGCCATCGCGCAAGCCCCCGGCCAGCTCCAGCAGCTCGCCCACCGTCAGGCCGTTCTCGACTTCGTACACCCCGGGCCGCGCGACGTCTCCCGACACGGAAAACAGCCGCCGGCCAGGAAAATGCAGCTCCTTGCCGTGCCGCTGCTGCCAGGCGGCATCGTGCTCTAGCAATAGACGAGCCAGCTCGCCCATCGGCCGCCCTTGCCGGCCATACCAGCTTTGCGAGGTGGCGGGAACGCTGCGCTCGAGGCGCGCGCAAGGAATGCTGCCTGGCGCGGGCACTGTTCCTAAAGCGATCGGCGAAGCTCCCGTGGCCTGGCCCCCCGCCTGATCGTTGAGCAGGATGGCCGGCACCCAGGCCAGCGTTTCCACGTTGTTCACCAGCGTGGGCATATCCCACAGGCCGTTGGTCTGCAGTTCGGGCGGGCGGTTGCGCGGCTCAGCGCGTTTGTCTTCCAGCGCTTCGACCAGTGCCGTCTGCTCGCCGCAGATGTAGCCGCCAGGGCTCAAGAACAGCTCGACCTCAAGCCCCGGGCCGTGGCCCGCCGCCCCGCACAGCCCCTGCTCGTGCGCCCACGCCAGCTCGGCGGCCAGCGCCTCGCGACATTCCTCGTACTCGTGCCGCAGATACACGTAGGCCCGGCTGGCGCCCACGACCAGAGCGGCGATCAGCAGGCCTTCCAGCACCAGATGCGGCGTCCGCAAGAGCAGCTCGCGGTCTTTGAACGTGCCCGGCTCGCTCTCGTCGGCGTTGCAGATCACATATTTTTGCTGGCCGACTGCCTGCCGCACCTCGCACCATTTTTTGTAGGCCTGCCCGCCCGCCCCTCCCATCCCTAAAAGCACCGCGTTCTTCAACGCGGTGGCGATGACCTCTTCGCGGGCGGCGTCCGCGGCGGCCGGACCCTGCGCGATCGCGTCCATCAGCCGGCGCAGCGCCTGGTACCGCTCTTCCCGAGGGCGTCCCGCATAGACGTTGATCTGCCAGTCGCCCGATGGATCGGGCAGGTCGATATCGCGGTCGGGAGCGGGCGTCGGCGGTCGCTGCCCGCCCAGCAGGCTTTGCACCGCGCGGAGCACCTCCTGCGGGCTGCGGCCCAGATACTGGTAGGTCGAGGCATGCCCTCCCTCGGGCCCGCAGTGGCTCAGGTGCACAGCCACCGCGCGGTCGCACCTCCCCAGGCACGACACGCGGCACACCTCCACCCGCTGGGCAGGCTCCCCCGCCAGCGCGGACGCCACCGCCTCCGCCAGCGCGTCCGCACCGCGCAGCGCACAGCTCATATCGCGGCAGATCTGCACGCGGACGGTCGGCAGCGGCGTGGTGCGAAAATGCGGATAGAAGCTGATCACCTCCTGCAAACGATACAGTGGCAGCGTCAGCCGATCCGCCAGCGCTATGAGCTCGCTCCGCGGAAGATAGCCGTAGCGATCCTGAATCCGGTGCAGCTCTTGGAGGATCATCGTCCCTGCACTTGGGTTGGCGCCTGCGCGACCACCAGACTCCGTCGTACCTGTCGCAGTGCGGCCACCAAAGCAGCTCGCTGGCGGCTCCAAGCATCTCGTGCGAAGGCGGTCGGACCATCGTAGGCGGTGGGACCGCCCGCCCGCCAGACTTCCTCCCCAAAACTCTCCCGCGCCAGGTACCGGCCGGCCACAGTCAATGCAGACGTCAAAGCGGATCGGGCTGCGATCCACGCTTCGGTGGCTTGGACCTCGGGAATCCCCGCATCCGGCACACTCATCCGCTCGGGCAAATCCGCCGCCACAGCCCGAACCAGACTGTACATCCGACAGGCAGTATCAAACGTCATCGCTTCCTCCGCAACGCCTTCCAGCGCTGACGCCACTGCCTCCAACAAATCGCCCAGGGCGGGCGATTCCGACTGCGGGAGCTGAAGCGGCATGCTCGCCACTCGCGGCCGCCAAGAGAAGCCAACGACAGGCCGCTGGACCGAGCGGCCGAGTGCACGGTGGCAGGCTTGGCAGTCGATCGTCGAAAACTCGGGTACGCCCACGATTTCCAATGATGCGGTACCGCTTGCCTGCCCCAGCCGCTGGGCCAATGAGGCCTCTTGAAGAAGCTGCGCGTCATGCCCAGCCCGCCATAGCGTAAAGTGATAAAACATGGAATGTTTCTCTTGGTCGCGGCGACGGTCCCAGTGGGCTGGCAGACTCTCGAAATAGCCGAAAAAGTCGAACGCCAGCCGCGGGTGGCCGGCCGCAATCAAGTCGTGATCGACCGCCTGGGCAGCCCCTTCCGCAGCCGGCGCGGGACCCACATGACACGCGATGCAGACAGCGGCTCGCTCCGAAAGCGATTTCGTGTCCAAAAAGCCAAGCGTCTTCCGGTCAAAATCGCGCCAGTAGTGCGAGTGAAGCCAGTTTGACGCCGGACCATGACAGGCCTGGCATCCAATACCTGCCAGACCATCCGCAGCGGATACGGCATCTTGACGTATACTTAGATCGCCCCCTCTGTCGGGTGTATCGTCGTGGCCGTAATTCCGGCCGGGGGTAGCGTGACAGGCCACACAGCGTTGAGCCAGCACCCGCGCGTGCTCCTCGTCGGAAAGGGATACCGATGCACGGTTTACGGAAGTCTGTCCCCCGCGGATTGGTAACGTGCGGGCTTGCGAAGTTGCCGGGTCTAGCAGGCGCGACGTCATTTGCCGGGCACGCTGCGTCCAAAGCAGCTCCTCCGCTTCCCGATGGGGGTCGCGGGTCAGCCAGATCGTGGCTGCTCGGGCAGACATAAACGCATCTGAATACGTTGATCCGTGACAGCCTGCCGCGGTACACGACCGTTCATCGACATAGGTTGGCCGAAGGCCGGTCTGGCCGACAGGGCGGACCTCGATGGTGGACGGCCGCAGCGGGAGCACTTCCCACGGGCTGGCCGCTTGCGACGGAGCGAGGCGACTCAGCCGCAGCGCCCCGCCGTGGTAGTCGTGGCATTCGGTGCAGTCGTGGCGGGCTCCGCCCTGTCCCTCGCGGCGGGGGGCGTGGCAGCGCAGGCATGTCTCGCGGTCGGCGATCATCACTTCGTCGGCATCGCGGGCAGGGCGGAAGCGTGCATCCTGAGGTGGCGGGGACAGCACGTAGGCCGGCTCGGGCTGCTCGAAGCGGTAGGCCGCTGCGTGACATTCCCGGCAGGCCAGATGCTGGTGCGCGGCATGATCGAACCGGCTATGCGCAAGCCAGCGTGAGGGGATCGCCGCCGGCGCCAGTTCGGGCAGCTCGGAAAGACCGTCTTCGCCCGAGTCGGAGGCGGTGGTAGCCGGACGCGGCACATGGCATTGCAGGCATCGTCCTGTCACGGCACGCCCGGTCACGCTGCGCTGACGCAACAGATCGGTGGCCAGACGCTGCGCGAGGTTACGGCCGAGCGTGCGGCCGGGCACCAGCGGCAGGTCGTCGGGGCTGCCGGCAGCGCTGGCCGTGGGCAGGTGGTGTTCGGGGTCGGCGGCCGGCGGATCCACCTGGGAGCGCGACCGCGTCAAGGACTGGGCGATCGACAGACCATCGAGCAGCGCAGCGAGCGAGGCCCGGTCCATCCCGTGCGGCACGGCGATCGGCGGGCCGTCCGGCTGGATGGCCACGTGCAGCGGATGGCAGGCTTGGCAATGTTCGGCATAGGCGATCGGCCGCATCGAGGCACCGCCTGTGCGCGGGTCTGGCACATGGCAATCCGCACAGGCCAGTTGCACCAGGCCATCTTCGCGGGCGGTGTAGCGCGGGCGGTCGGCCGGCGGCAGATCCTCTTTGCGCAGCTTGCGCTGACCGGCAGGAGGAGCGACGCCTGGTTGCAGGTGCAGCCAGTGGTTGAAGTGGACGTTGCCTGGATCGCCCGATGCCAGCGAGCGAAAGGAGGGGTGGCTGTCGCCGCCTGCGAAGGCCGTCACGTTGGCCAGCGCGGGCGAAAGCTGGCTGTCGCCCTGGCGGTGGCCGGCGATGGCGGCGTGGCAACGGGTGCACTGGAGGTCGGCGGTGCGGCGCAAGTCGGCCGAGGCACCTCGATGCTCGCGGTGGCAGGCGGCGCAGCGGGGCACGTCGCCCTCCCGGGCGGAGGCATGATGACCGCTGACGGCATGGCAGCG
>Ga0101944_10007226_pt1 | contig 11253 bp, 8 predicted proteins | sample DewCreD2012metaG_FD_75245 | JGI IMG/M metagenome (GOLD analysis project Ga0101944, IMG submission 75245) | Hot spring sediment bacterial and archeal communities from British Columbia, Canada, to study Microbial Dark Matter (Phase II) - Dewar... ... | reverse complement strand
CCTGGCGGGAAGTGGTGGTGCCTGAGAGGGCGTATTCGAATCCGGGACCGCCCAAGTGCCGCTTGCCGACCAGTTCCCTGTCGAAACTGTAGGAGATGATGTCGCTGATGTCATAGATGGTGACCATGTCCACCTTGAAGCTATGCAAGGTGTTGCGGACAATCGTATCCATCCGGTCGAATTGTTCCGGGTTGCTCAACTCGATCTTGCCGTATTTCAGCATGATGGGAATAACAAATTGAAGAAAAATCTGATGGTTCAGATTTTCAATCAATGCCAAGGCATAATCTTCGCTTTTTTTCATGTGAAGGGATTTCGCCCAGTGAATGTTCAGAACACTCAACAGGATGGCGCCGGCGAGAATGACGATGAGGCTGGATATGGTGAAATACTTGACGAGACGGAACGGCTTGATCCGTTCGTCCAAAATTCCAGATTTCAATGGATGAAGCAAAGGATTCATTCCAGATTTTCCGTGTTGATGGAACGGACCATGAATGATCATGGCGTTGGTGCCGCCCCTGGAGATGAAAATGGGCCGAAAAACACTGCCTATTGCCCACTGCCGACTATTTTCACGGTAAGATATCAAATCATTTATTGACAAATAAAAGGAATCAAGGCAATAGAAAAACCAATCCTTTTAAATAGGCCATTATAGCCATGGGCTATGTTGTGGCGCTATCTTATTCCTTGATCCGGATCGGTTCCCCATGTTTTTCAAGAAGAAAAACCATCTTGTCGGCCTGGATATCGGATCACGATCCATCAAAATCGCCGAAGCTGTACAAGTCAAGAACGGATTTCGGTTGGAGCGGTATGGGAAAGCCGATATCCCGACCGGCTGGATTCAGGATGGGCAGATTCGTGAACCGACTCTGGTCGCGGACACCATACGGAAATTGGTTGCAGACACCCGGATCCGTGAAAAGAATGCAGCCGTTTCGATCGGTGGCTATTCCATCATCGTGAAAAAAATTCAAATTCCGTTTCAGACGGTGGAAATGCTTCAGAATACCATCCAGGTGGAGGCGGAACAATACATTCCTTTCGATATCAACGAAGTCTACTTGGATGTTGATGTGTTGGGAGAACCCGATCCTGCCACGAATCGAATGGATGTGCTGCTGGTTGCAGCCAAGAAAGAAGTCGTTGAAAATATCGTATCTATCGTCACGCTTGCCGGCTTAAAGGCCTGTATCGTCGATATCGACGCCTTCGCCCTCCAGAATGTTTACGAATTTTCTCTCGGTTCTGAATCCGAGGCTACGGCACTGATCGATATCGGTGCGCACAAGACAACCCTCAATATTGTTCAGGGCGGCGTGTCCTTGCTGATGCGCGACGTCCCCCTCGGTTGTGAGCAGATCACCATCAAAATCGCCAAGGTTGAAAACTGTTCATTCGAAGAGGCCGAGGAAATCAAGATCAGTCGAAAACCCAGAAAACACGCTTCCGTTCAGGATATCGCCCGAATCTATTCGGAAGTCATGGCCGATTGGTGTATGGAAATTCGAAGAGCCATTGACTTCTTCTATTCAACCTATCCCGATTCACAGCTCAAGCGAGCCCTCATCAGCGGTGGGGGGGCATTGATCACCGAATTTCCGGGAATACTCTCGGCCGAGATCTCTGCGCCCGTTCAGGTGTTGCAGCCTTTTCAGGGGTTTCAGGTTCATCGGCGATTGCAGCAGCAGAATTTGGATGCCGTTGCACCACAATCGGCCATCTGTTTGGGGCTCTCGATACGGAGGTTGGACGATAAATGATCCGGATCAATCTACTGCCCTATATCCAGGCTCGCAAGCAGGAAAACGTTCGAAGGCAGGTCTCGGTGTTCTTCCTGGGGTTGGTTTTCATCGGGATTGGGCTGTATTATACAATGACGGTTTTTGACAGAAGTCTTGAGAAGGAACGGAATCGGCTGAATCTGGCCAAAGCGGAATTGGACCGGATGAAAAAAATCACGAAAGAAATCGATGAAATTAAGAAAAAACTGAGTACGATCCGGAAGAAGACCGAGATCATCCGATCGCTGGAGACCGATCGGAAATCCTCCGTCATCTTGCTGGAAAGGCTGAGCGATGCCGTGGTGGCACAACGCATGTGGTTTACCGGTCTGACGGAGGCGAACGATACGGTTGGGATTGCGGGTATGGCCCTCGATCAAACCACAGTCGCCGATTTCATGAAGCGTTTGGAGAATTGCGGCCTTTTTTCAGCTGTGGTCCTCAAATCCATCAAGCATCAGGTGATCAAGGGGGCTGAGTTGAAACAATTTGATGTTGTCTGCCGAAAAATACAGAAGACACCGCCTCCGAAAGACAAGGAAACTGCCAAGAGGAAGGGGGGGACATGAACCTGCCTCAGCTTTCCATTGAGCCGTTCATCGAGAAAGTCGAATCGTTGCAGAGGGGACAGCGTATTGCCATCTGTGCGGTGAGCTATCTCCTGCCCATCATGTTGATGGCCTATTTTGTCTATTATCCCACCTATACTGAAACGCAGAATGTTCGTGCTGAGGCGGAGCAGGTCGAAAAAGAACTCGAAAACGCCCGAAACATGGCCAGACAAATCGACAAATTCAAGAAAGAACTGGCCATCGTAGAGCAGGAATTTGTGACAGCCAAGAGTGCCTTGCCGGAGAAGGAGGAAATCCCGTCCTTGCTGAAAGGAATTACGACATCGGGATATATGGCAGGCATGACCTTTCTCTTGTTCGAACCGAAACCGGAAATATCGAAAGACTTTTATGTGGAAATTCCAGTCTCCATCACCGTTTCGGGGGATTATCATCATGTGGCCCTTTTTTTCGATTATGTATCCAGTCTGTCGCGCATCGTGAATATCCGTGAAATCAAGATGTCCCCTCAGAAAGATCGAGGATTGATCGCTTCGTGCATCGCAGAGACGTATAAATTCGTCAAGGAAGGCTCTGCATCGGCAAAACCCGCAACAAAACAATAGGATCAAGTGTCATGAGCCGTGTTGATCGAACGTGGATGTTGCTGCTCATGTCGGCTCTGTTTTTGGGGGTGTTGTCCAGCTGCGGGAATCCGGAGAAGCAGGTTACAGCCGAGCCGGAAATCATCCGGATGAAACTTCCAAAACCGGAGAAGCCCTCCTCCGTAAAACCATCTCCGAAACCGACCATCACGAGCGCCGCTCCATCGGCTGAAACACATCAAGGCGCCGTACCTTCAGAAAGCCAGGATACCACTCGGGAAATAGCCCAACCGATGCTTCCGGATCAGCAGCGTGTTCTATATAAAGTTGAAGGCAAAATCGATCCCTTTCAGCCGCTTATTCGGGAAGAGCCGGTTGAAAAAGCCTCTTTGGACTCTAAAACCCAAAGAAAAAAACGCATCCCCCAAACCCCTCTCGAGCGTCTCGATCTCTCACAGCTTCGGTTGACGGCCATTATCCGAACGGCTTCCGGTTATCGTGCTCTTGTGGAAGAAAGTACGGGCAAAGGCTACATCATCGGCGTGGGAACCTATCTAGGGTTGAACGGCGGGCGAGTGGTGGCCATTCATAAAGATCGATTCGTTTTGGAAGAAGAAATAGAGGATGCTCTTGGTAACGTGAAAACCGAACAGCGTGACATTCGGTTGCCGAAACCCACTGGAGATCCATCATGAAGACCAGAGTCTGGAATGTTGGGATGGGGTGGTTGTTGGTCCTTGTCTGGTTGGTATGGATGGGGGGCGGTTGCAGCTCGACTGCAGTGATACCGACCAAAGAAGCAGCAACATCTCCTCCGCCTTCTCAGGTTCGAAGCATCAACGGAATTTTCGCTCAAACAGAGCAAGGTCGTTCACGGGTGCGCATTCAATCGACGGCTCCTCTGACGTACACTTCCGTCAAGCAACCCGGCCATCCCGGTGTATCCCTGTACTTTCCGGGGACGCTGCTGGGGGATGTTCCGAATGAAATCCCTGGAGACGGCTCAGCCGTCGTTCGGATTGTCACCCAGAAGATCGAAGCCGATCCGCCGACGGCAAGGATTGACATCGATCTTTCGATGGATGTTCCCTATGAAATTCTCAAACAAGACGAGGGGCTGGATGTATTGTTCGAGACAGCCTCCGAAACGAAGCCAATGGTGGCCGGCGGGGGAACATCAGGGGGACGGAAAACCGGTGTCGATGTGCAACCCCCTGCTTCCGAAATCCGTTCCCAACAGAATACCACGGAAGCCCTCCTACGATCGACGCAGACGCAAACCGCATCCGACGCTTCTGCGATTCGCAGACCGAAGAAAATCGCCTGGCTGGAACGAATCGATTTTGTGGCCGGGGATACCGGAGAGGCCACCATGACCCTGGGTACAACCGAACCCGTATCGTATCGGGTCGAACGGTTGAATCCGACACAAATTCGATTGCTGCTCGAACATACCCGGATCTCGGAGCATCGCAACTATCCCCTTGTAACGAATCGGTTTAAAGGTGCGGTGAACCGGATTGTCCCAACTCAGGCGCCCAAAGCTCCCGATACCACGTGGGTGACGATCGATCTTCGTGAAAACGTCCCCTTCCGGGTGGAGCAAAATGGAACACTCCTCCTTGTTCATTTCGATCCATCCAAGACAACACCGGAGCAAATTCTGCCGCCAGCTTTTCGGGAGGAACCGCTTGCTTCTGTGCAACCAGCCGCTGAACCTGGCCTGACGGCAAAACCGGCACTTGCCCCATCCCAAATGGTTACTTCTGCCGTTGTTTCCGAGCGGAAGCGTTCTGATCTCTACAGGGGGGACATCCCCAAGGTGTATACGGGCGAGAAGATTGCGATTGATTTCTTCGATACGGATATCCGAAATGTATTTAAAATCATCGCTGAAATCAGCGGAAAGAATTTTGCCATCGATCCGAACGTGACCGGAAAAGTGACCCTCTCCTTCGACAAGCCGGTACCCTGGGACCAGGTTCTCGACATCGTGCTTCGGATGAACCAATTGGATAAGGTGGAAGAAGGAGACATCGTTCGAATCGCAACCCTCGCACAGCTGCAGAAAGAGGAGGAAGGCAAGAAAAAGCTGATGATTGCCGAGAAGGAATCCCAGAATCAACTGGTGGAACTCGAGCCATTGGTGACGGAGTACCTTCCGATCAATTACGCCAAGGCGGCGGACGAGATGAAGCCGCATTTGGACGGTTTGCTGACACCTGGACGGGGAACCCTGACGGTCGATTCTCGTACGAATCAACTGATCATGACCGATGTTCCGGCCAAAATCCGAAAGGCGAAGGAAATCATCCAAAAGCTTGACCGGGTGACGCCGCAGGTGGTCATCGAAGCCAAGATTGTGGAGGCGAGCACCGACTTTGCCCGAGACCTTGGCGTGACATGGGATGCCATGGGAGGGATTCAGGGAACCGATGCGCGGGCCGGAATCGGTCCACAACGAGGGTTCGATGTGTTGAATGGCACGTATGGTTGGGATGCAGCCGTGAATTTCCCGATTGCAAGCGCCAACAACGGACAAATCGGAATCAATTTCACCAAAATCGCAGGAACACCTCTGGTGATCAACGCCAAACTCTATGCGATGGAACAGAACAATCAAGGCAGAATCATCTCATCTCCGAAGATTCTGACGATGGATAACAAGGAAGCGTTCATCGAACAAGGTGTCGAGGTGGGCTATACGGAAAAAGGGAAGACGGATGAAGTGCCCTCCGTGAAGTTCAAGAAGGTGACGCTCAACTTGAAGGTCACCCCCCATGTTACACTCGATCACCGGATATCCATGAAGATTGAACTGGTGAAAGACGATATCCTGAGCTATTTTCAGGGCGTTCCCATCATCAACACCAAGAAGACCGCGACAGAGCTTCTGGTAGATGACGGGGATACCCTGGTCATTGGCGGCATCACCAAGACCTCTGAAAAGGAGACTGAATCTGGAGTTCCCGGGCTCAGCAAGATACCGTTGTTGGGATGGCTGTTCAAGACCCGTTCAAATGTTCGTGCCAACGAAGAATTGCTGATCTTCATGACACCTAGAATTGTGCAACTGGAGCAGCGGTCGATGATCACCCAAACCAATGGGTAGAACACGGACGAACTCGGGGCCTATCGGTGATGAGCGATGAAACGGCAACAATATAAAAGAGGCGTTATGAATCGGCAATATCGACATCGGTTATTGGGGTTAGGGATCTTGATTTGGGCCGGACTGTTGGGCGTTGGATGTGGATCGAGCGGAGGACTTGTAGCGGTCGGGGGGGGCATCGTGTTATCGGCTTCTCCTACAGTGATTGAAGCGGACGGCAAGAGCGCTTCTGTCATAACGGCCACCGTGACCTCTACGGGTGGAACCCCTTCCCCCATTGGAACGCAGGTGACATTTACCACGAATTTGGGACGGTTCAGCAACGGATCGACCGTGTACACGATTCCAATCGGCAATTCCTCTGGAACCGTGACCGTGACATTGATCTCTGGAACGGTCGAGGGGACCGCCACCGTGACCTGCAGTGCCGGCGGGGCGTCTCAAACGATTCAAATTTATATTGGAAATGTCGCCATAACGACCATTCGCTTGAGTGCATCTCCAACCAGTCTCAATGCCGGAGGGGTCGAATCTTCCACGATTACGGCAATGGTGACGGACAGCCAGGGAAATCCGGCGATTTCTGGAACGCCGGTGACATTCCGGACGACATTGGGATTTTTCTCGAACAAACAGACGACATATGCTACACAAACGGGTTCGAACGGAGTTGCGACAGCGGTTCTGTTTGCCGGAGATACGGTCGGAAAAGCCGAAATTACCTGTACTGCCGGGGAAGTAAGTGCGGTCGTCTACGTTGAAATTAAGTATAACCCCAATCCCTCACCGGGAGAGGTCGCAAACATCAATGTCAGTGCATCGACCCTGTCGATCCTGGCTGACGGGATCAGCTCGACCACCATTCAAGCCGTCTTGACCGATCGAAACGGGACTCCTGTTGTTGCGGGAACGCCCGTGTCTTTCACGACATCATTGGGCTCTTTTGCAAATGGTTCCAAAACCTATGCGACGACGACTGCATCGACAGAAGGAAGTGCCAAGGCCGTCTTGTTCGCCGGGACCACGCCGGGTACTGCCAAGGTGACGGTGTCCTCCGGCGGGGTGAGCGGCATGATCTATATCGAGTTCCGGTCCTTCTGAGTGAAGCGATCTGTCCATCACAACGTACAGACGACGATCAATGAATCGGCGGGTTCGTATCAAAGGACGAGCCCGCCGGTACCGATATAGCTGAATGGGGTAAGAGCGAGCAATTCCGCCCGAACGGCTTCGGGGATATCCAGAGAATGAATGAACGATCTGACGGATTCCTCGGTCAAGACCTCATGTGTTCGGGACCACGCCTTTAATTTCTCGTAAGCATCGCCGACCCCTTCCCGCCTCAGTATCGTTTGAATGCCTTCCGTAACGACGACCCAGTGATTTCGTAAATCCGCATCGATGGCCTCCCGATGGACAATGAGCTTGTTCAAACCTCTCTTCAGAGAAGACAGGGCGATCAGGGTGTGTGCCATCGGTACGCCGATATTACGGGTGACGGTGGAATCCGTCAAATCCCGTTGCAGCCTCGATATGGGTAGTTTTCCCGAAAGGTGCTCCAGAACGGCGTTCGCCATTCCGAGATTGCCTTCCGCGTTCTCGAAATCGATGGGGTTGACCTTGTGGGGCATTGTCGATGAGCCGACTTCATGGGGTTGAATGTTCTGGTGGAAATAGTTCATGGAGATATAGCTCCAGATATCTCTTGCCAGGTCGATCAGAATCGTGTTGATCCGTTTGACGCCGTCGCAGAAAGCGGCCAGGTTGTCATATGGTTCGATCTGGGTGGTCACCCGCGTTCGTACAAGCCCCAAATCCTGAATGAACCGGTCTGCGAATCCAGGCCAGTCGACATCCGGGAATGCGGCGATATGCGCATTGAAATTCCCGGTTGCTCCTCCGAATTTGGCTGAGAACGGCACTTGCTTGAGCAAATGGATCTGACCCGTCAACCGTTCGACGAAGACGAGGATCTCCTTGCCGAGAGTTGTCGGAGAAGCGGGTTGCCCGTGGGTTCTCGCAAGCATGGGAATCGTCCGCCATTCATGCGCCATCTGGTTGAGCTTGGAGATGATGTTGTCGAGTCTTGGGAAGTAGATGCCGACACAGGCATCCCGAAGGCTCAGGGGAAGGGCGGTATTGTTGATGTCTTGGGATGTCAGACCGAAATGAATCCAGGGGTTCCATGCGGAAAGTCCCAGAAAATCAAGTTTTTCCTGGAGGTAATATTCTACTGCCTTGACGTCGTGATTGGTCATCGTCTCGATTTCTTTGACGCGACGGGCGTCCTCGATGTCGAAATGTTCCACGATGGCCAAGAGTTGTTCGCATTGTGGCGGCGACAAGGGTTTCAGGGAAGAAAGCCCAATCTTTGATAGGGCGATCAGATAGGCAACTTCCACCTGTACGCGGTATCGGATGAGCGCAAATTCGGAAAAAAAGGCGCTCAGCGGTTCAGAAGCCTTTCGATATCTGCCGTCTACAGGGGAAACGGCTGTCAAGGGAGACAATTCCATCGTTCGAGCCTTTCTTTTATCGTGATCGTTCGGGGGAGGGTAAGGGTACGGGTTCACATGTTTCCGATCCAAAACATACGGACGAATCGGTGATCGATCCGGTCAGCCGATACCCAACCCAACTCGGATTCGATATCCTGGAACCATTGATGGAAAAGGTGACCGATCCGGGAAAGCATTTCCGATGGTTGAACGCTTGTCGCGATGGAGAGCCATTGGAGAAGATCCGACTGAAATTCATGGGACACGCGCTTTTGTCCATCCGCATGTGGGTCGACCCACAGAGAGTCAAAAAAGGATTGAAAGCGGATCGGATCGAGGGGGAGCTCTTCTGACGACGTCTGCATCCGGGAGGCGGCGTATAAGGTCAGCAGGAGACACGGATAGGTCAAGTGCTTGTTTCGGAAGGCACTGAGAATGCCCGATGGAATCTTCGTACACAGGATTTCTAATATCGCATCGAGCATGATGTAATCGCCGAGCTTCTGCTGCGTTTTTTGAATTTCCGCGAGCGAACCGAATTCCCGATAGGAGGGGGCGCTCAAAGACGGATCGTAACATTTCGGGCGGGGCAGCAAGATGCCACCGATGACGGCCATGCCTTCCTCTTCCCAGAAATCCAGTTTCATTCCCGCCTTTCGAAACCAGCTCTTTCGAACCCATTGATTGGTTTGCCTGTGCAGTCTCATGATGCTGCCATAACCGACTCTGAAAATGGCAGACAGCGGATAGCGCCTTAGGAAGTGAGCGGCTGTACGAGGATGGAAAGGGGCCCCGGAAAGAATCTCGATACCGATGCCCAGGTAGGCCCGGACTTTTCGAATCAATCCAGCCAGATCATCCCGTGAGGACAAGTGTACGCTGTCGGCGACGGCAATTTGGTTGGCAAGCGCCCCGATTTCCGAGAGGATTTCCAGAAAAAGAGGATCGTTTCGAAAATCATCGAAACCGATATCAATGGGATGTTGTTCCGGGTTGATCACGATGGATGGAATGGCGGACATGGCATTACCAGCATCCTTCAGCGTGGTGGGACGACTGGTTCTGGGAAGAAGATGTTCCGGATCGAGCGGTTGATAGAGCGAGATCGCTTCTTCGTATGGCAAAAAGCCTTTTTCGGCAAGTCGAACGCACTTCAGACGATACGCCTCTTCCTCGATTTCTGAAGGGATGATCCAACGGCTTTCCAACAAGAGGTTTTGAAAGAGAGAATGGTTGCCCTGATCGTAAAGATGGTTGAAGAAATCACTTAAAAAAGGCTCGATTTCAAGTGATGGAGAAGGGGTTTCTTCGTTTGAATCGAATGCATTCCGGAAGCGGATATAGTAGATGCCATCGAATGTGAACGTATCATCCGGGAAATCGGATGGATCCATATCGTGTTCCAGAATGAAGACCTCAACATGCATGTGTAGAAAACGCTCGATCGGCTCGAGTTGTTCATTCGACACCCACTTGATGAAGCGTTCGGGATCGGCATGGAGCAACAGCTGCATCCAGCGGGCAAACCGTTGAGGATGAATTCGATCTCGATCCCAGATTTCCATATCCACACAAAATTGCCACTGTCGATTTGAAGCCAGTGAGAGCAGAGGAAGGGCGTCCTCGGGCCCAACTTCCTGGATAAGTAAATACAAATCTTCTTCCGGAAAGGACTGGACCAACGCCGTGCTTTTTGGATCGGCCAGGATTTCTTCCATTGCTTTTTCGGCAGGAAGCGTTATCAGACGATGCCGTTTTTCGGCCAGGGCATCCAATTCTTTTTGGACGGCCGGCGGTATTCGATATTGAAGGTTCATGGATCAGCCCTTCGGTGTTCTCTTATAAAACTGGAGGCAGGGGTGTAGGCTTTCTTGGAAAAAGAGAACATGTGCATTTTCTCGATTCGTTGCAAATGAATGCAAGGGTGCCATGTTGGTTCATGGAGCATATCGCAACAGGTGGTCCCCATGCAAAGATTTTTTATTGACAACGAAAGCGGCGTTGGTGTAGGGGAAATGACACCATGAGAATGCTGTGCTATTCGGAAACCAAGAAATGAACTGCTGTTTCGAAAAACGAGAAATCCCATCGACGTTGTGATGTGGAATCTGCTATTCAAAACTCTCCAGCTGGTTGCTTGTGAAATTTGCGACGTTTTCTGGCTGTACGCCAACCACTGTTGAAAGACTGGAAGAGCTTGCTTTTTCCAGTGCGATCGGTTTCCGACTTCTGCATCCAGGTATGCGGTCTCTCTTCCCAATCCTACATCCAGCCGTACCTTTTAACCCCGAATATGGTTTATCCTGCGAAACCCCTTCCTATCCCATCAACCATGCCTCCTCCAGGCCATTCTTGGAACTGACCTAATGGATGATTTCTTGTACAATCTTCGCAATTCGGCCAGAAAGAAAACCAGCGATCGTAGACGAAAGCCTTTCGAAGGGAATGTATCTGGCGGGAACCGAAAAAATGAACGGGAATATCCTCAGGAAAAAGCTGGGGATCCTATGACCCGTGTGTTGACCGACGGGCGAATCGACCGGTTGGAGAAATACCTGCAGGAATGGATTGATGCGATCAAATCGCTGGAAAGCGTTCAGCGGCAACGGTTGACGACCGAAGAGCGCCTGGTGTCGACCATGGATCGTATAGCCGGTCAACTGGAGAAAATCGTGGCATTGGGGTTGATGGACGAAC
>Ga0101944_10007224_pt1 | contig 11257 bp, 13 predicted proteins | sample DewCreD2012metaG_FD_75245 | JGI IMG/M metagenome (GOLD analysis project Ga0101944, IMG submission 75245) | Hot spring sediment bacterial and archeal communities from British Columbia, Canada, to study Microbial Dark Matter (Phase II) - Dewar... ... | reverse complement strand
CGTCGGTCCCGGCCTGGGTCAGGACTCGATCGAAAAGGGCCTTCGCGCCTCATGGATCGGCTCTCTGATGGTGGTGATTTTCATGCTGGCGACATACGGACTGTTCGGAGTCTTCGCCACCGTCGCCGTCGGAATCAACGTTGCCATGATCTTGGGCATCTTGTCTGCGTTCAATGCCACCCTGACCTTGCCCGGCATCGCCGGGATCGTGCTCACCGTCGGCATGGCTGTGGACTCAAACGTGCTGATCTATGAGCGCGTGCGCGAGGAGGTGCGTGCCGGCCGCAATGCCATCAACTCGTTGGACAAGGGCTTCTCGCTTGCTCTCGCGACCATTCTTGACTCCAACATCACCACCTTCATCGCCGCGGCGGTTCTGTTCTTCATCGGTTCCGGACCGGTGCGCGGTTTTGCGTTGACCCTCGGTATCGGCATCATTACCACGGTATTCACCGCCTTCACGCTGACGCGGTTGATGGTGGCGGCCTGGTACTTCTGGTTCCGTCCCAAAACCATTCGCATATAGACGAGCTGCCCAGTGCGCCTGTACCAGATTGATCGCAGCAATGAGGGTACGCGGATATTCCTGCTTTGGATGCAGGTCTATCCGCATTTGCGCGTCGTTCCGGACAATACGCAGTTCGATTTTATGCGTTTTCGGCGCATCAGTTTTCCGCTCTCGGCCATCATGTCGGTCTTGGCGATGATCGCCTTTTTCACCGTCGGCCTCAACTACGGTATTGACTTCGTCGGCGGCACGCTCATCGAGGTGCAATCGAAGACCGGTCCGGCCGATCTCGCAAAAATGCGCTCCACGTTGGAGAGTCTGAAGCTCGGCGATGTACAACTACAGCAATTTGGAGCTCCCACCGACGTGTTGATCCGCATCGCGCAGCAGCCGGGCGGCGAGGAGGCGCAGCAACAGGCGGTTGCCAAGGTGCGCGAGGCGTTGGGCGACGGCGTCGAATACCGCCGTGTCGAAGTTGTCGGACCGCGTGTTTCCGGCGAATTGCTCACCTACGGCACCATCGGTCTGATCGCCGCAATCGTCGGAATTCTGATTTATCTCTGGTTTCGCTTCGAGTGGCAATTTGCGCTCGGCGCCATGATCGCCAACGTTCACGATCTGGTGTTGACCGTCGGATTTATGGCGCTGACCCAAATCGACTTTGATCTCAGCAGCATCGCCGCATTGTTGACCATTCTCGGTTATTCGCTCAACGATACGGTGGTCATCTATGACCGGATTCGCGAAATGCTGCGTCGTTACAAGCGGATGCCGATGCATGATCTGCTGAATATTGCGGTCAATGCCACCTTGTCGCGTTCGATCATCACGCACTTAACTGTAACATTGGCCTTGCTTGCGTTGTTGATCTTTGGCGGGCCCGTTATCTTTAGTTTCACCGCGGCGATGACCTTCGGCGCCGTGCTGGTCGGCGCCTACACCTCGATTTTCATCGCTTCGCCGATGCTGATTTATTTGGGCGTAGGTCAGAATCGCGCCGAGGATGCCGAGGCGGTGGATACCGAACAACCGCGCAGCACACGGCCGCTGACGGTCAAAAATTGACGAGTGACGAGAGACATCGCATCGCCTCATTTGCCGCTGTTGGCGCCGATCGACGCCTATGGCAAAGGCGGCTTCCGCTTTGCCGGAATGTCGCACCGCGGCTCGCTGTTGTGCCTGCCGAGCGGTATTTGGGCGTGGCCGGTGGCTTCGTTCGAGGAGATCAGCGAGTCCTCGCTGGCGCGGGTGTTTGAGGAGGCGGACTCGATCGCGATCTTTTTGCTGGGCGTCGGCTCCGTTTCGCGCCCGGTACCGGATCATCTCTTGGCGCGTTTTTCTGCGGCGCGTATCGCCCTCGAGGTCATGCGGACCGGATCGGCCGTGAGCACATATAACATTTTGCTGGGCGAGGGCCGCCGCGTCGCCGCCGGACTGATTGCCGTGGAATAGAAGCGGGGTGACTTGAAAGCGGCACCATGCAGGATGCCTTCCGCTATTGTGAAGAACTCGTGCGCGACGGCGACAAGGATCGCTATCTGGCGATCTTGTTCGCGCCTGCGAAATACCGGCGCGCCCTGTTTGCGCTGTATGCGTTCAATTACGAGATTGCCCGCGTTCGGGAGCTGACCCGTGAAGCCATGGCCGGGGAGATTCGGTTGCAATGGTGGAGCGAAATCCTGACCGGAACCGGCCGCGGGGAAATTTCGGCGTATCCGGTGGCGGCGGCGTTGCGCGACGTTGCGGTACGGTATGCATTGCCGCCGCAAGCCCTGGCCGATGTGATCGAGGCCCGGCGCCGGGATCTTTCCAACCAATTGATGCCGGATATTGCTTCGCTCGAAACCTACGCCGCGCGGACTTCGTCGTCGCTCATGCATCTTGCGGCGAGGATTTTGAGCGATGGGCGAACCCCCGCCGCTGCGGAATTTATTCACCACGCCGGCATTTCCTATGCCTTCACGGGGCTGCTGGCAGCGTTTGCAATTCATGCTGCGCGCGGACAGCTTTATGTCCCGCTGGAAGTGCTCGATCGTCATCGTGCCCGCGTCGAGGATGTTCATACCGGCAAGGCAACCGTCGAGTTGCGCGCGGCGCTGGCTGAGCTGCGCCGGCACGCGCGCGCCCATCTTGCGGCGGCCGGCCGGTGCTTGGGGGATCTCCCGGCTTCCATTATGCCCGCCGTGTTGCCAATCGCCTTGGTAAAGCCGACCCTGCGACGAATGGAACGTCGCTTTTATGATCCGTTTCAAATTGTCCGGTTGCCGCAATGGCGGCGTCAATGGAGTCTTTGGCGTGCGGCGCGTACCAATCTTGGCAGTGCCCTGTAAATCAAGCGGCCGCAGAACGCGCAATGCCGGCTTTCCAGGATTCCAGGTCCGCGAGCGCCCGCGCGGTCAATGCCCGTTTTCGCGCGAGGTTTTTGGCGGTACCGCGCAAGCGTTCACCGTTTTCACCCCGCAATGGTTCTTGCAACGGCGGAAACAGGCCGAAGTTGATATTCATAGGCTGAAACGAGGGTGGCCCGGAATCGATGCGTGCGATGTGACCGCCGGTGATATGCGCCAGCAGCGCACCGTGCGCCGTGGTCGGCGGGGGCAGCGAAATGGGTTCGCCGCGCCGTTCGGCCGCGGCGCAACGGCCGGCAATCAAGCCCACCGCGGCCGATTCGACGTAGCCTTCGCAACCGGTAATTTGTCCCGCAAATCGCAATCGCGGCATGGCTTGCAACCGCAGCGAGGCATCGAGCAGCCGCGGCGAATTGATGAATGTATTGCGGTGCAGACCGCCCAGCCGGGCGAATTCGGCGCGCTCCAGGCCGGGGATCATGCGGAAGATGCGCACTTGTTCGCCATGCTTGAGCTTGGTTTGGAAGCCGACCATGTTGAACAGGGTGCCAAGACGATTGTCCTGCCGCAACTGCACGACCGCATAGGGTTTAACATCGGGACGGTGCGGGTTGGTGAGCCCGAACGGTTTCATCGGCCCGTGCCGCAGGGTTTCCGGGCCGCGTTCCGCCATCACTTCGATCGGCAAACAGCCGTCGAAATACGGCGTGCCTTCCCATTCATGGAACGAGATTTTCTCGGCGGCAAGCAACGCGGAAACAAAAGCGTCGTATTGCTCGCGGGTGAGGGGGCAGTTGATGTAGTCAGTACCGGTTCCGCCGGGCCCGGCTTTATCGTAACGTGATTGAAACCACGCAACGTTGAAATCGATGCTGTCGCGATAAACGATCGGCGCGATCGCATCGTAAAACGCCAGCGCCTCGGCTCCGGTCAATTCGCGGATGGTGTTGGCGAGAGCGGGTGAAGTGAGGGGTCCGGTAGCAATAATGACATTGTCCCAAGCATCCGGCGGCATCGTCACCTCTTCCCGCCGGATTTCGATCAACGGATGCTTTGCCAGCGCCTCGGTGACTGTCGCCGAGAACCCTTCGCGATCCACGGCGAGCGCACCGCCCGCCGGCACCTGATTGCGGTCGGCCGCCCGCATGATCAGCGAGTCGAGCCGCCGCATCTCTTCGTGCAAAAGCCCGACCGCATTATGGGCGCTATCGTCGGAACGGAAGGAATTGGAGCAGACGAGCTCGGCAAAGTTTCCGGTCTTATGTACGGGCGTCGTCTTCACCGGCCGCATTTCGTGCAGCACCACCGGCACGCCGCATTGGGCGATTTGCCAGGCGGCTTCCGAACCGGCGAGCCCGCCGCCGATGATGTGGACGGGTAATAGACCCATGGCTGCCAGATACGCGCCACCGACGCTCCGGCGGCGAAAAACACAGCCGCAAGCGTTTCGCTGATCAGGCAATGCTTCGATCAGTGCCAGTCTTAGGGTGAAGGTCTTACAAAATAAAGGCCTTTATGGCCACGATCGGACGGCGAGGGTTGCTTGCAGGCTTGTGCGCTGCTGATGGAGGCAGAGACGATGATTCAGGCCGTGACAGGGAACGTCCTGCGCCCATATTCTGTGATGGCGCTCTTGGCAGCGTCCGCGCGCCAAGGCCCGCCCCTAAGCCTTGGCCCACAAGACGATCTGTGAGAATTGGACGGACGACAGGCCACGCCAATCAGCCAGACCGTAAAACCCACCGTTCTGGCTGACCTAATCGCTTGCGCGTTCCGCAGTTTCCCACGCCACGCGCGGAATGTCAGAGCGGCTCAAGCCAATGTCGGAGAGTTGCCGGTCATCGAGGTTTGCAAGCTCCTGCAGGCACGCGTTGTAGTGGCGCCATTGCCGCAGAAACCGTATCAGTTGAGCGAGTAACATAGTATTAACCCCTTGTTATTTGGCCTAAATCTCAAATAGGCGGGTCGCGCAGAGATTGTAGCCGTTTATGCTGCGTTGCAGCATTGCAATATATGCATACCTTGAGAATTTGCAACCGCTGCTACAGAAAATGAAAGGAATCAATAGTTTAGGTAGCTTGTGGCAGAGGCGTAAGACCCAGGGCTCTGAACGTCCGGTTCCGCCGAAGGCCAGGCCTTCAATCCGGCGCAAATTTTTGCGAGACCAACCGCCACGCTTTACTTCGTCTCGGAAGCCAAGCCGATACCCAGCAATATTGCCCCGGTTAAACTGCGGCATGCGGTTGGCGGGTCGAAAGCATGAACGCCGGGCTTCATCGGATTTCAATCATTGATGCCCGCGAGGGTGGTCCATTGCGCCATGCCGAAGACTGTTCTGCGCGCGCGCACGCTTTACGGGCGGAGCTGCTCGGCTGGTTCCCGGCCTTCCTTCCCCCCTTGCTGCCACTGCTCGATACCGTCGCCCGTCAATGGCTGCGACGCACGGGCTCGCCCTATGTGCAGGAGATCGCCGCCATTGCATCCCTGCTCGGTTTTCCCGGTGTGTGGTTCTTGAACAATTCCTACCAATGGACCTGCACCGCGCTGGCGCGCAGCGAAAACGGCATTCCCTGGCTCGCCCGCACCTTGGATTGGCCGTTTCCGGGCCTCGGCCGCTACGTGGATATCGTTCAAATGCGCGGGCCGGCCGGTGATTTTTACAACATCAGTTGGCCGGGTTACGCGGGTGTTCTCACCGCGCTGGCGCCCGGCCGCTTTGCCGCCGCCATCAACCAGGCGCCGATGCGCCGCCGCGGCCATGGCCGCCTGTTGCGGCTCTATGATCTGGCCGCCAATGCCATTGTGACGACGCTGCGGGTACGCGACATGCCCCCGGATCAGCTGTTGCGCCGCGTGTTCGAGACCTGCTGCAATTTTACGGAGGCGCGCAGCATGCTGGAAAAGACGCCGGTGGCGCGGCCGGTGATCTTCACCCTGATCGGCTGCGCAACGGGCGAGCAATGCGTGATCGAAAGGACCGAGCGCGAGGCAAAGACGCGCGAATATGAAACAGTCGCGGCCAACGATTGGCACGACAGCAGGGCAAATTGGGAGGCCCGTATCGGCACCCGCCGGCTGTTGAGCGTGACCTTCGAGGAAGCGGCGGCGAACAGCCGCGAACGTTGCGCAGTTATGTCCGGTTGGGGTGGTAGCTTTGCGCACGACCCTTTCGGCTGGGTCCGGCCGCCCGTGCTCAACTATTTCACGCGGCTTGCCGTCGAGATTTGCCCGGCGCGCGGCACGTTGCGGGTGGTTGGCTACGAGCTTCCTCCCGGTGGCGAAGTGCCGGAACCGGTGACCATGCCCACCGACATTACCGCCCCCCGCGCTGCCGCCTAGCGAAGGGACACGCTTTTATGTCAGCCAAAGCGCTGTTTTTCGACGTTTTCGGTACGCTCGTGGACTGGCGCAGCGGGATCGCCCGCGAGACGCGCTCCATACTGGAACCCCGTGGGTATAGTCTCGACTGGTTTGCCTTTGCCGATGCCTGGCGTGCCGAATATCAGCCGGCTATGGAGGAAGTGCGGGCGGGACGGCAAGCATTCTGCAAGCTCGATGTGCTGCACCGGCGAAATCTGGAGAAACTCCTGCCGCGATTCAATGTCATCGGTTTGCGGGAAGAAATTATTCATCACCTCAATCTGGCGTGGCACCGTCTGGATGCATGGCCGGACTGTGACCTCGGCCTTAAACGGTTGCGGCGAAAGTTTCTGCTTGCACCTGTGTCCAACGGCAATATTTCGCTCCTCGTCAACCTTGCCCGCCGCAACGGATTTCTCTGGGATGCCGTGCTCGGCGCGGAGATTGCCGCGGATTTCAAACCAAAACCGGCGGTTTATCGCGCCGCTTGTGCAGCGCTCGATCTTGAACCCGGCGACTGCCTGATGGTGGCGGCCCACTCCGATGATCTTGCCCACGCGGCGAAATGCGGTTTGCGGACGGCCCACATTGCGCGACCCTATGAACACGGTCCTGGCCGCGGCGAGAGTGCGCCCGCAGTCCCGGTCGATGTTGCGGCCCGCGATCTAAATGATCTGGCCGATAAGCTTGGCTGCTGATGTAAAGGGTAAAGATGCGCTTGCCGCAAGCGGCGGAATCACCGCGGTGACATCCGCTCGCATTCAGTTGACCGCAAAACGGAAGCATTTCATTGGCGGCGTCAAAGGCGCCGTGCTACGTGAAAGCCCGATGCGACATCCGTTAAAAATATGGCGCGACACCGCAAACCGCCTTTCGCCGCTGCGCATCGCCGCTCTGGCATTGCTGTTTGCACCGGCGGTCAAGGCAATCCTCGAATACGAAGCCATCGCTTATGGCGCGCGGCCGCTGGATAATCTGATCCACCGCACCGGCTTCTGGGCCATCATATTTCTGCTCGTCGCGCTTTCGATCACGCCGCTGCGCCGCATCGCCCGCTTTCCGCAGTTGGTCGATGTCCGGCGGATGATCGGCGTGGGCGCGTTTGTGTATGCCGCCGCGCACATTCTGCTGTTCGTCGCCGATTTGAGCTTCGACCTCAGGCGCGTCGCGACGGAAATCATCTTTCGCGTGTATTTGACAATCGGCTTCATCGCTTTGCTCGGTATGACTGCTTTGGCTGCGACTTCGACCGATGCAATGGTGCGTCGCCTCGGCGTGAAACGTTGGCAACGGCTGCATCAGACGGTTTATGTGATCGCCGCACTGGCGCTGATTCATTATTTTCAACAAAACAAGGCTGACGTCTCGGTGCCGACCTTCGCCGCCGGCCTCTTCGGTCTCATGCTCGGCTATCGGCTGGCGGTGAGTCTGCGCAGACGCCGCGATCCCTTGCCGACCTGGATGCTGTTCATGCTCGTGATTGGGATGTCGGCCCTGACATTCGTGTGCGAAGCCATCGGCCTGGCCATCGTCTATAACGTATCGCCATGGCGGGTGCTGCAGACGTCACTTCAGATCGACTATGACTTGATCGCGCCCGGCTGGCAGGTGCTTGCGGTCGGTCTCGTGATAGTGCTGCTCGATTTTGTTCGTGCCCGCTCTGCCAAGCCGCGATCTGGCATGAACCTCAGCCCACCGCCACTTGCCGCCGGTAAGCCGGCGAGGCGGATGCCCTCGGCCGGTTAACGTCTTAACGTCGGAAAGTTTGGCTGATCAGCATCACATGGCTGACGTCGGCGGTTGCCCGGGCGCTTTTTTCAGCTAGTCCGAACGCCTCGATGCAAGAGACCGGCTTGGTCAGCCATATGTCACCGGTGTCGTTATCGAACAGTCTGCGGCCGCATTCATCCCCCACCGCCGGCACCGTAATGATCGTACCCATCCGCATTTCCCAGCCGAAACCGGCTCGCATCTGCTTGTCGGCAGGATCGTGCGTGAAGAACCCCAGCGCCATCGCCAGTGCGCCGGTCGCTCCGGCCATTGCCACAACGGCGCGCCGCATGTCGATGCGGATCGGCGGCCGCCATCTGAACAGTCGCGATACCCGCATGGCATACCCCCCAATGCTGCAGATCGCGAAATTATAATCCTGCGCGAGTTTCAGCCCTGTTGCTGTAACACGCCGCAGTCAACATAAATATGCCTCAAATACATGGACGAACTCTTACACGCGCGAACATGATGAGAGACGCCGCATTATCGGAAATATTTGGAAATATTGAAGCGACGATTGTTAAAAACTCAGCTTTCATAAATGAGGCGTAAGAAGGGCGGCTTGCGGGCTGCGATTCGGCAAAATACAACGCAGCCGCAATCGCAAGATGTCCTCAACAAATCGCCGTATTGATCGCGACGGCGCCGCATCGGCCGTGTCGCGTCATTCAGCAAACATTCAGCATCCGGAATTTATATGACGGACGATGGTGCAATTACGTCGCCATGCCTTTGGCCATTGATCGGTTAATGGCTTCTGGCGATCCCACCTGCGCCTTAAAACTCATGGAGGGAATAACTGTGAAGAAGATCCTACTGGCCGCGGCTCTTGCGCTCGTGGCCACGGGCGCAAATGCGACCTGCAAATCCGACGCCGCCGACAAAAACCTGCGCGGCGCCGCACTAAAGAGCTTCATCGCCAAATGCACCAAGGAGGCCAGGGCCAAGTGTGCGGCCGAAAGCAAGGCCCAGAAGCTCAAGGGTGCGGCGGCCAAGAGCCATACCAACAAGTGCGTAAAGGAGGCCGTCGGCTGAGCGTCGGAACTTGCCGATGGAGGGGAGGGGAGTTTTGCTCCCCTCCCTTTTTTGTCCTTATCGAAGACAATCGCCGTCAGCGCGAAATGACTTAAGATTGTATCGTGCCGCGGCGCAGCGACAAGGTGTGCACTACGAAGTGCGGTGCTGCGCAACCGGCGCCACCAAGCGGGGCGTTCCCTTGGCCTGCCTGGATTCGCGGACGCCGCAAGGCGTCGCCTCTAAGAATCCGCCTTTGGCGCCCCGTACCGAAGGGACGCGGTTCACGCTTTGCGCTCACGCTGCACCGCATACGGCACATATCAACATCACCGCATCACGCTTTATAGTGCGGCGAGCAGAAAACGAGGGAGTGCCAGTCCGATGAGCGAGGGTGAAGTGCGGCTTTTACGGCAGGGTGCGATTGCGACCATCCTCTTCGACCGGCCTGCGGCGCGCAATGCCATGACCTGGGCCATGTACGAGAGCCTCGCCGCGGCCTGCACTGAGCTGCGGCGCGACCCAGGCGTACGCGTGGCCGTATTGCGGGGGGCCGGGGGCAGGGCCTTTGTTGCCGGAACCGACATTGCCCAGTTTCAGAATTTCAGCGGTGCCGAGGATGGGATCGCCTACGAGGCCAAAATGGAGGAGATATTGTCCGGCCTTGAGGCGCTCCCCATACCGACACTGGCCGTGATCGAAGGCTTCGCGGTCGGCGGTGGTCTCGCCATTGCCGCCTGTTGCGATTTGCGCATCGCCACTCCTGGATCGCAATTCGGGGTTCCCATTGCACGCACGCTGGGCAACTGCCTCTCGATGGCAAATTATGCGCGTCTGGTTGCGTCCCTCGGCCTGTCGCGCGCCAAACGTGTGCTGCTGCTGGCGGAAAACCTTTCGGCCGAGGAGGCGCTCGCCGCGGGATTTCTGCTCGACGTGGTCGAGGCGGAGGCGCTTGACCGCCGGATCGCAGAAATCTGCGAACGGCTCATGGGCAACGCCCCCGTGACCATGCGCGTGACGAAGGAGGCCATGCGGCGGCTTCAACGCGCGAATCTGCTTGATGGTGACGATCTTGTGCGCGCCTGCTACGGGAGTGAGGATTTTCGCGCCGGCGTGCGGGCTTTTCTCGAAAAGCGCCGTCCGCAGTGGTCCGGCCGTTGAAACCGGCGGCCGAAATGCGGCACTCTTTCACCTGCAAAGCAAGGAAGCGTAAGGCATGCACCCGCCCGACAAACAAAAGCTGATCGTCGTGCGCCAGAAGCAAATCGGCACTGACACCACTTACGAACCGCCGCTTCGTATCGGCTTCGGCATTTCCGACAAGACCGTCGGCGATGTGGCCAATGCCACCATGGGCCGCACCATTCTGGTGCCGGGGGCGGGGCCGAACCCGACTCATTATCACGCCAAGAACGATGTCTGCTGGTACATCCTCTATGGCAAGATCAAGTGCTGGTATGCAAAAAGCGACGGCACCGACCGCCATGAAGTGATCTTGGAAGGCGGCGACTTTGTTTACATCCCGGCCGGCACCATCCATGTCATTTCCAACGCATCGGAAACCGAAGAGGCGTCGTTGATCTTCTGTTACATCGGCGTGCCCAACACCGACGCGGCCGAAACCGTCTGGCTGCCGCATATGAAATGACGCCCGCTGAGAGGAACGAACCGGGCTGACGGAGTCGTCGTTTCTATCCGTGCAGCGCGACAACGAAACAGGCGATGGACCAGAACAACGGGTATTCAACCCCGCCAAAATTCCAGATCCATTTGCCGCCGCTGTGACGCCAGCACGCCCACGCAGCGACAAGGAGAAAAATCGCGGCCAACGTTGCGACATACCGCGTATAAATCGCGAACACGAGCCCCACGGCGCAGATCGCTTCGATCGTGAGGCCCGTGTAAATCCACGCTTTCGGAGGATACAGGCGCCAGGCGCGATAGACCTCGACGGTCGCGGCAATATCCCTGGCCTTCAGGATAAAATGCGGGACCAAAAACACCCCGCAAGCGATGCGCAAGATATTGATTTCGTTGCTCAGATCGAAAGCACGCGCAAGGTGCTGCATTCCGGATTCCCCCAAGGCCGGTGAAATATAAATAGTCTGCTCGTAATGAGCCGGATGATATGGCCGTTGATCAGTGTAGAATTGCGCTTCACTCCGCCGCCTCCACACGCCTTTTTGTTTTTTTGCCGTCACGTGCCAAAACCGGCGCGAGGAATCGGCCGGTGTAGCTGCGCGCCGCTTTGGCC